>VYLN01000124.1_pt1 | contig 15931 bp, 17 predicted proteins | sample 5109471 | NCBI WGS metagenome assembly VYLN01 (sample SAMN12291806, study PRJNA351875) | freshwater metagenome | isolation source: freshwater lake | place: USA: Michigan, Lee Lake | collected 2013-08-06 | reverse complement strand
CTCCACAGCGCACGCACCGCCCGCCGCTACGACACGCCCGATGCCTATAGGCTGGCCTCCCAGCCTGATGCGAACCCGCGTGCCGCCGCGACTCATCCAGCCTGCCTTTTGCCTCGTCAGTTCGCACAATCCCCACCCGCCAACACATTGAAAAAATCAATCACATCCAAATCTTCCGGATAAACGCCGTTGTTGTTGAAGTCAATGTCATCACACCCCGCGCACTCGCCGCCCGCAAGCACGTCAAAGAACGCAATCACATCCGCATCCTCCGGAAAAACCCCGTTGTTGTTCACATCAATGTCGCCGCACAGCGACGCAATGGTGATCGTCTCATACGCAAAAAGCAGCGGCGTCACATTCTCATTCAGCTCAATCGTGAAGTTGTACGACGAGATATTTTCAAACCCCCACGTCCCAATCGCATCATACAAACGCAGCGACCCCAACGTCGGATCAGGCCCCACCGGCGGCACATTCCCAAACGTGCGCGAAAACGCAATCCCGAAATTATTCGGCGTCATCGCCAGCGGAATCTGCGTGTCAATGTCCGTCCCCTGCGAAAGAAAAAATCCATCCACCCGCGGATCATCATTCCGCAACACAAAATACGCCGCAGGCTGCGGATTGCTCCGCAGCGTCGTCACCACATTTCCCACTCGCAACGAAAAGTTCGTCGGCCCAAAGCGATACCCGCGCGTCCGACCCGGCAAATGCGGGCTATCCAGAAAGTCCGTCGAATCCAAATCGATCGTCATCACCACGGGCGTCCCCGCCCCCAACCCCGCAAACGTGCCCGACGCAAACCCGTTGCTCTCAACCTGTCCCGTCACCGTCACACGAATATCGCGATCAGCCTGAGCACTGCCAGTAGCTATCAGACAAACCGCAAATGCGAAACGTGATGCAATCGTCATGGTTGTTCTCCGCAAAAAGCCTGCAACAACCACGCATTATACAGGAAGCGTCAACCACCAGCCGCACGACGCACGCAAACGCGCATCACCCTCACGCCCCAACCGCCCGCTCCCCGCGCTGCTTCATCACGCCCTCATACACCTTCACACACCGCTCCGCCGCCTGATCCCACGTCAAGCGATGCAACTCCATCCGCCCATGTGCCCGCAGCGTCTGGCTTAGTGGCGGGTGCTTCAGCACCGCCACAATCTTATTCGCCATCTCATCAATATCCCAGAAATCAACCTTCAGCACATGCTGCAAAACCTCGCTCGCCCCGCTGGTCTTGCTCAAAATCACCGGCACATCATGTGAAATCGCCTCGAGTGCCGCAATGCCAAACGGCTCGCTCACACTCGGCATCACATAGCAGTCCGCCATCTTGAACACGCGCTCAATATCCCCGCCGCGCAAAAAGCCCGTAAACAAAACCTTCCCACCAATGCCCATGCTCGCCGCCAGATCAATCATCCGCAGTGCCATGTCGCCGCTGCCTGCCAGCACAAACTTCGCGTCCGGTACCTTCTCCAGCACGCGCTTCGCACTCGCGATGAAGTACTCCGGACCCTTCTGCATCGTGATGCGCCCCAGGAACAAAACAATCTTGTCATCGTTCTCAATGTGCGCACCCTGCGCCGGCTGGTGCGCATCACGATCCAGCCCGTTATACACCACATCCAACTTATCCGCCGGCACACCATACCGCCGCTCGCAAATGCTCGCCGTCAGTTGGCTCACGCACACCACGCGGTCCGCCGCATGCATCCCCGCGCGCTCAATGTCATACACCCGCTGATTCACGTTGTTCCCCGAGCGATCAAACTCCGTGCTGTGTACCTGCACCACCAGCGGCTTCCCCGTCACCTTCGCCACCGCAATCGCCGCCGGATACGTCAGCCAGTCGTGCGCATGAATGATGTCAAAGTCCTCACGCCGCGTCAGCGCAACACACAGCCGCGCGTACCGCTCCGCATCACCCATCAAGTCATTGCCATACCCAACCCCCGCGCCGCCGCCCGTGCCAATAAACCCGCGCTCCGTCCCGCTCTTCATCTGCTGCGCCGGCTGCGGCACATTCAGCGGCTCACCCGCACTATCAACCGCCCCCTCAATATCGAGGGCACCATCCGAGTCCATCGCCGGCACTTTCTCAACACTTGCCCCAACACCCTGCGCCCGCTGCACACTGCTGCCCGGATATGGATTGCTAAAACTCGCCTGCACGCCATGAAACACCGCATGCTGAAACGCATAAAGCCCCGAACCACCAGGCCCGCTGAGCGCCGCCAAATCTCGCAACGGCAAGCCGCCCTGCGCCGCCACCCCCGCCACACTCAGCGGCGAAAGCATCTTCACATGGCTGCTCTTGGATTTGTCCACCGGCTTGGGCAAAACAAAAATGACCGAATGCCCCTGCTTATCGAGTGCTTTGGTCAGCCCATAGCACGCAATGCCCAGCCCGCCGGCAATAAATGGCGGAAATTCCCAACCGAGCATCAGAACGCGCATGACAAGACCTCCACCGGCGAAATCACTCCGCCGCGCCGCATGATATCGGGCCAAGTCGGCCATAAAGCCGAATTGCCCCCAATTGCCCGATCAAGTCAAAGTTGTGTGAAGTTCACACGTCGTCGATTGCCCGACGAATCGTCGAAAGCACGAGACCAAAACCCACAAGCACCTCGCTCACAAGCTTCTCCGTCGCCGGCACTTCTCGCGATACAAACTTCCCATCGCGAAGCGTGAACTGCGTCGCGGCAAGTGTCGCAACGTCAATCGCCCAATACTCGCGAACGCCCGCAGCTTCGTAATCGTCTCGCTTCGTCCGAAGATCAAGATTGCGAGTCGACGCCGAAAGAAGTTCAACAACCAGGTCCGGTGCCAGTTGCACACGTTTGGGCACACCACCCAGCCGACCCTTCGCGATGAACATGATGTCAGGTCGGTATACGACGTCTGCGGCGAGCTCAATGTCACATTCAGTGACCACAACTCCCGCACCATGCGTCCTGGCGTGCGCCCGCATCAATTCGTACAAGTAACCTTGAAAGAGCTGATGTGCAAAATCTGGACTAGGCGACACAACCACCACCCCATGCAAAAGTTCATACTTATGGCCATCGTCTTCGAGCTGGGCAAACGCCTCAGCACTCAGACGCAGGCCCATAAACGAGGGCTCAGCCAATCGCGTGTTGCGAGGAACGGGCGAAACCATACATCATTCTAGTGCCACACTCCCCGTGCCACAACCCCACTACTCCTCCTCCCCCGCCTCCATATCCCCCAGCGGCCGAAACGTCGCCTCATACCCCAAAAGCATCTTCACCCCAAGCTCCACCGCTTTCCCCATCTTCCCCTCGCCCAACTCCCGCACATCAATCGGCGTCACACTCCGAAACGTGTACAACTTCGCCTCATCGCGAAAATGCTCAAACGTCAGCGCCGGCCCGTCATACCCAAGTTCCACCAACTCTTCATGCAACAAATCCGGAATCTTGTCCCCGGTATGCACCAAGTCCTGCTCGATGCTCTGACTCAAGTATCGCGCCGCCGTCTTGAGATTCACCCACACCTTCCCATCTTCCACGCTCAGCGAATAAAACGCCGGATCGCCACTCGCCAGCGCATCGCATCGCACCATCGCATGCGCTGCCGTGACGTCACGCAACACCGCAACCTCACCAAAAACTCCCGCCGCTCGAACCTTCAGAGCAACAGCTTCAAAAAACGCAACGACGGATGCAGACTGATTCATCATGACCATGTATTTCACTACCAAAGTGTATCAAACCCAACAGTGATCCGCCGCAACACCGGCGTCTCATCCACACCACCACCGCCAATCTTTCCCGCCCCACCCCACCCACGCGCGGCCGCCGCCCCACATTCGCCACAATTCCAGAACATCGCCCGCCCACTGGAACCGCCCCGATTCCTACGTATACTTCCCTCCCGGTCGCCTCGGCAATCGGCACATCTCAATACCACAAGCCCAGGTGGCGAAATTGGCAGACGCACTACCTTGAGGTGGTAGAGCCTTCACCGGCATGCAGGTTCAAGTCCTGTCCTGGGCACTTTCTTTCCCCACGCCGCGATTCCCTTCGCGGCGTTTTCTTTTGCCCTCCCTAAAACCCCACACCCCGCTCGGCTATCGGTCGGCTCGCACTTCACATACGCGCCCAGCTTGTCCACAATCTCCCCATTTTTCTCGACAAAATCGCGAAAAATCTTTCACTGTGGCATATGCGCCCTTGATGCCCTGCGCAAATCCCGTACATTCACGTAACTCGTTGGCACCCCCGGCGGGTGACAGGTTCTATGCACGGATGTTTTCTCGCGATCACCGGCTTGCTCTCACCGCAAGTGCCTCACTCGCAAAGCCCTACGACGTTGACTGGTACACCGTCGACGCGGGCGGCGGCTATTCCTCAGCCCTCACATTCCAAGGTCTTTTCGAACTCTCAGGCACCATCGGTCAGCCCGACGCCAGTGACGAACTGACCTCCCCCGAAGGCTACAGCCTCGTCGGCGGCTTCTGGGCCAACACCAGCGCAGCCCCCTTCTCCGACATCGACTTCAATAACAACGGCAGCTTCCCCGAAGATCAAGACGTCACCGACGACGTCAACGTCCTCGCAGGCGGTACCTGCTCGAACGGTTGAACGTTTCGCATGCGCTTTGAATTCCGTCTCTACATCGCCGCCGCTGGTCCAGGCCAAGTCGGCACCACGCTGCAAGCCAATAACACCAACGTCACCAACTCGCGCTTCGCCGTCGAGCTCAAGGCTCGTGATGAAAAGCTCGCGGCTCAGCAGCAGCAGATCGATGAACTCGCCGCTCGCCTGGACAGCATGTCCAAGCAGCAGGTGCAGATCACGGCGTCGCCCGCCGTCATCGAAGGTGCGCCGCTGTGGCAGAGGGCCGGCGTGGGCCTGCGCATCGGCGTTCCGGCGTTGATGATCTTCGCTGCCAAGCGTCGTCGGGCTTGAGTCGGTTGCAGATCGGTTAGTTCATCTGAACCTGATTGATTTGGAAGAGCAACCACGCAAGAGTGAACCATCGCCCCGCCTTCATAGGCGAGGCGTTTTTTCATTTTCACAATCAACATGCTGGCGTCGCACTGCGTTTTGGTTTTGAAATGCGTCGGCGCGTGCGCGGCTGCACACTTCATTCGGGCCTTCGCAGAGCTTCAGGCCCGGCGTCGGGAGGCGTTGGATGTAGTTCGCACGCGTGTCACACCACAACATCAATCAAGCCGCGACGCACGATGACTGTCCGCGTGGCTTGCACCAGTGTCACGCTCGCTTCTCGCGATGTTGTAGTCGCCAGCGTTGCGGTGGGTGCAGCGACATGCTGCAGATTGCCCGCCGAGCTCGTGCACGCATTCGCACACGCGTACGCACGCATCGCATCAACCGCAACCGCTGTTGAACTCGCCGCACTCAGCATCGAAGCAGCGTGCCGCACATGCACGTGTTCAGCCTCGCGTGCTTCTTTGTTGGCTTGAGCCAGAAACCGATGAAACGCCGGCGTGTGCGACTGCAATCCTGACTCAAACGTGTCAGTCTCGCGTTGCACGCATCTTTCGCCGTTCGATTGTGCGGTCGGATAATTTGCCAATCCCTGCACGCAGGGCCTTTGAGGAGGAAAACCTCCGCCACTGCAAGTTTTTGCAAGGGATCCAATCCGCATCTTGGTGGGAGTTGAAGTAACGGCGATGCCACCACAACTGCGCCGAGCAAGCCCCAAAAACAAGGCATCGCTCAACGTGCGCACACACAGTGCAGTGTGAACATCACTTCGAGCAATCAAGTGTGCGGTTTGTTGTCCCGATGCAACCACCAGTGAGGCGTTCACACAACACACGTTGCGTCTTAACAACTGTCAGGGTGGCCCGTGGGGGGCTCCAAGGGGTTTGAACCGGGGGGACGTTCGGGGGGCGATTTGGGGGTAAATCGAGGGGGACTGGGGGAAGAACGCGGTGATACAGATCACCGCGTTTTTCATTTTTGAATTTGTGCCTCGCCGAAGCTAGCGATTATCAACCTCAACGTACCGAATCCTCAATCCAGCAGCACGTGCCCACGCTTCGATTCCCGCGTTGTTCAAAGCGGCGGCTCGTTCTTCGTAGAGCAAGCAATACGCCCCGCTCGCAGTCTCGAGCTGCCACTGTGCCGCATAGCCCCGCCCCAATCGCAGCAGCACATGATGTATCGCAACAATCCGCTCGTTGATCGGCTCACCTGCGATCTGGAGACAGGTGGTGTCTTGCAGGGTGCACCACACAGGTGTTCGGCGTGCGATACGAACCGCGTTCAGAAGTGGGGGCACAAACAAAAAGAGCCAGACAGATGAGATGAAAACCGCAGCGATGCAAAACGCGACGATACCGAACGGACCCGAAGCCACGAAGATGCGTCCGAACACAATGAACAAAATGAAAAAGAGCGTGGTCAAGACCAACACGCCGCAAGCTATCGAAACTCGCGTTGCTGTAGTGCTGATCCGCAGTTCATGCGTTGTGCCCGTTGTATGCGCGACGAACTTGATGGTTGGAGCAAAGCCCATCGCCGAGTGACCAAACGACGCCGGTACCTGCAGTCGAACCGGTTTGCCAGTTTCTGCATTCACGCCCTGCTCCACGTTTTTCATTTGTCAGCTTCCAATCAAGACCCTCGTGGTCGGCAAAATGGCGAGAAGAAAGCAGCGAAACAAGTAACTACCTGCGAATTGCAAGGCCCGCTGCGTCAGCAAATTGGCCCAATGCAGAACTCTCGAGTGAAATAGATGTTGTAGACCATTGATGCAACAGGAGTCGCCTCCCATCATGCAGGACCAGTTGCCATTGTGTCACACGTGCGTAACCCATCTGCTCGGTGATGACTTGGATGTGATCAACTTCACTATCTACCCGTTCGTTGGCAACATGCATGCAACGTCTTCCGATCAATACACATCGGACGCGTGAACGGCGCACAACACGCAAGGCATTGATACACGCCATAGTCGTCGAGATCGAGATGATCGCCATGACGATGACCAAGCCGAGTACTATCAACGCTGAAAGTGTTTGACTACTCGTAAACGCGCTCGGGAGTAGGAGCGAAAAGCTAATCGCGATGATCGCGGATCCGACTGCGGTCACCGCAGCCAAGATCCACCGTATCTTTGCGATACGAAGGTGTAAAGCATGCGTTGTACCATCGGACGTGTCGGCCAACGCGACTATCGGTTCGATTCCCCACGAAGTGTGTTTGAAGGTAGTGGGTACCGGTAGTAGCAATGACGGTTTGGACGCACCGCTCACGCCCCGCTCCGCAAATGCGCAATCACAATCTTGATCTCTTCATAGCTCACCTTGCCCTCAAGCTGCTCCCAAATCGGCCGCAGGCGTGACCCGCCAATCTCGTCCAGCGCACGCTCCACGCGTTTGTACGTCGCATCATCCACCCACGTCTCAACGCTCGTCGGCTTGGTCTGCTCAATCCACAAGCACAAGTAATCACACGTGCTGCTCACACTCAGCGCAAGCCGCTCCGCCGCTCGCGCCAGCGGAATGCCCTGCATAAAAATCGCCGCCGCATCATGCCGCAATCGCTTGGGCTTGGGTTCAATCGCCGTCTCGCGCGCACGATCCTGCCTGCTCGCACTTCGCGGCCGCGAACCCTCCGCCGCATCAAGCTGCAAATTGTTCTCCCGGCAATACACCAGCAAATGCTCAATAAACGCCCCGCCAAACTCGCGCAGCTTGATCTGCCCAATGCCGCGCACACCCAGCAACTTCTCTTCGCTGCTGGGACGCACCCGCGCGAGCTCCTCCAGCGTCACATCACTAAACACCACATAAGGCGGCACGCCCTTCTTCTCCGCAATCGTGCGACGCAAGTTTCGCAAGCTGTCAAACAACGCCATCTCGTCTTTCGACAATTGCACGCCACTCGCCAACTGCGATGCCGCCGCCGCAGGCCGCACCGCCCCGCGCTCGCGCTTGGGTTCATACAGCGTCACCTCGCGCGTGCCGCGCAGCACCGCGTTGCTCGCATCATTCAAATGCAACACCGCAAACTGCCCGCCCGCCGCCGTCGTCACCATCTCCACGCCCAAAAGCTGCTTGTCAATGAGTTGCTGAATGCAACCCATCACCCGTTCCTTCGGCATTTCTCGCAGCAATCCGTGCGTGCTCAGTTCATTGTGCCCGCGCTCGACAATCGCCTTCGCCAGGCTGCCCACCAGCACATCACGCACATGGGCCGCACCAAATCGCTGCCCCACGCGATACACACAGCTCAAAATCTTCTTCGCCACCGTCGTGCCATCGCTCATCGCCGTCAATTCACCCAGGCACACATCACACGCCCCGCACCCCGTCACGCCACTCGCCTTGAGTTCCTCAGGCTGCTCATACGTCTGCCCAAAATACTCGCTCAGTGCCGCATGCCGACACCTCGCGCTGCCGCACACATTCTGCATGTGCTGCAACAACTCGCGCTGCACGCGCATGCCCTCCGCAACTTGCTCGGGGTCGGCATCACTCGACTGCGCCCCCAGTTCCATCAGCTTGATCCACCGCGTCGCATCCTGCGCGCCATAAATCATCACGCATTCACTCGCCAGCCCATCGCGCCCCGCGCGTCCGGTCTCCTGCTGATACGCCTCAACCGTCTTCGGCATCCCCATATGAATCACACACCGCACATCGCCGCGATCAATGCCCATGCCAAAGGCCACCGTCGCAACCACCACATTCAGCCGCTCTTCTAGAAACTCACTCTGCACCTTCGAGCGCACATTGGGGTTGAGCCCCGCGTGATACGCCTTGGCGCGAATGCCCATGCCCGTCAGTTCCGCCGCGTACTGCTCCGTCTCTTTGCGACTGATGCAATAAATGATCGCCGCGCGCCCATCATGCCGGCGCAGCACATCCGCCGCTTGCTTCAGCGGGTCACTCCCGCGCTCAATAATCCGATACGAAAGATTGGGCCGATCAAATCGCCCCACCAGCACCGTCGGCTCGCGCAGCGCAAGCTGCTGACAAATATCCTCGCGCACCCGCGGCGTCGCCGTCGCCGTAAACGCATGAAACGCCACCTTGGGCAGCGTCTCACGCACCGTCTGCAATTGCCGATATTCAGGCCGAAAATCGTGTCCCCACTGGCTGATGCAGTGCGCCTCATCAATCGCAAAGCTCGCGAGCTTGCCCGCGTCATACAGCCGCGCCAGCCAACTCAAAAACCCGCCGCCCACCAATCGCTCAGGCGAGACATACAACAATTTCAACTCGCCACTCGCCACCTGCGCCCGCACCTCGCTCGCCTCTTCAGGCGACACGCCGCTATGCAGCGCCCCCGCCGGATACCCGCTCAGCCGCAGCCCATCCACCTGATCCTTCATCAGCGAAATCAGCGGCGACACCACCACACTCAAACCCTTCACCAACGCCGCCGGCACCTGATAGCACAAACTCTGCCCACCCCCCGTCGGCATGACCACCAACGAATCTCGCTTCGCCAACCCCGCCGCTATCGCCGCATCCTGCAAAGGCCGCAACGTGTCGTACCCCCAGTACCGCTGCATCACAGCCAAGACATCACCCGTTACTGGCGCAGACGCAGCAACAGCCGGAGCAGGTTGTAGTGGGGCACTCGTCACTCTCGCGGCAGTGTAGAGAGCAGAGATGGCGAGTTCGGCACGAAGTGTTGGGGAAAGTGCGAGGTCGTTACGGTGGCTTCGTGAAGCAGTCGGCCGCCACCCGCTGGTTTTCTGCCGAGCACGCAACACTTATAGTGCAACACACAAGCTTTACGCACGGATTTTTCAAAGCGATCCGCCACGAAGGCAGTATCGTCGCCCATCACGAGCAGGAGAAGGACAGTCGAGGATGAGCACCAAGTGGATTGAGACTACAGGGAAGTTGATTTTGGCAAGTCAACGCGTTGCAGCCATGTGGCAACATGAAAACGGTACGTTTGCGCTAGAGCACATCGTGAATTCGTGCGAAGTTGCAATCTTGCACGAGGAACAATGTCTAGTTCTCAACGACGAGCCTCTGCCCACAACCTGCATGAGAACCGACCTCGGCATCGCATTCGTGCGATGGGTCGCGGCAGAGAGTGACACCGAAGTTCTCTCTCACGCTGTGGCGTTGATAAAGCGTGGCGAGCGTGATTGCGAAACAAAAATACACCTTTCGTCTGAATCGCTCCTCTTTGATGCCGGTGTTGGTCCAAGCGATCGTTCTCCGTATGCGTCAATACCGGTAAGGCTTCGCGAAGGCATGTATCACGTTTCGTGTCTTCGCGATCATTCGCTTGCACCGTGTGAAGTGATCCACTTGGCTGAAAGCGTGTGAAGCCCACCCGCCACCAATCCGCCACAATTTCTAGCACGCGCGACGCCATTCGCCGAATCGCCGCACCCCGCCACCACAACAACCCCCCGCGCGCGCACAAACCCCATACGTGCGACTTTGTGCGCGCGCTTTGTCACGCAAACGCGAGATCCTCGGGGATTTTCGCAGATTTTCTTCTCCCGTCCCCACAACCACTTACAACCCAAAACCCACCCACCCCTTCAAATCTGTGCGCGCGCACCACGTCCACCGCCCGTGTATACGGAGGGCACGTGCCACCGACCATCGGCTCTGCGATGGTCGGTGCGAGCAACCAACTGCGCACGTTTCACAAACTGAAAGTTGAAAAGAAGAGGGGACCAATCATGCAACTGACCGCCTACGACCAAGAACTCATCAAACAAATCGAAGCCGCCAACGGCGATCTCCAAAAAGTCGCCTACGACCGCTACCTCCGCTGGGGCGATCTGCTCGACTGGTCCCGCCAACCCCACATCGCGCAAGCACTGCTCACGGTGGGCCGCCCGTCCCGGGCGGCAGTCATCCAACAACCTCCACCCACACAACCCACGCCCGCCGCGCCCACTCCCCGCCTCCCCACTTCGTCACGCCGTAACTTCGTCACTTCGTCACTTCTTCCCCCCGTCACTCACTCCTCCAGCCTGCATCCGATCAATCGCCAGCGATGCCGTGACCACACCAGCGATGCCCAGGCCCAGAATCCACGCGCGGTCCCACGGCACGTGAAACGGCAAGATGTACGGCGGCAGCACATACGCGCCGATGTGATAGCCCAGCATGAGCATCGACATGCCCAAGACCAGTCGCGTGGGTTCGGTACGTGTGTCGCGCCATTGGGCCAGGCGCGTGCGCCATGTTTCGCGCGTGAGCGCGGCACCTTGCATCGCGGCTTTCACATCTTCGCGATGCCGCTCTTGTTGATTGAGCGCACCGCGCCGCCCCCACAGCATCCACAAGCCCAGCGCAATCAGCATGATCGCCGGGATGAGCAAGCCGTAGAGCAGCACCGCCCAGTCAAAGGAGCGAACTTCGGGCGGAATGGGTTGCAGGGTGTGCACCGACGAAATCGTTGGCCGTTATGGCGTGGGCTTGGGCGCGTCGGCGGGTTTGTCGCCGGGCTTGGTTTCGGGCTTCACTTCTGGCTTGGTTTCTGGCTTCGTCTCGGGCTTGGCTTCAGGCGCGGGCGTGCTGTCGCTCGGTGCGGGCTGGCCCTGCTCAGTGTCGCGTGGCGCCGGCAGCGGCTGGGCCTTGCCGCCAGAGGTCGCGGGCACGCCTTCGGGAAGCTTGACATTATCTCGATCAAGCAGCGGCATGACAAACGCTGCAGCGAGTGCGCCCACCAGCAAGCCGATGACCAGGCCTGGAATGAAATGCGTCACAAACGGCATGCCGCTGGATTTGGGAATGCCGGTGGTGACGGCTGGTTGAGTGACGTTGTTCTCGCTGGACATGCACTTACTCCGCGGCGGCTGGCTGAGCCAAAACTGAAATCAGAGCCTCGAAGCATGATAGATCGGTAGAATCGCCCGATTCGTTGCAGTCGTGGCGGACAAAGCCCTGCCAGATTGCAGATTTCACAATTGGCCGGTCGCCGCGTCAACCCTTGGCAGCACGCCGCATCCGGGCCACCCAGCGGCCGTATTCGAGGGCGGCCATCGCCAATTCCCAGCGGGTTTTGCCGTGATTTTCGCCCAAGGCGGTCTGCCAACGCCATGTCCAGTAGGCACCGTTGAGCTTGCCGCCCGTGATGACGTAAAGGCGGGCGAGTTCGTAGAGGGCCCAGAGAGTGTCGAGGTGGTGGCGCATGGGGGAAGTGCCTGAATGCCGAAGTACCGAAGAGACGAAGTACCGTAGTACCGGAGGAAAGGCAGCGGATGTCTTCACTAGTGCCTAGTGCCCAGTCCCTAGTGCCTTCGCTTACACCCTGAAAATACTGCCCAGCTTCTTACCCAGCAGGATACTCGCCGCGAAGATGGTAACGGTGAGCAGGGCCATGCCCCAGACGCCTAGGGCGCTAGCAATGAACGGGCCGTCACCGAGGCGTTCGCTGAAGGCCATGATGGCTTTGGTCACGGGGTAGTCTTCGGCGCGCTGCGCGAGAATCAGCGAGTCGCTGACTTCGAGCATCGAGAAGCTGAAGACCAGCAAGCCGCCAGCGATGAGATTGGCGACAATCAGTGGCAGGATGACGCGTCGCACGGCGGTGACGCGCGATGCACCCAGGTTCACGGCGGCTTCTTCGAGCTCGCCGCTGGTTTGTTCCAGGCCAGCGACGGTGGAGCGCACGATGTAGGGCAGGCGACGCACGGCGTACGCGGCGATGAGGAAAGGCACGGGACTGGGCTCGGCGGCCATGACGCTGGCGAAGTTGCCGAGTGGGCCGCTATCGCCGAAGGGCCAGCGCAGGCTCATGGCGACGTAGCCGAAAGCCATGACCAGGCCCGGCACGGCGAGGGGAAGCATGCAGAGCGCGTCGAGGAAGGCGCGGCCTTTGACGGTGGTGCGCACGAGCAGGTACGCGACGAGAATGCCGAAGACGATGTCAACGGTCATCGCTGCGCCGGCGAGCATGAGGCTGTTGGTGATGGCGGTGAAGCTGTCGGTGGCGGTCAGGGCTTCTTTGAAGTTGTCGCCTGTGAATGCGCTGGGCAGGACGGTTTTGTACCATTGGCCGGCGGGTGTGAGGGCTGTCAGGATGACGCCGATGTGCGGCAAGAGTGCGAGGAAGCTGACGAGGCCGAACGCGCCCATGGCGAGCAACGCCTTGCCGCCGGTCAGTGGCGTTTCGCTGGCGGCGCGGGCGGCTTTGCTGTACATGGCGTAGCCCTTGCCGCCAAAGAGGACTTTGCCGACGAGGTATGCGGTGATGGCGGTGGCGAGCATGACCACGGTGAGCGCGTAGGGACGCGCGGAATTTTCGACTTCTTTGAGGCCATTGAAAACTTGCACGCTGGTGACTTCGCGATAGTCGAACATGAGGGGCGTGCCGAGTTCGGTGAAGGCCCAGATGAAGACGATGGTTGCGCCGGCGAAGACGCCTGGGCGCACGAGCGGCAGAGTGATGGAGGTAAGCCGCTTCCACGGGCCTGCGCCGAGATTTTCGGCAGCTTCGTCGAGTGCGGGATCGAGGTTGGCGAGGGCGGCGGTGGCGTTCAGGTAGATGATGGGGTAGAGCGAGAAGGCTTGCACGAGGACGACGCCGGCGACTTTGGCGTTGCCAAGGATGTCAAACTCGGTGCCGAGGAAGGCGTTGAGGGCACCTTCGCGGCCGAGCAGTGCGCGCATGCCGATGGCACCGACGAAGGGGGGCAGGATGAGCGGGACGAGGACGATTGCGGAGAAGAAACTTTTACCTGGGAATTTGTAGCGGGCACCGATGATGGCCAGGGGCAGGGCGATGGCGATGGCGGTGATGGTGGTCATCGCCGCGAGCTTGAGGCTGTTGAGCAGGCCTGTCAGCAGGCGCGGGTCTTGGAAGACCAGCAGGATGTGCTCGAGGGTGAAGCCTTCGCGGCGGGCGACGTCGGCGTAGAAGCCGCCGCGGACGGTGAGGAAGATGGGGTAGACCAGGAAGACCAGCAAGAACGCAATGCACATGGAGAGCAAGGCGTAGTTGGTGAGTTTGCGGAGTTGGCGGAGGGGGCCCATGTCGGGGAGCATGGGGGAGAGTAGAGGGGGAGGCAATCGGCAGTTGTCCAACCCCGACTATGTGGTCAATCGCTGATGACATCGACGCCGCGAACGCCGTTCAGGGTGGTCATCCAAGTTCGAGCGTCGGAGCCAAACTCGCGACTCAAGTTGACAGTGGGTGGTGGAACCAAGTAATCGTTGGCCGAACCGTCTGCAAGGGCACCGATCACGTGATCGCCAAGTGGATACCAAGCGTCAGTTTCACGACTGCGAACAAGACACTTACGGTCGGGAAAGCTGACCTGAGAGGCGGACACTGCGGAAAAGTTGTTTGCGTCGAACGGCGGTTCGTTCACATCGCTCCAATATGCGGGTTGTGCGAAGAATACACCCGGCATCCAAAGCAATGCCTCGTATATTGGATTAGCATTTGAAGCATCAGCGTACAACTCGCGCGCAAATGGAGGTCGTAGCAATTCTGGGTCCTGCAACATGTAGATGTACAACCGGCTCGCACGGAAATAAGCGTTCGGATATGCGGTGTTAGCGAGCAAGCGAACGCCCCGCCAGGGTTCGCGCGAATAGGCGTCATACGGGTATGAATCTTTATACTCTGCCGTGTACCTCGACAACGCGACTGCAACAGTTCGTGCATCCAAGACATCTCTGAGTTTTCGCCCGGTTTTTCGCGCCTTCGCTAAGGAAGGAAGCGCAAGCGATAAAATTACTGCAACTATGAGGATGACGACGAGTAATTCGACAATGGTAACGCCCCCACGAAGTCGAGGTGTGAACCTGACTGCTTCAGACTGAACTCGATTACCACGGGAAACGAATTGCACTGCTGTCCCCAGAATAGAAGGTGCTATGAGTAACTGATTCTACGAACCACTTGCGGCTGGGCTGGTCTTTCACGAGTTCGACCCACACCGGACGCACAGTTCCATCATCAAACTCTGCAACGACACCGACGACAGCACACCGTGCGGACAATCCCTTAGAAAGCAAAGTGGCTGTGTTGACAGGTGCGACAACGCAGCCAGGTGTTGTGCTCGCAGGAGCACCGACCGGGCGACACGTCTCAAAAAGGCCGCCTGTTCGCAATGCGGTCGGATTTTCGGGGCGACGAACGGCCATTTTTACGTCAAACCCGATTGGGTCACTACCAATGGCGACTATTCGTGAATCAGATCGTTGCAGGATTGCTTCACGCAACTCATGAACGAACGACTCTCGCGTGGAAGCCCAGTCATCTGGTAGCTTTTTTCCGACAAAGTACTCGTATCCGATGTTGATTCCGCACGAATTGACCAAGTCGTCGGCGGAGCGATATCGGTAGCCAAGACCAACAAGCCATGAATGAAAATCTGACGATGGATCGTTGAGACGAATGAGAAACTCAATCGCGTGCGTCGAAGCATCGAAAGCGTCTTCTTGATCGTCAGCAGATACGGACGTGGCGGATGCAAGCATCGCCGTCTTCCACGAATCGTCGTCTGCGATTTTCACGCGTTTTACACCAAGCAATGCGTCGACCGATTTTTTGACGACTTGCTGGCGTGAAAGTTCGGCGTTCTGTTCGCGTGCTTTGCGGGTACACGAGACAACCTTTGTAGATGCATAGGCTGCTATACCGCACAGCACTGCACCCACTGCGAAAACGGCCCATTTAGAACGCCGTGGTTTCATTTGCGTCTATCGTGTTCACGACGAAGCAAGTACACAACTCACGCAGGTCGATCCCTTGTCTTCGCAAGTTGCCGCTTCGACGCAACTAGCAGTCGGAACACCGAGCGCGTTCTTGCAGCAGCACCCAGATTCCTTTATCCCGCATGAAAGCGACGTAACGGTCGCGCAGCCTGCGGTGACGCAGTTCCAAGTTGCGGCAACGGCACTGGCTGCGACGATGCCAAACCCAATGATGAGAACAGATCGTTTCATGTCAAGCTCCTTGTTCATGTCAGAATACACAGG
>VYLN01000122.1_pt1 | contig 16228 bp, 12 predicted proteins | sample 5109471 | NCBI WGS metagenome assembly VYLN01 (sample SAMN12291806, study PRJNA351875) | freshwater metagenome | isolation source: freshwater lake | place: USA: Michigan, Lee Lake | collected 2013-08-06 | reverse complement strand
CACGCGAGGCCGCTGATCAGCGGGAGGCCTATTGGGGCGCCTACACGGCCTTTGGCGGGGCTTTGGCGCAGGCCGGCGCCATGTCGGGGGGCGCGGCGCTGACGCCGCCGGGCAGCGCGACGACACTGCGGTCGCGGGGCGGGGCTTTGCAGGTGATCGACGGGCCTTTCGCCGACATCAAGGAGCAGCTTGGAGGCTTTTTCCTGATCGAGGCTGAGAGCCTGGACGCGGCGCTTGCGCTCGCGCGCCAATGCCCGAGCCTGCAGGAGGGGATGGGCTGCGTTGAGGTGCGCCCGCTTTTGAGCATGTGAGGCCTGGGGCCAAACTGGGGCCAAAGTTGTCCCGCGGCTGCGGGCGGCTTTGGCCGCTTCCTTCGGGGAAGGGCCTTGGCTAAGAGGGATGTCCCACCCGCCTCCCTCGGAAACCTCACCATCATGGCCATCCGCCCCGTTCCTTTCGACACCGGCCCGGTTCATTTCGTCGGCATCGGCGGGATTGGCATGAGCGGCATCGCCGCGGTGATGCTGAACCTTGGGTATCGGGTCACGGGGTCGGACGCCAAGGACAGCGCCAACACCGAGCGCCTCAAAGAGCAGGGGGCGCGGATTTTCATCGGCCATGACCCCGCGCATGTCACGGGTGCGGGAGTGGTGGTCATTTCCTCCGCCATCAAGGGCGGCAATCCAGAGGTCGAAGCGGCGCGGGCGCGGGGGATCCCGATCGTGCGCCGGGCGGAAATGCTCGCCGAGCTGATGCGGCTTAAGTGGTCGGTGGCGATCGGGGGCACGCACGGGAAGACCACGACGACCTCGATGGTGGCCTCGCTCCTGGACGCCGGCGGGATCGACCCCACCGTCATCAATGGCGGTATCATCAACGCTTACGGCGCCAACACCCGGATGGGGGAAGGCGACTGGATGGTGGTAGAGGCGGACGAAAGCGACGGGACGTTCACGCGCCTGCGGGCGACGGCGGTGGTCGTCACCAACATGGACCCGGAGCACCTCGACCACTATGGCAATGCGGAAACCATGAACGCGGCCTACGAGGATTTCGTGGCCAATATCCCGTTCTATGGGTTTGCGGTTTTGTGCCTGGACCACCCGGAAGTGCAGAAGCTGGCCGCGAAAGTGATCGACCGGCGGATCGTGACTTACGGCTTTAATCCGCAGGCGGACGTGGTGGCGACGAATATCCGCCCGAGCCCGGAGGGCTCGACCTTTGACGTCGTAGCACGGCGGCGGGGCGAGGGGCCTGGCGTAACCCTGCATGACCTCTTTTTGCCGGTGGTGGGCGGGCACAATGTGCAGAACGCCACCGCCGCGATCGCTGTGGCCCGAGAGCTGGGCGTCGGCGACAGCGCCATCCGGAAGGGCCTTGCCCAGTTCGGCGGGGTGAAGCGGCGGTTCTCCACGGTCGGGACCTGGAACGGGGTGCGGATCGTGGACGACTACGCGCATCACCCGGTGGAGATCGCCGCGGTGCTTAAAGCCGCGCGCGAAGTGGGCCGTGGGCGGACGATCGCGGTGGTGCAGCCGCACCGGTTCACCCGGCTGCGGGACCTGTTCACGGAGTTCTCCACCTGCTTCAACGAGGCGGACGTGGTGGCGGTGGCGGACGTGTACCCGGCCGGGGAAGCCGCCATCGAGGGGATCAACGCGGAGACGCTCGCCGCGAGCATCCAGCGGCATGGGCATCGGCGGGCGCTGCATCTTGGGGCTCTGGAAGGCCTTCCTGCGCTGGTGAAGGCCGAAGCTCAGCCCGGCGACATTGTGGTGTGCATGGGCGCCGGCGACATCACCGCCCATGCTGGGGCTCTGGCGGGAAAGCTGGGCTGAGGCAGATAGAGCGGTTCGCCTTGACCAATTGGATGATGGACGAATACGCTCGGCCAACTTATGGGGATGGGCATGCGTCTTTTGAGCTTCGCGGTTTGGCTTTTGCTGGCCGGCTTGGTTTTCCTCGTTGCGCCTCCAAACGCCGCTAAAGCTGACCAGTTTGCTATGATATGCAATGAGATCGATAGGCCTGTGCGTCTTGCGGTCACCTATTCCTGGTGGGAAGGGTGGACTGGCCATCATGTGACCGAAGGGTGGTGGATTGTGCAGCCTGGCCAGTGCCACTCGGCTCAAACAGCGCAGGCTTGCACCATGTCTTGGGGCGGTCCTGTCAACTGCTCGTCGTGGGTGGAGTACTACGCAGAGGTGGCGGAAGGCCCGGTTGGAACCTCTGCAAACTGGGCCGGCGAGGAGCCGCAATATTACCTGGAGCCCATGTGCGTTCTCGATGACGTGTTTTCCATTTCCTTGCCCAACGGGGAGCGCCCTGTGAACCTGGATGCTGCGCGTTGCGCGGCTCTGGGAGGCATCCGGGTTCGGGAGGCGTCGGAGACCACGACCTCTTCGGCCCTCACGGTCCATCTCACAAATTGACGTGGCTCAAGCCAAAGCGGGGCAGGTCGCCGGATGGCGTGACAGAGGCTTGGCCCAGCAAATCCTTTTAGGCGGTGCGACTCCGCCTATAGACGGGTTATGAGCATTAAACTCCCTGTCCGCGCCGCCATCGTCTATGATTTCGACGGCACCCTCGCTCGGGGCAACATGCAGGAGCGCAGCTTCATCCCAAGCATCGGGGTGGACCGAGGGGCCTTCTGGAAGGAAGTCCGCCAAATTGCGCGGCGCGAAGATGCGGACGAAATCCTCGTCTATATGCGCCTGATGCTGGAGAAGGCCCGGGAGGCGGGGATCGCCGTCACCGGTCAGATGCTGCGGGATCACGGGCGCAAGCCGGACTATTTCGCAGGCGTCGAAGGCTGGTTTGACCGGATCAACGCCTTTGCGGCCGGGTACGGCCTGCACCTGGAGCACTACGTCATCTCATCGGGGAATTACGAGATGATCGAGGGGTGCTCGATCTTTTCCGAGTTCCGCCGGGTGTTCGCCAGCCGGTTCATGCTGGATGAGCATGGCCGGGCCGTTTGGCCGGGGGTGGCGATTAACTATACGACCAAGACCCAGTTCCTGTTCCGCATCAACAAGGGTGTCGACAACAGCTGGGACACCGAAGCGATCAACCGGTGGATGCCGGAGGAGCGCCGGCCCCTTCCGTTCCGCCGGATGATCTTTATCGGTGATGGGCATACGGACATCCCGTCCATGAAGATGGTCATGACCCAGGGGGGATGCGCCATTGGGGTTCTGGACCCCGATCACTGGTTCAATCAGCGGGAAACGGGCCGCATCCACGACCTAATCAAGGAAGATCGGGTGAATTTTGTCGCCCCGGCGGATTACTCCATCGACAGCGTTCTCGATGTTGTCGTTAAAGGGGTTCTTGGGCGCATGGGTCTGCGCGAAGAGGGGTAGGGCGACCGCGTCCGGCCACCTTGTCGTGCCGGCCCTGCAAGAATTCCATTGTGCAGGATCATTGACCATGGTTAGGGACGGCGGGGGCGACGCTACCTGTATTGGTCGCTGATTATGGAAGCCGCTCAATCCTTGTCGTCTCAGGCGTCGCTCCACGCGGATGCGCCGCTCGTGGCGGTTGTCACCCCTGTCTATAATGGGGCCAAGTATTTGGCCGCCACGCTGGCCTGCGTGCAAAGGCAGACTTACCCCAACCTTGTTCACGTGGTGCTGGACAATGCCAGCACGGATGAAACCCCCGCCATTATCCGCTCTTTCGAGGGCGGGCGGGTCCCCATTTTGACGGCTCGGAACGCGGAGGCGCTGCCGCAGCTGCCGAACTGGAACGCTGCTCTCCGCATGACGCCGAAGGAAGCCTCCTTCTTGCAATGGCTTTGTGCGGACGACCTGATCCGGCGGGACGCCATTGAGAAGTTTGTGGCCAAGGCGCAAACCGATCCAGCCATCACTTGCGTCACCGGGTGGGATGTCGTGCATGACCGGGTGCTGCCCACGCGCTTGAGGGATGGTTCGGACGTTGAAGAGGGGCTCTCGTTCATCGAGCGGGTGTGCCGGCAAGACGACGCTCATTTCGCCTGGCAGGCGTTTTTCATCCGCTGGACGCCGGATTGGGCGGAAGGAGACTTCTTCACGCCTGGGATGCCGTCCTTTGACTGCGAGGCGGCATTACGGGTGATCGCGGAGGGCAAGGTCGGGTTTGTGCGGGAGCCGCTGATATACACGCGCCACCATGCCGATACGTTGGGTCGGCAACTCTCCAAGCAGCGCAACGGACTGCAGCATTTTTGGATGCTGGAGGCGGCCCTGCGTTATCGCGAGCGGATGGCGCCTGAGAAAAGGCAGGCGTTAGAGCGATCGGCGAAGCGGGTGTTGTCTCGGTTTCCTTTGTGGTTCCGGCTCCTTGGCGCAGAGGCCGCCGCGGCGCAAATGGAGGAAAGAGCCCGATCTTTGGGGGTTCCGATAACTGGGGCGGACTATCTTTATGCTGTGCTCACCTATCCGTGGGACTTCATCCGTACGCGGTGGATCCGGGCGGCTTCCGGTGGCGGTCTGTTTGCTCCGCAGCTGACGGAAGAGGAGTTTACACGGTTTTGACGCCAGACTTTGACGCTGCCATCATCGGCGCGGGCTGTGTGGGGCTTGCGGTCGGCCGGGCGCTTGCGGCGCGGGGGCTAAGCGCCGTTGTTTTGGAGCGGCACGCGCGGTTCGGCGAGGAAACCTCGTCGCGCAACAGTGAGGTGATCCATGCGGGGCTTTACTATCCGACGGGATCGCTGAAAGCGCGGCTCTGCGTTGAAGGCAAACGCGCGCTCTACGCCTATGGGGCGGAGCGGGGCTTTCGGGCAGACCCCATCGGGAAGCTGATCGTGGCGACGGCGCCGGAGGAACTGGCGGCGCTTGATCAGCTCATGGCGCGGGGGGAGGCCAACGGGGTCGAAGGCCTTTCCCTGATCGACGCGGTGCAGGCTCAGGCTTTGGAGCCTCAGATCGCCTGTGAGGCCGCGATCCTTTCTGCGTCCTCCGGTCTTGTGGACAGTCATCTCTACATGCTGGCTCTGCTGGGCGATATCGAAGCCGCGGGCGGCGCCTTCGCGCGCTCCACGCCGTTTGAACGGGCGCACTGGACGGGGTCGGCATGGCAGGTCACGGCCGGAGGCGAAGTGTTCACCGCTGTTAAGCTCATCAACGCGGCAGGGCTTTTGGCGGATCATGCGGCGCAAGGGATCGAAGGGCTGTCGGCGAGAGAGATCCCTGAGGTGCGCTTCGCCAAGGGGGATTACTTCCGCGTGACGGGACCGATGCCGTTCTCAAGGCTCATCTATCCTGCGCCGAACCCGTCCGGACACGGTGTCCATTATACGCCGATGGCGGACGGTCGGGCCCGACTTGGGCCGGATGTGGAGATGATCGCTTCGCCACGCTATGAGGTCGATGAAGGCAAGATCGCGGCTTTCACGGAAGGAGCCGCGCGCTATTGGCCTGAGGTGCGGCGGCGGACGCTTTTGCCCGATTATGTCGGGGTGAGGCCTAAAATCGGGGCGGCGCCAAAGGGCTTTGAAGACTTCCGCATCGACGGGCCTGAACGGCACGGCCTGCCCGGTCTTTTCTGTCTCTACGGCATCGACAGCCCGGGGCTCACCTCGAGCTTCGCCCTGGGAGAGCTTGTCGCGGAGGCCTGCGAAAAACCCTAGAGACCTCAGGGTTCTTTGCTAGGATCGCGACCGTCCAACAAGAGGGGAGCGATCACATGGGTATCAATCGGCGAGAGCTTATGGCCGGCACGTCTGCCACGTTGGCGGTCGCTTTTGCTGGCGGGATGGCTGGGTGCGCGGCTCCCACGGAAGCCCCCAACCTCAACGCTGTTCTTGATACGCTGGCGACAACGATCCTGCGGGACAGCCCTGAATACGCCACCAGCCTTGCAGTCAGCGAAGAGCGCGCAGGAGGGCCTTATCTTGATCGGTGGTCTGACGTTTCCCGGGACGGGTTTCTCAGAAGCCGGAGCATTCTGGAGGAGGGGCTTGCAGCTCTTGCGCCGTTTGCGGACGCAGGGTTGACGGGTCAGGATGCGGTCAGCCTGGAGGTGGTGCGGACCTCGTTGCAGAACGATGTCGACTCGATGCGTTTCGCCCACGGCTCGGGGGCAGGTGGTCCCTATATCGTGAACCAGATCGACGGCGCTTACACGTGGATTCCGGACTTTCTAGACAGCCAGCACCCGGTCACCAATCGGGCGGAGGCGGATGCCTATCTGGCGCGCCTATCCGGGTATGCGCGCTACATGGATCAGGAGAGCTCAGTCGTCGCCCTGGACGCCGGCGCGGGAGTGATCGCCCCCTCGTTCTGCCTTGACGGCGCCATGCGCCAACTCAGCGCCTTCGCCGCCATGGCCCCGGCCGAGACTGTGCTTGTCCAGTCGCTGGCGCGGCGGGTGGCGGAAGCCGCCGATATTCCGGAAGCGGAGCGGGGAGCTTATGCGCAACGTGCAGAAGCGATCGTCCGGGATGAGATCATGCCGGCTTACCAGCGTCAGGTGGCGGCGCTTCAGGCGGCGCGCGGGCAGGCGACGGACGACGCCGGGGTCTGGAAGCTCGCGGACGGTGAGGCGATGTATGCGGCGGCGCTGAAGAACCAAACCACCACCACGCTGAGCCCGGACGAAGTGCACGCCATGGGGGTGGAGCTTGTCGCTTCGCTGCAGGCGGAGATGGAGGCCATTCTACAAGCAGAGGGCCTTACCCGCGGCACGATTGCGGAACGGATCCAGTTGATTTCGCGCCGTCCTGATCAGTTGTATCCCAATACGGACGAAGGTCGGGCGCAGTTGCTGGCCGACCTCAATACGCAGGTGGCGACCGTCACGGCGCGGATGCCAGAGGTGTGTGGGACGCTGGCGCAGGCGGCGCTGGAGATCCGCCGGGTTCCCCCCTACATCGAGGCCGGAGCGCCGGGTGGGTATTATCAGTCTGCGGCGCCGGACGGATCGCGGCCGGGCGCTTACTACATCAACCTGCGCAACACCGCGGAGTGGCCGAAATACACGTTGCCGACGCTGACCTATCACGAGGCAACGCCGGGGCATCACTGGCAAATCTCAATCCAGCAGGAAGCGCAGGGTCTGCCGTTTATCCGTACCGCCATGCTTGGCTTTAATGCGTATGCGGAGGGATGGGCGCTCTACGCGGAGCAGCTCGCTGACGAGCTTGGGCTTTACGCCAATGACCGCCTTGGGCGGCTTGGGTATCTGCAGTCGGCTACTTTCCGGGCTTCGCGCCTCGTTGTGGACACCGGGCTTCACGCCAAGCGTTGGACGCGGGAGGATGCGATCCAGTCGATGCTGGCCGCCACGGGGGATCAGCGCTCTTCGATTGAGACTGAGATCGACCGCTATTGCGTGTGGCCGGGGCAAGCCTGTGGCTACATGGTTGGACGGCAGGAGATCCTCCGCCTCCGGAGTGAAGCGCAAACGGCGCTTGGCCCCCGTTTCGACCTGAAAGGCTTCCACGATACGGTGCTGGTGAATGGCTCAACGCCTCTTTCGGTCACGCAGAGCCTCGTCCAGGCCTGGGTCGCACAACAAGGGTAGCCGGCCTTAGGCGGCGATCCACACCTCGTCTTCGTTCACACTCAAAGTGCGGACTGTCAGGGTAAAGACGGACCCCTCGCCGACCTTGCTGGCGACAGTGACGTCGCCGCCGAGGAGCTGGGCCAGGTGCTTGGTGATCACCAGGCCGATCCCGGCGCCTCCGGCGCGGCGGGTACGGGACCCGTCAACCTGCACGAAGGGTTGGAACAGTTTGGCAAGGTTTTCGGGGCTGATCCCGATGCCGGTGTCTCTCACTTCGAACGCCATGCCCTGCGCGTCGCCGAAGGATGTCGGCCGCATGGTCAGAGTGACGCGCCCTTTCTCCGTGAACTTCGCGGCGTTTGAGAGGATGTTGAGAAGGCACTGTTTGAGGCGGCCGGGGTCGCTGATAATGGTGGTGTCGGCGGCCTCGACGATCAGTTCACAGACAGTGCCTTGACGGGTGGCCATTACTTCCACCGTCTCTACAGCCTCGCGCGCGATGGCTGCGGCGTCGCAAGGCTCAGGATGGATTTCGAGACGGCCGGCTTCTATCTTGGACAGGTCCAGCACTTCGCTGATGAGATGCAGGAGGTGGCGGCCGGCGTTGCGGATCCGCTCCAAGTCGCCGACCTGGGCCGGCATGTCCGCCGTGGCGAGGTCTTCCATGACGATTTCGGAATATCCGATAATCGCGTTAAGGGGCGTGCGCAGCTCATGGCTCATGTTCGCCAGGAACTGGGACTTTGCGAAGCTGGCCTCTTGCGCCTTCGCCTGGGCTTCGAGAACCGTCTCGACGGCCTTGGCGAGGGCGAGATCGCGGATGTTGACTTCTGCCAGAACCTGCATCAGCTGCCGGCGCATCGCGGTCAAGTCGGTTGGACCGTCCGCTGGCGGTGTATCCGTGTGCGGTTCAGCGGCCGCACCCTGAAGCGCACTCAGGAGCTTGCGGCGGCGTTGCAGGACGCCTTCTGCTTGGGTCAGAAGGGCTGCGAGTTCCAGTTCTTGGCGACGCTTTTCGGTGATGTTCGCTGTGGACAAAACAATCCGGCCTATGCCGCCTTGGGGGTTCGCGAAGGACTTCGCCATCGTCCGGACATAGCCGATTGAGCCGTCGGCGAGATAGACGCTGTGCTCAATGATCTCACCAAAGGGTTTCTCGCGGTGCAAGCGGCGGAATAAATCAGCCATGCGCTCGCGGTCTTCGGGGGGGATCATGGCCTCGGCTTGACCGTTGCGCATCGCCTCGTAGGTCAGGGCACGGCCGAAAAGGCGGGTCAGGAAGGGTGAAGGCTCGGCTTCGCCGGTGTCCAGTGATATCTCCCAAACGCCGGTCTCGCCGCTTTCCAAGGCGGCGGTCAGGCGCTGTTTCGACTGTTGGACCTCGGTGTGGGCCTCGGTCAATCGGGCGATGAGCAGCTCCTGTTCGGTCCGCAATTGCAGGATCCGGCCGAAAACCCGCTGCATATGCATCCAAGTCATTGCGACGGTTACGGCCAAAAGGGCGAAGGTGATAAGAACGCCGAGCCAGGCAGCGTCGCCACGATCGAGGCTGCGCCAAGCCTGGAGAACTGCCAAGCCGAGAATGCCGCCGAGGGGGCCAGAGGCGTAGATCAGCATGCTGGCGCGGCTGGTGACCGCTCGTGTCATGTCGACGGTGAGGCAACCGAGGAGCGTCACAAGCGCGACAAGGGTGACTTCCGGATCCGGATTATCGAAGACCGCGACAAGCACGACGATTGGGGTGACCCAATTCCACACTGTCCGAAGCGTGAACATCTGGCGGTAGGGGGTGGCGGCGTCGCCGCGGTCGATGGTCCGGAACCAGCGGGGTTCGAGGAGCGCCAACGCCGCGATGTAGGACAGGGCAAGCCCGAAGAGCATCAGGCCTACAGGCCAGGCGCCGACGAGGGCGAAGGCAAGTCCCACAAGGGCATTCAGCCCCAGCAAAGATGACTTGCTGTCGCCGTTGGCCATGATGGCTTTCCGGGCGTGGCGCGCAGATGGCTTCGGGGCTGGGGCGTTTGACATCCCCCTCAGTCTATATGGGTGAGGTTAAACAACGCCCAAAAAGAAGCCTGCTTATGGTAAACATAAGGAGACTCTTTGTTTACCGAGACTTGATCCGGATCGCATCAATGACGGTCATGTTTTTGATGGCGTCTTCGGCGGGGAGCGCAAACGGGGCCTTCCCCGCAAGGTAGGCGGTTACGGCCCGAAGCTGTGCGGTGAAGGTGGGTTCGGCGTCCAAGGTTTCGACAGCTTCGTGATTGTTCTGTGTAAGGACCAGGCGGTGGCCGAGTTGTGGGGCGAGGGGGTTTTCGATGAGAAGTGATCCGTTCTCCCCCTCAAGGCGCAGGACCGCCTGACGGGGGCGACGCATGGAAGTTTGCAGGACTGCTGCGACGCCGCCGCAGTCGAGATCTGCTTCGGTGGTGACATCGACCCCGTCTTCCATCTCCATCCGAGCCCGAAGAACTTGTGGCTCTACACGGGAAAATGTCCGGATCCAGTGGATGCAGTAGCAGCCGAGATCCATGAGGGCTCCGCCGCCCAAGGTAGGGTTCCAACGGAACTCGGCATCGGATTTTGCGATCGTGGCGTCGAAGCGCGCTTCGATGCGCCGCAAAGGGCCGATCTGGGGCAAGAGCGCTAATGCTCTGGCGATCAAGGCGTGGTGGCGCCAGTGGAAAGCTTCGAGGGCCGGGAGGCCTGTTTCATCCGCTGTCTGATGGATCATGCGGGCCTCAGCGGCGTTCATCGCCACGGGCTTTTCGATCAGGACGGGTTTGCCCGCACGCAGCGCCTTGATCGCCAGTTCGGCGTGATTGACGGGCGGGGTCGCGACATAAACAAGATCGATATCCGGGCTTTCGATCAGGGCCTCATATGTGCCGTAGACGGAGGGTATGGCGTGGGTTTCGGCAAAGGCGCGGGCGCGGTCTGGATCGCGGGCGGCGATGGCCTGAACGACAATGCCGTCAACGTCTTTTGCGGGGGCGATCATGGCGAAGGTGGCGACGCGGGCTGCGCCCAGGATGCCGACGCGGAGGGGAGCGGTTGTCACGGGAGCCGACCTCTAAAGCCAAGAAAAAGGGCCCGAAGCGGTTGCCCCGGGCCCTGATCCTATCTCTATTCTACTTGAACAGCTTGGCGTAATTGCGCGCCTTGCGCTTTTTCCAGTGCCCCTTGTGGTAGGCGTCGGAGACGATCAGCGGCGCCACGGTGGTGGCTTCGGCAAACACCATCTGCTCATAGGTCACGTCGACCTTGCCCCAGGAGCAGGCCTCCTTCAGCGTCGAGGACGAGCAGGCGCCGTCGCGCACATCCGCCACCGTGATCTGCACGGCGTATTTGTGCATCTCGACATCGTGATGACCCAGAATTTCCGCACACACCACGGTGTCCTGTGCGAAGTTCTTCGGCACGCCGCCGCCGATCATGAAGAGCGCCGTTGATCCCGCCGCGAGCTTGATTTCCGTCAGTTCACGGAAGTCCGCGGCGCTGTCGATCGTGACGTAGGGCTTCTTCGCCTTGCGCCGCTCGACCTGGTGTTTGACAAGGCCGAAACCGGCGGAGCAATCGGAGAAGGCGGGGACAAAGATCGGCACGCCCTTTTCGTAGGCGCGCTGGATCAGGCTGTCCTTCTTCTTGGCATTGCCGTTCGCCAGCCACTTGCCGATCTCCCAGATGAATTCCCGGGAGGAATAGGGGCGCGGCTCGAGCAACTCGCAAATGTCGTAGATCGTGTGATCGACGTGCTGGAGTTCTTCCTCATCGATGTAGGTGTCGTAGATCCGGTCGATGTACAGTTCGCGCAGGACGCGGTCATCGGGGATTTCCTTCGCCTGATAATGGCGGAAGCCCAGGGCTTCGAGGAAGTCCATGTCGATGATGCAGGCGCCGGTGGCGACCACCGCGTCGATCATGTTGTACTCAACCATGTCCCGCCAGACGTGTAGGCAGCCGCCGGCGCCGGTGGAGCCGGCCATGGTCAGCCACACCGAGCAGGCCTTGTCGGCGATCGCCATGTTGAGGATTTCCGCAGCGCGGGCGGTGTCGCGGCTGGTGAAACTCATCTTGCCCATGGCTTCGATGATTTCAGAGCCGTTGATTTTGGCGATGTCGATGTGTTCGACGGGGCTGGAGAGCAGCTCCGCCTTGCGGTTGTCGCGCTTTTTGTTGGCGGCCTTTTTGGCCTCCACCGCCTTCACCTTGGCCATGGTCTTTGTCCTTGGAGTCAAGATGGCGACGTCAAACAAAAAACACCGCCCTGCGCGGACGCATCGCCGAACGCGCAGGGCTGTCAGGCCGGCTCGCTAAACGAGCCGGCCTTCCAGGTCAATGATTGGCTTAGTCCTTCCGGCGCTTTGCCTTGGCTTGCGCCGCCACGGAGACCTCGGCTTCGCCGTAAAGCGTGGGCCAGGGGCTGTCCTTGGTCACGGCCAGCTCGGTTTCGCCGAAGCCGTTGAAGCGGCTGGCCATCGCCACGCCATAGGCGCCCAACATGCCGATCTCGGTATGGTCGCCTTCGCGGATATCGGCGGGCAGCAGAAAGGGGCCGGCGGCGGCGTCGATGCTGTCGCAGGTCGGGCCGTAGAACTTGAACGGCGCCAGTTTCGCGCGGGAGGCCGCTCCGTCGCGGATGTGCTTGACGGGATAGGGCCATTGCACGTGGGTGGCGTCGAACAGGTTGCCGTAGGAGCCGTCGTTCAGATAGAGCGCGTCGCCCTTGCGGAGTTCCACGCGCGTCACGATCGAACCCGCCTCGGCGACCAGCGCCCGGCCGGGTTCAGCCCAGAGCTCAGCGTTCTGCGCGACGCGCATCTGCTCAAACGCCTGGTGGATTTCGCGCATGTAGTGCGCCATCGGCGGAACGACCGTGCCCGGATAGATGGCCGGGAAGCCGCCGCCGACATCCACCACGTCCACAACGACGCCCGCGCGGATGATGGCGCGGTCGGCGTCATGCATGGCGGCGCGGTAGCTCGTCGGGCGAAGGCACTGGCTGCCGACGTGGAAGGACACGCCCATGCGATCCTGCGTGGCGCGGCGGGCGCGGTTCATCAGGCGCGCGGCTTCCTCGCCCGTGACGCCGAACTTTTGCGACAGGGGCAGGGAGGCGCCGTCGTTGGAGACCGCCAGGCGAACAATGAGGGTCAAATCCTTCGCGCCGCCGGTTTCGGCCAGGATCTTTTCCAGCTCTTCCTCGGTGTCCATCACGAAGGTGCGGACGCCGAAGTCATGGTAGGCGCGGCTGATCGCCCGGCGGGACTTCACCGGGTGCATAAAGGCGAGCTTGGCTTCCGAGCCGAAGCGCTCGGCCACCAAGCGGACTTCGTTCTCTGAAGCCACGTCGAAACCGCGGACGCCGGCCGCCCAAAGCGCATCAAGCGCCCAGGGGGAGGGGTTCGCCTTCACAGCGTAGAAAATCTCGCCCTCGAAATTGGCGCGGAACCATGCCGCGGCGGCCTGCACCCGGTGCGGGCGCGCGATCGCCAACGGGCCTTCCGGCCGCATTGCGGTGACGGCATCGGCCGCGGACGCGTGATCCGCGGGCAACGCAAGACGCTGGATGTGGTCCATCCGGCAATCCCCCATCAATGTAGCTGTGCACGGATGATGACCGCTGTCCCCGACAAGGGACCGCCCAGCATTGTTCAAACCCAGGCCGGCGTTAGTCGGAGCTGCGACGGCTGTGACCCCCGTGAGGGAAGGCACGCCGACTTGTCAGGTCCGCCCTTGGGAGCTTACGCCGGGAGGCCGTGCCATTGCCCCCTAAGGAGGCTTTGGTCGGTCCCCCGTGTGGCCTGGGCCGAGGGGGCGTTAGTAGACTCTGTTTCCAGGTCCGCCGGTAAGGGGGCAGATAGGGTCAACCGCCCCCCGTGTAAAGCGGAAAATGACCCCGGGGGCTGCAATTTTTGGTTTCGCTCCCGCTCAAGGCCGCCAAGGGTTTCGCAAGAGTTAACGGGCGCGGGTCCTAGAGTTCGCCTGTGGGGGGATTTTGAGGCCTGCCGCAGGGCCATGTCACAGACTTGTCACGCGCCTGTCGCGCAGGGGTCATCGCTTCGTCCTACGAGGCGGCGCAGAGGCGAGGCCTGCGGATTGGGTCTCCCAATCTTAATTCTCGCGCCGTTGGAGTTTGTCATGATCCGCCCGGCTTTGTGGGCCGCCGGTCTCGCCTGCCTCTTGGGCTTGAGCGTTGCGGCGTGCGCGGAGCGGTCTCCGATCCAGCAGGTGCGGGTGGACGGCTCCTCCACCGTCTTTCCGGTTTCCGAGCGCGTGGCTGAGGCGTTCCAGATCCGCTACGGGCGCCGCATCCGGGTGCCGCTGGGGGAAGCCGGCACCGGGGGCGGGTTCGCCAAGTTCTGCCGGGGCGAGGTGGATATTGTCGGCGCCTCCCGGCCGATTGAGCACGATGAGATGGAGGCCTGCGGGGAAGCGGGCATCGGGTTCATCGAGGTGCCGATCGTATTCGACGGCATCACCGTGGTGGTGAACCGGGACAATCCCATCCAGTCCATGACCGTGGATCAGCTGCGGCGGATGTGGGAGCCGGCGGCGGAGCGGACGGTGCGCAATTGGCGAGACATCGATCCCAGCTTTCCGGACCTCCCGCTGTCGCTGTTTGGGCCGGGGACCGCCTCGGGGACGTTTGATTTCTTCACCCTGGCGGTAAACGGGGAAGAGGGCGCCTCGCGGGCGGACTTCACCCCCACCGAAGACGACAACGTCATCGTGCAAGGGGTGTCCACCTCCCAAGGGGGCCTCGGCTATTTCGGCGTCGCCTACTACATGGCGAACCGGGACCGGCTGCGGGCAGTGCCCATCGACAACGGCGATGGACCCATCGAACCGACCCTCGAGAATGTCAGCGCGGGGACTTACCAGCCTCTGGCCCGGCCCTTGTTCATCTATGTGTCGGCGCGGTCGCTGGAGCGTCCGGCGGTGCGCCAGTTCGCGCTGTTCTATCTTTCCCAAGTGCGGGAGGAGGCGAACGCGGTGGGTTATGTGCCTTTGCCAGATGCCAGCTATGCGGTCTATGCCGACCGGATCCGCGACCGCACGGTGGGATCGGCCTTCAACGGCGAAGGGGCGGTGGGCGTCACCATCGAGGAATTGAAACAGCGGCCTCTGTTGACCGCGCCTGTCGTGGAGAGCGACCAGGCGGCGGCGACGGAAGCGGAGCCTCAGGCGACGCCGTAAGGGGTTCGCCGACGGAAAGACATTGAGGATCGGGGCATGGCGCTCAATCGCGATTTCACAGTGAAGCGGGTGCGATGGGGGGAACGCCTCATCGAGGAAGGCTTGCGGCTGGCGGCGATCCTGGCGGTTCTGATCGTGGCGGGCATCGTGTGGGTGCTGCTGTCGGAGTCCGCCTCGTTTTTTGCGGAAGTGTCGCTGCTGGAGTTCGTCACCGAGACGCGGTGGACGCCGACCTTCGCCGATCCGCATTACGGCATCGCGCCCCTGCTCACGGGCACGTTCATGGTGACGTTGGTGGCGCTGTCGGTGGCGGTGCCGCTTGGGGTGATCGTCGCGATTTTCCTCAGCGAGTTCGCGGGGGAACGGCTGCGGGAAACTCTGAAGCCCATCCTGGAGTTGCTCGCGGGGGTGCCGACGGTTGTTTACGGCTATTTCGCGCTGCTGTTCGTGACACCGCTCCTGCAGGGTCTGATCCCGGGCTTGCCCGGCTTCAACATCCTCTCGGCGGGCGTTGTCATGGGACTGATGATCATCCCCTACATCGCCTCGCTGTCTGAGGACGCCTTGCGGGCGGTGCCGCAGGCGCTGCGGGACGGGTCCTATGCGCTCGGGGCCACCAAGTTCGAAACCGCTCTGCGGGTGGTGTTGCCGGCGGGGGTGTCTGGGGTGATCGGAGCGATCATTCTCGGCATGGCCCGGGCGGTGGGCGAGACGATGATCGTCGCGATCGCCGCGGGCACCGAGGTGCGCATGGTGTTCTCGCCGCTGGAGCAGGGGGCGACGGTGACGGCCTTCATCGCGCAGGTGGCGAAGGGCGACCTTGCGGTGGGCACCCTGCCTTATCAGAGCATTTTCGCCGCCGGCGTGGCTCTCTTGGTGTTGACCCTGATCTTCAATTTCTTCGCTGTGTGGCTGCAGCGGCGCTTGCGGGAGGTCTACTGATGAGCGCTGCAGACATGGATGCGGGGGCTATGAACTCTGGCCGGGCGTCGTTCGCCGTTCCGGACGGCCGGGTGGTGGCGCGCCACCGGGTGGGGCAGGTGTTTACGGCAGTCGGGTTTCTCGCCACGGCCATCGGTCTCGCCACGCTTGTGGCTTTGGTGTGGGACCTCGTGGACGCAGGCGCGCATCTGCTGACGCCGGACTTCTTCTTCAGCTTCCCGTCATCGCAGCCTGAGCGGGCCGGTATTCTCTCGGCGTGGGTGGGATCGATCTTCCTGATCCTGACGACGGCGGCTTTCGCGATCCCGCTCGGCGTTGCGGCGGGGCTTTATCTGGAAGAGTACGCGCCGAAGAACCTGTTCACGAGCGTGATCGAGATCGCGGTGAACAATCTGGCGGCGGTGCCGTCGATCATCTTCGGCCTTCTGGCGCTGGGTCTGTTCGTGCAGGCGATGGACCTCGGCCAGACCATTCTGACCGGCGGCCTCACGCTGGCGCTGCTGATCCTGCCGATCGTGATCGTGGCGACGCGGGAAGCCGTGCGGGCGGTGCCGCAGGACCTGCGACAGGCGGCCCTGGCGCTTGGGGC
>VYLN01000210.1_pt1 | contig 16360 bp, 13 predicted proteins | sample 5109471 | NCBI WGS metagenome assembly VYLN01 (sample SAMN12291806, study PRJNA351875) | freshwater metagenome | isolation source: freshwater lake | place: USA: Michigan, Lee Lake | collected 2013-08-06 | reverse complement strand
GGTTGAATTCTACTGGTTTATGGAACTTCTATTTGGATGCTGCTTAATTGGTAAGAGATAATGAAATCCTTACTGTGCAAACTTTCTGTTTCTTTTTTATTTCCCAACAGGTCTTCTGATCACTAGGGGCGATTGCAGGGTAATATTTAAATCTCGATCGGGGTTAACAGAGTATAACTGCACGGAACTACCACCGACAATTCCCGCCGCCGGTAAGCCCCATCCTGCAAGGGTTCCCACGGCTGCCCCCGCTAAGACATCGAGAACTTCGATCTTGCGATCGCCCGTAAGAGCAGCGATCGCTGTGGCTGCCCCCGCACCGGCGAGGGTTCCCCCTAAGATATCTTGAGTTTTTGCCCCTTTACGCAGGGTTTCAGTGGTAGTAATTAATCGCGAAGTAGCATTGAGGGGAATAGTGCGATTGCCCCCATCGAGGCCAATTTCATCGGCAATAAACCGCACACCTCGGCCCGTCGCTTCTAAAGTACCCTTGACTTCACTTCCCGCTGCAATCACCACAATCCCATTCCGGTCACGAATATCTCTGGCTACGGTTAAAGTCAGAGGAATAACATCGCTTTTAGAAACTAAAATTTTATCGGCTTTCTCGTAATTTAAGGGAATAACTGTTCCCGCCGGAATCGAGATTTGTTGAGCGATGAGACGTGGCCGATTAATATTACTTTGAGCGAGGACGGGAAAAGTACCAGACATCGACCCCATGAGCAGGGTAATCAGTAAAGCTGTACTGGCTCTAGTAACAGGATTCATAGACATAGCGGTTATCCTCTCAAAAAACAACAGTGAACTTTCTCTGTTTCTAGATTATTTTTTTCTGTCTGTCATGTCAGTCCCCTCAACAGGGAATTTTTTCTCTCTCTATAGGGAAAAAAGTAGAATGGGAAAGTTTCCGCATTTTGTCTATCCACCGCAAAAGAGAGCCGAAAAGCCTAGAATAGTAAAAAAGAATCGTAAAAAACCTCGGATTGCCATCGTCTATGGAACTCGCTACCGGAAACATCCTTAGTCATCGCTACCAAATTATCCGTCAATTGGGGAAAGGGGGATTCGGACAGACTTTCTTAGCCTGCGATCGCCAGTTACCCAATCAAAATCGCTGTGTGATCAAACAATTTAAACCCCAGTGCCAGGATGCCGAAACTATAGCCATCGCTAGACGACTATTTGAAACCGAGGCGAAAATCCTGCAAGAATTGGGCATTCATCGCCATATTCCCCGTTTATTTGCTTATTTTGAGGAAAATGGGCAATTTTTCCTCGTGCAAGAATACATTGAAGGGGAAGATTTAGCCAGAGAAATTACTGCCGGTGTCTATAGGCAAGATGAAGGGAAAGTGGTGGCTTTATTAACAGAAATTCTCTCAATTCTCGAATTTGTCCATCACAAACAGGTGATCCATCGCGATGTTAATCCCTTCAATCTTATTCGTCGCAGCCAAGATCATCAATTGGTTTTAATTGATTTTGGTGCTGTCAAAGAAATTAGCACTCAAGTGGTTAAAGAAGGTAAAACCGTTTCTACCGTCGCTATTGGCACCCCTGGTTATTTCCCCAGTGAACAGGCCCAAGGTTATCCGCGTTTTAGTAGCGATATCTATGCCACTGGTATTATTGGATTACAAGCTTTAACCGGTAAAGATCCCGAAGATATTCCACTGGATGCTCGCACGGGGGAAATTCTCTGGCAACATTTGGCCATGACTAGCGCCGAGTTTAGTTATGTTATCGAGCGCATGATCCGCTATGATTTTCGTCAGCGTTATACCAGTGTCAGTGAAGCATTAATCGATCTGAGAAAATTAGGGAAAATTTATCATCTCGCTCCGAAAACTACCTATGGTGTGAAACCTCAAGGTCAGGTTGCTCGTCAAGGGAAATCTTGGCTAACAAAAATCTTGTTTGTCTCTGGGATAATTGGCTTAATAGCAGGTGCTTATCTGGGTTTTGACTATTGGAAAAATTCTCGTAATTCTCTTGATTACTATCAACAAGGTCAGACTTTTTATCAACTCAAACGCTATACTGATGCCCTTAATTCCTATGGTCAAGCCTTAAAAATTAATCCCGATTATCTTGGGGCATTGCAAGGAAAAGCTGATACTTTATTAGCTTTAAAAAGATACTCGGAAGCTTTAAATACCTACGAAAAAGCTATTCAAATTAACCCAGATTCCGCTTGGCAAGCTTGGCTCGGTCGCGGGCAAGCTTTAGATAAATTAGGCAAAAATCAGGAGGCTTTGGAAAGTTTTGATCGGGTCTTATCTTTTAATCCTGCCGCTAGTCAAGCTTGGCAAGGTAAAGCCGATATCTATTTAGAACTGCAACAATATTCCGCCGCCCAAAAAGCTCTTGACAAATTGTTAACTTTTCAGCAAAATGATGCCAAAGCATGGTATAAAAAAGGCTGGTCATTACAAAATCTTGAGGATTATGAAGGGGCAGTTAAAGCCTACGATCAGGCTCTAGCGATCGAATCGGATAATGCCTTAATTTGGTATCAAAAAGGTAATAGTTTGTATCAATTAAATAAAATTAATGATGCTTTAGAAAGTTATAGCAAAGCTGGACAATTTAATCCCCAATTTTCCCAAGCTCACTATAGTCAAGGGATTATTCTGCAAAAATTAGGCCGCAATTCAGAAGCTTTGGAGGCATTTACTCAAGCAACTAAAGCCAATTCTAATTATTATCAAGCTTGGTTAAATCAAGGGGCATTACTTCATCAAATGGAAAGATTTCAAGAAGCGATCGCATCCTACGAAAAAGCTCGCCGCATTTCTTCCCAAAAAGCCGAAGTTTTTATCGGTATCGGTAACGCTTGCTATCGTTTAGGCGACAATTCCCAAGCTATAACTGCCTATCAACAGGCGATTCAAAGACAAAAAGATAACCCCGAAACCTGGAAAAGTTTAGGCAATAGTTGGTTTAAACTCGGTCAATACGAGCGAGCGATTCAAGCTTATCAAGAATCACTTCGTTATCGTTCCAATGACCGAGAAGTGCAAACACAAAAACAACTGGCAGAAACTCGCTGGCAAGAACTTCAGCAATCTCCCCAAAATCAAAGCAAAGAGGAACAGGTTCCCTAACTTCCGCTCTTTTTACCGGTATTTCTCGGCAATAATTCCCGTCCTTGATAAAACTGTTTTTTCAGTTCTCCCAAGCGCCAATAAGCTCCCACCATAATTACAGTTAATGCTGTCAGCACTGTCACGGGAAGGAGGGCCGATTGACCGAAAATTAGGGCTAAAAGTGGTAGAGATAGACCAAGAATAATAGCGATCGCTAATGTTAACCCCCGCAGACGATTAATATTTTTTAAAGCCCCTTGACAAACAGCACAATTTTTGGTATGGGACTGATAGCGTTCGAGGAGAATCTCTTTTGATTGTAGGGGGGGAAAAGGTTGACCAGCGAAAGGATCAGCTTGGTATTGATTAACCCAATTGCGATACTCAAACACTAATAAATCCGCTTTGGTGGGGAGATAACAAGCTTGACTAAAATTCCGACTATCCCCCTGAGCTTGCAGATAACGCTCTTGATAGTAGAGAAAAATCTGATCATCTTCAAGAATAGCGTTTTGATTGATGTGGGAATACCAAGTGGGGGTAAGCTTAATGAAGAATTTCGGCAACTTAGAGTTAAATTTAAAGGGAAAACGAGCAAAGAGACGACATTCTCCCTGACGGATTGGAGTTGCATAGACCGCGGTTAAAGTCCGTCCGAACTTTTCCGAGGTGAGATCGTGGTAAATGAATCCGGGGGCGATAAAATTGCTGTATTGTTGACCTAATTTACCTTTACGCGGTCCTTCGGGCCAAATTCCCTTAAATCCCTGACGATTGGACTCGATAATTTCTAACTCCATAGGAGCGGCATTGGCCCGATTACCGATGGTGAGATGATGGGTATAGGGAATATGACTAGAATCGATAATATTTTCCATTAAAGTGACGGCCGAGTAGGGTAGATCTCGAAAGGTATCCAAACAAATCCAAGCATCGGCATCCTCCTCCATGGGTTCAATAATCGGAATCTCAGTCAGGGGAGCATTTTCGGGATTACCCGCATAAACGAATAATAATCCCTGACGGATAGCCGTGGGAAAAGACCGCACACAAGCGCGTCGAGAGGTGTTAGCTTGACTGTTTTCCGGTTGTTGGGGAATAAATTCACAGTTTCCCCCTCCGGAAAAAGACCAACCGTGATAGGGACATTCTAGATGTCCGCTTTCGTTAAGACGACCTTCTGAGAGAGGAGCCAAGCGATGGGGACATTTATCCTCGAAAACTCGCCATTCTTGCTGATTTTTGTCCCACCAAATCACTAAATCCTGTTCTAGTAGGGTAAAGCGTTGGGGCTGCTTTTTGTCTAAATCTTTGACGTAGTAGATAGGATACCAAACTTGACGACAATCAAAGCGATCGATATCTGTTCCCCCGATGGGATAGGTAGCAGTGCTGCTCAACATAAATTTTAAAATAAGTTAACATTTCTCCTCCAAAATCTAACAAATTTAATCGACAAAAGGGGACAGATGCCGGTATCTGCTGGGGAAACAACCACCAGCGCTATATTTTGGGATGATAATTAGGGTTTGCTGAATAAATCTAAAAACCTTGTTGGGTAAGACTTTTAGACTTTTTGTCAATCAAAAAGTACCGGACTGGGAGTGATCAGGGGGAAAATTCCGGGACTTTTTCCCTGAAAATTAGGTAATTGACCCCCTCAGAATCGGTAAAACCCTACACCCCACACCCCACACCCCACACCCTACCCCCAAGAAAAACTTTTTGCCGCAAACCCTAATTAAAGGGTAGTTTCCCATCGATAAAGCGAGAATGGGAGAAGGATCAAGACGAAACTAAGGGGAGTTTACCAGAATGTCAGGAGAAACCGTCACTTATTCCCTAGAGAACAGAGTAAATCTGTTAAGGCAGGTGCGAAACCCCGCAAGGGAAAGAAGCAGAAACCTAAATCGTGAGGTTTGGGAATCACCGTCCGTTTTACGGCGGTGAGGATGTCAACGTCGGTGCGCTCAGTGCTACTATTGGTGCGGTGATTACCGTAGCGGCAAAAATGTTGTTGATCGGCAATAGTCCCTGATCGAGATAAGATTAATTCTCGTGGTGATAGGGAGGACATTTGTGAATAAACTAAGCATTCTGGTTCTGCACGGGCCGAATTTAAACCTATTGGGGAAAAGAGAGCCGAATCTCTACGGTAACGTCAATTTAGAGGCGATTAACCGGTTTTTAAACGAAGAAGCTACCCGTTTAGGGGTGAATTTAACCGCACACCAGTCCAATCAGGAAGGGCAATTAGTGGACTGGATTCAGCAAGCATGGGGTCAGCATGACGGTATTTTGATTAATGCGGGAGCTTATACTCATACCAGTATCGCCATCCGCGACGCACTATTAGGCACAAAAATGGCCTGTGTGGAAGTACACTTAAGCAATATTTACAAACGCGAGTCTTTTCGTCATCATTCCTACATTGCCGATATAGCCATCGGACAGATTAGCGGTTTTGGGGCCGAAAGTTATCGTCTAGGATTATGGGCATTAGTCGATTATTTGCAAAAGACCTCAAAAAGTGCCGACCCTTGGAGTGATTGGGGGGAAAATTCCGGGACTTTTTCCCTGAAAATTAGGTAATTGACCACCTGAAAATGGGTAAAACCCCACACCCCACACCCCAACCCCCAACGAAAAACTTTTTGCCGCAAACCCTAATTAGGCAAGGGATTCTCCCACTTCTAAGAGGGGACAAAAGGGAAAATAGGGGGAAACCGTCCAACGATAGAATTTTTTGCTGCTGGTGGACTGAAGATTAAAACGCAGGGAAACAAAGGGGAAAAAGGGAGATACGGAACAATTCCAACTGAAAGCCGGCTTAGAAGTGCTATTATCGCCCTGGAAAGACCAAGCAGGGTATTGAAAAACCTCCCGGACGAGGGATTTTCCTTCATCGCTAACTTGGGCGCAGCTGCGACTAATGCCCGAAACCAAACAGAGACTATTACTGACACAATTATCATTAGAAGCCACGATCAGGAGATCTTCCCCGGTGGTGGTTAGTTCAAAAGCGATAAAATCTCCAGCTTGCCAACGACTAAGGACTTGTCCCTGGGCATTCTGGTAGATAGCGCTGCAGTTTTCGGGATCGAGAAGACGATTACTATCGGGATCTAAGTAACCGCAAACCTTTCCCATCAGACGAGTTCCATCCTGAAACCCATACACCCAATCAAAGGTATCGATGTTAGCGGCCCCTTGATTGCTTTTGTTGACCAATAGTAATCGATCGCTGACCACGGTTATTAATTCTCTATAAAACTAAGTAGTCGTGCAAAATTAATTTCTTGGTTAGGATAGGCACTCATGCAAAAGGCAAAAGACAAGAGGTAGTGAGATATGTGTAATTAATTTTGCCCAGGGACTTAAGCTTCCCTTAATAACAAAGGTATCACTAAATACCAATTTCCCAACGAAAAGATTTATTAAGTTTAACTTCTCGTCCCTCTGGGAGAGTGAACCAGTCAGCTTAAATCAAGGCCAAAACCTGCTATCTTATGGGGAGACAAAAATTATCTAGATCTTGTTTTAGCGAGTGGTAGTAAGGGCATGGCGTACAAGCGGGTATTATTAAAACTGAGTGGGGAGGCCCTGATGGGCAATCTCGGCTATGGGATCGACCCGATGGTGGTTTCCGCTATCGCTCAGGAAATCTCCGAAGTGGTTGACCAAGGCATCCAATTGGCGATCGTGGTCGGTGGAGGCAATATTTTTCGCGGGGTGAAAGCAGCCTCGGCCGGCATGGATCGGGCCACAGCCGATTATATTGGTATGATAGCAACAGTCATGAACGCTATGACCTTGCAGGATGCCCTAGAACGAGCGCAAGTACCGACTAGGGTATTAACGGCGATTGCCATGCAGGAATTGGCTGAACCCTACATCCGCCGGCGAGCAATCCGTCATCTGGAAAAAGGTCGGGTGGTGGTTTTCGGTGCGGGATCGGGTAATCCTTTCTTTACCACCGATACCACGGCGGCCCTGCGCGCTGCCGAAATCGATGCGGAAGTGGTGTTTAAAGCGACGAAAGTGGATGGAGTTTATGATTCCGATCCCTCCCATAACCCTAACGCGCGACGCTTTCAAAGTCTTACCTACGGTCATGTGCTGACTCATGATCTGCGGGTGATGGACGGAACGGCGATCGCTCTGTGCAAGGAAAATAATATCCCGATAGTCGTTTTCGATCTGTCGGTGACAGGTAATATTGTTCGCGCTGTCAAAGGTGAACCCGTTGGAACATTGGTAGGAGGATTCTGTGAAGTTAGCTGAAGTTCAAGACCAGATGCAGAAAACCGTCGAATCAACCCAGAGAGCTTTTAATACGATTCGTACCGGCCGGGCAAATGCTTCTCTTTTAGATCGGATCGTGGTGGAGTATTATGGCATGGAAACTCCCCTCAAGTCCCTAGCGACAATTAGCACTCCCGACGCGACCACGATCGCGATTCAACCCTTTGATCGTACCAGTATGGGGGCGATCGAAAAGGCGATTTCTCTGTCGGACGTGGGTTTAACCCCCAGTAATGACGGTCAGATCATTCGTTTAAATATCCCTCCCCTGACCAGCGATCGCCGCAAGGAATTGGTCAAATTAGCGGCGAAATTGGCCGAAGAAGGAAAGGTGGCTATCCGCAATATTCGCCGGGATGCGATCGATGCTATCCGTAAACAGGAAAAAGGTCACGAAATTTCTGAGGATGAATCGAGGGATTTACAGGATCAAGTGCAGAAATCCACCGATAAATTTATCGCCAAAATCGAGGATTTGTTAACGACAAAAGAAAAAGATATCATGACCGTTTAAGTTTTTTTCTCCTCATGGATAGAACAGGCTTTTTGTCTGTTCTATTTAGCTTTTTATCCCTATTTAAAAGGTATAGGGGAGTGAGAAGGTTTGGGGGTGAAGTCTTTCCGTATCGCGGCATCTCAGGTTCTACCATTTTCTTTATTCGTGGCAGGCATCCTACTCCCCCTCTCCCACCCCCGCCTTGGGGGCAAGGGTAATTAACCATCTCTGCCATTACTTTAGAAAATTTCTTCTTTCTGCTAGTTGATTGATCATAATAGCCGTACATTTTCGATCATGAGTAATCACTAAACAAGAATTTTTTTCTGGTAATAATTGTTAAAATTGAGGCAGTTTTAAAGCATCATTATGACGGGTATTATACTAAATACGGTTATTAAAAACTGATTATAGCGGTTCTCGCATCTGCGAGGCACACTTTAACCTTTGTTGACTAAGCTTTTCAGGATTGAGAATGTACCTCTTGTGAACAGGAAACGCTATATTTATCCCCCCCTTTTGCCTGTCCTTATAAGTAGGGTTTGCTGAATAATGGTAAAACCCTTTTAAAATAAGGCTTTTGACCTGTTAAAATCCGATGTTCATGCTGCGAAAATCGGATTGGGACCCTCAAAAACCTTGCATTATCCTTCTTGTAGTACATAAACTGGTACAAAAAGAGAGGGCAACAAAGCCTGAAACGACCGGCTCCTGACGACCGACGACCGACTCCTAACCCCACCAACAAACTTTTTCAGCAAACCCTAAGTAGCCTATGCTCAACGGATTTAGTATTATTGGTTGCTATTTAGGAGATAGGAGTCGTCAATCAGCCAAAAAACTTTGGGACAGGCCGACCCGGTGTTTACCGACAATGTGCTGTTACTTACACAGACTTTTGGGAGTCCTATAAGACAGTAATTCCGAGTAAACGTCATCGACCGGTCGGGAAAGAAACTGGTCAAACTAATCCTATTGAAAGATTAAATAATACCTTTCGACAAAGGATTTCTCGGCTGGTGAGAGAGAGTCTATCTTTCTCTAGCAAAATGGAGAATCACGTTGGGGAGCCCTTTGGTATTTTATCCATGACTACAATGCACAGCAAAGCAAAGGATTAAGCCTCCATCACTACTACCGAATCACCACCCTCTATCTTTCTATCTGTCTATCCACTAGGATAATGACCTTGCAATCAAAACTTCATGTCTGCGTCACAGTAAGTTCATATCCCCAGCCTAAATTAGAGATAGTCAGTCCCAAGCCGTTTTCCGAAACACTCCTCTCACACCCACGATTATTAGGACTGACTTTTATTCCCTTCTCAGAATGGTTAAACAATAAAAACTATGACTCGCAATATTTTTAACGATAATATCTCCCCGCGCAACGAAGGCAATCCTAAACGCTCCAAATCTTCTGCAATGAAAAAACTTTTTGCCTATTCCTCTTTACTGGTTTTGGGTGCCGGGTTAGGCATCGGTGCCACCTACGCCTACAGCCAAAATCCTCTAGAATTAGCCCAAAATATTGCCACCGCTGCCAATAATCCTCGCCCCTCCACACCAGCGGCTGCCGCTCCCTCGTCTCTGGTTATTCCTACCAATTTTGTCGCTTCTGTGGTGCAAGAAGTGGGGCCGGCGGTGGTAAGAATTAATGCTTCTAGGGAAGTCAATGGAGGCGGTGATTTTTCTGAATTTGCTAACGATCCTGTTTTCCGTCGCTTCTTTGGTTCTCAAATACCAAAGGGAGGAGAAAAACAAGTTCAAAGAGGTACAGGTTCGGGGTTTATTATCAGTAATGACGGTAAAATTATCACCAATGCTCACGTTGTCGAGGGAGCAGATAAGGTGACTGTCACCCTCAAAGATGGTCGCACTATCGATGGTAAAGTTTTAGGTAGTGATCCTTTAACTGATGTGGCAGTGGTACAGGTAGAAACGAGCAATTTACCCACGGTTAAATTAGGTAATTCTGATAGTTTACAGGTGGGAGAATGGGCGATCGCTATCGGTAATCCTTTGGGATTAGATAACACTGTCACCACGGGAATTATTAGTGCCAAGGAACGCAATAGCTCCCAAATTGGCGCTAGTGATAAACTGGTAGATTTCCTGCAAACCGATGCGGCAATTAACCCCGGAAATTCCGGCGGACCTTTGTTAAATGCTCGGGGAGAAGTCATCGGAGTTAACACTGCTATCATTCAAAATGCCCAGGGTTTAGGTTTTGCTATTCCGATTAAGACTGCCCAAAGAATCGCCGAACAATTAATCGCTACGGGTAAGGTGGAACATCCCTATCTCGGTGTTCAAATGGTACAGTTAACTTCGGAGGTAAAAGAACAATTAGCCGATAGTCCCATGGCTGATAATTGGACTATCCCCGATGATTCTGGTGTCTTGTTAGTGCGGGTGATGAGAGATTCTCCTGCCGCAGCAGCGGGATTGCGATCGGGTGATGTGTTAAAGTCTGTAGGTGGTAAGAATGTCACCGATCCCGATGCGGTTCGGGAAATTGTTGCTAATACTCAAATCGGCGATAATTTACCCGTAGAAATTAGCCGGGAAGGACAAAAAATTAATCTGAATATTCAAGTGGGTAGCTTGAATACTGCTAACAGATCCCAGTCTGAAAAATAAGTGGTAGAAGACCTAAACTTTATAGAGAGCTTGTTACTAAGCTCTCTATATTTCTGGTTTTACTTTTGGCTCTTGAATCGAATAATTATGCTGTAATAGTCTTTCCTGTGGTTACTCTGGGGAGGGAAAAGTTAGAGGCAATCAGGGCAAAATGATAAGTATTTTATATATAAATACTCTCAATACTTAAAAATATTTATAGCGGTTCTCGCATCTGCGAGGCACACTTTAACCTTTGTTGATTAAGCTTTTCAGGATTGAGAATGTACCTCTTGTGAACAGGAAACGCTATAAATTTACAATCGGTAATATTTATTTTTACTTAAGAATTTATTGAGAATAATTTTTATTTATTTACGAGGTTGCAATAAGCTAAACGGCTTTTACTTCGGATCACCGATATAGACTCCAAAAGGGTTATAGCTATTGGATCATGCAGGTTAAGCGCCGTTTAGCTTACTTCCAGCGATTCAGGTATAATTTTGCATTATGCTATCATGGGTTTTGTTGTAATTTTTAGGTTTTTAATGGTCTGGGTTGTCTTAAAACCCTTGCTAAATCTAGATTTTTCCCTTGAGCAAAACCAAACACTTTCGCCAATTGTCCCTTTTTTCCCGAACAACGTTGATCTAATTTTTGTGTAGTTTTGTTGCAAAGTCAAAATTTTTTTGACAAAATGCCTAAATTGTGGTATGGAGATAGATTGTTGATAGGGGGCAATTCAAACCGAGGCAATCAATAATTAGGGGAGGGTTAGGGAATTTAACCGAAAATTGGGAAGATTCAGAAGAATTAGCCGAAGAACTGGATAATATCTTGGACGAGAGAACCTGATGGCTTATCTCTTTGATATCGATGCCATTTCAGAAAAATCAGCGATAAAAACCTTTTTTACCGATCTAGCCCGGCTCTAACGCCTGGGAAGGGAAAAATCCTCAATTGAACCGAAATTAGCTTAATCAAAAAATGTGCTATAATCAGAATGTAAGCACAAGGGGCCGTAACGGTTTCGACAGGTTAGCGAAAGCTCCCCCGTGATACAGGTCGAGAGTGAGTCTCCTCTCGTAAATCAAAGGCTCAAACAAAAAGTAAATGCGAACAACATCGTTCCTTTCGCTCGTAAAGCCGCTCCTGTAGCTGCCTAATAGTCTCTAATCGACTCGAGCATTCATAGTTTGACTCCGTTAAGGACTATGGATAAACCCCCAACGGATGCCACGTTTAACTTTCTCTAGTTAGTTAACCGTCTAAGCTTTAACTAGAGCATCCCACTGTCCGGGATAAGTGACAGTCCCCGTTTCGAGGGTAATCGAGACTAAACCTGTGAATGAACGGACAGTCAATACCTAATTTGGACAGCAGTTCGACTCTGCTCGGCTCCATTGATTACTTGAATGAGAAACCTTCTCTCCCGCATGGACGGGGTACAAACACCGATTATTCCCGTGGTCGGTCAGTTAATTAAAGCGAACCCTGGCACTATTTCCCTAGGTCAAGGGGTTGTTTCCTATGATCCACCCCGGGAGGCGATCGAATCTCTATCTTTATTCTTAGCCAATCCCAAAAATCATCAATATCAATCTGTGGCGGGAATTCCCCCCTTATTAGCAGTAATTCGGCAAAAACTAGCCGAAGATAATCGGGTAGAAATCAGCGATAAACAGGCAATTTTTGTGACGGCGGGCAGTAATATGGCTTTTATGAATGCCATTTTAGCCATTACTTCCCCGGGGGATGAAATTATTCTCAACACTCCCTTTTATTTCAATCATGAAATGGCCATAAAAATGGCTAATTGTCAAGTAATTTTGGTCGCCACAGACAAAAATTATCAATTGCGTCCAGCCGCCATTGAAGAAGCAATCACGGAAAAAACTAAGGCAGTGGTGACGATTTCTCCTAATAACCCCACGGGAGTAGTTTATCCAGAAAATACCCTCAGAGAAGTCAATCGAATCTGTCAAAAAAAGGGCATCTATCACATTCACGATGAAGCTTATGAGTATTTTACCTATAACCATGCCCAGCACTTTTCCCCGGCGGCAATTGTTGGTAGTGAATCCTGGACTATTTCCCTGTTTAGTCTCTCAAAAGCCTACGGTTTTGCCAGTTGGCGCATTGGTTATATGGTAGTACCAGAAGATTTATCTGAGGCGATTAATAAGATTCAGGATACTATTTTAATCTGTCCGCCGGTGGTTTCGCAATACGCAGCCCTAGGGGCGTTGCAGGTGGGTAAAAGCTATCCTTTAGAACAGTTAAAAACCATCAGTCAAGTTAGAGAAATTTGCCTGAATGCTCTAGAATCAATCGGCGATATCTGTGATGTTGCCACTGCGGAAGGTGCTTTTTATTTCTTCCTGAAAATTCCCACAGACAAGAATGATTTTCAGTTAGTTAAAAGCTTAATTGAGCAGCATCGGGTGGCGGTGTTACCCGGTTCAACTTTTGGGATAACAGAAGGCTGTTATTTGCGTCTTGCCTACGGTGCTTTATCTCCAGAAACGGCTTTAGCGGCAGTAGAAAGATTGGTAAAGGGACTGCGTTATTTTAGTCAGTGATTTTCAAGAATAAATACTGGCTTTCTTTCTTGGTTTTTACTTTACTACAGCCTTTGGGCTATTCTTAGTTTAGCCGAACGAGAACGGGGATTTTTAGCTTGTTCTTCTCGGCTGGGAATAATCGGCTTTTTCGTGATAATTTTCAACGAATTATCTTCGCGAAAGCCATACTTGATCAGACGGTCTTCTAGACTATGAAAACTGATCATAGCGATAATTCCCCCGGATTTTAGCCAGTGGGGGGCTTGATTTAACAATTGTTGGAGAGAATCTAATTCTTGATTAACAGCGATGCGTAGGGATTGAAAAACCCGCGTTGCCGGATGAATACGTCCATAACGGTAACTAGCGGGGACAGAACTAGCGATGACAGCCGCTAATTCAGTAGTGGTAGTAAAAGGACGTTTTTGGACGATCGATCGAGCAATAGGACGAGATAAACGTTCTTCTCCGTATTGATAAAAAAGATCTGCTAATTCTTTTTCCTGCCAATGGTTAATAATATCAGCTGCCGTCAGGGATTGACAGCGATCCATCCGCATATCTAAGGCTGCCGTGTGGCGAAAACTAAAGCCGCGCTCGCTCTGATCGAATTGGGGAGAACTGACTCCTAAATCGGCGATAATGCCATCAAAACTGCTATTTTGTCCATTATAATCGGCGAAGTTGCCCCACCAGAGGGTTAAACGGCTATCTAGATAGGGGGCGAGACTAATTTTAGCGGCTTCTAGGGCGCTTTGATCGCGATCGATGGCGGTTACTGTCGTTTGGGGATGGGCTTCTAAAAGCAAGCGGCTGTGTCCACCACCGCCTAGGGTAAGATCGAGATAATGCCCCCCGGGTTGAATATTTAAGCCGGCGATTAATTCTTGACTCAAAACGGAAATATGGGGAAAATCTTGATTCATCTGTGCTGATAACTTCCTAAAAATGGCGATTTAACCTAAAAATAACTGATAGGCCCGGTTTTGACTTTCATCCCAATAGCGATAACCGAGAGTATCGAGAAAAGCTTGCCATTGATTCATTTCGTCGGGGGGGACTTGTATGCCGACGACGATGCGCCCGTAATCGGCTCCGTTATTGCGATAATGGAAAACGCTGATATTCCAGTGGGGACTCATGGAGGCGACAAATTTCATTAAAGCCCCCGGTCGTTCGGGAAACTCGAAGCGATAAAATAATTCATGATCGGCTAAATGCGATCGCCCTCCTACCATGTGGCGCAGATGCAATTTAGTCAATTCATCATCGCTGATATCGAGGGTTTTAAAGCCGCAAGCTTCAAAACTCTCAGCTAATTTCTTGGCATCGCTGCGATTTTCGATCTGGGCGCCGACAAAAATATGTGCTTCTTTTTCATCGGCAATGCGATAACTAAATTCGGTTAAATTGCGTTTGCCGACACATTCACAAAAACGCCGTAAACTGCCCGGTTGTTCGGGAATAGTCACAGCATACAACGCCTCGCGCCGTTCCCCTAATTCTGCCCTTTCCGCCACAAACCGCAGACGATCAAAGTTCATATTCGCCCCACAAGCCACAGCAACGAGGGTTTTATCCTCAATTCCTTCTCTTTCTACATAAGCTTTCGCTCCTGCTACCGCTAACGCCCCCGCAGGTTCTAAAATCGAGCGTGTATCTTGAAAAACATCCTTAATCGCCGCACAGATATCATCCGTATCCACCAGGATAATCTCGTCCACATACTGCTGACAGAGACGAAAAGTCTCCTCTCCCACCTCGCGCACCGCCACCCCGTCGGCAAATAATCCCACTTGGGACAAACGCAGCCGATAACCGGCTTTTAGGGATTGATTCATCGCGTCTGAGTCCACAGGTTCCACCCCGATAATTTTAATTTCTGGGCGTAAACGCTTGACATAGGCTGCAATACCTGATATCAGCCCACCGCCACCAATAGCGACGAAAATCGCCTCGATCGGTTGCTGATATTGTCGTAAAATTTCCATACCGATCGTACCCTGGCCGGCGATTACCTCCGGATCATCGAAGGGATGGATAAAAGTTAAGCCTTTTTCCTGTTCTAACTGCCGCGCGTAGGTGTAGGCATCATCGTAGGTGTCACCGTGCAGGACGACAATCCCGCCCCGGGCTTTTACTGCGTCGATTTTGACTTGCGGAGTGGTGACAGGCATAACGATAATCGCTTGGGTTCCCAATTGCCGCGCCCCCAAAGCGACTCCCTGGGCATGATTTCCCGCCGAAGCAGCAATTACACCTTTTTGTAACAAATCCCTTGACAAATGCGCCATTTTGTTATATGCGCCGCGCAGTTTAAAAGAGAAAACCGACTGCATATCCTCGCGCTTGAGTAAAAGCTGATTGTGCAAGCGTTGGGAGAGATTGGGGGCAGGTTCCAAGGGGGTTTCTTGGGCGACATCGTAGACGCGTGCGGTGAGGATTTGAACCAGGTAATCGCAGTACATTATTCTTTTTTGGCGGTGAGGATTCGCGAGTCAGGTTAGGATCCAGAATAGATCATCGTCGGTCGGGTTAGCAATAAAGAGCTATCAGCTGTCAGCCGTCAGCTTTTTGCTCTGTGTTCCCTACTTCCCACTTCCCACTGATGTAACCTCTCAATAACTGCTGGAAGCTGTCGCGAACAAAAATCAAGGTCGTGTAGGGGTTGCTATGAGGGAGAAAATCTGGTTTAACACAGATAGGAGGATTGCCACAGAGAGCCAAAGGAAAATTGAGAAAGCCCTCCGCCAAGAAGTAGATAGCTGACAAAACCTCGTGAGGAGCCTGACTGAGCAACTCCAACAACAACAAGCCATCATTGACCAACTCTCTCAACAGCTAAAAAAGCAGCAAGAACGAACCACCCAACTGGAAGCCCAACTCAGAGAACAGAAAAAGCTCAAAGGCCGACCGAAGATAAGAGCCAGCCAACTCAACGAAAAAACCCCGGCGTTGCTTAATCAAGGTATGAATGCTAATTTTGCATATATAGCGGTTCTCGCATATGTGCGGCACACTTAAACCTTTGCTGATTAAGCTGCTCAGGATCGGCAATGTACCTCTTGTGAATCAGAAACGCTATATCAAAAAGTCAGTTTGAGCCTGAGTTTTAAAAAATGTAGATGCATTGACATCCTCACCGCCGTAAAACGGACGGTGATTCCAAAACCTCACGATTTAGGTTTCTGCTTCTTTCCCTTGCGGGGTTCCGCACCTGCCTTAACAGATTTACTCTGTTCTGGTCTTATGGTCGCTCTACAGACTGACACCGCAAGTCCT
>VYLN01000118.1_pt1 | contig 16783 bp, 8 predicted proteins | sample 5109471 | NCBI WGS metagenome assembly VYLN01 (sample SAMN12291806, study PRJNA351875) | freshwater metagenome | isolation source: freshwater lake | place: USA: Michigan, Lee Lake | collected 2013-08-06 | reverse complement strand
GCGTCTTCGGGGAAGACGGAGTTGTTGTTGAAGTCGATGTCGTCGCAAGCTGCCGGAACACAGCCCCACCGGGCGATTTTGGAAACGTAGACGCCGCCAGCGAGGGTAAAGGTGCCTCCTGCGATCAGATCGCCGCTGGGCAACGTGGTCAGAGCGAGTACGGGGCCGTCCGCGCCGGTGCCGAGCCGGGTCCATTGCCCGGTCGCGACGTTCCAACGGGAAATGCGATTGGCGGCAACGCCGGTCGTCGAGAACGCACCCCCGACGATGAGATCGCCGCTCGGCAGCGTGGTGAGGGCGTTCACCGTGCCGCTCGTGCCCGTTCCCAGCGGGGCCCATAGCCCGCTCGGGACGTTCCAGCGGGCGATGCGGCTTGCGCCAACACCACCTGCGGTGCCGAAGTCACCCCCTGCGACCAGATCGCCGCTGGGAAGCGTTGTGAGAGCACGCACAGCACCGCTCGTGCCCGTTCCCACCGGGGCCCATTGCCCGGTCGCGGCATTCCAACGGGCGATGTTGTTGGCAGCAATACCGCCCGCGGTGGTGAAAAAGCCCCCGGCGACCAGATCGCCATTGGGTAGTGTGGTGAGCGCACCCACAGTGCCGTTCATGCCGGTGCCCAGCCGCGCCCATTGCCCGGTCGCGGCGTTCCAGCGGGCGATGTAATTGGCGAAGACGCCGCCACCGGTATCGAAATTGAATGTTCCCCCGGCGACGAGATCGCCGCTGGGCAGGGTGGTGAGAGCGAGCACAGGACCGTTCATGCCCGTGGAAAACGGGGCCCATTGCGCGGTCGCGGCATTCCAACGGGCGATCTTGTCGGCGGCGACGCCACCGGCTCTAAAGAAGAGGCCCCCGGCGACGAGATCGCCGCCAGGTAGCGTGATCAGGGCTCGCACCTCGTTGTTCATGCCAGTGCCCAGCGGCGCCCACTGCCCGGTCGCGGGGTCAAAGGTCGCAATGTAGTTAGCAGCAATGTTGCCGGCGAGCGTGAAGGCGCCGCCCACCACCAGTTTGGGAGTCTGGGGCCCCGGGCCGTCGGGGTCCCACGTCGTGGTCGCGTAAACCGTGCCGTTTGTTCCAGGTTCCGAGGTGGCGGTGGGGTTGACGGTCTGCCACTGTGGGACGCACTGGGCCTTGGCGGTGGTTGCGATGGCCAATAGAGCCGCGAAAACGGCGAAGCACACGATGCTGGTGCGCGTTGCCTGGCTTGCGATGGACTTTATCAGGCCGCCGATCGCTTTTGTCGGGGCCGAAAGACGTCGCATGTTGGGCTTGCTGATGGGCAGAACGGCGGGGTTCTTGGTGAGCATGACTATTTTCCCCTGTGACGAAAGTGGAGTCTGTGCGGCTTCGATGGCGCACGTTACCAGTTTGCGTGGGGTTCGTCAATGGGATTGGTGAATCTTCACGCGAACGCTGCGCGGGTCGCAGGGTCGCGACGTGAAGGCGAGTTGAACGCGAAGCACGTGAAGGACGCGAAGAAGAAATGGGGTTTGGTGAAAGCTTTGGGGGTGGGGTGATAAGTCTGGGGAGATGAAGTGGGACTGGTAGGCAGCGAGCGTACACGGGGCATCACAACCCCCTATTTGGAGTGTCTTACCAGAAGAGGCCGATGAATGGTCTTGACGGGGACTGGCTGAGGCTGGTACCTTACGTGACGCGAGTCGCCGGATGTGGGTGGGGTTTGGGAAAGCCTGGGGGAGGCGTGGACCGGCGCGAGGGAGTTGTTGCGAACGCGCGAGGTGCGCGGGGAGCGACGACCGGGCGTCATAGCCACGAATTTTTTTGTGAAAAGAGGACGTGAGTCCGCATTTGGAGATTGTCATGCAACGCAGCCGCCTTTCGTTGTTGGATCGTGTGGGTCGTGTTGGTCACAGCATTGCGCGCGCGATGGTTTCTCGCAGTGGGAATGCAATGGAGACGCTGGAGGGGCGCGAGCTTTTGACGGGGCTGGGGTTTGAGAGTGGCGGGACGGTGGCGTCGACGTTTGCGCCGTCGGTGTCGGGGGATTTTGATCGCGATGGGGATGTAGACTTTGCGACGACGAGTCGGACGAATGTTGGGATGTTGAACATCTTCAACAACAACGGGTCGGGGACGTTTACGCCGGCGACGCCGATCAATTTGGGATTTGCGATCATCGGGCAGATGGATGCGGGGCTGCTGGCGTTTGATGCGGACAACGACAACGACTTGGATATTTTGTCGCAGGGTGGGTACTTGTTTGTGAATAACGGGACGGGTAGTTTTGCGCCGCAACTGATTCCGGGGCTGATTAATTCGCTGGACGTGATTGTGTACAACTACGACAACAACAACCTGCCTGATTTGGCGATGGTGCAGGCAGGCGGGGATGTTGAGATTTTGCAGAACGTGACGGGCGGGACGACGATCAGTTTCTTTGCGTTTGCGACGGCGCTGCAGGTGCCGGATTCGACGCGATTTGCCGGTAGCGGGCGCGTGGATAGCAACAATCGCGATGATTTGCTGGTGTGGGATAGCGCGAGCAATACGTTGTCGACGGTGCTGAATTTGACGACGGGCGCGCCGTTGACGGCGGTTGGGCCCACGCTGAGCGGCGTGAATGGCAAGCCCAGGGCGGCGAACTTTGGGACGGATGCGTTTGTGGATGTGGTGTGGATTGAAGGGACGGGCGGCAGTGCGGAACTGAAGGGCGTGCAGGCGACAGGCAGCACCAATGGCGGATTTACGAGTGAGCGCGAGGTGCGCGATGTGGCGACGTTTGGATATACATCGCTGGGGCCTGTGGGCGATTTCAACTTGGATGGGAATTTGGATTTGATTGTGCTGCGCGAGAGCATCAATGGGCTGCGCGATTGGATGGCGCTGTGGGGAACATCTTCGGGCATTTTTGATTCGCTGGAGTCGCGTGCGCTACCCATCGTGCTGCTGAGTGAGACGGCGGGGACGATGCTGGCGGGGAACTTTGATGCGGGGACGCGAACAGATTTGATTCGTTATGACGGAACGAATGCGAGGTTCCTGAAGAACGTGGATGGTCCGACGGTGACGACATTCAGCGTGCCGGGGGCGCGGGTGATTCCTGGGGAGACGTTGACGCTGTCGGCGATTGATATTGTGCTGAACAACAGCCGGCCTGTGACGAGCGTGGATTTCTTTATTGATAGCAATCAGAACGGGCGGTATGACACGGCGGACAAGATTTTGGCGAGCCGCACGCCGGCGAGTGGGCAGGATGATGTGACGGCGGCGGTGGTGTTTGATGATGGGTTGCCGGCGGGGCAGGTGAAGGTGTTTGCGATTGCGGCGGATTCCAACGGCATCAGCGCGATTTATGAGGGGACGATCAATGCGTGGACTCGCGTGTTTTATCCGGAAGGGTTCCGCAATGTTGCGAACGTGAATGAATATGTGCCGATGGTGAATGATCAGAGTGTGCCGGTGGATTACCGCGTGATTTTGCGATATGAGACGGGTGATCGCGATCAAATTTTTGAAACGGGGACGATTCCGGCGAACACGCGATGGGGCGTGGCGACGGCGGTGCGGAATCAGAATCTGGTGATCAATCCGCGGAGCGATGAGCCGTATGCGATTGAGGTGCAGACGAGTTTGCCGATTGGCGCGCAGTTGTCGCGGTATGACTCGTTTGGTGTGCCGGGTGATGGGCCGGGGACTGGCGAGAGCTTTACGAATCGGACCTCGCTGCGGTGGGGATTTGCGGATGTGTCGACGCGCACGCTGGATTTCATTGTGATTTACAACCCGCTGCCGACGACGGCGACGGTGACGATTCAGTTCTGGGATGCGAGTGGCGTGCCGACGCTGCCCATCAATCTGAGTGTGCCAGCGTTCCGGCGCGCGGGGGCGGCGTTGCAGCTTGAGACGGCGATTCTGGTGGCCAACAGCGATTACAGCGCGCTGGTGACGAGTGATCAGAAGATCATTGCGGCGCACACGCGGTTTGCGCCGGGACAGAACCGCGGATTTACGGGGCTGGGTCAAGAGCTTGATTTGGAAGGGCAGCCGATCACGAGCAGCAACTTCTTGCTGAGCAATATTGAGCTGCGCACGGCGGTGGATAACAAGGCGGTGCTGTTTAATCCAGGGACGACGCAGACGACGGTGCAACTGCTGGGCTCGTACAACGGCACGAGCAATCAGAGCAGCGACTTCTTTACGCTTGGGCCTAAGGAACGACGGCGCGTTTCGCTCAACACGCTTGCGCCGGGTGGGACGAACTTTGGCACGTTCCGCGTGAACTCGGCGGGGCTGGTGATGATTGCGAATGAAGCAATTGACAGCCAGCGGCGCGATAGCACGAGCACGAACGTGAACACGTTTGCAACGACCAAGTGGGGATTCAGCGATGGGTTCTTGAACCTCGCGAGTTTGGGCGTGAATTACTTTGAACACATCACGCTGTACAACCCGCAGGCAGACCAACTGACGGTGACGCTCGACTTTGTGCTGCAAGGCACGCGGCGGACGACCAACGTGACGTTGCTGCCTAATCAGACTCGCGCGGTGAATCTGCATGAGACGACGGCGCTCATTAGTGTGCCGGCGCTGAACATCTTCTCGGTGGTGGCAAGGGCTCCGCAGGCGTTTGTGGCGACGTACTTGCACTGGGACTTGACGCAGCCTGGCGGTTGGACGACGCAGGGATCGCCGCTTGATAGCATTTCGGGGTTGCCGGCGGTGGTGTGAGTTGTTGATTGGGTGGGTATTGGTGTTTCGATCCGGACGTTCGCAGGGCCTCCGGTCCGGCATCGGGACGCTGCATGGAGCGAACGGATCGCGAACTTGTGGCAAACTTTGAGAATTCATTGGCGAAGAGAGCGGATTTCGTGCAAGATACGCGAGCGGGGTGACCAGTGATGGCAGGGATGTGATGTTCCTGTGGAGACTTGTTATGCAACGTGCGCGAAACGTGTTGATGAACGCCTTGAAGGCGATGGCGACAGTCTTGGCGTCGGGCGGATGTGCAACCGTGGCGATGGCGCAGCCGGGAGGCGGGGCTTCGCTGCCTGTGCAGGCAGGTGAAGTGGTGCACACGCACTCGGCGAACAACCAGCTGCAGACGGGACCGAATCAGATTTTGGATTTGGATGATCCGGTGGTGCAGTTGCTGGATGTGCGCAACCCGGCGGGGCAGGGGGCGGTGCCGGACGTGACGTGGAATCCGCCGCGGTTTTGGAATGCGGGTGCCGGCGCGAATGAGTGGACGGCGAGGAACCTGGGGCTGGTGTTTGGCGTGACGCTGGACAATGCGACCAGTCCGAATATTTATGTGACGGCGCATGATTATGAATTTGAAGCGGCGTTTTCTGGCGGGAACAGCAGCTTTCCGACGCCCGGCGGCAATGGCGCGGTGTGGCGGCTGGATGGCGTGACGGGCGCGATTTGTTTGATTGCGCAATTGCCTAATACGGGTCCGAAGCTTGGGCAGGTGGCGTGGGGCAGCCGCGGAAACAGTTTGTACATCTCGAACTTTGAGGATGGGCGGATTTATCGCGTGACGCCACCGGCGGCGTGTCCGGCGGTGCCCATCAAGCCGTTTGGTCCGTCGGGGCCAGACATCTTTGATCACGGCACCGGCTTGTCAACGCCTATCGCGGATGATCTGCAGGCTGGGATTACGGCGCTGGGGCGGCGCGTGTTTGCGGTGTGCGTGAATGAAGCCGAGAGCCGGTTGTATTACGGCGTGTGGATTGAAGATTATCTCAATGTGAATGCAGCGCAGAACAATGAGATTTGGAGTGTGCCGATCAATGCGGCGGGGCAGTTTGCGGGAGCGGCGCAGTTGGAAGCGGCGATGCCGAACCTGGTGATCAACAACACGGCGTATGCGTATACCGCGCCGCCAGCGGATATCACGTTTGGACCGAACGGGAACATGTATGTGGGTGAGCGGTCGGGCAATGCGCACGACTCGCGCGTGATTGAGTTTGCGGGTGGGAGCGGCGCGTGGTTGCCTGCACCGAGCAACAAGTGGCGCATCGGTAACTTGAACGATGGCGTGAACTCGGCGGGGGGCGTGGGTGTTGATTGCGAAGGCAATGTGTGGAGCACGGGCTATCAGTTGCATTTGCCGATTGACTCGGTGTTTGGATTGCAGCGCGTGAATGTCGGCGGTAACGCGGCGGACCCGACAACGACGACCAATTCGTACTTGGTTGACACGGACAATGCGCCGAACCAGTTTGATAAGTTCGACATCGGCTCGCTTGAGCTTTTCCGCGTGTGTGAGTCGTGTGCGCGTATTACTGAAGAGACGATTGTGTGCAAGCCGCCTAGCACAACGGGGCAACCTTGCTGGACGTACACGTTCACGCTGACGAACATTTCGGGACAGACGATTACGCAGATCAACTTCGCGAGCCCGCTGGTTTCGCCTAATCCGCTGGTGCTGGGTGCGCCTCTGGCGAACAACCAGTCGACGACGATCACGCTGACGATCTGCGGCGGTGTGCCGGGTTCGAGCATTGATCTGCCGATCATTCTGTTCAATCAGCAGGGGCAGGCGTGCTGCAATGTTCGCAAGCGCGTGACGCTGCCGGATTGCAGGTGCTTCCAGCTTGAGGGCGGGTTGCCTCCGCAGGTGCAGTGCACAGGGCCGGGCACGTTCAATGTCAACATGTTCATTCAACCCACGGAGTATGCGATTGGGCATGTGTTCATCGCGGCGACGGGACTTGGGCTTGGACAGTTTGCGATTGTGACGCCTTCGTACACGCCTGTCGCGATTCCGCAGTGGGGCTTTGGCAATGTGCCGTTCAGTGTGAATACGAATGTGCCGCCTGGAACGCAGTTGTGCTTCACGGTTGTGGTGCACACGCCGGACTTTACTGAGTGCTGCTCGCGGGATATCTGCATCCGCGTGCCGGATTGCAGGCCTGGGCAGGAGCCGTGTGATCTGGACTTCAACAACGACGGCGTGTTCCCAGATGATCAGGATGTGATTGACTTCATGAACGTGCTGGCGGGTGGAGTGTGCAGTACTCCCATGTGCGACACGATTGACTTCAATGGGAATGGCGTGTTCCCGGAAGAGCAGGATGTGATTGACTTCTTCAATGTGTTGGCTGGAGGGCCGTGTCCGTAAGTAGTCGCGAGTGCATGCTCTCGACATTCCGCAGCGAACCACGAGCCCCGCGATCACTCGCGGGGCTTTTCATTGGTTACTCGCTTGCGGCAGAAAACAGCCTGCAGCCCAGCCCGCATGGTCAAGATGAATTAGCCAGCGCAGATTGATATCGAGAATGGAGACATCGGCACCACCGCGTTCTGCCCAGAACTGCCACACTGTCGCACCGGCATCTGCCGGGCGCATGACATACATCTCGTCGGCACCGGTCCACACCGCGATCTGCTGCAATGGCTCCAAGCCAGCGAGCGTCACCATTTCTTCGACGGAGTAAGGTCGTCCGCGAGCATCTGGCGAAATGCTGCGGTCACACGCGCGGATCATCGCGTGGTAAAGCACGACGGGATCAGCCAGTGCACGCACATCCAGCGCCTCGCGCAGTGCCAGTTGCATCTGCATCACATGCTCGGGCCGCAGCGCGTCGGGCCATGGTGGATGGCCTGCCATCAGGTCCCTCCGGCTTCACCACCGACCGCCAGCACATCCAGCGCATCGCCGTTACGCGCTCCCACGAGGCCTAGGACCATCGGGTGCATTGCGAGCACTTTGCCGGGCAGTTCGGTGACGGGGGCGCGGACGCAGCGGAAGTCGGCGATGGTCCAATCGGGATTGGTGACGCTGGCCGTGAAGACGCGCGATTTGGCGTCGGGAGATTGACCGGCGTTGCGATCGGACTTGGCGGTGTAGCGATCGACTTCGGCGATGCCTTCGAAGCGGCTGCGGGCAGCTTCGAGCAGGCGGCTGCTGTCGAGGACGTCGTAACGGCCTTTGTGTTCGAAGCCCATGCGGAGGAAAAAGTCTTCGGTGCGGTTGGTGTCTTTGCGCACGCTGCCGAATTGCTTGCGCGATTCGGGTGGCATGAGGTGCATGGGTATGGTGCGCGGCGGGTCAGACTCACCGAGGCCCTGCAGGAATTCATCGACGAATTGCACGCTGCCGTCGCGAGCGCGGTTTTGGTAGCGGAGCGTGTCGATGGTGTCAAAGTCGCGATTGCCGAAGAAGGGTTTGACGCACTGCTCGTAGAACGGGTAGTGCATGCCGGCTTTGCTTTTTTCGGTGTCTTCTTGCGTGAGGGTGACGCTGATGATGGTTTGGATGTGCGGCATGCTTTTGAGGATGTGGCGGAGCAGCAGCATGCGTGCGCGGATGTGGAGACTGCCGAAACCTTTGCCGCGGTGGGCGGTGTGGACGGCGTTGGCGGCGAATTCGAGGGCGTTTTTGGGGCCTGCGTCGTACTCGAGGTATTCGAAGGTGCCGTCGATGCGGGTGCCGCCGGTCAGGAAACGGCGGTATTTTTCTTTCTTTCGCCAGACGCCTGCGGCCATCATTTCGAGTTTGCACTGACCGACGACGCCGTGACGCTGGGTCATGTCGGCGGCGTAGGACTCGCTGCACAAGTAGAGCGGGCCTTGATTCCAGGCACTTTCGCCGCGGATGAGGGACTGGCTGAAGGCGACATCTTCGCGCACGATGTCGGGCTTGCTGTGACCGATGCCGACTTGCGAGGAGATGGCGACGAGGGCTTCGACATCATCGAGCGTGGCGGGGCGGACGAGGGCGATGTCGAGCGGAGGGGGCATGATGAGAGAGTAAACACTGTGAACGCGTGAACAGTTGGGCGACACGACGACCGTGGTTTATGCGGCGTGTGCGACTTGTGATGCATCATCGGCCGGCGCGGATTGCTGATTGAGCGTGATGTGAGCGATCACTCCATCTCGGGCCTTTGATCGCTGCCGCCGCCGTCGCGGTGGTAGGTCGGCGGGCCGGTTTTGGGGCGATTGGCGAAGCTGCTGCCTGGTGTTTGCGGCTTGATATTGACGTCGAAGGGGGCGTCGCTCGTGTTTGCTTCGAAGGGTTGTGCGCCGCCTTGGATCCAGCTTGGGCCGCCGCCGAAGTCTGCGGCGGCTTGCGAGGGACTGGAGTAGCCGCTGTTGGATTTGGGCGAGGATTTGGGCGCGGCGGGCATGTCGTAGCCGGCGCCGGAGGCTTGGCTGTGTTGGTCGAGGCTTTTGAAGCGCGTGGTTTTGTTGTCCCATGCGAGTTTGACAACGCCTGTGGGGCCGTTGCGCTGCTTGGCGATGATGAGTTCGGCGATGCCGACTTTGTCGGGGTTTTCCATCTTCCAGTCTTCGTTCTGGACGTGGTAATACTCCTCGCGGTGCAGGAGGATGACAACGTCGGCGTCTTGCTCGATGCTGCCTGACTCGCGCAGATCGCTCATGCGCGGGCGGTTGCCTTCGCGATTTTCGCTGCCGCGGTTGAGCTGGCTGAGGCAGACCACGGGCACGTTGAGTTCGCGCGCGAGACTCTTGACGCCGCGTGAGATGGTGCTGACTTCGACTTGGCGACTTTCGCGGGCGGCGCCGGGTGCGCTCATGAGCTGGAGGTAGTCGATCATGATGCACTTGATGCCGTATTGGGCGGCCATGCGGCGAGCGCGAGCGCGGAGGTTGAGGACGGTCAAGTCGGGCGAGTCGTCGATGTAGATGGGGGCGTGCTTGAGGTCTTCAGCGGCGATGATGAGTTCGCGCAGGTCGCGATCGGGAATTTTGTGGCCGCCGCGAAGGGCCTGGCCGCTGACGCCTGAGCGAGCGCTGAGCAGACGCTGGACGATTGCGCCTTTGCTCATTTCGAGGCTGAAAAAGCCGACGGGGGACTGCTTGCCTGATTGCTGGCCTGCGATGAGCCCGCCCATGGCCATTTGTTCGGCGAGGTTCATGGCGAGGGCGGTGTTGTGTACGCAGACGTCATTGGCGACGAAGTTGTGGGTGGCGGGAATGGTGAGGTCGTAGACCTGACGCATGCCCAGTGGTTCGATGGAGACGATTTCATCCCAGTAGATGTCGCTGCTGGCGAGTTGTGAGAGGGATTGGTCGTGCAACGCGTCGGCAATCTTCGCGAGACGCGTGCGCGACAATGCGCGCGAGCCGACGTGGAGGTTGGTGCTGGCACCGATCGTGCGTGCGAGCTGGCTCCACGACATTTCGCCCTTGGCTTGCTCGATGCGCGGCCAGATTTCGAAAGGGACGAGATCGCGATTGGTTTGTGGGCGGCGCTGGGCGAGGGCGAGAGAGACGCGCTGAAGGGCGGGCTCTTTGCCGAAGATGCCGATTTCTTCGATGAATGTGCGGATGGAGGTCGCGTCGGTGATGTCGAGTTGCCATGAGCAACGGCGCGCGTCGCGGTACTTGATCCAGCGTTGCTTGAGTGATGCGATGATGCCAAAGCGCAGCAGGAGATGTTGCACTTGGCGCGCGAGGCGTTCGTTGACGGAGGCGTAACCGAGTTGTGATTGGCCGCTGGCGAGAGCGGTTGCCCAGCCGTCGGTGGCGAAGAGGCGGTTGAGAAAGAGCGCGAGTTGCTCGCGTGGGAGCGTGAAAATGCAGGCGGGGACGCATTTGTCGTGCGAGCCTTTGCCCATCAGGCCAAGTTCGCTGAGCCAACTTGTGAGCGGGCTGGGGGCGTTGTGCCGTGCGGAGAGCAGATCGGGAGCAAGAGCTGCGGGTTGCACATTGAGCACCATGCAGAGTTTGGCAAATGCAGCTTCGTCGGGCACGGTCTGGGCTTGTGTCCAGTGGGTGAGCGTGGCTTTGGAGACCCCCACTGCTTGCGCGACGGACTGCTGGGTGAGATTTGCTCTCGCGAGTTCGTGTCGCAGTGCGCTGGCGAATGCTTCGCGGGCGGCAAGAGTTGCCCCGTCGTCGCGCGAGATGCGCCACGACGGGGCTTCGCCTTCGCGTGTGCTGGAGAGCGTGGTTGTCATGCCGCCGAAGGCTTCAACAGCGGCGGCGAAATCAGCGGCGATGCGCGGGTTGCTGTTTGTGAAACGGGGCGTGGTGCCGGTCAAGCCGCCATCGCCTATGAGATATGCGAGCAGCTTGATGCGATGCTCGGGCAGTTCGCGAGTGCCTTGTACGTGCAAGACGCGCGGCACGGCGATCTTTGCACCCACTTGCAGATTGCCGAGCGGCGTCCAGCCATCGATGGTGAGGAATGGATGGGTGATGGTGGTGCGGATGCGGCGGCCGAGGCGCGTGGTGACTTCGAAGGCGGGTTTGAGGCCGTCGTTGATGAACGCGCTGGGTGTTGCCCACGCGAGCTTCATGTTGTCGTGCAGCGTGGGGATTTCGCCTGATTGGCGTTGGCAGAGTTCTTCGATCGTGGTGACGCTGCCGTCGCGGCAGACGATTTCGCTGTCGGCGGTCAGGCATTTGCCCATGCTGGGCCGTGCGGCGATGATGATGAATTCGCCGGGTTGGAAGCCTCGGAGCATTTCGTCGAGGTCGTAGTAGCCGGTGGCGACGCCGCTGTAGCCGCCGCCTTCGAAGTCAGCGGTTTCGATGCGGCGCATTTCGAGTTCGAGCAGTTCGGCGAGGCTTTGGGGGTCGGTGGCGGCGGTTTCCTGGGCGATTTCGAAGACGGCCATTTCGGCTTTGTCGAGGACTTCGCGGGCGCCTTCGGGGCCTAGTTCGCCGGTGTGATAGGCGTCGTAGATGATCTGGCCTGCGGTGTCGATGAGTCGGCGGAGTTTGGCTTTTTCGCCCACGATGCGGGCAAAGTGCGGGGCGTTGGTTGCGGCGGGGACGCTGTTGGCGAGGGTTTCGAGGTAGTCGACGCCGCCGCAAAGGTCGAGGACTTTGCGATCGCGCAGCATGTCGATGAGCTGGACGAGGTCGCCTGTGTTGCGCTGGTCGTAGAGGTCGATGATGGCTTGGTAGATGTGGCCGTGCTTATCGTCGTAGAAGTCTTTGGCACTGCGCACGAGGGGCAGAGCGTCGGGAATGATTTTGGGTTCGAGGATCAGCGAGCCGAGCAGGCACATCTCGGCTTCGAGGGCGTAGGGGGGCTGGCGGTCGAAGAGTTCTTGCGCGGAGATAGCGGGCCGATTTTCGCGACTTTTCCAGCGACCGCCTTTGCCTTCGTCTGCCATGGGAAGCTCCGCTTGGGCACGGTGTGTGCCAAGGGGAGAACGTAGCGCGGGTAGATTTTGCGTGGTGGAAAATTGAGCGGCGGCTTTGGGATTGGTGTCAGGTCTTTCCCAACTTATACACAGAGTTGTTCACATTCTGCCCATCGCGCCGCATGTATATGCGGCAATTGACTTTGGGTCGCGGACGGGCGTTGCGCAAGCGACTTGACGGTATTATCTGGACGGAGAATTTCGCTGTACAGCGTTTCGCTCGCGTCCGACTTTTCCGTGAGTCCAAAACCTAAGGAGGCACCGTGCAATTCTCATCTTTGCGTGTCGCGTTTGTCGCAACATCGCTGCTCGTCGTGTTTGGCGCGGCCACGCCTATGGCCGATGCGTGTACGCGTGCTGTGTATTTTGGCAAGGAGGGGCAAACGGTGACTGGCCGCAGCATGGACTGGGCCGAGGACACGTTGACCAATCTCTGGATCTTCCCGCGGGAGATGCCTCGCGATGCAGGGCTCGGAAAGGGGTCGTTGACATGGACCAGCAAGTACGGCAGCGTTGTTGCCGACATTTATGATGGTGCTACCGCCGACGGCATCAACGAGAAGGGGCTTGTCGCGAATATGCTGTACCTTGCCGAGTCCAAGTACTCGCCCGAGGACGACACGCGCCCCGCTCTCATTATTTCCTCGTGGGCGCAGTACATGCTTGACCAGTTCGCCACCGTTGAAGAGGCCGTCGCGGACGCACGCAAGGAACGCTATCGCATGGTCACCGTCGCCGCGCCCAACGGGGTGGCAGGCAGCGTCCACCTCTCGCTGTCGGATGCCTCGGGCGATTCGGCGATTTTCGAGTACATCGATGGCAAGCTTGCCATCCACCACGGCAAAGAGTTCCAGGTGATGACCAACTCGCCCACGTACGACAAACAACTCGCACTCAATGCGTATTGGAAGGAAGTGGGCGGCAGCGTGATGCTGCCTGGAACCAACCGCGCCGCAGATCGCTTCGCGCGGGCGTCGTACTACATCAACGCCGCCAATCAAACGGAGGATCCGCGCGAGGCCGTGGCCACCGTGTTCAGTGTCATCCGCAATTGCTCCGTCCCGCGTGGCGTCAAGCACGCCACAGCAGCGAATCTGTCATCCACGATTTGGCGCACGGTGGCCGACCAGAAGAACAAGGTTTTCTACTTTGAGAATACTGCGAGCCCATCACTGGTCTGGGTGAAGCTTGCAGATGTGGACTTCAAGGAAGGATCGGGGACGCGCAAGCTCACGATGGTGGGTAATCCTGACCTGGGTGGGAATCAGACGGCCAACTTCGTGAAGGCCGAGCCGTTCAAGTTTCTGTCGCCTGACCACAAGTGATCGACAAGTCGTGCCAGACCGTCGGCGCATGAGCGACTGTGCCACGCGTGATACAGTCTTTCATGGCGAATCTTGCGGAACTTCTTGCTCATGTGGCGGTGCCGACTTCGGGTTATACGTTGCCTTCGCCGCTGCCGGCGGAGCCGTTTGGGATGTTCAAGAAGTGGTTTGATGAGGAAGCGGCGGCGGGGAAGACGCCGAATCCGAATGCGATGAGTCTGGCGAGCATTGATGCGGACGGGACGCCCTCGTGCCGGATTGTGTTGTGCCGGGGGATACATGTTGAAAAGGGGTATGTGATTCTGTACACGAACTACCAGGGGCGTAAGGGGCGGGCGCTGCTTGCGAATCCGCGTGCGGCGATGGCGATGCATTTTGATCACTCGGATCGGCAGGTGCGGATCGAGGGGTTTGCGGTGCAGAGTCCGGCGGCGGAAAGTGATGCGTATTTTCAGAGTCGGCGGTGGGAGAGCCGGTTGGCGGCGTGGATGAGCAATCAGAGTCAGCCGATTGCGGCGCGGGAAGAGTTGCTGGCGCGGGCGGAGCCGATTATTGCGAAGTTGAAGCTGGATCCAGCGGAGCTTTTGGCGCGCGGGAATGATGTGTTTATTCCGCGGCCGGCGCACTGGGGCGGGTTTCGGTTGTATGCGAAGTCGGTGGAGTTGTGGCTGGGCGGGCCGGGGCGGCTGCATGATCGGGCGGTGTGGCGGCGGGAGATGCCGATGGCGAGCAGTTGGGAAGCGGCGGATGCGGGTGGCCCAAACGGGTGGATTTCGACGCGATTGCAGCCGTAAAGCTGTACTGCGACAGCGATCACCGAAAAGTGGTTGTCTTCACAGAATATGGGTGGTGATCTTGCCGATAAGACAGGGACGTGGTCGTTTGGACGGCGGCGATTACGGATCGGGGAACGAGGGCTTGCGCGTGATGAAACTTCGCAACCAGATCAGTGCGGCGGAGCTTGGGGAGTTATATCAACTCCTCGAGCGCAAGCTGGAGGGCGTGGGACTGAGCAGCCAGCCCGAAGTAGCGATCAAGTTGCTGGAGCTATCGCGCAACAAGAATGCACAACTGAGTGATTATGCCAAGTTGATTCGCAATGACCAATCTGTGTCGGGACGGGTTTTACGATTGGCGAACTCGGCGTTTTTCGCGCAGCGACGGCCGATCACGACGATTGATCGGGCATGTGTCATTCTGGGAACGGATCGGCTCAAGGCGGTGTCGCTTGGCTTTCACCTGAGTCGCGCGTGTCAGTCGGGCGGGGACAAGGAGTACTCAAGGAAGATTTGGGGAGAGAGTTTGTATCGCGCGTGTTTGGCGTCGCAACTTGCGAAGACCGCAGCACCGGGATATGTGAGTGAAGCGTTTGTGATTGGGCTGATGATGGATGCGGGTTTGCCCATCATGACGACGCTGCTGAAGGATGAATTTCGTGCGCTGCGCGATCAGAAGTTATCGCCAGGTCGACAAGCGCGGGTAGAGTTTGAGACGCTGCCCTTTACGCATGTGGATGTGATGACGGCGCTGATGCACAAGTGGAAGCTGCCGGAGATGCTGGTGAAGCCCATCGAGATGCATCACACCAAGCCGCCTGAGTCGCGGAAGGATGATGCAATTTCGCAGCTGCATCGCGTGGCGTATGTGGTGGGATTGATCGAACTGGATAGTTCGGCGAGCGGCGTGAAGCAAGTGACGGAGAAGACTCCGGGCGTGAAGACGGCGCAGCGGCTCTTGACGCTGAGTGACGCGGACCTTGCGTCGGTGGTGTCGACGACGACGACGGAGTATGGACTGACCAGCGAGATGTTCAAGGAAATTGCTCAGGGATTGACGAACCTTGATGAGCTGATGGAGCATGTGCAGCAATCGCTGGCGGATGCGGTGGATAGCGTGATTGAAGCGAGCATGAGCAATGACGCGGCAAACAAGCCGGTTGAGCGGCTGGCATTTCATGGGCGATCGCTCGAGTTCTCTCGCGACGACGACGGCATGGCGACGGTGTACCTGGTGGACAGCGAAGGCAATCGGCTGGTGAGCCACCGGTTTGCGCCCAGCAACGCGCGTGCGAGCGATGTGTGCGACGCGCTGGGCATTGAGAATGCGGCGCCGGCGGAAGTTGAGCAGTTGCAAGTGTCGATGCGTTGCATGGCGGCGTGAGTGCATGTCCGCGCGTGCGGGGTGCGCTGCGGCGATGGAACTACAAAAAAGAAAAAAACCCGGCACTCACAGAACAGAGGCGAGCACCGGGTCTCGTGGGGGTCTGGTTGGTTGTTGCGGCTGCACAAGCAAGCGGGCAACGCCATCTATCCGCATGAGGCGTGCGGAGGGTTGCAGTCGCGACTGAAAATTTTCTAATGACGAAAATGGCTGGAATTGCTTGCAATTTGTGCAATTGCGAGTTTCGTGTACGCGGGATTGCGTGTGGCTGGTGGCACAATCATTCCGCGCCGGCGGGCGGCTTGGCGACGGCTTTGAGGCCGAGCTTTTTGACGACGTGCCAGAGATCGCTCCAGACCTTGAGGCGATTTTCGTCGTTGTATGCGCGCAGCAGGTACGCGGGGTGATACGTGGGCATGACGGGGACGAGCGAGCCGTCGGCGAGTTTGAGTGTGCGCCAGGTGTTGCGCAGTTTGGCCATGCTGTCTTCGCTCTTGAGGAGCGTGCGCGTGGCGGGCAGGCCCAGGGTCACGATTACTTCGGGCTTGATGATGGCGAGTTGTTCGAGCAGGTAGGGCTCGCACAAGCCTGCTTCGAAGTTTGTAGGCGTGGCGTTGTTGGGCGGACGGGTTTTGAGCACGTTGCAGATGTAGACCGTCTCGCGCGAGAGGCCCATGGCAGTGATCATTTTGTTGAGTAGCTGGCCGCTGCGACCGACGAAGGGTTTGCCTTCGCGGTCTTCTTCTTCGCCTGGTGCTTCGCCGACAAAGACCAAGCGTGATGCAGGATCGCCATCGCCCCAAACGATGGTGTGATGGTCCGTGACGAAGCACTCGTGCGGGGCATCGAGCGTATATTTTTCGAGCAAGGCGGCGAGGGCGCGGGTTTTGTAGTCGCGGTCGTCTTCGTCTTTCTTTTGCGCGGGGCGTTTCCAATCGGCGAGGGTGCCGTGTGGGAACTTGCGAGGTTCGGTCACGGGTTGCTGCGGCGCGATGGTGACGGCGATGCGCGGGGCGGGCTTGGCGACGGGGACGGCGCGGATATCTTCGACGGCGTTTTTGGGTGCGGGGGCGGTCGCCGGTGGGGCTTCGACTTGCACGATGTTGGTTGGAGCTTCGTCGTGCGAGGTGCGATAGGCGGGGACGAAATCGACGCCCATGAGTTTGGCGGTTTGGGCGTGTTGTTGGACGAGGCGTTGGA
>VYLN01000113.1_pt1 | contig 17190 bp, 14 predicted proteins | sample 5109471 | NCBI WGS metagenome assembly VYLN01 (sample SAMN12291806, study PRJNA351875) | freshwater metagenome | isolation source: freshwater lake | place: USA: Michigan, Lee Lake | collected 2013-08-06 | reverse complement strand
CTCGTTCATGTCGTTCCACACGCCGTCGATGCCTGTTTGGATGAACTCGGCATAGAGAGAGGCCCACCATTCGCGCGTGCGGGCCTGCGTGAAGTCGGGGAAGGCGCAATTGCCCGGCCAGACTTCGCCGATGAAGATTTCGCCCGTGCGGGTTTTGACGTAGTGATCGCCCTTTTTGCCGGCGACGTAGACGTTGTAATCGGGGTCAACTTTCAGGCCCGGGTCGATCATGCAGATGACTTTGAAGTTTTCGTCGTGCAGATCGCTGAAGAGTTTTTCGGGGCTGGGGAACTTGGTTTGGTCGAAGGTGAAGCAGCGGAAGCCGTTCATGTAGTCGATGTCGAGCCAGATGACATCGCAGGGAATGTCGCGGTCGCGGAAGCCTTTGGCGATTTCGCGAACTTGCGAATCAGGCTCGTAGCTCCAGCGACATTGGTGGTAGCCGAGCGCCCACAAAGGCGGCAAGGGCATGCGACCGGTGAGTGAGGCGAGTGCTTGCAGGACGCGCTGGGGGGTTTCGCCTTCGATGATGGTGATGGCGGGCGCTGGGGTGCCGCGGCGCATCTTGAGCATGGCGGTGATGCCTTGCTTGAGGTTGATGGTCAGGCGCGCGGTGGTTTCGATGATGACGCCGAAGGCGGTGCCGTCTTTGCGAACTGCCAGCACCCAGGGGTGGCTTTGATAAATGCTGGGCGATTTGTCGTTGTAGTCGAAGGCGTCGGTGTTCCAGAGAGTTTTGGTGATGCCGTTGCGAAGCAGCCGCCCGGCTTGCTCGCCTGTGCCGTAGAGGCTGGTGCCTTGGTCGATGGGTACGTGCAGAATGTGCCAGCCGTCTTGGAGGGCGAACTTGGCTTTGGCAATTGGGGCGAACTTGCCGGTACGCGGTGCGGGGCCCAGCGCAGTGGGCGGCTTTTCGTAGGCGGGGAAAGGGCGCAGCGGGAGGTGTTTGCTGGCGGGATCGCGGAAGCGCGTGATGCCTTCACCGAGGGAGGTGGGTGAGGGGTCGGTACGCCAGATCATGCCCACGTTCGCGTCGAGATTCGTGCCTGATTTCATGCCCAACACCCTCCGAGGACTGACTAGCGTGCGGACCAAATGCCGGAGAAGATAGACCGCCTGTACGCCGAACATGAAACCAATACGAAGCTGTCCCGAATAACCCGGACCCTCAAGGAGCTGCGTCATGCGTGCAGATTTGCGTCATCAGGTCGTACTGGGTTTGGTTGGCGGCGTGCTGTTTGTCGCCGTGCTGGGCCTTTCGGTGGGCGGGTGCGTGGTTGTCAGCAGTGGCGTCGCCGGGTCGATGGGGATGTGGGATGATCGCGTGAAGGCGACGGTCACGGACTCGATTGACCATGTGGCGGGCAAGGCGCTGTGGGTGGAGACGGGCAATGGCGAGATTGAGGTTGTGAAGAGCGAAGGGGCGCAGGTGCGCGTGACGGCGGAACTGACGGCGAAAGACAAAGTCCGGCTGGATGGTGCGAAGCTGAGCCTCGTGCGCGATGCTGATGGCAAGCTGCGCGTGAGCGTGATGTGGCCTGATGGCAAGCGCAAGCCTTATGAAGGTGCGGGCATGCGGGTTGAGATTCCGGATGTTGCAAGCATGGAACTGAAGACTGGCAATGGCCGGATTCGCACGGCGAACTTCAGTGGGGCGCTGGTGGCGGAGACAAGCAATGGTGAAATTGAGGTGACCGACCACAACGGCACAGTGAAGGCGGACACAAGCAATGGCGCAATTCTGCTGCGAAATGTGGGCAATGTGGTGGCGGATACGAGCAACGGCGCAATCGAAGTGTCGCTGCGTGATGATGCGACAGGGCCTGTGAAGATGGACAGCAGTAACGGGGCGCTTTCGCTCACAGTCGGCAAGGCGTTCGTTGGCACGATTAAGGCTGATACCAGCAACGGCGGCGTGTTGGCAACGTGTGCGCGTGCGAGCAAGGTGACGATGAAGAAGACCAGTGCAGAAATTGTCTACGGCAGCGCGACTGTTGAGTATGGCAAGGGTGAGGCGAGCGTGCTTGATACCAGCAATGGGACGATCACGATCAATGAGCACTGATGGTGCGGCGCTGGACGCCGGAGCTGAGGCTTTGCGAAGCTCCGGATTGTGCGATCAGTTGTTTCGATAATTGGCTCGAGGAATGACCGCGTTTGCGCGATCGATCCGGACCTTCGCGGAGCCTCAGATCCGGCGTCGGGGAATTGAGAAGCAATGAAAAAAAAGCCCCGGAGAACCGGGGCTTTTTGTTGAACTTGATGGTTGAGCTTGGCTCAAACTTCGCAATTACTTGCGACGACGGCGGAGAGCGACGAGGCCGCCCACGCCCAGCAAGGCCGCCGAGGCGGGGCTGGGGACGATGGCGAAGCCGCGGGCGTGTTCGCCAGCGTACAGCACGCGGTAGCCGCTGCCGTCGAGGTTAATGTCGGAGATGCGAGCGCCGGCGGTTGAGAACGCACCGCCGCGTTCAGCGATGACGAGCTTGTTGGTGTAGGGGTTGTATTCAACGGACTCAGGGAAGAGCAGGCCCGTGATGATCGTCTGCTGGGAGACGAAGGCGCCGGCAGCGTTCATGGTGACTTGGTTGATCGCGCCGGCTTCGAGGTCGGCGACGAAGAACGAGTTGGTACCTGGAACGGCGGTGATGCCGCGGGTGTTGTAGAAACTGTTGGCGGCGCCGGTGAAGCTGGCGGAGAAGTCAACAACGGGGCCACTGGTGTCCAAGGCGTAGGTGTTGAGGCCAGCATCGTAACGGAGACGCCAGACGGTTGACGCGGTGACATCAAAGCCGAAGACGGGCGTGGGGTTGATCGCGAGACCGCCGTTGACGGTGGTGACGAGATAGTCGCGTGAACCTGGGCGAGGATCGGGCACCAGATCGAAGCTGGAATCAAAGGTCGGGCGTGGGCCGGGGACAGGGAAGGGCTCTTGATAGAACTGGCGAACGACACCGGCGAGGTTGGCGCCGAAGAGGCCGTCATTGGTTTGGCCGTTCACGGGCGAACCGGGGTTGCTGTTCGTGATGAATTCGTTGGTCGTGTTGCTCCACTCCAGACCCAAGGGGTTTTGAAGGGGGTTGCCTTGCGTGAGTTGCGAGGCCGAAGCTGAGCCGCTGAAGATGTTGCTGATGCGGACGATGCCAGCGTCAGTGGTGTTGGGGAAGGGGAAGCGGCCGTCAGCAACGTAGTAGTTGCCGTCTGGAGCTTGGCGGATGCCGGCGAATCGGGTGGCCGTGTTGCTCGACAGATAGAGGGTGGTCGCGCCGCCCGGTGCAGCACCGGAGATCAGCTTGACGCCGTTGGCGGTTTCGCTGGTGAAGATGATGTCGCCGTTGGCGGGCGTAACTTGGGCCGAAGCAACAGCAGCAAACCCGGCCAGAACGATAAGAGTCGCAATCGCTTTCATTTCTCGTCTCCTTCAAAGTGGTTTCGCAACCCTCAGCAATCAGTCTACCCAAGAAAGCCGAATCGTCCAAGAACGAAATGCAGGATTCAAGGAAACTTCTCGCTCATCCCTCGTCATGCCCTGCTTGGGTGCAATTCTCGGCACCTTTTGCTATGGCGGATGTCCGATACCTCAACGGTTCTTGCAAAATCATGGTTGCGATTCTGCTGAGAATTTTTCAAGATTCGCTTTTGCGTGCAAACGGCGTGCCATCTTCGCTGATACCTACACATGCGTCGTTGGTCGCTTGTTGCCGTCATTAATTTTGTTGTTTTGACAGCGGCGCGGTCGTGTCGCAGCGTGCTTGGCTTACGTCGCAAGCAGGCTGGTCAGCGGCCATAGCGGCACAGACGGCCGTGATTAAGTCGTCGGGTATGGGCGACGTGGGCTTGCCGGGACAGCAACATTTCTTGCTGAGCTTGATGGTGAGCGCGAACTGGTGCATGTACTCGGCGCAGGGCGGGCAGGCTTTGAGATGAGCCTCAAAGGCAAGCCGGCGGACGGCGGACATCTGGCCGTCAACAAAGTCGGAGAGGAATTCGCAGACTTCTTTGCAGGATGGGCCGGGGCACTTCACTTGCCGCCCTCCTGTGAACGTTCGCCGCGAACGACGAGGTCGAGTTTGGCCCGCAGGGCCTGGCGAGCGCGATGCAGGCGAGTCTTGACGGCGCTTTCGGAAACGCCCAGCACAACAGCGGTTTCGGCAGTGTCGAGGTCTTCAACGTCGCGGAGCATGAGTACCGCGCGGTACTCTTCGGGCAGAGTTTCGATTTCTTCGCGGACGCGTTGACGGAGTGAATCGTCGGGGGCGTCATCATCGTTGCCGGTTTCGCCGCGGCGCCAGCTTTGAATGGGCAGTTCCATGTGCCCTTCGTCGTTGTAGCGGGGCAGCAGTGTTTCGATGCTCACACTGGGCTTACGACGCTTGGTACGCAGCTTCATGAGGCATGCATTGATGACAATGCGATGCAGCCAGGTGCTGAGCTTGCTTTTGCCGTCGAAGTTCTGCATGTTGCGGAAGGCCGACAAGAACGCGTCTTGCACGGCTTCGCGGGCATCGTCTTCATTGCCCAACATGCGTACGGCGGTCGCGAGCAGTCGCGGCCCGAGTTCGCGCATCACGCGTTCGTAGGCTTTGCCGTCGCGAGCTTTGAGTTGCAGGACCAGAGCACCATCGCCGAAATCAGCTTCGGGCTCAATAGCCTCGATCTCGTCCGCACGGGGGGCCAGATTCGCCGTTACGCGGGATGGGAAGTCATCGGCGGCAGTCACACGACTCATACTAGCCGCGATTCGGGACGTTTCAGTCCGTGGATTCCCCGAGAACCGAGAATTACTTCGACTGTCGGAAGAATTCGTGACTCGCACCGCTGACCCCGACGATGGCCCCAAACGCCAAGTGGCTGCATCGCGACTGGGCTGGGGGTTGTAAACTCGTGGCATGGTTAACTTGATGCCAGACGCTGGGTGTGGTTGCGTGTTCGCGGGGCTGAATGGCCGCCTTCTCAAGAAGATTGGCGTTATTGCCCTGATCGCTGGAGCCTGGCCAGCGTTTGGGCAATTGACGCCCGACCGGCTGTATTACGGCGTGAATCGGTCGATGCCCATGACGGTGGCGATGCCCGCAACCGTGTCTTCGGAACCAACCGAAGTTCGCATTGATTTGTTTGATCCGCGGAATGAACTGGGTGAGGCTGAGGCGACGGCGCCGGTGCTGGCTGGGCCGGTTGATCTGTCGACGTTGTTTCCGGTTTTGTGGAAGGGACCATCGCCCAAGCTTCGCTACGCGCAGCTCGTGGTTGGTGGCACGCAGGTTGGTCCGCCTGTGGTGTTGCAACCCATGAGCAGTTCGCCGACGGCGGTCTTGGTGAAGCCGCAGACGCGTGAGGTGTACTTCAACGATCCGGAGAAGGACGCGCCCAACTTCAAGCCTGGGGATGGGATGCTGCTGTGGATTACGGAGCCGCCTTCGTACTCGGGTATTCGCGCGTATGTGGACAAGCATGTGCGCATCGAGACTTCGCTGGGGGAGATGGAGTTTCGATTGCTGCCGCAGCATGCGCCCAATACTGCGTTCAATTTTCGGCAGCTTGCTGAGGGCGGTTTCTATACGGAGACGATTGTGCATCGCGTGGTGAACAAGCTGCCCACCAGCGGGCAGCCGTTTGTCATTCAGTTTGGCGACCCCACGGGCACGGGCGCGGGCGGGCCTGGGTACAGCATTGATTTGGAAGCGAGCCAGTTGCCGCATGATTTTGGGATTTTGAGCACGGCGCGCGAGAGTGATCCGAATACGAACGGATCGCAGGTGTTCATCGCGTTGTCGCGCGAGGGGACGGCTTCGCTGGATGGGAAATACACGACGTTTGCGGAAGCGGTGAGCGGGGCGGAGACGATCCTGGCGATTGCGAAAGTGCCCGTGCAAAATCAGCGGCCCAACAACCCGCCGACGATTTTGCAGGCGGTGTTGGTGGATGCGCCGCCATATGGCAAACGGCCTGCACGCGTGCAGCGGCCTGTGGCGACGCCGGGGGCGAGGTAGGAGCGAGGTAAGCATGTTTACGATTTCAGTCACGCGGGAGTTTTGTGCGGCGCATGCACTGCTGTTTCGCGGCGTGCGCGAGCCGATGCATGGGCACAATTTTCGCGTGACGGTGACGCTGAGCGGGCCGGTGCTGGATGGCGACGGTGTGCTTTGTGATTTTCATGATGTGGAGACGGCGCTGGATGGGATTATCACGCCGTGGCAGAACGCGAATTTGCAGGAGGCGAAGGCGTTTACTGGCGTGAATCCGAGTGCGGAAGTGATTGCGCGGACGATTGGGGTGGCGATGGGTGATGCGTTGAAGAAGACGTTGCCGGACGGTGTGCGGGTGAGCAGTGTGAGTGTGACAGAGGCGGCGGGGTGTGTGGCGACGTGGGTGGGGTGACAGTTTGCGTGAAAAGAAAACGCCCGCGTGTGGCGGGCGTGTGTGGTGGTGAGTAAAGCAAAGAAGAAGTAGGAGGAGTAGAAGGGGTAGAGCCGCCATGGAAGGGCGGCCCACCTTTAGCGTGATTTGCTGTCGCCTCTCGCGAAGATGCTAGCGACGTAGTTGAGGACATCGGTTGCGCTGGTTTCGTTGTAGCCGAAGTTTTTGATGAGGCGTTGTTTGACGATGTCGATCTTCTGCTGGGTTTCGTCATCGACGACGCTGCTGACGAGGTTCTTGAGCTTGATGGTGTCGCGCTGGTCTTCGAAGAGCTTGAGCTCCAAGGCGCGGTAGAGGCGGGCATTGGTGTTGTACTCGAACTTCTTGCCGTCGAGTGAGAGTGCGCCGATGTAGTTCATGATTTCCTGGCGGAAATCATCCTTGCGACTGTCGGGGATGTCGATCTTCTCTTCGATGCTGCGCATCAGGCGTTCGTCGGGCTCTTCATCGCGGCCTGTGTATTTGTTCTTGACTCGCTCTTTCTGCGTGTAGGCACGCACGCTTTCGATGTAGTTGGTGCAGAGACGCTTGATCGCGTCTTCGTCGGCGGAAATCGCGCGCTGCACTTCGCCCTTGATGATGTCTTCGTATTCCTCTTTCACGACGGCGAGCAGTTCGCGGTATCGCTTGCGCGTGTTTTCGTCATTGATGAGGCTGTGATGCGTGAGGCCACTTTCGATTTCGTTGAGGACCATGAAAGGGTTGATGCAGCGTTCTTCGATGGCTTGCCGGCTGACCATGGCGTTAGAGATTTTGTCCTGGATGTAGCGCGGGCTGATGCCGCCCAGGCCTTCGCGGTGGGCTTCGTCTTTCAGCTCGCGCACGCTGTCTTCGGTGTAGCCGGGAATGCTCTTGCCGTTGTAGAGCTTGAGCTTTTGCATGAGGCCCAGGCCGGCTTTTTTGGGTTCTTCGAGGCGGGTGAGGACGGCCCACATGGCGGCGACTTCGAGCGTGTGCGGGGCAATGTGGACGCCGCGCACTTTGCCGGAGGTGAAGTCTTTTTGGTAGATGCGGATTTCGTCGTCGAGGCGGATGTTGTAGGGGACGTCGATCTTGATGGTGCGGTCGCGGAAGGCTTCCATCATTTCGTTGCTTTGCAGGCGCTTGTACTCGGGTTCGTTGGTGTGACCCAGGATCACTTCGTCGATGTACGTCTGCGCGAACTTCTTGGGCTTGATGGTGTGTTCTTGCGAAGCACCCAGCAGGTCATACAGGAACGCGACGTCGAGCTTGAGGACTTCGATGAACTCGCAGATGCCGCGGTTGGCGATGTTGAGTTCGCCATCGAAGTTGAAGGCGCGCGGGTCGCTGTCGCTGCCGTACATGGCGATTTTGCGATAGTTGATATCGCCCGTGAGTTCGGTGGAGTCCTGGTTCTTCTCGTCCTTGGGCTGGAAGGTGCCAATGCCCACGCGGTCTTTCTCACTGAGCACGATGCGGCGGACTTTGACGTGCTCCATCACCTTGCGCCAGTCGCCTTGGTAAAAGGCCATCAAGTCTTCGAAGACTTTGCGGCAGAAGGGATCGGGATCGCCGAAGACTTTGAGCTTGCCGTTGTGATAGGGGGATTGGAAAGTCGCGTTGAGCTTCGCAAGCACGTCTGCGCGGGCTTCGCGCGGGATGAGCACGAGGGGTTCTTCGTGCATGGGGCACTTGAATTCGTGCGTGGTTGCGGCGAGTTTGGGATCATGCTCGCTCGCGGAGACCTCGCAGTGCTCATCGAGCATCCAACTGAATGAATACATCGCGCCGTCGGACGTGCGGCTGTAGTTTTCGATGCCTTTCTTGAGCAGGCGCGCGATGGTGCTCTTGCTGCTGCCCACTGGGCCGTGCAGGAGGAGGATGCGTTTGTCGGTGCCGTAACCCTCGGCGGCGGAGCGGAGGAAATCGACGAGTTGCATGAGGGCGAAGTCGAGGCCGAAGATGGCGTCGGCGCCGTTGTCGAAGGGATCGCTGAAGAAGGTGTAGCGGATGGCTTCTTTCTTGAAGACCTTGTAGCGTTCGCTGCCTTGGCTCATGATGGCGTCGTAGAGACGCTGATAGGCGTTGCGCACAACGCCAGGCTGCTTGGCGCAGATGTCCAGATATTCCCAGAAGGTGCCTGACCAGTGATGGTCTTGGAACCGGCGACGATCGAGGCGCGCGTCGACACTAGCGATGAGGTCGGCTCCGCTGACGGAGCTGCCGATGGGCGCGCCGGTTTCTCGCTGCACGCTGCGATAGTCGCTGAGCGGTTCGCGGCGGAGGAAACCACCTTCGTCAAAGAGTGGGGAACGGAGAAGCTGAGTGAGGCGCGGCGTGTTCATCGTGAACCTCCGGCAAGCATGCCCTGCCAGCGTGTCGCGAAGTTTCGCTCTGCCACAGAGCGATGCTCCGCAACTGTCCATACGCAACACAACCGTGAAGGATCGTGTGTGGACGCATAAGGGGTATCGACTTGCGAATGGGTCAGCGTCAGTTCATTTTCAAGGATTTAGGTGCGCGGGCCGCGTATGGATAACGTGTCAGCAACGTCCGAAGGGGTTTGCACCCCGAACGAGTTCCTGCCGATGCGGCGGACTTTGAGCACGTAACCTCCCGACCTTGGCGACGCAACCGTCCAATTTTGCTCCAGGCCCCGATGACTCGGGCGACGCGGACGCGCGCGATCTGGCGATTGTCGAGCGCATTCGCAGTGGCGATGCGGCGGCGTGGTCGGCACTTATTCGTGAATATCAGGATCGGCTGTTTGGCGTGTGTTTTCGCATGGTGCGAGACCGCGAAATGGCGGCGGATTTGACGCAGGATGCGTTTGTCAAGGTTATTCGGGGCATTGACTCGTTTGATGGTCGGAGCAAACTGAGCACGTGGATGATCCGCGTAACGATGAACGTGTGTTTGTCGAAGCTGCGGTCGGAGAAACTGCGTCGGCATGCGAGTTTGGACGGCTTGGCGGCGGGAAGTTCGGGCGATGGAAGGGGCGGGGACTGGGAAGATTTGGTTGCGCAGGAATCTCGAAGTGGTCGGGAACCGGCAGGGACCGCAAACGTCGAACTGAAGGAAGAACGTGAGCGAGTCTTGGCGGCGCTTCGCGAACTCGACCCCGAGCAGCGAGCGATATTGATTCTGTGCGATTGCCGAAGTCTGCCTTATGAGGAGATTGCACAGGTGCTGGGAGTCGCGGTGGGCACGGTCAAGAGTCGCGTCTTTCGAGCCCGCACGGCTCTTCGCGATGTGGTCGAACAGATGGCGCGTGCGAGCGCGCCCAGGATGCAGGACGGGATGCAGGATGAAGCGAAGTAGCTGGTTGTAGTTGAACAAAACAAGTCTGGCACGTACGAATGACAATGAACCCGTCCAACCCGCGCAAGCCTGTGAGCGAAGAGCAACTCGTCGACTGGATCGACGGTGCGCTTTCGCCTGAGGATGTTCGTCGGCTGGCGGCGGAGTCTGGCCGGGCGGATTTGCATGATCGTGTGGGGCAGATGCAGCGGCATCGCGATGCGCTGCGGAGCCTGAATGACGTGCAAAGCATGCGGGCACCGGCGAATTTGCATGATCGCGTGATGGCGGCGCTGGAGCGCGAGTCGCTGGTGGGGCATGAGTCAGTTGAGCAGGAGCTGCGCAAGTTGGAGCAGTCGGCTCCGACGGCGACGACTGCGGCGACGCAGCTTCGGTTGGTGCGCGATACGAGCGAAAGTAAAGCGGCGTGGACGACGCGGGCACCTTCACTCGCACTGGCGGCGGGATTGCTGCTGCTGGTGGTTGGCGGAGCATATTGGACGACGCAGATGCTGCGGAGTGCGTCGCCTCATCTGGCGAAGAGTCAGAAGACGATCGCGAAGGGCGATGCGTCGGCAGTTGATGGTGTGGCTACGAATCAGAACGCCGACGCGATGGAAAGCACGATGGCGGCGAAGGCGAGCGAAAATGCGGATGCGGCGCGAACCTTTGCGTTAGCAACACCTGCGCCGAACGTCGCGCCGCATGCGGCGGGTCCAGCTGCGCGTGAAGTGACGATTGATCAAGCGGTGGAGCTGGCACGCGAAGGTCGGCTGGCGATTCGCGTGGTTTCGCGAGATTTGAAGGGTTTGCCCAAGTTTGAGCAAGATGGGGCACAGCCCAAGGGCAATCAGAGCTGGCAGCTTTCGCGGGATGTTCCGCCGGCGGTGCTGGCCGCGGCGTTGCCTGCGACAAGCGAGGCGAGCCGGGCCTTTGTGCGTGCGTCGCGTGAATTTGGTGGCAGCACGATGGCACGCGGCAGTGCGCAGCCCATGTTCTCGGCGGCGAGTTTGATTACGCCGCTGATTGGGCCGGGTGCGGCGGTCACGAGTCTTGCTCCGGCGGCGGTTGCGAGTGGTCCATCGCTTACGGCGAGCTATTTGCTTGATATGCCGCAGACGGAGCGGGCGTTTGATGTGATTCGCGCGGTGCTGCGTGATCGGCTGAAGGGCGACGTGGTGTTTGCTGAGTTGCCTGATGTGGTGCCGACGGTTGCGCGGGTGGATGCACAGTCGGCGTTGTGGTGGACCAAGCCCAGCGGGCAGTGGAGCCAGCGCGTGACGGTGCCTGTGCTGGTGGAACGCTGAGTAGCGACGAGTAATGTGGCGGAATTACGTTGATTTCAAGGTGCGTGTGAGCGTGTAGCACAATTCTTCGAGTGTGCTGCGCGGGTAGTAGGTGCAAGGCCATGTGCGGGCGTGCACAACGCTGGCCAATTCGCGTGACTTGATGGCTTCGTCGGCTGCTTGCTTGGCTGCGGCGATGTCGCTGCTGCGTGCGGTGCGCATCTGTGCGACGAGTGCGTGCATTTGGCGGTAGAGTTGCCTGCGCTGCGAGCTGCGACGAGGCGCAAGCGCGATATGATTTGCGAGATCGCGCTTCGCGGTGGCGAGATCGGCGTCACCGAGGATCGCAGGATCGTGCAGTGAACGGTGGGCTTGCCAGACGGCGCGATCGATTTGTTCGGGCGCGGGCACGATGACGCCTGGGAAGTTGAGCCGGCGCGTCGCAGTGACCACGGCGGTCGGTGCGAGTGGATGTTCGTTCAGCGATTGGGCGGCGGGCGATGGACTATGTGAACTGTTCAGCCAAGCGAACCACCAGGCGTCGGTGGCGCGGTCGTAGATGCCGCCGCCTGTGCCGTGGATGAAGACGTCGCACGCGGCGGCACGTAGGAGGGCGGTCATGAGCAGGGCGCGCGGGGCGAGCTGCTCGCGGGGAATACTGGCAAGATCGTGGGCGAAGACGGGCGTGCGAGCGATGCCAGGACGCAGGCGCCAGAGGGGCAGTTCGATGCGCGACTCGGTTGCTACGAGCGGACGCAAGCGTGCTGCGGGTACGTCGGCGACGGCGGCGTTGTAGGTTGCCGCACAGACGAGCGGATCAGCGAGCATGAGATCGAGCGCGGCCGCGAATATAGGCGTTTTGATGAGTGAAGTTGCAAGGATGGTTGCATCCGTGCGTGCGAGTTCGCCCAGCGGCTCGAAGGCGGCGGCGGAAAACTGCGTGGCGAGATTGGCCGATGCGGCGTGCTTGCTCACGGTGGTCGCGAGGCGTTGCAGGGCGGATTGCAGGGCTGGGTGGGCGTCGGAAAGAGCTGCAGAGATGCTTCGCAACGGCTCGCGTGTGCCGACGGCGGGCAGGGATGCTTTAGCGCCTTTGGGCACACTCGCGAGGGACCATGTTGCCATGCGCAAGTTGTGCGTGGGGTAGGGAATCTGCGTGGGGTCGTTGGCGTCTTGATCGACGGTGATCCACGCGGCGATGCCGCCAGCGTTGTCGGCGGCGGCGCGAGCGATCATGGCCTTGGCGGCGATGCCCGGGTGCCACAACTCGGCCTGATGGCCCGACATGATGACGGGGCGGTCGTCGGGCAGGTGCAAGAGGCAGCGCGTTTCTCGCGCGAATGGACCGGCGGTGCGCGCGCGCGTGGGCCAACCCGAAGTGGGTGGCTGCACGGTGACGTCACTCGCGGGCTGCATGCGTGAATGTACGATGCCAAGACTTGGATTTGGTTTGCAATCCTGGCCGGAGAAGTCCTAACAATGGGACGCGTGCAACCGGGCCAGAAAATGCAGTCGCGGAAAATCGTCTGCCAGCGCTGGGAGCGGCGGTGGGCGATGTGGACGCAGTTGTCGATGTTTTTTGCGGCAATTGGGTTGCCGGTTTTTCCTGCGCTGGTGTTGTGGCTGCTTCGTCGGCGCGTGAGTGCGCTGGTTGATGATCACGGGCGCGAGTGTTTGAATGTGCAGCTATCGAATTTGATCATCGGGTTGGCAGGGCTCGCGTTGCCCGTGTGTGGGATTGGGATTTTGTTTACGATCATGGCGGTCATGCTGGCGGTTTGGAGTGCAATCGCCGGCGCGATTGCGGCGCAGCGCGGCGAGATTTATCGAGCACCGATGACGCTACGACTGGTAACCGCGGCACGCATACCGGCAGGATTGATTGCGCCAAGCAACGGCGTCTGATAAGGCCGCGCGATTCGACAACATGCTGGCATTGCGCGAGATCACGCTGTATGTTCCACGACTTGGAGGTATGAGGATGCGTGGCATAACAGCGATGATTGTTTGTGCAGGCACGTGCGGTGGCGTGTGCGGCAGTGCGTGGGCGGGCTTTGTGCCTATTGCCACGTCGTACAGCCTCGATGCGACGGCGCGGGTTGAGTCATCGACGCTTGCGCTGAGTGATACACGCAATATCTCGCTGACCAGTCCGGCGATGTTTGGCAGCAACGTTGCATTCAATGAGTCGCGCACGACGACGGCTCGCATGAGACTGCTGCAGAGTGATGCAAGCACGGAGCAGATTGCTCGCTTTGCGGGCGGTGTGTCAGGCACTGCGACGCGCAATGAGATCAACGGGCAAAGCTGGACGCAGGGCCGGCATGATGGCGTGTTCGACATCGGCGCGGGGGTTTCTCGCGAGGTAGATGCGGTTGCGCGATTGCGGTTTGAGTTTGCGGTTGAAGAAACCATGGCGTATCGATTTTCAGGATTGCCGGGCGGGCAGAGTGAGTCGGGGCCGTTTGATGGGCTGCCGATCAGCGATGTGGTGATTGCGTTCTGGAGCGCGAGCGGGCCGCTGCATGAGTTTCACAATATTGATTTTCAGAGCAGCCGGTCGGGCGGCTTTGATGTGTCGGGTGTGCTGACGCCGGGCATTTATACAATTGATGCGACCACGCGCGTGCGCATGGGGCTGGGCAGCATTCCCGCGAATGACCCGTATACGGCGATGCTTGATTTCAATCTTGTGACGGTGCCGAGCGCAGGGCCGCTGGCGATGGTGTTGCTGGCGGGCGTGGCGAGTGCACGGCGCAGGCGCTGAATCGAGACCGGTGATCAGCCTTTGCGGCGATCGAGTTTGACGCCACGTTCTTCGAGCATGGCGCGCCAGGCGCGGGCGGCGGGGTCGCCTCGTTCGGTGAATGAGCCGGATTCGGCGCGATGCACGAGCACTTTGAGATCTTCGAGCGAGAAGACCCAATCGAGGCCGCCGTGGCCTGGGCCTTTGATGCGAGCAGCCTTGCGAATGAGGTCGAAGGTTTTGCTGGACAAGCCCGACGCGTCGAGCAGTTCCTGCTTGGTAAAGCCGTCGGGGTCTTCGTGGGGCAGTTCGTTTTGCGGTTGGAATCTTCGCATGATGGTTTGAGCAAGCTGAGCTTACGGCGCGGGCTCGATGACGGCGGACATGGAACCTTTGCAACTGGCGATGAGTTTATCTTTGCCGTAGGCGTGAATCTGATCGCGCTTGAGTTCGGCGAGTTCTTTGTGGACGGTGGTGCAGATGACGCGGCCTTCGGTGTCGACGGTTTTGGCAAGTTCGAAAGCGCGCTGCGGGTCGCACGAGAACAGGTCTTGGGTCATCCGCATGACGTACTCGTAGGTGTGGTCGCTGTCGTCGAGCAAGATGACGTGCCACATCTCCAGCGGCTTGGGTTCGCGCGGCTTGGTTGCGGTTTGAGTTACACGCTCACTTGCTCGCTCAACAGCGGGAGGCGGCGCGGCTGGGGTTGTGGGGTTGGTCTCTTCCATGACTGTGCTTTCCGCTTGATCGTTTGATTATTCGCGGAAGGCGCGCTCGGCGACGTCGATTGCTCTCGCAAGTGCGGCACTTTTGTTGATAGTTTCCATGAATTCGTCTTCGATAACGCTATCGGCCACGATTCCGCCGGCGGCTTGGAGGTGATAGGTCCATGTTGTACCGGTTGGGGATTGTTTGATGAGCGAGAAGGGCGCGACGATGGTGCGCAGTGTCAGGGCGATGTCCATTTGGCCGTCGAGACTGACGTAGCCCATGCCGCCGCCGTAAGGGCCGCGGGCGATGGGTTCGAGTTCATCGATGATTTGCATGGCGCGGACTTTGGGGGCGCCGCTGATGGTGCCAACGGGCAGCGTTGCGGCGAGGGCATCCCAGCAATCTTGATCGCTGCGAAGGACGCCGGTGACGGTGCTGGAAAGATGCATGACGTGGCTGTAACGCTCGACTTCAAGCACGCTTGGGAGCGCGATGGTGCCTGGCTGGGCGACGCGGCCTACGTCGTTGCGACCGAGATCGACGAGCATGATGTGTTCGGCGCGTTCTTTGGTGTCGGCGCGAAGTTCGTGCTCGAGAGCAGCGTCTTCAGAAGGTGTTTTGCCGCGGCGGCGCGTGCCGGCGAGGGGGCGATTGGTGAGGACGAGTTGGCCATCGTCGCGTTTGCGCACGCGGCAGAGAATTTCGGGACTACTCGCGACGAGAATGCAGCCATCGGCTTGCATGTAGACCATGTAGGGACTGGGGTTGACGGTGCGCAGGGCGCGGTAGACATCGAAGGGATCGGCGGCGCTCTCGCGTTCGAAGCGTTGACCTAGCACGACTTGAAAAATGTCGCCGGCTTTGATGTACTCCTTGGCTCGCGTGATCATGTCGGCGTGCTGGGCGCGTGACATGTTGCTGCGAAGCGAGTGACCTTGCGGGGCGTTGTCGCGCTCGAGCAAGCCTGCTCGCAGCGGCTTGCTGTGACGCTCGATGGTGGCAAGCCGTTCGTGCAAACGCGCGATGGCATCTTCGTAGGCGTGGTCGGCACTTGCGCCGGGTGCGGCGAGGGCAAGGGCGACGAGGTAGACAACTTTCTCGACATGATCGAAGACGGTGACGCCGTCGAAGAAGTACATGCTGACGTCGGCGAGGGAGCGATCGTCTTGCGGAGCGGCAGAAAAGGGCAGTTTTTCAGACTCGGCGTAGCGGACGCTGTCGTAGCCAACGTAACCGAACCAGCCGCCTAATACACAGGCGGGCAAGTCGCGCGTGTCGGTGGGCATGACAAGCTGAACTTGTTTGGCATATTCGCGGAGCAGTGCGAGTGGGTCGTCGCAGGCGAACGTTTCTTCGTGGGCGTGCAGCACATCCTGCTTGGCGTGGTGGTGCCAGACGCGCACAGCGTTGCCCTTGGCGATGACGGCGGCTCTGGGCTTGTTACCGAGAATCGAGTAGCGGCCTTGGCGTTCGCCGCCTTCGACGCTTTCGAAAAGGAAGCTGGGTTCTTTGCGATCGTCGGCGGCGACGAGCCGGCGATATGCGAGAACGGGCGTGAGTTGATCGCTGAGTACGCGCAGAGCGATGGGAACGGCGATGGTGCGGCCGCTTGCAGCGTGGGCTTGGACGAGTGCGGCGAATGCTTCACGCGAGAGGCTGGGCATGGGCGATTCTACATCTGTTCGTGGTTGGATGGCGTGAGAATCAGATGTTGGAATCGTGAACGCGGGCGGGGTAGTGAGCGTTTACAGTGGTGCATGCTCGCCGCTCTCACAGTTATCGCCTTCACATTTCCCGTGCAATTGCAGCCTGAGACGCAGAAGGCTGCGCCGACGGCGGCGATACAGATTCCGCCGGCAATTGTGCTGGGGCAGCGCATCGCGAAGGCGAACGCGGCGGTGAAGATCATGCCGCATGTGGTGGTGGTGAGCGATGCGCAGTCGTTTTTGGATGCGATTGCAGCGTGGACGCCTTCGCGGCGATTTCCGATTTTGATTGACGATGGATCGCCTGAGGCGGCGGAAGAAATCGGTCGATTTGTTCGTGGATTTGGGGCACAGAGTGTTGTGGGCTGGCAAAGTGCGACGAGTGCCACGAGCAAAGCTTCGTTTGCGTCGGTGACGCCGGAACTTTTGGTTACGACGTTGGCGAAGAGCTGGGACATCAGCGAAGATGCAACGCAGGCACGGATCATCGAGTTGTGGCGGTCGGCGGAGGCCACGCCGCCCGGCGTGGTGGCTGTGGATGTGAGTGATCCGGCGTGGACGGCGGGGCTTGCGCTGGCGGCGGGACGCGGGCAGCCGATGGTTTTTGTGAAGTCGCGCAGTGAGATCAATGGGAGTTTCAGCATTGATGATGCGGATGCACTGGCGAAGCAGATTGAAGATGGCACGCAGGCGCTGGGGCTCGCGTGGAAGAGTTTGGGCGATGAAGTTGAATCGGTGACGCTCGCGTTGGCTTGTCCGGCGCGGATTGATCGGCCTGTTCCGGGCAAGGAAGGGCGTGAGTTCATTGCGACAACTGACCGTATTGGTCGCATTGGCACGGGAACGGAGCAGCCGGAGCGCTGGGCGTGGAGCGGGCAGATTTTTGGATCATCGCGCACGGCGAATTACCAGGCGATGTGCGCGATGTTTCTTTCGCCGCGAACAGCGTGGCTGTTTGATGGGTATCGCACTGATGGTGCGTTTGGCGCGTATGACCTGACGAAGGCGGGCGACATGCTGCGGCAGGCGGGCATGGGCGTTGAGACGCTGGATTGGCCCGATG
>VYLN01000110.1_pt1 | contig 17435 bp, 14 predicted proteins | sample 5109471 | NCBI WGS metagenome assembly VYLN01 (sample SAMN12291806, study PRJNA351875) | freshwater metagenome | isolation source: freshwater lake | place: USA: Michigan, Lee Lake | collected 2013-08-06 | reverse complement strand
CGCATCGAGGCCGGCCGCACCCGCAGCGAGACCATCGGCGCCCACATCCAGGCCGGCCGCACCTGCGGCGAGACCACCGCAGCAGGCACCAAGGCCGGCCGCACCCGCAGTCAGGCCGTCTTCGTCTCCCCGGCCGAGTGGCTTCAACCCGGGTGGCGGCGGGGGATCTCGCAGTGGTAGCAGAGGCGGAGGCGGCGGAGCGAAGCGGGGACGCTAGTGCGACGCTCATTTCGGTTTCCAAAGATCGTTCACGCCTGACTTCCAAGACAAGGACCTGCCATGAAACGTCTTGCTTCACTTCTCTTGATTTCACCATGTATTTTGATGATCGCCTTGTGCTGGACTGGCTGCGGAAGATCGAACCAGGCTGGGAAGCCAGGAAATCAATCGACGGCCGCCGCGGACAAGCCTGCAATCGGGCAGCAGACCTACGCAACCCCCGAGGATGCCGTGGTGCAGCTCATTGATACGTGCCGCAAGGCAGACTTGGATCTGCTCATCCCGGTCCTTGGGCCAAAGATCGCAGACTTGGCTGCGGACACGAAGGAACGAACGGAGGGCGACTTGCAGCGGCTCGCCGCGGCCTATGACCGCCAGCATTCCCTTGTGAAGGAGGATGATGGAAGCGTGACGCTGTTGGTAGGCGAACAGGGTTGGGACTTCCCCGCTCCGCTCGTACAGCAAGGTGACCGGTGGCGATTTGATACCGAAGCCGGGATCAACGAGATGCGGGCCCGACGCATCAATCTGAACGAGTCCGACGCGATCCGCTCCTGTATCGAACTCGTCGCGGTCCAGCAGCAGTTCTTCGGCATGAGCGCGGCCCGTGGCGAGAGCACGCCGGTGTATGCCGCGAGCATCAGGAGCACGCCCGGCAAGCGGGACGGCCTCTACTGGGACGATCAGATGGGCCCGCCCCTGTCGCCATTGGGCCCGATGGTGGCCCGCGCGGTTGATGCCGGGGATCTCAAAGTCCAGCAGGGACCCCAGCCCTACCGCGGATACATGTTTCGCGTGCTGACCCGCCAGGGCTCGGGTGCACCGGGCGGAGCAAAGAGCTTCATGGACTCGCAAGGGCGGATGACGGGCGGATTCGCGTTCATCGCGTGGCCCGCCGAATACGGCGAGACCGGTGTTCTGACATTCCAAGTCTCTGCTGATGGAATCGTGTTCCAGAAGGATCTCGGCTGGGAAACCGCAGTTGCGGCAGAGGCCATGCAGGCCTTCGACCCGGCCGGCTGGGAGCAGACCGGCCAGTGAGCGGCTGAGCTGTGCAGTCTCGCACAGTTGGAACGCTGTTGATGGATCAAGGAACAGAGGTTCGACTGCCAGGTTTGACGGAATGCCGACAGTGCCGAACCCGTAGAGGTCGTAGCAGCAAGAAACGTACCGAACATGATGACCCGCACGCTGATCGCTGCCACGCTCGCCCTCTTCGCATCACACGCGGCCTCTGCGCTCCAGCCACCCGAGCAACCCGCCGCGCCGGCAGCGGGATCAGCTCCAGCGTGCTGCGCGGCGATGGGACGGGCGGGCATCGTTGCTTCCGCCAAGAGCGCCCCGCCGGGCATGGTCTGGATCCCCGGCGGCGAGTTCAGCATGGGCAGCACCGACCCCTTGGCCCGGCCCGATGAGGCCCCGGTGCACCGCGTGCGGGTCGATGGCTTCTGGATGGACGCCACTGAGCTGACCAACGCGCAGTTCGCTGAGTTCGTCAAGGCCACGGGCTACAAGACCATCGCCGAGCGAGCCGTCGACTGGGAGGAACTCAAGAAGCAGCTCCCGCCGGGAACTCCCAAGCCCGATGAGAAGATGCTGCTGCCCGGCTCGCTGGTGTTCACGCCGCCGAATCATCCCGTAGACCTTCGCGGGCACGAGCAGTGGTGGTCTTGGACCACCGGCGCAAACTGGCAACATCCCGAGGGACCGGGCAGTTCCATCGAGGGCAAGGACAACCACCCCGTCGTCCACATCGCGTATGAAGACGCGGTCGCCTATTGCACGTGGGCGGGCAAATTGCTCCCGACCGAAGCCCAGTGGGAATTCGCCGCCCGCGGCGGGCTCGATCACGCCGTCAATGTCTGGGGCAACGAGCCTGTTGATGCCAAACGCTGCAACATATGGCAGGGGCACTTCCCCGACAAGAACACCGCGGCCGAACCCGGCGGCGACGGCTTTGCCCGCTCAGCGCCGGTCAAGAGCTTCCCACCCAACGGCTACGGCCTCTACGACATGGCTGGCAACGTGTGGGAGTGGTGCACCGACCTGTATCGCCCCGACACCTACGCGCGGCGCATGCTCGAGATGGATCAGGCGGGCAAGAAAGGCCCCGACCGCGTCGCGGTGAACCCCACCGGCGCGACCAAGAGCTACGACCCGCGCAACCCCAACTCGCCCGAGAGCCGCGTGCACCGCGGTGGTTCCTTCCTGTGCAACGATTCGTACTGCGCCAGCTACCGCCCCAGCGCCCGCATGGCGGCCCCACCCGACACCGGCCTGCAGCACCTGGGCCTGCGCTGCGTGATGACGCAGGAGGCGTGGGACAAGCAATCGCGCAAAGCGAGCGAGCCAGCGGCCGACCCCAGCGCCCCGAATCAACCCGCGCCTCGCTAGGCCGCGATGGTCGCCTGCGCCAAATCGCTCCACGGTTCGCGTTCGCCGGTGGGCCAGACCCAGCGCAGCCAGTCATCGGCCCTCCGCGCTCCGGCGGGCGCCAACCGCGTCCACTCGCGTTACCCGCGTTGATGGTCCGTCGGCTGGTCGGCCATGGTCTTCCTGGCCTCATCGAAGGCTGCAGATGCCGCAAGGAACGCCGCCACCACCGAAGGATCGAACTGCGCGCCGGCGCCTTCACTGATAATCTTCGACGCCTGGGCGTGGGTCATGGCGGCCTTGTAGACGCGAGCACTCGTCAACGCGTCATAGACATCCGCCACCGCGACGATCCGTGCGGGAAGCGGGATCGCTTCCGCGGCCAACTTGGCCGGATATCCCGCGCCGTCCCAGCGTTCGTGGTGGCACGCGGCGATCTGATCGCTCATCTCCAGCAGCGCATCGCCGCCGTTGCGATCCAGAATTTCGGCCAGCACCTGGTGCCCCAGGCCCGGGTGCCGTTGGATCACGCCCCGTTCTTCATCGGTGAGACGACCGGGCTTGCACAGCACGGCATCGGGGATGCCGACCTTGCCGATGTCATGCATCGAACTGGCCACACGCAGCGTCTGCGTCCAGTCGTCATCGATGAACGGGTAGTCGCGCGACATCTCGCGGGCGAGGAGGCCGCAATACACGCTGATGCGCTCCAGGTGCGCCCCGGTGTCGGTGTCTCGATACTCGGCGAGCTTGGCGAGCCCGAAGATCAGCGTGTTGCGGGCCAGAACCTGCACACGCCTTCGCTCGGACTCTTCACGGACGGCGGCCTCGACGTATCCGCGCACGCGCTTGGCCACCAGCGCCCCGGCCACGCCGATCAGCGCCAGCAGCACCGCGTACGACATCAGGACCGGCAGCGTGGATGGATCGGCATCGGTGATGATGTACGTCCGCCCGGCAAGCACCGCGTGCGCCGCCGCGCCCAGCACGCCGGTCCACAGGGTGAAGGCTGGACGCAGCCGCAGCACCGACAGGAGCACCACCAGCGGCAGCACCAGCAGGGCCGGCGCGGACAAGGCGGTCACGGGCCCCTGCGGCGACAGCAGGTGCAATATCACCAGCAGCCCGATGGCAAGCCCAAGCTCGAAGGCGGCGTTGAAACGCCAGCGAAAATCCTCGATGAGCCGGCCCGCGATGTTGGCCCGTTTGGCGGCAAAGAACATCCACGACTCATACAGCAGCCCGGCCCCCAAGAGGCCCAGCGTCCACCAGTACACCGGTGAGTGCATCACGACCCCGCCCGTCACCCGCCGCAGCATGATGAGCGCGGCCAGCGCGAGCAGCACGCCGATGAACAGCCCCACGCGGGCCTGTTCGCTCTGCTGCACGCGGAGTTCGAAGGAGCTGGACACGGATTGCGGGGGCGTGGGCATCGCGCAGAGGATACTCCCCGCCGCACCAGCGCGCAGCACATCGATGGATGGGCATCCGCCGTTGCGCGGGGGCGAAGGCAGCGCCACGCTGCCGGGAATCAGCGCATCGGATCGCGCCCTCGCCAGCATGGATGCCGTGCGCGGGCGGCGCAGCAGCGCCTACGCCGCGATGGTTGCCTGGGCCAGTTGGCTCCACGGCCCGCGCTCGCCGGTGGGTGAGACCCAGCGCAGCCAGTAGTAGGCCGTCTGCCTCCCGGCCTCGCTGGGAAAGGTGACTTGGAAGCTGCTGCGGGTCGCGGTGTTGACAAACCGCAACTGCGACTCATCGATGGGCGGCTCCTGGCCCACCTTCATCCACACCTCGGCGCCCAGCGTGCCGCGGGGTTTGGCGTTGCGGGTGGGGGCGGCCTCGTCGTGCAGGCGCAGGGTGTGCGTCAGACGCTGCCCGGACTCGATGCTGACCCGCGGGCAGGTGGCGGGCGTGCGTCCGGGTGTGCGCCCCGGCGTGCGCAGGCTGATGCCCAAGGTGGCCCGGTCGGCGTTGGTGGTCGAGAGGAACGACTGGACGAACGCGGCGATGCGGCGGGCCTCGGGTTCCAGTTGTCTGCGGGCCATGGCTTTGGCGCCGGCGGCGGCCTGGGCCGCGTTCTGCGCGGCGACGTGGGCGGGGTAGTCCGCGTTCCACGTCGACAGGGCTTGTTCGAGGGGTTTGAGCTCGGATGTGTCGAGCCCGTTAGTCTCCCACCATTTCTTCACGGATTCGTAGTAGTGGTTTGCCCACGCGGAAAAGTCGCCATCGGGCCGGGGGATGTAATCGTGGGGCATGGGCAAGATCCTTTCCGCCGCGGGCTTCGCGCTCTGAGGCCCGCGGTGCGTGCGCGGGCGTCCGCTGTCTATCGGCGGGCCGCCGCCGCAACTTTGCTTGGGGTTGTGCTTTGGCGGTGCACGCCCGCGAGCCGACTGTGGAGGTTCCCCGCCCACCTGCGGAAACCCCCGGATGCGTTGCAGAGGCCCGCGCGGCGGGTGCGAGGGTCAGCAGAAGGTGCGCGGGTTTTTTACCCTGACTTAGGGACGATCTTGATTTCTCTGGAGAAATCAGTCATCGAGGTCGACGCAGTTCCATCAACTTTGGTATACTGAGGCCGCGTCTCGCCCGGCCGAAGCCTTGGCGACGATGGACTCTTCGCATTGTGAAAGGGAACCGGGTATGAAATGCAGTTTTCGATCTATTGTCGTCGCTTTGGCGACGGCGATCAGCGTGCTTTGTCCGAGTCTGGCGCACGCCCAGCCCGCGGCCGCGGCCAACAAGCCCAACATCCTCGTCATCTGGGGCGATGACATCGGCGGCTTCAACATCAGCGCGTACAACATGGGCATGATGGGCTACCGCACGCCCAACATCGACCGCATCGCCAAGGAAGGTGCCCTGTTCACCGATTGGTACGGCGGCCAGTCGTGCACCGCCGGGCGAGCGGCGTTCATCACCGGCCAGTCTCCCATCCGCACGGGCCTGACCAAGGTCGGCCTGCCCGGCGCCCCCGAGGGGATGAAGAAGGAAGATCCCACCATCGCCACGCTCCTGCGGGCGCAGGGGTACATGACCGGCCAGTTCGGCAAGAACCACCTGGGCGACCGCGACGACATGCTGCCCACCGCCCACGGCTTTGACGAGTTCTTCGGCAACCTCTATCACCTCAATGCCGAGGAAGAACCCGAGAACCCCGACTACCCGAAGAGCCTCGAGTTCAAGAAGAAGTTCGGCCCGCGCGGGGTCATCCACAGCTTCGCTGATGGTCGCATCACCGACACCGGCCCGCTGACCCGCAAGCGCATGGAGACCATCGACGAAGAAGTCAACGTCAAGGCCCTCGACTTCATGGAACGCGCCGCCAAGGCCAACAAGCCCTTCTTCCTGTGGTGGAACTCCACCCGCATGCACATCTTCACGCACCTCAAGGCCGAGTCCGACGGCAAGACCGGCCTTGGCATCTACGCCGACGGCATGGTCGAGCACGACGGGCACGTGGGCATGGTTCTCGACAAGCTCAAGGCTCTGGGCCTCGAAGACAACACCATTGTCATGTACTCAACCGACAACGGGGCCGAGAGCTTCACGTGGCCCGACGGCGGCACCACGATGTTCCGCGGCGAGAAGAACACCAACTGGGAAGGCGGCTACCGCGTCCCGTGCATGATCCGCTGGCCCGGCACGATCAAGCCCGGCACCGTCATCAATGACATCGGCTCCCACGAGGACATGCTGATGACCTTTGTTACCGCCGCTGGCGATGCCACCGCGAAGGAAGACCTCCTCAAGGGCCGCACGATCGGCGACATGACCTACAAGGTCCACCTCGACGGCTACGACCTCGCCCCCGCGTTCCGCGGTCAGGCGGCCTGGCCTCGCAAGGAGTTCCTCTACTGGACCGACGACGGCAGCGTCGCCGCCCTCCGCTATGGCAACTGGAAGGTCACGTTCCTGGCGCAGGAAGCCGAAGGGCTCAAGGTTTGGCAGCAGCCCTTCGTTGAGCTGCGCGCACCCTTGCTCACGAACCTCCGCATGGACCCCTTTGAGCGCGCTGAGCACGAGAACGCCATGGGCTACCAGCGGTGGTACATGGACCGCATGTTCATGATCGCGCCCGCTGGCGCCTATGTCGGCCAGTGGCTCCAGAGCTTCAAGGATTTCCCCCCGCGCCAGAAGCCCGGAAGCTTCAACCTCGAGCGCGTGATGGAAGCAGTCACGCAGCCGCAGGGTGGTGGCAGGTAAGCCTCTCGCAGCAGATTGCACATCCCCGTCCCGTCGCTTCACCGCGACGGGGCGGTTTTTCGGAACGGGTTGTGTTCTCGCGATCTTTCAGGAAGCCCAGCGATGAAGTTTTCGTCCACCATCCGAGTCGTCAAAGTTCTTCTCGCATCCTGCATCGTCGTAGGCGTCGGCGCGTGCTCCAGCGCGCCGACGGGCCACTCCCGCGCCTCCGCTCTCCAGACGCCCACGTCCGAGCAGGCCCTCCAGGCCCTGATCGACGGCAACGCCCGCTACGCCGCGGACAGGCCCGTCAATGCACGCGCCCATAGCGCCCGCCGCGCAGAGATTGCAGCCAGCCAGCGGCCCCTCGCGGTCATCGTCGCGTGTGCCGACTCGCGTGTCGGTCCCGAGCTGGTCTTTGATCAGGACCTGGGCGACATCTTCGTCGTTCGATCCGCCGGCAACGTCGTCGATGACGTGCAGTTGGGCAGCATCGAGTACGCCGTCGAGCACCTGCACGCTCCGCTCATCGTGGTGGTGGGGCACGAACGCTGCGGCGCTGTCATGGCCGCCGTGAAGGGTGGCGAAGCGCCGGGCCATCTGGGTGCGTTCCTTCGCCCGATTCAGCCGGCAGTGCAGAGCACCGAGGGGCAGGCCGGCGACCGCGTGGACAACGTCGTGCGTGCCAACGTCATGAACGTGGTGCGGCAAATCAGCGGCACCGATCCCGTGATCGCAGAGCACGTTCGAGAGGGCAAGGTCAGGGTCGTCGGTGCTCGCTACGACCTGGATACGGGCCGCATTGATATTCTCAAATAGGTGATCCCCGCGAATCAATCAGCAGGGTGCAGGAAGCGTCGGATGGTCGAGACCGATTGCACTTCTTAACCGGAGGCAACTTGTATGAAGTCCGCAGCACTTGCCATCATCATCGGTATCGTCCAACTCTCCACCAGCAGCACGCGCGCCATCGCGCAGACCGCTGCGAGCCCTTCAGCCGCGGCGCCAGTCGTCAGTGCGCCCGCAAGCATCACCGAACAGGAAGCCTTCGAGATCGGCATCGAGGCATATCAATACCTCTATCCGATCATCACCATGGACGTGACCCGGCGTGTGACGACCAACGTTCCGCCCGGTGTCAAGCCCGGCCTGGGCCCGATGAACGCGTTCCATCACATGCGGGCGTATCCGTCCGCCGACTTTCGCGAGGTCGTTCGTCCCAACTTTGACACCTTGTACTCCGTCGCCTGGCTCGACTTGACGAAGGAGCCGATGATCGTCTCCGCTCCTGATACCTCCGGTCGCCACTATCTGTTGCCGATGATGGACATGTGGTCTGACGTGTTCGCTGTGCCAGGCAAGCGCACGAGCGGCACCGCCGCGGCCAACTGGGTCGTGGTGCCGCCAGCGTGGCAGGGCAGTCTGCCGTCGGGACTTGCACGCATCGACGCGCCGACGCGGTATGTGTGGATCATCGGCCGCACCCAGACCAATGGCCCCGCCGACTACGAGGCCGTCCACAAGGTGCAGGACGGCTACACCATCACGCCGCTGTCGCAGTGGGGCAGTAAAGTCCAGCCGCCAGCGTTCAAGGCCGATCCAACCGTTGATATGAAGACCCCGCCGATGGTGCAGGTCGATTCCATGCCTGCGGCCAAGTACTTTTCGTACGGCGCGGAACTGATGGGACTGCACCCGGCGCACGCCACGGATTGGTCCATCGTTGCCCGTATGGAACGATTGGGTATCAATCCCGGATCAAGGTTCGACTTTGACAACGCGCCTGCGTCAGCGAAGGCAGGTCTGGAACGGGCCACCGTCGTCGCGCTCAAGGAGATGAAGGACAAGATTCCGACCGTTGCACGCGTGGTGAACGGTTGGCAGTTGAATACCGACACCATGGGCGTCTATGGCAACTACTACCTCAAGCGGGCCATCGTTGCGAAGATCGGTTTAGGAGCCAATCAGCCCGAGGACGCGATCTATCCCCTGTGCATCAGCGATGCCGAGGGCAAGCCGCTCCAGGGCGAGAACAAGTACGTCCTGCGATTTGCCAAGTCGCAACTCCCGCCGGTCGGCGCGTTCTGGTCGATCACGATGTACGACGCCGAGGGCTTTCAAGTTGCCAACCCGCTCAACCGCTTTGCCATCGGCGATCGCGACCAACTCAAGTACAATGCCGATGGCTCGTTGGAAATCTACATCCAGCACGAGGACCCTGGGGCGGACAAGCAATCCAACTGGCTGCCCTCACCTTCGAAAGGTGTGCTGGGCATTACCATGCGTCTGTACGCTCCCAAGCCTCAGGCCCTCGACGGTCGATGGGAGCCGCCGCCCGTGAAGATCGCACGGTGAAGCACCGAGATTATGATCGAATCGAATCCCACAGAAGAATCCGCACGCGTCCCCGCAGTTTCGCCACACTCTCGAAGGAACCACTCCATGAAGCTCAAGAACGCCTCCGTAGCCTCTCTCTCCATGCTCGCAATCCTCTCCCTCTCCGGTTGCACAACCTACTACAAGGTCGCCGACCCCGTCTCGGGCAAGTCGTACTACACCACCAGCGTCGACCAGAATAAGAGCGGCGTCACCAAACTCGTCGACGCACGCACCGGCAGCAAAGTGACCATCCAGAACTCGGAAGTCACCAAGATCTCCAAGGACGAATACAAGGCCGCGAAGGATGCCAAGTAGTCGTCATTTTGCTCGCAAACGACAAAGTCCGGCTGGTCATGCTCCTCTGCCCTAGCCTGTCCGCACCAATCACCGTCAATTCTCTTCGAAGGGATCCGCAATGCATCTTGTTCGCTTCTCGGTATTCGTCGCAGTTGGCATCCTGCTCACATGCCTTTCCGCTGCGGCGGTCGCCCAAGATGTTCTGCCCCGACCCCAGCAGCCGTTCAATGGCACCATCAACCTTCGCGCCAAAGAGTCGATTCCCGACTTTCCTCAGCCTGTGCAGGCACCCAAGGGCGCGCCCAATATTCTGCTGATCCTGCTGGACGATGTCGGGTTCGGCGCGACCAGCACATTCGGCGGCCCCTGCAATACTCCGACGTTCCAGATGCTGGCCGACAACGGCCTCAAGTTCAATCAATTCCACACCACCGCGCTGTGCAGCCCGACCCGAGCCGCACTGATCACCGGTCGCAATCACCATTCCGCGCACACCGGTGTCATCACCGAAGCCGCCACCGGCTTCCCCGGCTATGACTCGGTGATGCTCAAGGACACCGCGACCGTCGCGGAGGTGCTCAAGCAGAACGGCTACGGCACCGCATGGTTCGGCAAGAACCACAACATCCCCGACTGGCAGTCCAGTCAGGCCGGACCGTTTGACCTCTGGCCGACCGGCCTGGGCTTTGAGTACTTCTACGGATTCATCGGCGGCGACACCAACCAGTGGCGGCCCAACGTCACCGAAGGAACCAAGCCGATCGAGCCCAACCTTGGCAATCCCGATTACAACTTCGACTATGACATGGCCGACCAGGCGATCAAGTGGATCGCCATGCAAAAAGCGATGTCGCCCGACAAGCCCTTCTTCTGTTACTACGCGCCGGGTGCAACCCACGCCCCGCACCATCCCAAGCCCGAATGGGTCGCCAAGTACAAGGGCAAGTTCGATCAGGGATGGGACAAGCTCCGCGAAGAAACATTCGCGCGACAGAAGCAACTGGGCGTAATCCCAGCAAACACCAAGCTCAATCCACTCGCGCCGGGCCTGGTCGCGTGGGACACACTCTCTGCCGAGCAGAAGAAGGTCTACGCCCGCTTCATGGAGGTGTACGCGGGTTTCCTGGAGCAGACGGATTACAACGTGGGTCGAGTCATCGACTCCATTCGCGAAACCGGCCAACTCGACAACACCATCATCATCTACATCGCGGGCGACAACGGTGCCAGCGCCGAAGGCAGCCTCCAGGGCCTGCTCAACGAAATGACCTTTTTCAACGGCGTGCCGGAGAACCTCAAGGACGTGCTTGCTCGTGTGGATGAGATCGGAACCTGGAAGACCTACAACCACTATCCCGCCGCGTGGGCCCATGCCATGTGCACGCCATTCCAATGGACCAAGCAAGTCGCTAGTCACTACGGCGGCACCCGCAACGGCATGGTGATCTCCTGGCCCAAGGGCATCCCCGCCCGGGGCGAACTGCGCACCCAGTGGCACCACGTCATCGACATCGTGCCCACGATCTACGAAGCCACCGGCATCACGTTCCCCGCCTCGGTCAACGGCGTGACCCAGAAGCCGATCGAGGGCGTCAGCATGGCGTACTCATTCCAGGACGCCAAGGCCAAGGACCGCCACACCAAGCAATACTTCGAGCTACTCGCGAATCGAGCGATCTACTCCGATGGATGGGTCGCGAGCACCACGCCGGTTGGTTCGCCCTGGGACGCGGCTGGCTCGACCGCAGACGAGATCACCGGGTACAAGTGGGAGCTGTACGACACGTCCAAGGACTTTTCTCAGGCGAACGATCTCGCCGCGTCGATGCCCGACAAGCTGAAGGACATGCAGTTGCTCTTCTACGCGGAAGCGGCAAAGTACAACGTCCTGCCTATCGACAACAGCAAGACCGCTCGACTCGATCCGGCCATCCGCCCCAGCCTCACTCGCGGCCGCAATTCCTTCACCTATCGAGAGGGAATGGTCCGCATCCCCGAAGGCACCGCACCGGACACGAAGAACAAGTCTTGGTCCATCACCGCCGAGGTAGACGTGAAGGCCGACACGTCCGGTATCATCGTGACTCAGGGCGGACTCTTCGGTGGTTGGGCTCTTTCGCTCGATAACGGCAAGCCGGTCTTTCACTACAACTTCGTCGACGTGGCCCACTACAACATCGCGGCGACCAATGCCATCGCGCCCGGCAAGCAGACCATCACCATGGCCTTCACGTACGACGGCGGGGGCATCGGCAAGGGTGGCATGGCCACGATCCTCGTGGGCGGCAATGAAGTCGCCAAGGGGCGCATCGAACGCACCATTCCGATCCGCGTCGCGCTGGACGAAGGCTTGGATATTGGAGAGGACACGGGCACGCCCGTCAATACCTCGTATGACGTGCCCAACAAGTTTACGGGCGAGATCGAGAAGGTCACGATCCAACTCGGTGCGAAGTAGATCAGCAAACCTCTTTGGAGTGCGTTCCATGCGCCGCTATCTCAACACATACCTGCCCGTCGCCTTGTTTTCAGTGAGCGCGTCTTTGTGCATTGCTCAGTCCGAGCAGCCACAACCAGCCGCCCCGCCCGCCTCCTCGCCGGTTCCCGCGCCGCAATCGAACGCATCGGAGCTTCCCGATCTCGACGACGGTTGGCACTTCAAACTCGCCCCCTACCTCTGGATTCCCGCGCAGGACGGCGACATCATCGTCAAGGGCAATTCGGCCCCCGTCGACCTCTCCGTCGCCGACACCTTCGACACGGTCACGGACAACTTCAATCTTGGCCTCACGCTGCGAGGCGAGGCGACTCGCAAGGAATGGTCCATCCTCGTCGACATCATGTACCTGAGCCTCGAGGTCGACGATGTTCCGCTCGAATCCGGCCCCACCTCCGTTCGCCAAGATCAGGGTATCTTTGAGTTCGCCGCGGCGTATGAGGTTTGCAACGGTTCGTTGTCGGACGACTCGGGCGAGCATGCCAAGTTCAGTTTCGCTCCACTTGCGGGCGTCCGATTTCACTATCTCTCGCTCGAACTGGAGCCGTCAGGAGCCGCAGAACTCTCGGGCGACAAGGGCTGGGTAGATGCATTCGTTGGCTTCAGGACCCGCGTGTCGTTCACCGATTCCTTTTCAGTATTCGCTCGTGCCGATGTCGGTGCGGGCGGCTCAGATTTCACCTGGAACGCCCTCGCGGGCCTTGAGTACCGATTCAACTCCTGGGGTTCGCTGCTCGCCGGGTATCGCGGTCTCGACATCGATTACAGCGATGGCTCAGGCGCTGACGCGTTCTCGTACGACATGCTCCTGCATGGTCCGTTTATTGCAATGGAAGTGCGCTTCTAGCCGCCAGCACTCTTCACGAACTGTCATCACACGTGGAAGACGAACCACATGAACACGAACCACATGAACACGAACCGCCATCTCCTGCTTTGCTTCGCCATGATGAGTATCAGCGCGGTGCTCGGCGGTTGCAGCAACCAGCGATCCGGTTATGCCGGATCTTCGCTCTCCTCGCCAACGCAGGCACATGCCGCCACGCTCGCGTCATGGAACGACTCTCCTGCCAAGCGTTCAATCACCGCCTTCGTCGCGCGAGTCACCAATCCCCAATCGCCCGATTTCGTCCCGCCACCGGAACGTATCGCCGTCTTCGATAACGATGGCGCGCTCTGGGCCGAGCAGCCGATGTACTTTCAGTTCATGTTTGCGATGGACCGCGTCAAGGCGCTCGCTCCGAACCACCCCGAGTGGAAGGAGAAGGAGCCGTTCGCCTCGCTGCTGAAGGGTGACCTGAAGAGCGCGCTGGCGGGCGGCGAGAGGGCAATGATCGAGATCGTCACGGCGACACATTCCGGGATGACCACCGAGGAATTCGACACGGTCGTGAGGGACTGGGTCGCCACGGCGAAGCACCCCAAAACCGGCAAACTCTACACCGAGATGGTCTACCAGCCAATGCTTGAACTTCTGTCCTACTTGCGGGAGAACGGATTCAAAACGTTCATCGTGTCCGGCGGAGGCATTGAGTTCATGCGCCCCTGGGCCGAGAGGGTGTACGGCATTCCGCCCGAACAGGTCATCGGTTCCAGCGGCAAGACGAAGTTCGAAATGCGGGACGGCAAGCCGGTGCTGGTGAAGTTGCCCGAGATCAACTTCATCGATGACAAGGAAGGCAAGCCCGTGGGCATCAACCAGCACATCGGCCGCCGCCCGATCGCTGCGTTCGGCAACTCCGATGGCGACCTGCAGATGCTCCAATACACCGCGGCCGGCTCTGGTCCGCGTTTCTGTCTGTACGTTCATCACACCGACGCGGTGCGCGAGTGGGCCTACGACCGCGAGTCACACATCGGTAAACTCGACAAGGGCTTGGATGAAGCCCAGGCCCGGGGCTGGACGGTTGTTGACATGAAGCGGGATTGGCGGAAGGTCTTTCCGTTTGAGAGTGCGACCTCGTCGGGCGTTGACGATCGGTGACGCGACCCCGATCCGGCCGGCAGAGGGTTCATCAACCACAGATAAAGAACAGCGATGAAAGCACAAATGAAAGCACAATCGTTCTTACCTCTGCCAACCATCGAGCTGGTGAAGTGACCCGACTTCTACTTGATCACTTCGATGTCGTTTAACTTCAACGACTTAATCCACCAGGGGGCGTTGCGTCCCGTATCGCATGCTCTTCGTCGACGCACCCATAGAAATGGAGACTTCCGATGATTCGACTCAGGATCCTTCCCCACCTCATGCTCGTGGCCGTTGTGGCCATGACAGCCGCCTGCGCGGGCACGCCCAAGAGCGATGACGCCGCCGAGGCAGCCAGCGACTACAGGGCCAAGATCCGCGAGATCGTCACCGACCAGACACGGGCCAGCTCGCTCGTGCAACTCGTGGATGAGGCCGACGCCCAGTACCGGGCCGCCGGGGCCGAGACAGCCGCGTTTATGGCCGATTTTACGCATCTCAACGCTGATTACGACGCCACCAGGGACCAGTTCACCGCCCTCATGACCAAGCACCGGGCCCAGCGGCTTCAGTTCGCCGAGGCCCTGCTTACCCTGCGGGCCAAGATGGTCGCGGGCACGACGCCCCAGGAATGGGAGGCGCTCTCAAAGGTCCGCGAACGGGAGCTCCAAGTCATCTTGAAGGCCGAACTTCCGGCCGAATCACCCTCAACCCTTACCGCGATGATCGGAGACGCCTCATGCTGATCGCTGTCCTTGCTATTTGGCTGAGTAGCCTCTTTGGCGGTGGCGCGGATGCCGCCGCCCGATTCCTGTCCGCCGCTCGAGACAACGTGCCGGAACGTGTGACCGACCGCGACCATCGCAAGGCGGCCGAAAAAGTCTTTGATCGCCTGGATGAACTTCTTAGGGACGTGGCCAAACGGCGCGATGATGCCCGCGACGATGTATCTAAGGCCCTTTCCAAGCGGGATGGCAACGCCCGTCCGGCATTGGAGTCCCTCGCGACCGACGCGGCGGCCTTCGATGTCCGTCTTGTCGAGCTTCGATTCAACCTTCGTGACACGTTGACACGCGAAGAGTGGCAAGCGGTTTTCCCAAAGCCCAACGCGCCGGTCTCGCCGAAGTAAGCAGTTACACCATATGACCAGAGCACTCTCTCCAATGATCCGGTCGCTTGCGTTCACATGTATGGCCCTCATGATCTGCGGCTGCAAAGCACCGAGGATCAACGACACCGTTCCGGGCATCGCACGCGACTACAAGCCCCACATGCAGCAGGTGCTGGACAACATCGCCGCATTTACCAAGGATCCTGGAACCTGGCCGTCCCACGTGCTGATCTACAAGGGCTCGTTCGAGACCAGGCAGCAATGGATTGGCTCGGTAGGCACAACCACGAAGCTGGAGAACACCACCTACGGCGTCACACGCTGGGAGTTTTCCGTCTTGGACGACCCATACGACATACAGCGGCTGCGGCTGCTATACCAATGGCAGGTCGGGTTCATCACGTACGAACAACTCGAAAAAGGATGGAGTGAAATCCGCGATCGCCCAGTGCTCGACGGCGCTGGCAAGTCAGTCATGGGAAGTGACGGCAGGCCGAAGTTCCTCCCCCTGCCCCTGCCCGTGACGCGCGACTTGAGGCGCGATTGGACCACCGTGGGAGTCTTCAGTTCAGCCGGCCGCATGTCGGGCACAACCGGTGTCGCAGTGCCTGGGATTCCAGCAAAGATGATCTCGGTGACCGACAACGAGTGTGCCGCGCAGTTCAGCATCGCGGTGCTGTCGGCGATGGTGAACACACGCGTGAAGGCCCGCTGGGGGGATGCTGTCATGCCTACGCCATGACGCGTGCTCTGCGCGGACTTAGACTCGGTGGCATCGGCGTATGTGAGTGACAACTCAGGCCGCCAAGTCAGATCCGGAGAGTGAGTGATTCGACAGAACAAAAGGAATTGTAAAGCAAGCGGCAAAGCCGCACGACAGCAACTTCCAAGATGACACAGACGTTCACCTGACCTTTCCCCCTGAGCAAACACCACGCCAGGCTTCAGACTTTGGCGTGAGTCAGGAGGAATTGGATCATGGGAAAGAAGCGTCACACGGCGGAAGAAGTGGTGAGCAACCCGCATGCTGCAGAGAACCGTCGCGGAGATGCACGAGCCGCAACGCTGCGGCGGCGAGCACGGCGATGGCGGTGGTGGGGACGCAGGGTGTGGGCTGAGTTGGGCGAGAGACAAGGTAACGGGGCATGTGGGCCTCCGTCTACTAACTCTCTGCGCGTGGGGGGTGGGTGGTGCGTGGAAAACAGAGAATTCCGCAACTTTGGCACGACCGTTGTGACTCAATTGCTGCTTGGCGCGATTCCAGCGTGCAACGCTGCGTATTGCAGCACGGCACAATGAAGAAACTCGAAACGAAAACCGCCCCGCGCGTGGTAAGCGTGCGGGGCGGACAGGGGATGAATTGAATGTCGCGTTTATCCTACGGGCAACTGCCACCAGCGAGTACGTTGAAGAAGTCGATGACATCCTGGTCTTCGGGGAAGACGGTGTTGTTGTTGAAGTCGATGTCGTTGCAGGTGTTGCCAGGGGAGCAGGGGCCGCCGGCGAGGACGTTGAAGAAGTCGATGACGTCCTGGTCTTCGGGGAAGACGGTGTTGTTGTTGAAGTCGATGTCATCGCAGCGCGTGGTGCGGTAAGCGCGGAGAATCGTTCCAGTGCTGGCGATGATCAGGGTGCCATCGGTCGCGAGAATCGGTGCTCCTTGGTTCAGGTTTCCATCAATGGGTTCGGACCAGCGCAATGTCAGGTCGGGATTGAAACTATAAAGTTTGCCGCCGTTGGAGCCGCCAGCAGTACCGTTGGAGAGATAGATCACGCCGCGAGCGTCGACGGCCAAGTGGAATTGCATGTAGTCGCCGGTGATGGGCGTGGGATAGGTGGCGATGACCTGGCCGTCTGCGGGGTTGAGACGCTGGAGGATGAAGGAACCTTCGAGATCGGGCGTGCCGGTCCATGATGCGCTGTAGATGGAACCGTCGGGACCGACGCCCCAGCGTGAAAATTCGCCGCCGCCGCCGGAGGAGGTGCGCCAATTCTCGATAATCTTCGTTCCGGTGTCGGTGTAGGAGTAGAGGAAGTCGAAGTTGATGTTGAAGTTCTGTCCCGTGTTCAGATAGAGGCGTCCGTCGACGCCGATATAAGGTGCGTTGTGGAGGAGGCCACCGGCAGCCATGAGCGGACCTTGATAGAGAAATGCGCCAGTGGCGAGATCGAATTTACGGAAGGCGATGCGGCCCGAGCCCGCGATGAGGTCCACGGTGTAGACGCCGTTGCCTTCGATGACAACACCGGTGGTATTGCCCACCTGCTCGGTGCGAGCGGTTCTCCAGACAAGCGCGCCCGTCAATGCGTCAAAACGCTCGACCCATTGAAATGAACCCAAAAGAATGTCGCCATCTGGGGCGAAAACCGCGCCCGTGTAAGGACCAGCGCCGATCTCGTATCGTGGG
>VYLN01000109.1_pt1 | contig 17497 bp, 13 predicted proteins | sample 5109471 | NCBI WGS metagenome assembly VYLN01 (sample SAMN12291806, study PRJNA351875) | freshwater metagenome | isolation source: freshwater lake | place: USA: Michigan, Lee Lake | collected 2013-08-06 | reverse complement strand
GTGCCGCGCGCGGATTGGCATCAAGCAATTGCGTTTTCGTCGCGTCGGCGTTCGTGTCTGCGGGCAACGTGACGACAGTCAACTCAGGAACAGCTCCCATCGCCTGTTCCATCTGGGCTTTCGCGATTGGGTTGTTCATCGCAGCCGCCATGGGATTCGCTGCGTTCGCGTCTGGGCCGCCTTTGGTCGGGTCAGGCAATGCCACACCCGTGCGTTTGGTCACTTCCGCGCTCGCTTCGCGAAACTTGTCTGCCCGCCGCTTCTCCATCTGATCTTTGCTGAACGCATCCGTCAGCCGCGGTGCAACCAAGCCCGATTGATCGATGATCGCGATGGATCCAACCACCGTCGGCGGCTTCTGATTCATCAGCCGAGGCAGCAGCGTGACCATGACCGCCATGATGACCGGCGGAATGAGAAGCCCGAGCACAAAGCCCTTGGTCGCGACGACGGCCAGGAACTCTCGAACTGCGATGGTGAAGATTTTTCGCATGGTGGGACTTGTCTGCAGGTACGTGAAGAGGGTGAACGCGAGAACGAAACGGAACTGTGCGGCACATCGGGCTGAAATCAGTCCCCGCTCGTGTCACTCCGCGAACCTCGCGCGAGAGCTTCGAGTTCAGCGAGTTCTTCGTCGCTGCTCGCGCTGCCTTTGACGATGTCGATGAAAACGTCTTCGAGCGAAGGCCGGACGACTTCGAGCCGGGTTGCAGGCACAGCCGCTGCGAGGCGAGCGAGCATCGTGCTTGCAGGTTCACTGTCTTTGGCGAAGACCTCAAACCCGCCGCCAACTTCCCTCACGCGATCAACGCCTGGCAATGCAGCGAGTGCCTGCTCGGGAATGGCATCCACTGGCTCGATGAAGACCGCTCGCGGATCAAACTGGTTGCGAATGCGCGAAGGCGTGTCGTCGAGCACCTTCTTACCCTGGTGTATCATCACGATGCGATCACACAACGCTTCGGCTTGGCTCATCTGGTGCGTGCTGAAAATGATCGTCGTTCCTTGTGTATGCAGATCATGAACCAGTGATCGCAGCAGCCGCGAATTGACTGGATCAAGGCCGCTGAAGGGTTCATCAAGAATGACCAGTCGCGGCTGGTGAATAACGCTCGCGATGAACTGCACTTTCTGCTGCATGCCTTTGCTGAGTTCTTCGCATCGCTTCTTGGCGGTGTCCGCCAGAGCCACGCGTTCGAGCCAGCCATTTACGCGACGAGAAACCTCGCTCTCGGGCACATTCTTGAGCCTCGCGATATACGTGAGAAACGCCCCGACCTTCATCTTCTTGTACACGCCGCGTTCTTCGGGCAGATAGCCAATCAGGTCCTTGCTCTCGCCGGCGGATGCCTTGCCAAGCACGCTGATCTGTCCGCTGTCGGGAAAAATGATCGACATGATCATGCGGATGGTCGTCGTCTTGCCGGCTCCGTTGGGGCCGATCAAGCCGATAAGCGAACCTTCCTCGACGGCGAAGTTGAGATTGTCCACGGCGAGCTTGGTGCCAAAGGTTTTCGTGAGATTGGTAAGTTGGATCGCTGACATAGATATGGAGGCCTGCTTTCAGAGAGGCTGCAAGAAGACACTATCCCACCGACTGCACAATCTTCAAAGGAGAGCATAGAGCAATCTTTGGCAACCGAACAGCGACAGGTGGCAAACGAGCAAATCAGCCAAATATGCTACAAACGTTCACTCCTCATAAACCTCAATCGGCAAGCCGTCCGGATCAGCAAGAAAAGCGAACCGTTTCCCAGTCAGTTCGTCCACCCGCGTCGGTTCAAGTACAGCCCTTCGTTCTGCGAGCGTGCGAAGCGTTTGGTCGAACTGATTCGTGCGAAGCGCCAAGTGCCGCAGCCCCGCCGCTTCCGGACGCGAAACACGCGCAGGCGGCGACGGAAAACTGAACAGCTCAATCTCCACACCATCAGCGAACGCCAGATTCAGCTTCCAGGAATGACGAGCCGCGCGATACACCTCGCTCACCACGCGAAGTCCGAGCGTGTTGACGTAAAACTCTCGCGACTTGGCGTAGTCGCTCGCGATAATCGCAACATGATGAACGCCAGTGAACAAGTTCATGGTTGACTACTGCTCGAACACCTTGCACAAACAACCCGCGTGCGACAGACCAATCCGTCGCACGCAGGTTGTCTTGAAAGCGACATGGCTTCGTCTGCCATCGTGATTACACAATTACTTGGTAAAAATCAGGGCCTTCGGGCTCATCAGCAGCACCTTGCCCTCACGCATCTGCATGTATCCGTTGATCTGCGGCTCAAGCTGCGCAAACGCCTTCTCGCCGACGACCGTGCGAATCATGCCCATGAGTTGTGCCTGCCCCATCGCCGCGTGACCCATCGGGGCCTTCACGCCCGGTGCCTGCACCATGCCACCGAAGGCATCCTCAAGAACATCCGCGAACGAGCGCGGCGCGGGATAGTGCATGACTTCATAGTCATCCAGATCGAGGCTCTTGGCAAGATCACCCAGTGCCACGTCCAGCCCGCCAATTGCGTCAGCCATCTTCAGACCAAGCGCCTTGTCGCCCGTAAAGAGCCGGCCTTCTGCCGTCTTGCTCAGATCAATGCCCTTGCGACCCGCCGTCACGCGACTGGTAAACAGGTTGTACGTGTCAGTCATCTTCGTGCGAACTTCTTCGCGCTGCGCATCGCTCCAGGTCTTCTCGCTCGCGAAAATGTCTGCCTTGGGACCACGACCGCGGCCAACGACGTTGACCTTGAGCTTGTCGTACAACTCGCCCATGGCAATCTTGCCGCCGACCACGCCAATGGATCCGACGATGCTCGACGGATTGACATAAATCTTGTCGCCCGACACTGCGATGTAGTAGCCGCCGCTGGCTGCCATGCTGCCAACGCTGATCCACACCGGCTTCTTTTCAGCCAGCCGGCGCACGCCTTGCCAAATCACTTCGCTGGCAGTCGCGCTGCCGCCCGGGCTATCGATGCGAACGATGACGCCGCGAATCTCATCTTCCTTGCGAATGTCTTCAAGGGCCGAGCGAATCGTGCGACTGCCAACGCTCGCACTGCCGCCCATGAGGCCCGGCGTTGTGCTCTCGCCATCAACGATCGCGCCATCAATGTGCAACACGGCGATAGTGGGGCCCGTGGGTGTGTAGTCAGGCGTTTCGCCCAGTTTCATGAGCATCGCGAAGGGATTGCTCATATCCATCTGCGTTTCTTCGTCGTGTCCCAACAAGTCACTCTTCCAACTGATGGGCTTGTTGTACTCGGTCTTCAAGTGAGCAGTCAGTTGCGGCAAATCAATCACACTGTCAATCAACTTGGCTTCCTTGGCTTCCGCCGAATCCGCCATCCACAGCGTTTCCATCGCGCCGTCGAGTTGCCTGTCAGTCAGTTCGCGACCGCGCAGCATGGGGCCGCGAATGTTCGCATACATGCTATCGAGCAAGCCATCGATGTTCTGGCTCCACTGCGGGCTGGGGCTGTTGCGTGCCATCTGCTCGCTCGCGCCTTTGTAGTCGCCCACTTGAACGTAGTCCGCCTTCAGCCCCGCCCACGCAAGCGTGTCGGCCAGGAACATCTCTTCCATGTACAACCCGGGCATGCTCACGGGTGCGCCAGTCTGTGCAATCACTTCATCACATGCCGAACCCAGCATCAATTCAACAGTGCCATAAGCGTCCGCAAACAGGTGAACCTTCTTGCCTTTGCCGCGAATCTCGCGGATCGCCGCCGAGAGTTCTTCCACCTGCGTTGCGCCCAGTTCCGCATCGCGAACCTGAATCACAATGCCGTCGAGGTTGCCATCATCACCTGCCGCCTTGATGGCCTCAACAACATCCTGCAGCGTGTGCGTGTCGCTCTTGCCGAAGATCATGCCCGTTTCCGAAGGCCGATCCTTCAACGCTCCCTCGAGCTCAATTGTCGCCACACGAGCTTTGGTCGCCGTCGCGCCGTCTTGGGCATACGCCGCCGACAACGCTGCGGGGCTTGCAAACAAGGCCGCCGCTGCGACCAGGCCACAAGCCGTCATGCGAACATTCAAAATCGAACGAGCAGAGTTATTCACGAATCGCTCCAGAAAGTTGACCCAGATGGGCGAGGCAATCAAGCACTTTGGCGTGCGGGCAACCAACCCGTCGCAGGGTTTCATCGGCGATTCCTCGCCAAAGAGCCCACCTCGCATTGTTCGGCCCCAACCCCGCAGCGTTTCGACGAAATCGCAACTGCTTTCCCTAACTTCCCAGACGCCAGCCCGTACCTCATCTACGCTTGTCCCCTATGGAAAACCTCGACCTCCTCAAGCGGCTGTGCGAAACCCCCGGCGTCCCTGGTCGTGAAGAGCGCGTGCGAGCGCTCATTGAGAAGGAAGTCGCCGGCCTTTTCGATTCCGTCGAATCCGACGCGCTCGGCAACCTCATCTGCCGTCGCAAACCGCGTGGTAAGGCCAAAAAGGGCTCTCCCGAAAGCAAACACGGCGGCCCTCTGCGCATCATGATGCTCTGCCACATGGACGAGATTGGCTTCTATGTCACCGCCATCGACGACAAAGGTTTCCTGTGGATGAACCCCGCAGGCGGTTTTGACACCCGCAATCTCTTCTCCCGCCGCGTCACGGTTGTGGGCGACGATGGCGACTACCACGGCGTCATGAACCCAGGCGGCAGGCCTGTTCACATCAGCAGCCCCAAAGACCGCGAACGCGTGCCGGAAGTCAAGGAGTTCTTCGTCGATGTCGGCATGAAGGCCGATGTGGTCAAGAAGAAGTTCAAGGTTGGTGACTATGTCGTTATGAACGAGCCCGCCATCGAAGTTGGCGACAAGTTCGTGAGCAAGGCCCTTGACAACCGCGTTGCCTGCTGGCTCGGCATCGAGAGCGTTCGCAAACTCGAAAAGACCAAGGCCCAGCATACCTGCGAAGTAATCGTTGCGTTCACCACGCAAGAAGAAGTGGGCCTGCGCGGCGCGAAAACCGCGAGCCACGCCGTCCAGCCCGACATCGGCTTTGGCATTGACGTCACACTCAGTTGCGACACGCCCGGCGTGCCCAGCGAAGAAGCCGTCACTAAGCAAGGCATCGGCTTTGGCTTGCACATCAAGGACAGCAGTTTCATCAGCGATCACACGCTGGTCAGCGAAGTCGAAGCCCTCGCGAAGAAGAACAAGATCGCCTATCAGCGAACGATCCTCGCCGCCGGTGGTCAAGATGGCGCCGCCGCTCAGCAGGCAGCGGCAGGTGCGCGGGCTGTTGGCATTACCGTCGGCACGCGCTACATCCACACCGTGACGGAAATGATTGACAAGAAGGACCTCTACGCCGCTCGCGACATCTTGACCGCGTACTGCGCCAGCCGCTGATTGGTTGAAAGTCAATCTCGAACAGGCACGCTCGCCGCATGCGCAGGCAGCAGTGGCTGTTCGCCGCGCAGATGGCGAGCGATATCGGCGAGAATCATCGGATTTCGCGTTGCCGTAAAGTGACCCATCACCCACGTGCCCGACATCCAGAACGGGTGCATGCCGGGAGGAGCGGTGTTGGTCGCGCCCACGATCTCATCACGAATCTGCGTATAACAACGCAGTTGCGACGGCACATGGCGGTTCAGCCGCTCCAAAAACTTGCTGCCAGCAATCATGTCACGAGCTGCGGGATCAATGTGAATGCGCTTCGCACGATTCGCCCCGCGATGCGGGCTGGCGATTGTAAAAATCCGCTCAGCACGCAGCGTGCGCTGGTCGGTTTCGTCCGGAGTCGTCACCAGTCGAGCAATCAGCCCGCCCATCGAGATTCCAACGAAGTCAAACGAGCGCTCTATCGAGAAGCGCTGGGCAACCTCATCAATCGCGTACGACCGCACATTCGGAAAATCTCGCTTGAGAAAATACGACACATCCAGAAAGTCGCGCGGGTTGTGCGATGTCAGCCGAATCAACTGTCGCCGCAAACTCGCCACGATTCCCGCCCACGCGTGATAGCCATTCAGCAGAATCACTGGCCTTGTCAACCGTGCCGGCTCACGTCGCATCCGAGCCAGATCGGCCTCCGCCGCTGCTCTCATGCCCTCCAGAGACGGATTGACTTCACGCTGCGTAAAGGGCATGAGCCTCACGTGGCCTGCGTCGACAACAAATCGCGAGGCTTGAATCCAACCTTGGTCAATGAACGAGCGGTTCCAGTCGGGCGTCGAACTGACCTTGTCAGATGATAGAGGCTGAGAATCAGAAAGCGTGTTCAAATCACCCACTCGCTTGCAGAACATATGTAAATCTTTGGAATTTCCGTGCGAGCCGCACCTCACCTCAGCTTCGACCCTGCACAATCATGTCTTGCCGACCGTCAATTGCGCCGGCTTGCTGCTCGTTTTTTCTACCAATCCGCCTGCGATCTTTTCCCAGCCGCTTCCCAACTCACCCAGCGGATCAGGCGGCGTGATGTTGACCTTCTTCTCCCCCAACTTCACCTCGCCGCGAAGCACCTTGCCTTGGAAGTCCAAACACTCCTTGAGCAAGCGATCAAGAATCTCCGGCTCAGGCACATTCGCGACCTTCTCGCCTTGCACGTAAATGATGCCGCGGCGATCGCCAGCAAACACCGCGACATCCGCACCTTCAGCTTCGCCCGGACCATTCACGATGCAGCCCATCACCGCAACCTTCATGGGCACAGTCACCTTCGCCGCAAGCTGCTTGCGAACATCCTGCACAAGCGTGAACAGATCCACCTGAATGCGTCCGCACGTCGGGCACGCAATCAGGTCCACGCCCTTGCGCTCGCGAAGGCCCAGCGCGTAGAGCAGTTCAAGACCATCTTCAACTTCATAAATCGGATCGTTCGCATAGCTGATGCGAATCGTGTCGCCGATGCCGTTGATGAGCAGCCCCGACAACGCTGCAATACTGCGAATGCAGCCAGTTTCCTTGGGTCCAGCGTGCGTCACGCCAAGGTGCAGCGGATGATCAAACCGATTCGAAATCTCGGTATACGCGTCGATGACCAACGCCGCATCCATGCTCTTTGCGCTAATCACGATGTCATAAAAGTCCTGCTCGTAGAAGATGTCCAAATACTCTTCGAGCTTGGCGATCATGATCGCCAGCAGATATCCGTGCTTCTTATCGCTGAAAACCGCCCCCAGCTCCTTCATGCGTTTCTGCTTGTCACGCCGCTCGATGATCGAGCCCTCATTCACGCCCACGCGAATCGGCAGCTTGCGCGCCTTGCACGCGTTGATCACTTCAATCACTTGTTCGCGATCATTGATATTCCCAGGATTCAGCCGAATCTTGTGTACACCGGCTTCCACGGCTTCAAGTGCCCGCTGAAAGTGAAAGTGAACATCAGCCACGATGGGCACCTGCACCTGCGGAATGATGTGCTTGAGTGCGTCGGTGTCTTTCTTCTCGGGTACCGCAACTCGCACCACATGCGCCCCGCCCGCCGCAAGCTTGTGAATCTCGCGTACGCACGCATCGATGTCGTACGTATACCCCGCTGTCATCGTCTGTACCGTCACCGGCGCGGGCGTCGTAGGCGTGCCGTCACTTTTCGGTTTCCCGCCGCCAATCTGCACAAAGCCAACGCGAGCATCTCCGAGAGTGACCTGACGAGTGGGGCGACGCAGTTGCATCAACAGAGTCCTTGATAACGTCGCTCAAGCGACGGAAATAGCCTGATAACCACGTGTAATGGTAGACATACAGCATTGCCGTATACGTATACACAAACACCCGGTTCGTTAGCGACGGCGGGTAGAACCCAACCGCGGTTCATCGCCCAAATCAGCTCAGCTTGCCACCAATTGTGAGGGTATAGCGGTATTTCTCACGTGCTTCATGGTCCGAGTTGCTTTTTCTCGCCGCAAACTCGCAACCCATGACTTCGCGATATCGATACTCCATAGTCGCCACGCGCGAAACCCGTGGGGGTTTCGGTGGCGACAACTTCGATCCAGGACGATCGATTGGGGCACACTATGGGAACTGCTGAGAAGCCGTTTTCGTCTGTCAGGCTGAGTGAAGTCGAACGTAGGGCGCTGCTGAAGGTTATCTCGATGAAGGCGGATGCAAGTCCGCTTGCCGCGAAGCGAGGCGATACGCGTTACACATTGCCGCCTGGCTATTCCGTTATTGGCGAACTCGAGCAATCTGGCGGCACCCCACAAAAGTTGGTTGTCAGCGTGCGAGACATCTCTCGCGGTGGCATCTCCATCCTCCACAGTTCGTACGTCCACCTCAATTCCCGCTGCGTCTTCCGTTTCTACGACGATAAGCGCAAACAGGTCGCAGCCGCTTACGCCAAGGTCGTGCGCTGCCAACACGTCAAGGGACAGATCCACGACGTTGGACTCAAGTTTGATCTCGCTTTTCCAGTGGAGTCATTCCTTGTCGAAGCAACTTCGCAAGGCGCGAGCAGTGTGCCACGCAAGCCAGCGATGTATCCTGCGCTCCAGGCTTTCGTTGACGAACTGCAAACGCTGGTCCGCTCAGGTGCCGATCTTTCGCTCATCAACGGCGTACTCGATGAAATTCGGGCCGCCCTGACCGAAGCCCTAAAGGCTAGCCCGGCTCCGCCAACACCTGCCGCCGGCGTGAGTGCGAATGCCAAGACCGCACCCGTCACGACTGTTGCAAAGGCTGCATGACCCGGCGTGTGCTTGCCCAACGGAACGAACACGCTATATCGCCGCGTCGGATTCGGATGATTGAGTAGAAACAGGCCGGTGTGCGTTCGCGGTGATTCCTCGCACAAGTCCCGGTCTTTTTTCGTACGCAGGATCACCCGGCGCTACGCCATCAATCTCGGGCGTGCGCCACGTGAGCATCACAAATCCCACGATCGTCAGCATCACGCTCAGCACGCCAAGTCCAACCTGCGCCCCAAGCCCTTCCGCGTTGGGGCTGGTTGCGCTATGCCCAGCCACATACTCGCCAATTGCGCCACCAAGCAGCGCACCCAGCGGCATGCACCCAAAACTCACCGTATTACAAATCGCAAGCACGCGCCCGCGAATGCGATCATCAATCAACAGTTGCAAAGCGGCGAACGCGCTATTGAACGACCACATCCACACGATGCCCACCAGGAAGATTGCGATGCCCGCAAAGTACAAGGAGGTCACCGCGCTGAAAACGCACAGGAACAAGCCACACATCGTGATCGAAAGCGGCACAAAATGATGCTTGGGATACCAGCGAGGCACAAACCGCACCGTCAGCGCACCAACCACTGCGCCAATACCCATTACGCCCAAAAGTGCCCCATACCCGCGCTCACGTGCAATCTTGTCCGCATCAGGCAGATAAATCTGCTTGACCAGAATCGGCAAAAACCGCAGCAACGGCGTCGCGAGTGAACTGAACACCGTGATGCCAATGATCAGATTCCGCGTGCCCCGATGCTGCCACGCAAACTTCGCGGCCTCCTTGATCAGCGCCCACGGGTGCCCGCGCTGATCCTTTGGTATCGCGGGCGAAGGCGGCGTCCGCGTAATCGCAATCAAAATCGCCAGATAACTGATAGCGTTCAGCAGGAACAAAAGTGCCGTGCCCTTGATGTCATAAGGCGAGAGCGAATTGAGCCAATTCACAAAGTTCGCCGTGCCAGGCAGCATCTTCGCAACGTGATCGACCAAACCAATCACGCTAAAGCCCAGCAGAATGCCGCCCAGTGCCGGGCCCAGTGCGCGCGCAAGGTTGAACTGCAACCCATTCAACGTAATCGCGCTCGTCAAATCCTCGCGAGGCACCAGCCGAGGCGTCAGCACCTGCCACGCCGGAATATTGAACGCCATCGCGATCCCGTCAAGCGACCCCAGCAGGATGAGCATGTAAGGCGAAATATTTCCCTTGAAGGCTACCGCAAACAGCCCGATTGCAATGACCATGCGCGCAAACTGCGTCAATAGCAGCAATCGCTTGCGATCAACCATGTCCGCAACCACGCCGCCTATGAGTCCCAGAAAGAGCTGCGGGGCAAGCTGCGCAACCGCCAGGTAGGCCATCATGATCGGCGCACCAGGCTTGCCCGATTGCACCCACGGCTCAGCGAGCGTGGACTCGGCCATTGCCCATTGCACGCCCACAACTTCCATCCAGCCGCCCATGCTTGATACAAATGCTGCTATCCACACGTTCCGAAAGTGTGTGTGACGCAATGCTTGCCAGATGGAAGGTCCCGACGACATAGCTATGAGGACGCGTCATACGCGACGCTTCCGACAATGCTACATCGGCGCAATGGCCTTTTTCGAAACAAAACAGAATCACCCCGCCTCGCGGGAGAAGGGGCTATCGCTCGCGTGGGAAGGGAGTGGGGTGATCCTGACGTGTGTGCTTTCAAATTGTCGGGCGAGTCCGCCCATCTCATGCGATGTGTGGTCGCACGTTCTGTCAAGCGCGGGCGGGCGATGTTCTCGCACGTCCGCTTGGGGAAGGGGGATCGTTTCGCTCTCGCTTGCGACACGCGTGAACGTCACGCCGCCTCTGCACAGGCGAAGTCGCAGGTCAAGCGGTTGATTACTTGCGACGCCGACGCGTTGCGACCAGAGCGCCCATGCCCAGCATCGCTGCTGCACCGGGGCTGGGAATCTGATCAACAAAGATCACGGCTTGCACATTGCCAGCAGCCAGAGAGCCCATCGCAAACACCGTGTACACCACATTGTTCTGCAAGGTAATGCCCGGCAAAGGCAATGCAAGGCCGTTGTTGGAGTCAAGGAACACGCCCAGGTCATATGTGCCGCCTGGAACGTTGATGTAACCTTCATCCGCTGCGTTGCCGAATGCGGTGTTGTCAAACAACACGCCGCCGCTCAGCAGACCAACGTCCACCGCAGGCACATCAGGCGCGGCGTGCACAAAGCGAATGCGAGCGGCGTTGGGGTTCTGCGTGCGATTGTCCACGAGCACGAGGGGGCGGATGTTGTTGAAAAAGTCAATCGCCGCGATGGTGTAATCCGTGTTGCCGTCAATAGCAACGCCAGTTGCGTTGATCGCCACGGGCGTCGTCGCGTTCGCGGGCGTCACGCGGAAGTCATACGTGCCCGTGGGAAGCGGCACATAGCTCGTGCCCTGCGTAAACGCAAGGTCTTCAATCGCCGGCGCACCCGCGCCCGGCAGCGTATTCACATACACGTCAACCGCCGGCGTGTTGGGCGAAGCGTGAATCACGCGAACGCCCGCTTGCGCGGCACCAGCCATGGTAATAGCGGCGATAGCCGCACCAGTAACAGTACCAATCTGCATATATCCTCCAACAAGCGTCTCGGGAGAGAGAGGCCAGACGCAAGGGCCCATTCACATTGCATTGCTCGCGGAGAGAGAGCAGTCTGCGATCACGTAACCAGCAGACGCGAGCGAACACAATGGGAACGCGAGGATGTACGTCAGTTGATGTGAGAGCGGATTCTCACTATTGCGCAGAATATGCAAATTGATTCTCAATTCTCATAATCTGCCTACAAGTGAAGAAAAAGCCGCAATTTTGTTTGGCAAACCTGAAAACCTGTGGCATATAGGCGGCGGAACAGGCAAATCGAGCTCGGGCACAAACGCGCTCTCGCGCCTGAAAATACTTACTCAGGCTTTCGTGTCGTCACCAGTCGGTTTGCTGCTCGCCTGCATCACATCCAGCGTGCGCATCGCATCCATCTTCGCCAGGCTCATTGGTCGCGCCTGATTCACCAAGCCGCAGCCGGGGCAGAACGTGCCGTTCTCACTCTGCGGCTGGTTCGCGAGCGATTGTCCGCAGCCCAAGCATGAATCGCCCTGCAGTCTGCTCGTAAGGGAATTCACTGCAATCACCAGCGTCGCGACCGCAACGCCCACGATGGGCCACGCCGGCAGCGTGGTCCACACAATGACACCAATCATCGTGGTGACAACGCCGACGAAAACCCACAATGCACGCGTTCTGATGCGGTCGAGCAATCGCATGTCAATAGTGTAGCGGAAACAGCCGCGACCAACACCGCCGCCACAAGAAGTTTCGCGCACAAACGAAAAAAGTGCGGGCTCTGCAGCCCGCACTCAAGGAATTCGTCGGTCAGAGCGATCAGCCGCGTTTGCTGTTGCCACGATTACCAAATGGCTGCGACGGCTTACCAGACTTGTTAAAGGACTTCTTGAACGGCTTGCCGGGACCTCCCGAATTGGGACGTGCCGCGTTCGGACGCGGAGCGTAATCGCTCCGGCCGCCCGTTGCACCAGTCCGCGCACCGTCGCGAGGGCCGTCCCGGCTTGGACGTGCATCGCCGCGCGGAGCCGCACCGCCGGCATTCATCGGACGAGGCCGATCACTGCCGTATTTGTGGGCAAACTTGCCGCCGATTTTCTTGTCGCCTTGCGGAGCAGGGCGAGGCGAACCCGCCGCAGGCCGAGCATCAGGCCGAGCCGGACGATCATCAAATCGAGGCCGATCTGTGCGTTCACCACGCGGAGCCGGACGCGAATCTGGCCGCATCGGACGGTCATCAAACCGCGGCCGATCCGACCGGTCCGACCGATCACCGCGCGGTGCGGGGCGACTGGTTGCCGGCTTGTTCGTGCGAGCGTCCAGCGCGGCACGTTTGGCCATCTCATGCCGAGGCGTGCCCGAACGTGGCTTGGGTTGCTGCTGCGTCGGCCGTGCATCCGCACCTTCGCGCGGGGCAAACGTGCTGCCGTGGTCATCACCATGGTGTCCGGTTGCATGCGCCGGTCGTGTATCGCGGTGCATGTCAGGCATGGGCGAACGACGCTCGCGGTGGGGGATCACCGGGTCAACGGTGTTCTCCATGCGCGGATTGCTCGGGCCGCGACGCGACTGGCGCGGCGCATCGTCGTACAGCCGTGAGTTGTCGTCACGACCGCCGCGACCACCGTGCCCACCTTGCCCGCGAGCCACTGGCTGACGGATTTCAATCGTGCTTTCCGGCAGTTGCGGCGTGGGCTTGAGCGGAATCCGCTTACGCATGACCTTTTCAATCTGGTTCAGCAACGACTGCTCTTCACGATCGCAGAATGCGATTGCCACGCCGGTCGCGCCCGCTCGGCCTGTGCGACCGATGCGGTGCACATACGCCTCAGGCTCCATTGGCAAGTCGTAGTTGATCACGTGCGACACGCCATCAACATCAAGCCCGCGAGCTGCGACGTCAGTCGCGACCAGCACACGCGAGCGACCCGCGCGGAACAGATCAAGCGCGCGTTCGCGTTGATTCTGACTCTTATTGCCGTGAATCGCAACCGAATCAACGCCCGCGCGTTCCAGTGCGGTTGAAAGCTTATTGGCACCATGCTTGGTGCGAATAAACACGACCACCCGCGTCATGGTTTCGTCTTCAAGCAGCAACCGCAGCAGCGCGGGCTTGCTCTTTTGGTGCACCATGTAGAGTGACTGCTCAATCAGCGGAGCCGCCGTCGCTACCGCGCTGACCGAGACCTTTACCGGATCACGCAGCAGCGAATCCGCCAAGTGCATGATCTCTTTCGGCATCGTTGCGCTGAACAGCAGCGTCTGCCGCTGCGCAGGGACCGCTGCCGCGATGCGCCGAATGGGCTGAATAAAGCCCATGTCCAGCATGCGGTCAGCTTCGTCCAAGATGAACGTGTGAATGTCGCTGAAGTTGGTGAGGCGCTGCTCCATCAAATCCAGCAGTCGGCCTGGCGTAGCGACAATGATGTCCACGCCGCGGTGCAATGCGCGAACCTGGTGAAACTGACTCACGCCGCCGAAGATGACGGTGTGCGTCAGCCCAGTGTGCTTGCCGTACGTCGCGAAGCTATCGCCAATTTGCGTTGCAAGTTCGCGCGTGGGGCTCAGCACCAGCACGCGCGGCCGTGCACTGCCCTTGTGCGACTTGTCGAGCGGCTGACTCAGCAACCGGCTGAGCACAGGCAGCGCGAACGCCGCCGTCTTGCCCGTGCCAGTTTGCGCACAGCCCAAAATGTCGCGACCTTCCAAAATCGTCGGAATCGCCTTGGCTTGAATGGGCGTGGGGATCGTGTAGTTCTCGTCAACCAGCGCAGCCTGAATCGGTGCGGCCAGTCCCAAGTTCTGGAAGGTGACGGTGGGGGCGTCGGTGCTCGCCGATTCGTTGCGCGAATCAGAGCGAGTTTCAGAGCGAGCCTCGCCGCGAGTTTCGCGGCCATCAGGCATCAGCGTGCGTGGCGACTTGTTGTGTGAGTGAGAAGTGGGATCAAGAACGGGTTGCATGAACGGAGACATATCCAAACGAGAAACTCCTGCGACGCGCAAGCGAACTCACGGCGTCGACGGCTGCTTCGGCATCGCGCAGCACGAAGCATCATGCATCGCGTTACGAGCCGAACAAGATGTGCGATGGATTAAGAGCGTCCGCGAGCGTGTTTGACGGCAATTAACCGAGTCAAAAACAAGTGCGGCAGGTCGGGGCCCATCGGCTGGAGCGTTGACATGCACGGGAGGAACAGACCGCCCGGAGTGGAACAACGCCGCCGAAGATTTCTCAGATTTCGCGTGTGAAGTCGTGCTGTAAACAGCGCGATGCGAAAGGGGCTGAGGCCACCGGCGTATGGAACCCTAGGCCGCATGAAGCGGAAATGCAAGCAGGACGAGGATTTATGCCAAACTAGATCGTGCCTAGTCTCGAACCGGCTTCTGATGCGACGCCAGTTTCTCCCACTCTTCCTGATCAAATCCCAGCAGCCCCTTCGCCACCGCAAGCTTCACAACCGCCGCTCGCGAGTCGATGTTGAGTTTCTGGTGAATCGCCTTGATGTGATCGTTGATCGTGTGCGTGCTGCGGAACAGCCGCTTGCCAATCTCCGGCGCGTCGTGCCCTTTCGCAAGTAGGTACAACACCTCAAGCTCGCGCCGCGAAAGCACGCGAAGTTCGCCATATTCAGGACTCACCACCATGGGCCGGGTGTCGGTTTCGTCCGGATGTGTCTCGGGCGTGAGCCGAGCAAGAATGACGAACAATCCGCGTGTTTTGAAGGCCGATTCCTTCAGCGGAAAACATCGCGTGAGCCAGCGTGCTCCGCGCCACAACTGGTAAAACTCGCTGACAACCCCCTCGTCCAACGTCGGCTGCATGAGGCTGAGGCGTTCATCCGCGTGCGCCTTAGGCAGCACATCAAACAAGCTTCGCCCAACCATCGCTTCAGGCGTCGATTTGTGCAGATTGGCGTATTCCTTGTTGCACCAAAGCTGCACCATCATCGGGTCACGAGCCAACGCGCACAATCCCTCGATGCCGTCAAAGGGGGCAAAGTCATCGGGGCCCATGGGTCTTGAGGCTGGCGTTTGCATCATGGCTGGCGTTCGCCGAGTTTAGCAGAACCCCGTGAGTTTGGGAGTGCTGACCCCCGCTGGAAACGAAAAAACGCGGGTGATGCCCGCGCTTGTGTACAAGTTTCACTTAAACAAGTGATTCGCGATTGCGTCAGATTCTTCAGCCGTTCGCCACCGTTTACGCATTGTCCAAAAGCTCAATGCTCTCAAACTGCTTGCCTTCAAGCAACTCCAAACTCGCGCCGCCGCCCGTGCTCACGTGGCTCATGCCGCCCGCGAGGTTGAACTTCTCAACCGCCGCTGCACTGTCGCCGCCGCCCACAATGCTGGTCGCACCGTTCTTGGTTGCTTCCACAATCGCCTTCGCAACTTGCTGCGTGCCAGTTGCAAAAGGTACCCATTCGAACACGCCCATCGGGCCGTTCCACACAATTGTCTTGGCCTTACGCAGCGCCAACGCATACTTCGTCTGCGTCTTGGGGCCAATATCCAAGCCCATGAAACCATCCTTGATCTGCTCATCAAAGACTTCAATATCACCCGCATCCTCGCGGAAATCCGTCGAGCACACATGGTCAACCGGCAAGAGCAACTCACACTTGCTGCGAGCGGCGTGATCGATGATCTTCTTCGCATCCGCCAAGCGATCTTGCTCAACCCGGCTGTCCCCAACCTTCTTGCCCAGCGCCGCCAAGAACGTGTACGCCATCGCGCCACCGACAATGATCATGTCAGCCTTGGGCATCAGATTCTCGACGCATGCCAGCTTGTCACTGACTTTCGCGCCGCCCAGCACCACCACAAACGGCTTCGCCGGGTTCGTCACCGCGCCCGCGAGGTACTTCATTTCTTTCTCAACCAGGAACCCCATCACGCGCGGCTTGCCCGCCATCGCCTTGGGCACGCCCACCATACTGCCCTCGGCGCGGTGGCTCGTACCAAATGCATCGTTCACGTACACATCACCAAACGCCGCGAGTTTGGCGCAGTACCCCGCCTCACCCTTTTTCTCGCCCGCCTGAAAACGAACGTTTTCCAGCAAGATCACATCGCCGTCCTTCATCGCAGCAACCGCCGCCGTTGACTTGTCATCGGTGCAGTCGGTGCTCGGAAATCCAACCGGCTTGCCCAGCAGCTGGCTCAGCTTGTCCGCCGCAATCTTGAGGCTGAATTCCGCCTGATAGCCCTTGCCTTCAGGCCGGCCCAAGTGACTCATCAAAATCACACGTCCGCCGCGATCAACGATGCTCTTGATCGAAGTCAGCGCCTCACGAATCCGGCGATCATCCGTAATCACGCCGTCTTCAATCGGCACATTGAAATCCACACGCATGAGCACACGCTTGGAACGAACGTCAACGCTGGCGATGGTCTTCTTGGGCATAGTGGCCGAGGGTAGGTGCGAATCAAGGCGTTGTGTATCTCGTCGGCCCCAAGGCACAAATCCGTCGGGCCCTGTAATTGCCCTTACGCGGTTCATACTGCAGCAACTGACGGATCAATGGTGCAGCAACGTCCCCAGCGTTTCGCCCCGGGCCGCCTTGGCGATATTGCCGTTCACGCGGAAGTCGAAGACGAGGACGGGAATCTTGTGTTCGTTGCACATGGCAAGTGCGGTCATGTCCATGACGCGCAGGTTCTTGGCCATGGCTTCGGCGTAGGTGAGCGAGTCGTAGCGCTTGGCGGTGGGGTCTTTCTTGGGGTCGGCGGTGTAGACGCCGTCGACCTTGGTCGCTTTCATCAGCAGATCACAGTCAAGCTCGGTGGCGCGCAGGGCTGCGCAGGTGTCGGTAGTGAAGAACGGGTTGCCGGTGCCGGCGGCGAGGATGACGACGCGGCCTTTTTCCATGTGTCGGATGGCGCGGTTGCGGATGAAGCCCTCGGCGACGGCTTTGATCTCGATGGCGGACTGGACACGCGTGTCGACGCCCATGGTGAGCAGTTTTTCTTTGAGGGCCAAGGCGTTGATGACGGTGCCCAGCATGCCCATATGGTCGGCGGTGGCCTGCTGGATGTGGCCTTGCTTGGCGAGTTCGGCTCCGCGGATGATGTTGCCGCCGCCGACGACGACCGCGAGCTGGACGCCCACGGCGTGGGCTTGCTTGACCTCGCCGGCGATGTGATCAAGCTGGTCAGGCTCGATGCCAAAGCCGCCGGGCTTGCAGAAGGACTCGCCGGAGATCTTGAGAAGGATGCGGTGGAGTTTGGCCATGGGGGAGTTTGCGGGGGTAAAGGGGTGGCTTGTGGGGGTGAG
>VYLN01000108.1_pt1 | contig 17506 bp, 13 predicted proteins | sample 5109471 | NCBI WGS metagenome assembly VYLN01 (sample SAMN12291806, study PRJNA351875) | freshwater metagenome | isolation source: freshwater lake | place: USA: Michigan, Lee Lake | collected 2013-08-06 | reverse complement strand
GATTAAGTATGCCGCGGAATCAATTCGGGCGAGTGCCGGAGTGGCCAATCGGGGCAGACTGTAAATCTGCTGACTTACGTCTTCGGGGGTTCGAATCCCTCCTCGCCCATTCGAAAAACCTGCGAGTTTCCGCAGGAAAACGCAAGTTCTCGAACGACAAGCCCTTCGCTCTCGGAGGGCATATCTGTTTGTGGGGCCGTTCGCGTCGATTCGGGGTGGTGGTGCGCCTGAATTTGCACCGCACGTTGGGCGGTGTCGTCAGCCGGTGCAGCCGCCTTTGGGGCAGGGCTTTCTGGCACCACGAGGGCCTTCGTGTAGTCGGCATCCGTGACGGTCCAATAGTGATTCATGGCGACTTCTTGCGTGTGCCCAGCCCATGCCGCCGCAACGTGCGCCGGATGCTCCACTGCCAGTTCCGTCGCCCGGCTTGACCGCATCGACTGCCAGAGTTTCTCCCACGGCTTCACGCCCGCCCGGGCCATGAGCCGGAGCAGGGCGGTGCGCAGGTTCACCGTGGGGTTGCGAGTGCGCTGGATGAGAAAATCCGCGCCTTCGGGGAGTGCGTCATACGCCGCTTGCAGGTGGGGCCGGAGTTCGGGGAACAGGGGAATGACGCGAATGCCCTTGCCGCTGCCGTGGCTCATCGGCATCGGGCTTGGTTGTGTCGTACTCGCCATCGTTGCGTTGCGAGGTTCGCCGCTCGCTGCATCGATTACACTCTTCTTGCTTTACGTCGTCCCGATTCTCTTGCTCAGTGTGGCTTTGTTCGTTCACGCGGGAACAAGAATTGCAGATGGCCATTACTGGACTGACTTTGACAGGCCCACGCCATCGGGCTGGAAAGCACTACCAGCACCCAACGCTCGAAAGAGCGCGTTGTGGATGACAGCCAGCGCGGTTGCGGCAGGAATGGTGATTCCTTTCTATGCAAGGCGTGCTCGTACACGCCTTCAACGGATGCAAAACTCGAAGTCGTGAGATAAAAACCGGCTTCCAATGCTGGAAGCCGGCTTGATGCAAATCTAACTGACCCAGAATGAACCTAATTGGGCGTGCCCTTGAACTTCGTTCCGTCCAGCGCCTTCGCCAACGTCACCGCGTCCAAATCGCTGTCGTTTTCCAACTCGATATCCGCAGACTTCTTTACCAGCGACACATTGACGCCCTTTACGCCCTTCACGCCCTTGAGCGTCTGCGTAACCGTTTCCACACACATCTCGCACGTCATGCCCGTCACATTCAACGAGACAACCCGCGTGATAGTGAACTGAGGCGCCGCCTGCGAAGTCTGCACCGCGGGCAGTTGGTTGGGCGCGATGCCTTCAAGCATGCCCAGTTGCCACATGATGAACATGCGCGTGTCCACCGCATCACGCAAACGCAGTTCAAGCGGCTTGCCGCCGCCGTGGCCTGCATCGCGATCAACCCACAGCAAGATGGGCCGGTCGCTCGTGTTGGCATCGCGAACCTTCGCCGCCATCTTGCGAGCGTGCATCGGGTGCGTGCGAGAATCATTTTCGCCCGCTGTGAACAGAATACCTGGGAACTTCGTGCCTGCCTTCACGTTTTGATAAGGCGAGTACTTCTTGATAAACGCAAAGTGCTCGGGGTTCGCGGGGTCGCCATACTCAGGCACCCAGTAGCGAGCCATCAGGAAGTCCTGATACCGCAACATGTCCAGCAGCGGCACCTGACACACGATTGCGCCAAACAAATCAGGTCGCTGCGTCATCATCGCGCCCATCAGCAAGCCGCCGTTGCTGCCGCCGGTGGTTGCCATGCGCTCGGGCTTGGTGTAATTGTTCTTCACCAGCCATTCGCCCGCGGCGATCATGTCATCAAACACGTTCTGTTTGTTGCCAAGCATGCCTGCTTCGTGCCAAGCCTTGCCGTATTCGCCGCCGCCGCGAAGGTTGGGCAGCGCGAAGACGCCGCCGGCTTCAAACCAGGGGAAGAGTGTCGCAGAGAAGAAGGGTGTGGAAGAAATGTTGAACCCGCCGTAGCCGTTCAGGATGACAGGGTTGTTGCCGTCGAGCTTCAGGCCCTTCTTGTGAACCACAAACATCGTGACCGGCGTGCCGTCCTTGCTGCTGTACGTGACTTGATTCACTTCAACAATCGCGGGATCAACCGGCACGCTGGGCCGCTCCCACACGGTTGGCTCGGCGTCGGGCTTCGCCAAATCAACGCGGAAAATCGTGTTGGGATAGTTGAAACTCGTGAATGTGAGATACGCCTCGGTGCGATCGTGCTCCGTGGAGATACCGGCCGTCCCGATGCCCGGCAAACGCAATTCACCCTTATTGATGCCGTCAAGCCCGAACAACCGCATTTTGGTGCAGGCTTTTTCTTCGTACTCGCCGACGATCACGCCCTTGGCTATGCTGAAACTGCTCAGCACAGCGTTCTTGTTCTCAGGAATCACTTCGCGCCAATCGCTCTCGCTCGGTTTGTTGAGGTCAACCGCGATGATGCGTTTGTTGGGCGCGTCGTAATCGGTGTGCATGTAAAACGTGTCGCCTTCGATGCTGCCAAAGAACGTGTTGGGCGCGTCAGTCTTGATGACCGCCTTTTTGAACTCGCCCGTCTTGCGCCACGCATCCAGATTGATCGCCCAGATGTCGTTGCTGCTCGTGCCCGTCCAGTACATCAGCACCATCCACTTGCCGTCACGAGAAACCGTCGCGCCCGGGCCCCACGTGGTTGCCAGTTTCTCGTTCTCTTCCTTGGTGTACTGCCGGAATAGAACCGGGTCTTTCTCATTGTCGCTGCCCAACGCGTGATACCGAATCTGCGCCGAGTACGGATTCTTCGGGTCTTCCAGCCGCTCATAGAAGAAACCGCTGTTGTCGGGCATCCACTGAATCACGCTGCTGCGCCCTGGAATCGCAACGCTGAGTTTCTCGCCCGTTGCGACGTTCATCACATACGTCGTCGTGTTCTCATCGCCCGCGCGGAACGTGCCATACGCGAGCAGCGTGCCATCCTGGCTAGGCGTCACGCCCGAAACCGTCGTCAGCCCGCTCTCATCCAGCGTCACTGGGTCCAGCAAAAGCTTCGCCTCGCCGCTGCTGCTCTCACGAACAAACACGCGAGCCTGCGCCTGGCTGCCCTCTCGCTTGCTATAAAAATACCGCGTGCCTGCCATGTTCGGCGCACTCACGCTGCCAATCTGCAGCAGTGGCCGGAATTTATCTTCAATCGCCTTCCGCCCCGGCAAGTTGTCCAGCATGCCGCGCGTGTAGCTGTTCTGCGCATCAGTCCAAGTGGCGACCTGATCGCTCACCTTGCCCATCTGCTTGGCGTTACTGTTGTCACCCTCCAACCAGCGATACGGATCCGTCATCTCAACGCCATGTAGCGTCTCCTGAACATCCTGCCGCTCGGTAGCGGGGGGCGTAGCGAAAGCGGCGACAGGTAAACCGGCGAGCGTTGCAAGCATGAGCGTGAGGAGTGAGCGGGGTTTCATAGAGATTCCTTTCAACAGCTATGTTATGTAGAGCCATGTTATGTGGCCAATCACGTTGTTGTAGTGGGCAAAGTCTCCGGCGATTCGCGCGTCATTTCTCCCTTCGCGCACTATGCTGGCAGGCATGGATCACAGTCAGATCCAACTCGTTCAGTCGCTGTTGCCAGCCGCCGCCTCGCGAGTGCTCGAGAAGCTCTTCGCCATCGCCCGCGAAGACGCCGAACTCGCCGCGCTGCTCGAAGACCCGCAAGTCGTGACTGATCACAAGCGTGTGCGCGATGTCAGCATGAAGCGCGGCGCAATCGAATCCGCCGCCAACGCCTGGCGCGAACTTGTCCGCCTCGCTCGCGACGCCAACGACTTTCGCGCCATGCTCGCTGGAAAAGACGCCGACATGGCTGTCTACGCCAAAGAAGAGCTACCCGCGCTCGAACGCACCGGGCAGTCCCTCCTCGACGCCGCACTCCAAGGCCTCGTCAACGCCGAAGACAACAAAATCGGCAGCATCATGCTCGAACTCCGCGCGGGCACCGGCGGCGACGAAGCCACGCTCTGGGCCCGCGACCTGATGGAAATGTACCAAAAATATGCTGGTAAACGCGGCTGGCAGTTCGAAGTACTCGAACTCTCACCCGAGCCCGGCGTGGGCGGCGTGCGCGGCGCAGTCGTCAACATCAAAGGCCCCGGTGTCTGGAGCGAAATGAATTTCGAAGCCGGCGTCCACAGCGTGAAGCGCGTGCCCGCCACCGAAGCTCAAGGCCGCATCCATACCAGCACCGCCAGCGTCGCCGTGCTGCCCGAGCCCGATGAGGTCGAACTCAAAATCGACTGGGCCAACGATGTCGAAGAATTTGCCACCCGCGCCCAAGGCCCAGGCGGCCAAAACGTCAACAAAGTCGAAACTGCCTGGCAAGTCCACCACAAACCCACCGGCATCATCATCAAAATGATGGAAGCCAAAAGCCAACAGCAGAATCGCGAACGCGCCCGCCGACTGCTCACCGCGCGACTCTACGAAGCAGAACTGCAACGCAAGAAAGCCGAGCGTGCAACCGCCCGCAAAGATCAAATCGGCACCGCTGGTCGCAGCGAAAAAATCCGCACCTATCGCTGGAAAGAAGGCATCGTCGCCGACGAACGCTTGCCCGACGAATACGCCTTACGTGACTTGCTCGCCGGCGACTTCGCCGAACTGATGCGCGACCTCAGCCAGAGAGAAACCACCCGCCGCGTCGGCGAATTGTGACGCTTGCGTTTCTCGTCAACTTGTGGTAGACTCAATTTCGATAACGAAGCAAACGAACGACGGAAGGGGAGCGAAAAGTCGTGGACGACAACACCTCACGCTGGTTCTACAACATCAAAGCTGACAAACGCGGCCCCGTTTCAACAGCAACCATCCGCGAGTTGATCGCTGCGGGAACAGTCCAGCGCGGCACCTTCATCTGGTGCGAAGGCATGAGCGCATGGTCACCCGCCGATGCCGTCGACGACTTCCGCCAAGCCTTCGTTGCCGCTCCCACGCCTGAGCAAGCACGCCAGCCCACCGAAGACAACGCCGTCAGCACGATCATTCCGTACAAGAACGTACCCGCTCTGATTGGCTACTACGTCAGCGTCGCCTCGCTCATCCCAATTCTCGGCGTGCTTCTTGCAATCGCCGCCATCATCCTCGGCGTCAATGGTCTGCGTTACGCAAAGCAGAATCCACAAGCCAAAGGCACAGCACATGCTGTCGTCGCTATCGTCCTTGGCACACTCGTGCTGCTGGGTCACCTCGCAGCATTCGTCGTCCTTGTCATCATGAAACCCTGATCCGCCTCAAAGTCAGCGACAACAAAGCCAAACCTCTCCCAGTCATCGGCGGCCTCGCCGAGCAATGGTTTGCAGGAATTCGCAAGCAGCAAATCTAACCCGCATATCGCTGCGATAATCGCCCATGCTCCAGCGCGACATCGTCATCATCGGCGCCGGTGCCGCAGGCCTCTTCGCCGGTATCTGGTGCGGTCGCACGCTGGGCGCACAGCCTCGGCGCGTCGTCTGCCTCGATGGCGCCAAAAAACTCGGCGCCAAAATCCTCGTCGCAGGCGGCGGCCGCTGCAACGTCACCCACCACATCGTCGACGAACAGCAATACGCCGGCTCCTCGCGAAACGCCATCAAGAAAGTCCTTCGCCGATTCGATGTCGATCAAACCATCGCCTTCTTCCGCGAACGCGGCGTCGAACTCAAACGCGAAGAAACCGGCAAGCTCTTTCCCACCACCGACGATGGTCGCACAATCCTCGACGCGATTCTCGGTTCCACGCGTCACGCCAAAGCCGCCATCGTCCACCCTTGGCGCGTCGCCAGTGTGTGCCGCGATGGTGATGGCTTCATCATCACACGTGACACACCCGCCGCGCTCGCAGGCGAAGCCGGCTTCGTCGGCATCGACACCGATGACGAAGTCGCAGCAGTCAGCGAGCTGCGCGCAGCTCGCGTCATCCTCGCCACCGGCGGCAAAAGTCTTCCACGCACCGGCAGCGATGGCCTGGGCCACGAAATCGCAAAAGCGCTCGGTCACACCATCACCTCGCGCGTCTTCCCATCACTGGTCCCACTCACCATCGACCCAACCCACTGGCTCACGAAACTCTCAGGCCTCACGCTCAACGCGACCGTCGAAGTCCGCACGCAAGCCGGCAAGAAACTCAGATCCTTCACCAACTCCACACTCATCACCCACTTCGGCCTCAGCGGCCCCAGCATCCTCGACATCAGCCGCTACTTCACCGACGCCTACCTCGACGATGCCACCACACAACTCGTCCTCAACTGGCTCCCAAATCACACACCCCAATCCCTCGACGCCCTCCTCATCGACGCGTCCCGCGGCTCCACCAACAAACTCACCACCAAACGCTGGCTCACCGAAGCCGGCCTCCCCGAGCGCCTTGCCGAAGTTCTCTGCATCCAAGCCGCGCTCATCCCAGGCTCACTCGTGCGAGAACTCACACGCGACCAGCGCCGCACCCTTGTCGATCTCACCGCGCAGCTCCGCGTTCCCATCACCGGCGATCGCGGCTACACCTACGCCGAAGTCACCGCTGGCGGCGTCCCCCTCGCCGAGGTCGATGTCGCGACCATGCAAAGCCGCGTCTGCCCCAATCTCTACCTCTGCGGCGAAGTGCTCGACGTGGATGGCCGCATAGGCGGTTTCAACTTCCAATGGGCGTGGGCAAGCGGCTACGTGGCAGGCATCAGTTCGGGTGCGACAGCGCATAATGCCTGAAAACAAAGTAGAAAGCACTGTAACGCTCTCCGCGCAACGCCATAAGAACTACCACACACCACGTACCTCCAGGCAAAGAACCAAGGAGGCACAAGATGGTGATGTCCCCCCAACAACTCGTTCTCTGGCACAAGCTCGAAGCATTCCGTATCGGTCGCCCCAACACAGCGTTGCCCTTCGAGGCAGGCCTCGCCCGCGAAAACGCTTGGCCGCGCAACTACGCGAACCGCGTGATGTGCGAGTACCGCAAGTTCCTCTTCCTCGCGATGACCGCCGGTCACCCCGTCACGCCATCCGAAGAAGTCGATCAAGCCTGGCACCTGCACATGGTCTACACACGCTCCTGCTGGCACGACTTGTGCGAACAAACCCTCGGCAAGCCGCTGCACCACGACCCAACCGCTGGCGGCGCGACCGAAGACGCCAAGTTCAACGACTGGTACCGCAAAACGCTCGAGTCATACGAAAAGCACTTCGACCAAGCTCCGCCGCGCGACATCTGGCCGCTTCCCGAAGATCGCTTCGCCCCAAGCCCGCGCAAGTGGATCGACACTCGCAACACATGGACGTTGCCAAAGCGCCACGTCTCCATCGCCGCAAGCCTCGCGATGCTCGCCGCACTCGCAGTTCTCATTGCTGGCTGCACAAAACACCCCGCCGTCGCACCTGCGTTCCTGCTCGTCATCGGCATCTTCGTGCTCCTCGCCCTCATCATCTTGCTCGCCGCGATCTTTGGCACCAACCGCAAATCCACAAAGTCAGACGGATCCGACACCGGCTCCGGCTTCTTCTGGATGGGCGACGGCTCCGACCACTCATCACATAAATCACATCACACAGGCCATCACGACACATCATCCCACCACGACAGTTCTTCAAGTCACCACGACTCCTCCGGCTGCGGCTCCTCCAGCGACGGTTCCTCCGGTTGCAGTAGCGGCTGCAGCGGCGGAGACTAACCTCAGTCATGCCCACGATGGTTTGCGTACCGATCACATTGCTCGACGTTCACCAAGCTCTCGCCGATTGCGACGCCGCACGCGAAGGCGGCGCCGACCTCGTCGAGTTCCGCGTGGATGAGTTCTTCTCTGGCAACGCTGAAGCCGCGCCCGACGACGCCACTCGAGAAATGAACGACATCGTTCGCCTCGTCTCGCAAGCCTCGCTCCCCTGCATCGTCACCTGCCGCTCCGCAGCCGAAGGTGGCGCGTACGAAGGCGACGACATGAGCCGCGTCGCCCTCTTTGAACGTGTTGGTACCGCATCAATCAAACAGCAGTGGGGGATTGAACGCACGCCCCGATACATCGACATCGAGTGGTCCACCTACGAAAAGTCCGCAAATCTACGCCAAAAAGTCAAGCTCGCCGTCGAACATCCAGCCCAACTCCACGACGCCCACACCTCGCTCATCATGAGCGCCCACGATTTTCAATCGCGTCCCGCCGATCTCTCGCGCCGCGTCATGGCCATGGCCAGCGAACCCGCAACCAGCGTCGTCAAAATCGCGCACCGCGCTCGCAGCCTGCACGATTCGCTCGAACTCCTCGACCTCGCCGCCGATGCCCACAAACCCACTATCGCACTTGGTATGGGCGAATACGGCGTCATGTCGCGACTTCTCGCCCGCAAGTTCAACGCCCTGCTCACTTTCGCCAGCCTTCGCGCCACAACCGCCACCGCGCCAGGCCAGCCAACACTCCGCGAACTCCTCGACCTCTACCGCTTCCGCAGCACCTCATCGCGCACGCGCGTTTACGGCATCATCGGCTCACCCGTCACCCACAGCCTCAGCCCGCACATCCACAACGCTGGCTTTGCCGCAACCAACTTCGACGCCATCTACATCCCAATGCCAGTTGCCGCCGTCAATGACGACGCTCTCGCCCACGCCAGCTTCCGCGCCACCATGCTCGAACTCATCGAGCATCCGCGCCTCACCCTCTGCGGCTGCAGCATCACGATGCCGCACAAAGAACGCCTCGCGCGTCTCGCCATCGAACGCAACTGGCAAATCGACGCCGCGACGAAAGCCATCGGCGCCGCCAACACCCTCACGATCCGTCGCGACACACAAGGTCACATCCTCGCCATCGAAGTCGCGAATACCGACGCACCCGCAATCATCGCTTCACTCGAATCATCCGGCGAAACGCTCGCCCAAAAGCGCGTCGGCATCCTCGGCGCAGGTGGAGCCGCCAAAGCCGCCGCCTGGGCCTTCGCCCGCGCCGGTGCGACCGTCGTTCTGTATAACCGCTCCCTCGACAAAGCCCAGGGCGTCGTCACCGATCTCCGCGCCGCCCTCGGTGACGCTTCCGAAACCAAACTCGTCGCCGCCGATTGGACCCTGCTCGATCGCGCGTGCTGCGACATGTTCATCAACTGCACGCCGCTCGGTATGTCTTCAGGCCCAGCCCCAACGCAAAGCGCACTACCCATCGCACAAATGCAATCCTGCGGCGACCATGTCACCGTCTTGGACACCGTCTACAGCCCGCTGCAAACACCCACGCTCGCCGCCGCCAAAGCACGAGGTTGGAAAACTATGGAAGGCGTGGACATGTTCACGCACCAAGCCGCCGCTCAGTTCTCGCTCTGGACCGGCAACCAACCGCCCCTCGGACTCTTTGATCGCATCGCTCGCGAAACGCTACTGCTCCGTGAACGCAGCACCGAGCGAGACAACGCATGAAACGCAACCTCCGCACCAAACTCCGCGCAGGCATTCCGGGCGTCAAGTTTCCCGATCTCTACTGCTGGTACGTCCTCGCCAGCACGCTCGACATCCTCTTCACCTACATCATCATTGAGGTCTACAAAGGCTACGAAGCCAACCAAATCGCCGCAGGCATCTTCGCCAAACACGGCTGGCCCGGCATGATCGCCCTCAAGTACGCCACCGTCCTCATCGTCTTGACAATCTGCGAAGTGGTCGCTCTCAAAAGCGAAAAACTCGCCCACGCCCTCGCGATCTTCGCCATCTGCGTCGGCGCATTCCCCGTCCTCTGGGCCAGCGTGCTCGTCTGGACATGGGCGCACTCACAACATTGAACCCGCCGTAATTCACCGCAATAAATAAAGAAGGCAGAGCACCAAGCCCTGCCTTCTGTTCATTGCAACTTACTTGACGCATCACATCCGACTCACCGCTGCGTCGCCGGCCCTTCGCCCGCGATCGCACTCCGCATGCTTGTATCCGCCTGCACATTCTGCATCTTGTAGTAATCCATCACGCCCAGCCGCCCATTGCGAAACGCTTCCGCCATCGCCCGCGGCACTTCAGCTTCTGCCAGCACAACCGCCGCACGGTTCTTCTGCTCTTCGGCTTTGTATTCCTGCTCTTGAGCAACCGCCAACGCACGCCGCTTCTCAGCTTCAGCCTGCGCCATCTGCTTATTCGCATTCGCTTGGTCGGTCTGCAACTTCGCACCGATGTTGTCGCCCACGTCCACGTCGGCGATATCAATCGACAAAATCTCAAACGCCGTACCCGCGTCCAAACCCGTCTCCATCACCTTCCGGCTGATGTCATCAGGATTCTCGAGCACTTGCTTATGGTCTGCCGCACTACCAATCGTGCTGACGATGCCCTGACCAACACGCGCGATGATGGTTTCTTCCGTCGCACCACCCACCAGCCTGCCGATGTTCGTCCGCACCGTCACGCGAGCCTTCACCTTGAGCTGAATGCCGTCCTTCGCCACCGCATCAATCGTCGTACGCGGGCCAGCAGCCGCCGGGCAGTCAATCACCTTGGGGTTCACGCTCGTATTCACCGCGTCCAGAATGTCACGACCCGCCAAGTCAATCGCAGTCGCCGTGTTCCAAGGCAAATCAATGCGTGCCCCGCGCGCAGCGATCATCGCGCTGATCACATTGCTCACTCGCCCGCCCGCAAGATAATGCGTCTCGATCTTGTTGGTCTCAATGTCCATCCCGGCTTTCACCGCACGAATGCGATTGATGACCACCGTGCGGATATCAACCTTCCGCAGCTTCATCCCGATCATGTCAAAGAACCCAACTTTGGCGTTGCTCGTGTACGCCTGAATGTACATGTTGATGAACTGAATCAGAAACGCCACGATGATAAAAAAGAAAACCAGAACCACAACACCCACGCCGATCAAAATCGCGTTGGTGCCGCTACCAGCCTGTGCAAGCGTGGGAACAAACGAAGAGTGAAGCAAGTTCTGCATAAGTAGTCAATCCTCGAGAATCAAATCCTCACGAACCAAACGCGACACCCGTCGAATGCTGCCGATGCTCGCGTTGTCGTTTCAGTCGCATTATAGCGACGGCAGCTTTCAACTGGCAATCATTCTCAAACGCTTTCACTGCGTTCAAGCACATCTCCAACCGACATCCGCGTCGCTTTGCCCGCATTGCGTTGTGCAAACGCCCTGACTTCCGTCGCGATATCACGACCCGCAAGCGCAAGAGTGACGGCGTCCGCCAATTGCAATGAAATCTTGCGATTCCTCGCCTCGGTCATCCCTTCCACCAGCGCACGCAAGTTACCGCCAGCGAGCGCGAAAGTCTCGATCTCTCTAACCGTCGAAGGCACCTCCATCGCAGCCAACTGACCCGTCGTTTCAATCACCTTTTTCGCGTCTACTTTGCGCAGTCGCATCCCCACAATCGAAGATACTCCGACGGGGAGGTTGTACTTCCGTGCCGCCAGCCAAGCCGGTCCGACCATCGCGACAAATCCGGCGGTAAGAAGAAACCAGGCGACGATCGGGTACGCGAAAATCTCCACAGGATTGATCTGTGCAAGTGTCATCACATTCACGCTCACGCCCTTCGCACCTTGATCTGCATCAAATCCGCGTGCGTCACCCGCACCATCTCGCCCACCGGCACATACGTCGTTTCGCTCAGTACTTCATATCGCGTCCCCTCAATCTCAACAACGCCCACAGGCCGCAAATCCTGCAGCACCTTCCCCTGCTTGCCAATCAGTGCCTGCCGCGCTCGCCGCTCTTCTTCCTCCGCCCCGCGCGCCTTCTCCACTTCCTCCTCCGTCGGCGCCCCGATGATTCTCCTCCCCATCGGCGTGTGCGGCCAAATCTTGAGCATAAACCCCGCCGCCGCCGGCGCAAGCACCAACACACTCAGTAGCCCAATGTTCCCCCACATCACATCAAAGCGATACAACATCACCACCGCGACAATCGCACTCACCGCGCTCGAAATCGCGAGAATACCCGCCGTCGGAAGAAAAACTTCCAACGCCAAAAGCAAGAATGCCAAGGCAAAAAATCCAAGCGCCCAAACCAGTTGTGGATCCATGCGGCATGATATGAGATGTATCTCGCCCGAGCCACAACGCCCGCTGCCTGATGCAACCGCTGGGCACCCACCTCACACCCGCTCAACCCCCACCCGAATCCCATCAACCTTCACCACCTTCACCCGCTCACCAGCTTGCAGAAATCCAAACTCACTCACCGCATCCACCACTCGACCAGGCCCGCCCCCCGCCGCATCAAGTTCCACCCGCCCCGCCGGATGCATAGGCGTAATCGTCATGCCCATCTCGCCCACACTCGCCACTTCTTCCGCCTCCATCGTCGTCGCAAAAGTCCCCACCGCCACATCATCCGCCCCCGCCTGCAACACCAGCTTGCTCAAGAACGGCAAACTCCCAAAATGCTTCGCGAGAAAGTACAACGCAAACCCTGTCGTTACAAACGCCGCGAGAATGATCCCCATTCCCCACAGCAACTCGTCGCTTCCCTTGCCGCTCGTCGGAAACATCCCCGACCCTGCGGGCAAAAACGTCCCAAGCAATCCCACAAACAACAACACCAGCCCCAAAACTCCCGGCACCCCAAACCCAGGAATTACAAACACCTCAAGTCCCAGCAACACCACACCCGCCAAAATTGCAGCAACTTCCCACCAACTCGCCATCCCAATCAGCAGCGGCGGCCCAAGCAGCGCAACCAGTGCCAGCAGCGAAATGACGCCAGGCAAAATCGCCCCCGGATGACTCATCTCCGCAAACAACGCAATCAGAAAAATCGCAATCAGCACGCCGCGCGCCACCGGATGCGTGAGCCACAACACCAGCCCCTCACTCCACGAGGAATCCATCCGCCGCAAGTGCGTCGCGCCCAAGAAAGCCTTCAAATCCGCGTCAGTCTTGATGGGCTGCAACACCACGCGCCCATCCGTCCCACGCGTCGAGTTCGCCGCAATGTTGTAATGCGCCAAATCCAGCGCACTAAACGTCGCAGGCCCAGTCCCATCAGTAATCTTGTCCAGCAGCACCCACTTGCCCTTGTCCGCCTCGCTCAGCAGCGGCCGCTGCGTCACTGGCAAACTCGCCCCCGCCGCCACATCACTCGCCGCCGAAGCTAGCTGCGCACTCCCCGCAGGCACCTCTCCCGGCACGCTCGCAACATCACTCACCGGTTGCGTTCGCTCCGAAGCCGATGCGGGCACCGCCGCCAGCCGCGTGGGCCCGCCCGCATCCGTTCCCGGAAACAGCATCGCAAATTCATTGCGATCAATCGCCAGATACTGCCCCGTCTCCTTGTTGCGAACCCACCACAACGCCAAGTCCGTCGCCACAATCGCCTGCAACAAATACTCATCGCGCACATACGCGCCCGCAAAATCGTTGTGCCGCCGCGCCGAATCCTTAATCTCCGTAATCAGCGGCGGCAAAATCTTCGGCAGCAAGTCCCGCGGAATCGCCTGCGTCCCGCCAGGCCCGCTCTGAATTGGCATCGCATCACCCAGCGTGCCCGGATCGCTCGTCACCAGTTCCCTCGCGCTCAGCGCGATAATCGCCCCGCCCGACAACGCCCGCGGCTGCACCCACGCAATCGTGTTCTGCACCGGCGCGTCCTTGATGAGCTGCGCAATCTTCAGCGTCGCATTCAGCTCACCGCCCGGTGAATCAATCTCAAACACAACCGCATCCGCGCCCGCCCGCACCGCAGTTTGAATGCGCCGCTGCACACTCGTCGCCATCACGCTACTGCCAAATCGCCCGCCACCATCAATCTCACCCTTGAGCGTAATGATCGCGACGTTCGTCGCCTTGCGATGTGCCGGCACCGCCAGCCCCGCCATGTTCATTCCTGTTGTAGCTGCAACTGCGGCCTTATCCGCAGGTTTCGTGACCTTCGCGTCTGCTGCTCCATCCGCCGCGCGCACCGACGCAGGCAAGATCGATCCCACCACCAGCGCGCACACACACGCCACCATCACCAGCATCCGCGCCATCCACCGCCACCCGCGCGACGGGCTCGCGATGTTCTCATTCGTATTCGCCATAAAGCATCCTGACGCGTTGTGCATCGCAAGCTCGCAAAGTCGGCCCATCGCAGTTTCCGCCAGCGACTCGCCTTCACATTCTATTTCGACAAAACCCCGCCCGCCGTTGCAAGTCCAAAGCAACTCTCAAGCAAGTCTCACGCAACTCTCAAACAGCCAGCCGCACACACCATCAACCTAATCATTCAGGCGAACCACTCCGCCTAAGCACCATGGCTCACCGCCGCCAGCTGCGCCAGCGTCCTCGCCGCCGCCCCCGAATCTATCGCCCCGCCCGCCCTTTCCAGCCCCCGCGCCATATCACTCGCCCCGCCCCCAACCACCAGCGCGGCCGCCGCCGCCAGCAGCAACATATCACGCTTTGGCCCCTTCTCGCCATCCAGCAATCGCTTCGCAATCGCCACCGCATCCTCCAAATCCCCCGCTTGCAAACTTTCCACTGACGCCTTCGCCATCCCCAGCTGCGTCGCCTCAAACTTCCACTCCGTCACATGCTGCCCCTGCACTTCCGCCACAAAAACCGGCGAGCTCACCGTCAACTCATCCAGCCCATCTTCACTATGCAGCACCCACGCCCGCTCACACCCCAGCCTTGCCAGCGTCTTTGCCACAGGCAACACCAACTCACGCCGATACACACCCATCACCTGCCGCTTCGCCCCCGCCGGATTCGTCAGTGGCCCCATCGCATTGAAAATCGTCGGAAATCCCAGCGCCTGCCGCACCGGCGCGACATGCTTCATCGCCGGGTGATGGTGAATCGCAAAACAAAAGCAAACCCCCGTCTCCGCCAAGCACCGCGCCTGCACCGCAGGCGACGCATGCACATTCACGCCCAGCCCCGCCAACACCTCAGCACTCCCGCGCCCCGTCCGACTGCGATTGCCATGCTTCGCAACCCGCACCACTCCCGGTGCCGCCGCCGCCGCGACAATCGCCGCGAGCGTCCCCACATTGAACGTCTTAGGCGTCCCCCCCGTCCCACACGTATCCACAATGTTGCCGCTCATCCCCGCGGCCACCGGCACCATCGTCACCGACGCCCGCATCACCTTCGCCCCCGCCACCAACTCATCCTCGCTAGGCACGCGCGTCGCCATCAGTGCCAACGCCGCCGCCACCTGCCCAACCTCAATCTGCCCTTCGAGCATCGCCGAAAAAAATCGATGCGCCGCCACCTCATCCAGCGATTCACCCGCCTGTAGCCGCTGCAAAATCTCGCGAATATCCACCATAATCAAGCACCGTAAGCCCGCAAACCCACGCGTGCACCAAATTGCAATCAACTTCTCTCCCAACTTCGTGACAAGCCCGTGACAACTACTAGGTAAACAGCCCAAGAACGCCCACCCGCCACCAACGTACAACATTCGTCGAATCGCTCTCGGCTCAGCCTTCGTACCCTCTTCTGACACCGCCAATCAACCGGCAACCCCGCACGGACGCCAACAAAACTTCCATGACAACTCGTACGCCAACACCCATCCCAACCACCCTCCGCGTCTCCCGCGCCGCCGCGCGTCGGCTATGGGCCACCCGCATCATCACGCACGCCGGCATCGGCCTTCTCGCCGGCAGTTGCATCTCCGTCGCAATCGCCGCCGCCACCAAAATCTGGAACCTCACGGGTGCCTTCAACATCATCCCTCTACCCACCCTCGCGACAATCACACTCCCCGCCGCCATAGGCCTCCTTGCCGGCATCGCCGCAGGCCTCTCGCGTCCCATTCGTTTGCTCCACGGCGCGCACACCCTCGACGAGCAACTCGCCCTGCACGACCGCCTCGCCACCGCCCTCGCCATCAACGCCGCGCCCGCTCGCGGCCCCTTCGAACAACTCGCTCTCACCGACGCCGAAGCCGCCAGCAAACGCGTCCAGCCCCGCACCATCGGCACCCTTCGCCCAACCTGGCACACCGCCGCTGGCCTCGCCTTGGTTGGCGTCACCTCACTCATCTGGTTCCTCGCGCCGCATCGCACATCGCCAGCAGCGCCACTCGTCACACCCCAGCAAGCCGCCGCCCAGCGCACCGCCGCACAAACCGCGCTGCGCGAAGCGCAGCAAGCCCTGCAACAAACCGCCCCAACCGCCGAGCGCGAACTCACCGCCCTGCGCGACCTCGAACGCGAACTCGCCCAACCCCAGCCCACCGGTGCCAGCGCCGCCGCCACCGCCGCGCGAGGCCTCGAACAAGCGGCCGCCTCACTCGACCGCGAAGCCAAGTCTCGCCGAGGTTCCGCGCAGGCCCTTGACCGCCTCTCGCAAACCGCCCGCTCGCAAACGCAATCCGCAGGCGACGATGCGAGCTCACTCTCGCAAGCCCTCGCGAAGAACGATCCGCAAGCCGCCGCGCAAGCCGTGGAGGAACTTCGCGAGCGCGTGGACTCGATGTCGCCGCAAGAACGCGAACAACTCGCCCAGCAAATGCGCGAACTCGCACAAGCGATGCAGCAGTGGGAACAAGAACAAGCCGCGACAACAACACAAGCCAGCGAATCAACCGAATCACAATCCCAACCAGGCCAAGCCCCCGGCACCCAACAACCCAACTCTCAACAACCCAGCGCGCAGCAGCCCCAGACCAATCAACCCGATTCCCAGCAACCGCCCACCAACACGCCCAACCAGCAAACACCCGCCGACACACCGCCCGCCGAGTCATCGCCCTCGCCACAAACCGAACCCACCAACGACGCCCGCGACCTGCGCGAAGCAATGCAGCGCGCCGCCGAGTCACTCGAACAGCCCTCCGCGCCCAAGAGCGACAGCGCCTCGCCGCCCAATTCGCAACCACCACAGCAATCCAGTCAACCCGAACCAAAATCACAACCCGCCGAGCAATCACCCCAGCAAACCCAACCAACCAATCCCGATCAGCCTAAGCCGGAACAGCCCAAGCCCGCGCAATCCGAACCCGCACAACCCCGGCCGCAATCCCCGAGTTCGCAGCAGCAACGCGACAACAAGCCCAACCAAGGCCAAGGCCAAAACAGCACCAACGAGCAACAAACCACCCCGCAAGACTCCAACCAACAACAAACCTCCCAACCCCAATCTTCCAACCCCAAGCCCAGCGATCAATCACAGCCGCAGAATCCCACCCAGCCCAAAGACGCGACCAACAACAATAACAACAACCAACCAGCTACGCAACCCCAGCAACAACCAGCCCCACAGCAACAGCAGTCCCCGTCCACCACGCCCCAACCCGCGCAACCACAACCCAACGACACGAACCCAAATCCTCAGCCCAGCAAAGACGCGAACAGCTCAACCCAACCAACTTCGCAACCCCGCGAGCCGCGTGAACAACCCACGCCCAAACCGACCTCCTCCCCCAACCCCGCCCAGCAATCCCCCTCCCAACCGACCGAAACCGCCAAGCAACCCCAGCAACAACAAAACAAATCCGACCCCTCTCCCGACCAATCAAAACAACCCGCCAACGCCCCAACCGATCAACCCAGCT
>VYLN01000107.1_pt1 | contig 17657 bp, 16 predicted proteins | sample 5109471 | NCBI WGS metagenome assembly VYLN01 (sample SAMN12291806, study PRJNA351875) | freshwater metagenome | isolation source: freshwater lake | place: USA: Michigan, Lee Lake | collected 2013-08-06 | reverse complement strand
GGGAGGAGGGCGGTTTGGGTCATGGGGCCTTTGCTCTACGGGCGTGACCCTAGCGCACTGCGATTAAGAATTCGGGCTGGCCCCATGGTTGGCCAATCCTTAGCCGAGCCCTCATCCTTGGCCTTGCCAGGACTGGGAGCGTCCCGGCAAATGGCGCCATGACAAGCCTCATCCCTGCGGCCACTCTGCTCCTCGTCCGAGACGCGCCGGATCTTGAAGTGCTGATGGTGGAGCGCGCCTATCAGATCGATTTCGCCGCCGGCGCTCTGGTGTTTCCGGGCGGCAAGACCGCCCCGGAAGACGCAGACCCCGCCTGGGCGCAGGCGCTGCCGGAGGGCCATGGCCTCTCCGCGCTTGAGGTCGCCCTTAGGGTGGCGGCGATCAGGGAGGCCTTTGAGGAAAGCGGTCTTCTGTTGGCGCGGGACCGCGGAGCGGGGGCCGGCGGGGCGCTCATCACGCCTGCCCAGTTGGCGCCTTTGATCGCCTTTCGGGATGCGGTGGCATCCGGGTCTGTCTCGTTTTTGGGGCTGATGCAGGAAGGGCGCTTCGAACTGGCCCTCGACGCCCTTATCCCTTTTGCGCACTGGATTACACCCAAGGGCATGCCGAAGCGGTTCGACACGCACTTCTTTATCGCGCGGACGCCGGTGGACCAGGACGCCGCTCATGACGGCCACGAAGCAGTGGATGCGGTTTGGCTGGAGCCGGCGGCGGCGCTGAGCGCAGCGCGGGGGGGGCGGCGGAAGATCATCTTCCCGACGCGCCTTAATCTGGAGCTTCTGGCGCAAAGCAGCAGCGCAGAAACAGCGATGGCGATGGCCGCGGCCAGGCCTGTCGTTACGGTCGAACCGACGATCACGGCGGACGCCGACGGCGTTGCTTGGCTGTCGATCCCGGAGGACGCCGGCTATGGGGCCGTCAGGGCGCGCCTGGATGAGGTGACGTAGGCGGCGCCGGGCGTCAGCGCGGAGCGACGCCGTAAGAGGCCACCTGCGTCTCCAACTCGCTCAGGAGGATCTTGGCCACGGGGTGTTCGGCATGCTTGATCTTGTCGCGCACCACGGCGCGGATCGCCTCAACATGGGCTTCGACCAGCTTCGGCTGGCGACGGGCCACTTCCTTGCCGGCCGGGGTCTCGATCAGCCGGCACAGAGAGGCGGCGAGGCGGGTCACGAGGGGATATTCATAGGTGGCGCCGAGGCCCTTGGCGTCGTGGCTGCAGCCGAACAGGCGCTCAAGGCTTGGGTTGTCATAGCCGGCGAGCCGGCCGGCGTCGCGGGCTTCGACAAGGCGAACGACTTCTTCTTCCATCCAGTTCTGGAATTCCCCTGAGAGGGCAGCCAGGGCGGCTTCGGCGCGCTTCAGGGCCGCTTCGTCGAACGCTGGCGCGGCGCCACCGAGCTTTTCCTTCAGGACATTGCGGGGCTTGGTCACTTGTACGTTGCTCATCGGGGCCCCCGGATAGACAAATCTGTCACTCGTGGGATTGAGCTTAAGGGCCGGACGTCAAGAAACGGTTGCCATCGAGGGCTTAACTGCAGCTCAAACAGTGAATTGCTCACGCAGAATCCGTTCATCGAGGGCGTGGCCTTCATCGAACAGCATGGTGAGGGTGACGCTGGGGTCCTCGCGGACATTCACCGCGCTCACTTTGCGGGTCTCCAGATTGTCCGCCGCCGCGCTGACAGGGCGCCGGTCGGGCTCCAGCACTTCGAACCGCACGGTGGCTCCATGAGGAAGAAGGGCGCCCCGCCAGCGCCTGGGCCTGAAGGGACTGATCGGCGTCAGCGCCAACAGCCGGGACCCGATGGGCAGGATCGGCCCATGGGCGGAGAGGTTGTAGGCCGTCGATCCGGCCGGGGTGGCGAGGATCACGCCGTCGCAGACAAGCTCGCCCATGCGTTCAGAGCCGTCCACCGAGACCCGGATATGGGCGGTTTGGGCCGTTTCGCGGAACAACGACACCTCGTTGATCGCCCGCTCTTCGACCACGCCGCCGCCGACTTGCTCACACCGGGCGATCAGGGGGCGGATGCGGACGGGCTCGGCTTTCTCCAGCCGCGCGACCAGATCGGCCTCCACGAAATCGTTCATCAGGAAGCCCAGCGTGCCGCGGTTCATGCCGTAGACGGGCTTGCGGTCGGTCATGCGGCGACGGAGCGTTTCGAGCATCTGGCCATCGCCGCCGAGGCACACGATCACCTCTGCTTCGGCTTCGCCGACATCGCCGTAAACATGGCGCAGGCGGAGCAGGGCGGCCTGGGCTTCGGGGCGGGCGCTGGCGCAGAAGGAGAGCTTCATGGGAGGGGGGGACGCCGCACGCTTTGAGTTCAGGACCGTTTGAGGCTAGCATCCCCGCCGTCCGGGCGCGAGCCCGAGCCACAAACCAAACAGGATCGGGAGGCGGCCATGGCCGACGGTGCAGAGGCGCCCAGCCTCAAAGGACAGGTGAGCGCAGAGGAATGGCAGGCGCGGGTGGATTTGGCCGCCCTCTATCGCCTGGTGGCGCTGCACGGGTGGGATGATCTGATTTTCACCCATATCTCGATCCGGGTGCCCGGGCCGGAACACCATTTTCTGATCAACCCTTATGGGTTCCTGTTTGAGGAAATCACCGCCTCGAGCTTGGTGAAGGTCGATCTGGAAGGCCAGGTCGTGGCCCCGACGCCGTATTTCATCAATCCGGCGGGCTTCACGATCCACTCCGCCATTCACGCCGCCCGCGAAGACGCGAAGGCCGTGATCCACCTGCACACCGATGCGGGGGTGGCGGTTTCGGCCCACAAGGACGGGCTTTTGCCCCTGACGCAACATGCCCTGATCGCGCTGCCGAGCGTGGCCTACCACGATTATGAAGGCATCGCGCTGAACCTTGATGAGCGCGAGCGCATCGTGAAGGACCTGGGGGATAAGACCCTTATGATCCTGCGTAATCATGGCACGTTGTCAGTTGGCCAGTCCGCGGCGCAGGCTTTTCTGGGGATCTTCTTCCTGGAGCGGGCATGTCAGCAGCAGGTATACGCTTTGGCCGCGGGCCGAGAGAATGTGTTGACGGCGCCGTCGGCAGCACAGGACGAGGTGATGGGGCAGGTTCGGGGCGGGCCTGGCATGGTGGGGCCGCTGGCGTGGCCGGCGCTGCTGCGCAAGCTCGACCGGCTGTCTCCGGGTTACGCGGCTTAAGCGTTCTGGTCCTCGGCTTGCTGCCGACGCCGGCGGCAGCAAGCCCTTGGGAAGCCCCGGACGGGGGCCAGACCATCGTGCAGGTCTGGGTCGGGGATGAAGAGGGCCGGCCTGAAACGGAAGCGCAGTTCTACCGGGAAGCCCAGGGCCCCTTCGGCACGCAGGTCACCAAATTCTGGGCGCAGGACGATTCGCTTGGGCGCACCTTTGAGGCGAGCGTCGCTCTGCGTCGGTCCTCGCCTGTACCTTTGGCGGACGTGGCCGCGGTGGAGGCCGGGGTCATCGTTATCGCCAGGGAGGGACTTGATCCCGGTTTTGGGGCGGAGGCGCGAGTGGCTGCGGGTTGGACCTGGGGGCCGGGCCTGTACGCTGTGGCGGATGTGGCGGGACGCGCTGAAGAGGAAGGGGTCAGCCCCCGCTGGGGAGCGACGTTGGGCCGCAGCGGCTCCCGGAGCCTTGCCTTTGTTCAGGTGCGTTACGAAGAAGGACCGCCCGGGCGCGGCTTTGAGCGCGCGGAGGCGGCCTTGGTTTGGTTTGGCGATCGGCCCTGGGGGGTGCAGATCGGCGTGCGCGGCGGCCTTGCTCATGACGAGCGGGCGTTCACCATTGGGCTTTGGCGAAGGCCCGGTGGGCCTTAATCTTGTCCCTTGGAGTGGGCCAAAACCGGTTTGGGACCGTATGCGTCCCTGGACAGACCCTCGCGTAACGCCATATCGAGTGCGGGGTTTTTAGCGTTAGGATTTGAGCATGGCCACGCCGATCGGGCGCATCGGGTTTGCGGCGGGAGTGCTGGGGACCGTCGGGGTTCTGGCGGCCTTGATCGCCGGCCGGGAGTTGCTGACGCCGCAGGAAGCGGGCGGTCCCCCCGGGGCTGCGCCCGCGGCCGCGGCTGGACCTCGGGGGCCCGGTGGTCCCGGAGGCCCCGGCATGGCGACCCCGGTCGTCACCGCCGCAGCGGCTCCTCACCGGTTTTCAGACGGCATTCAAGCCATCGGGTCGGTCCAGGCTTATGAAAGCGTCACCATCACCTCCAGCGTGACCGACACGATCGCGGCCCTGCGGTTCGACAGCGGGCAGCAGGTGCGGCGCGGCGCAGTGCTCGTTGAGCTTGCGGCCGCCGAGGAGAGCGCGGGCCTGACGGAGGCTCAGGCGGGTCTGGCGGAAGCGCAGCGGGAATTGGAGCGCTTTCAGGCTCTGCATGAGCGCGGTTTTGTGCCCCTGGCTCGACTGGAGGCGGCGCAGGCCGGCTTTGATCAGGCGACGGCTCGGGTGGAGACCGCCCAAGCGCGGATCGCCGACCGGGTTATTCGCGCGCCGTTCTCCGGCGTGATTGGCTTGCGCCAAGTGAGCCCCGGCGCCTTGGTGCGGCCCGGCGACCCGATCGCGACGCTGGACGACCTGTCGCGGGTGAAAATCGATTTTGACGTGAGCGAAACCGAAATCGCGGCCCTTGCTCCGGGGGTGGCGATCATGGCGGTCGCTGCCGGGCAGCAGTTCGAGGGGACCATCGAAAGCGTTGACAGCCGGGTGAACGCTCAGACGCGGACGGTGCGGGTGCGGGCCGTGTTGCCGAACCCGGAGGGCCTGTTGCGGACCGGGATGACCGTGACCGTGACGATCCAGTCCAACCCTCGCGACGCTCTGGCGGTGCCGGAAATCGCCGTCCTCGACCGACCGGAAGGTCCGCTCGTGTTGCGCATCGCGCAAGGCGAACAGGGTCCAACAGCGGAGGCCGCCCCGGTGCAGATTGGCCGACGCGCCGATGGCATGGCGGAAATCCTGGAGGGCCTCGCCGAAGGCGATGCGGTGGTGGTCGAAGGCGTCAACCGGGTGCGGCCTGGCCAACCCGTGCGGCTGCCAGGCGCTGAGACCGCCGCGCGGCCGGCGCGGTCCTAAGAAAAGCGACTGAGGAGGCGAACGGGCTTAATGCTGTCGGACCTGTCCATTCGTCGCCCGGTTTTGGCGACCGTTTTGTCGCTTCTTGTGGTGGTGGCGGGGCTGATCGCCTTCCGCACGCTTCCTTTGCGGGAACTGCCGGACGTTGATCGTCCGATCGTGTCTGTGGACGTTAGCTACCGAGGCGCGAGTTCGCAGGTCATCGAGACGCAAGTCACCCGCCAAATCGAAGACGCGCTTTCCGGCATTGAGGGGATCGATACGATCTCGTCGAACAGCCGCGATGGTCGGGCCTCGGTCAATATTGAGTTCGATCTCGGTCGCGACATCGACGCCGCAGCCAATGACGTTCGGGCCGCGGTGGACCGGGTGCGGGCGACGTTGCCGCAGGATATCGACGATCCCGTCATCACCAAGACGGACGCAGACGCTGACCCGTTCATCTGGTTCAGCCTTGAGAGCACCACGCTGGATCGGGTTGCCCTCACCGATTATGCCGAACGTCAGATCGTCGATCAGCTGTCGGTGATCGATGGGGTGGCGAGCGTGCGGGTCGGGGGCGGATTGCGGCCGGCGCTGCGCATCTGGCTTGATCCCAACCAGCTCGCCGCCCGCGGTTTGACAGTCGACGACATCGAGCGCGCCTTGAGGGCGCAGAACGTGGAGCTTCCCGCGGGGAACGTGGAGGCTCAAGACCGCGACTATCAGATCCGCACAGCGCGGCTTTATCAGACCCCGGAAGAGTTCGCGCGGCTGCCGGTGACGCGGCCTGGCCAGTCCGCCGGCGCTGTGGTGCGCCTGGGAGACGTGGCGCGGGTAGAGATCGCGCCGGAGGAAAGCCGCCGCGTGTTCCGGGGCAACGGCGTCGATCAGATTGGCCTCGGCATTGTGCGGCAGTCGCGGTCCAACGCGCTGGAGGTCGGCAATGCGGTGAAGGCGGAGCTTGAGCGTCTGCGTCCGACGCTGCCTGAGGGCACCAACGTCGTTATCTCGTTCGATTCCACGGTGTTCATCGAGGCGGCCATCGAGGAGGTCTGGAAGACCCTGGCCGAGGCGACGGTCCTCGTTATCATCGTGATCTTCCTGTTCCTGGGGAGCTTCCGGGCGGCGCTCATCCCTGCGGCGGTGATTCCGGTAAGCCTTATCGGCTCTTTCGCCGTGCTTGCGGCCCTGGGCTTCTCGATCAATCTGCTGACGCTCTTGGCGCTTGTTCTGGCCATCGGGCTTGTGGTCGACGATTCCATCGTGGTGCTGGAAAATGCGCAGCGGCGCATCGACACGTTGGGCGAGCCTAGAGCGGTCGCGGCGCTGCGGGGCACGCGCCAAGTTTTCTTCGCGGTCCTTGCCACGTCCGCTGTGAACGTGGCGGTTTTCACGCCGTTCTTCTTCCTTGGCGGCTACGTGGGGCGGCTGTTTGTCGAGCTTGCGGTGACGGTGGCGGCGACCATCGTCATCTCGACGTTCGTCGCCTTGACGCTGTCGCCAATGATGGCGTCCAAGATGCTGCGGCCCGTCGAGCCCGGGCGCGGCCTCACCGGTATCATGGATAAGGTTCTGGGCGCGGTCCGAGCCGGCTATCGCGCCACACTCAGCGCCGCGCTTGAAGCCAAGTTCCTGGTGTTCGTGCTGTTGGCGGCGATTATCGCCGCCGGCGCTTTCGCCTTCTTGCGGCTGCCTTCCGAACTCACGCCGCCGGAAGACCGCGGCAACCTGTTTGTGGTCGTAGATGGGCCTGAGGGAGCCGGCTTTGCCTACACCAGCCGGGTTTTGGAGCAGGTGGAGGACGTGTTCCTCACCTATGTCGAGAACGGCGAGGTGCGCCGGGTTTTGATCATCGCGCCCTCGTTTGGCGATTCCGGCACGTCACGCTTCTCGAGCGGCTTTGCGCGGGTGTTCCTGGAAGATTGGGGCGAACGGCGTCCGGGCGATGAAATCGTCGGCGAGTTGAACCGCCGCTTCGGAGACCTTCCGGGGGCCACGGTGCGGGTCATCATGCAGAACCCGTTCGCCGCCCGAGGCGGCGGCGCGGGTGCCTCGATCGTGCTGTTGGGCTCCACCTATGACGACCTTGCCGCCGCCGGCGACCGGATCGTGGCTGGCGCCCGGCAGAATCCGATCTTCATCCGTCCTCGGATGGACTACGAACCGAATGCGCCGCGCGTGCTTGTGCATGTCGATCGTGAGCGCGCCGCCGCCCTTGGGGTGACTGTGCAGGCCGTGGCCCGCGCGCTTGAAGCCACGATGGGCCAACGCCGGCTCAACACGTTTGAGCGCGATGGGGAGGAGTACAACATCTTCATGCAGGCTGAGCGCGGTCAGCGCTCTGAGGTGGGCGATCTCTCCAACATGTTCGTTCGTTCCGACCGAACGGGAGAACTCATCCCGCTGTCCACGGTCGTGACGAGCGAAACGATCGGCGACAGCTCATCCCGGCGTCGGTTTGATCGGTTGGCGGCGGTGACCGTCTCGGTGAGCCTGGCGCCGGACGTTCCGATCGGGACCGCGCTGAACGAGCTGACCCGTCTCGCGAATGACGCGACGCAAGGCCAAAATGTCCGCGTGGATTACACGGGCGAAGCGCGGGAGTACCGGCAGGCGAGCGGGCAGATCCTGTTCGCCTTCGTGTTCGCATTGGTGATCGTGTTCCTGGTGTTGGCGGCGCAGTTCGAGAGCTTCGTGAACCCCTTCATCATCATGCTGTCGGTGCCCTTGGCGGTCGCAGGCGGGCTCTTGGGGCTTTATCTCGCGGGGAGTTCGCTCAACATCTACAGCCAGATCGGGCTCATCATTCTGATCGCGCTCGCGGCCAAGAACGGCATCTTGATCGTCGAGTTCGCCAACCAGTTGCGGGACGAAGGGCGCTCCATTCGCGAGGCGATCCTGGAAGCGTCGGACCTGCGGCTGCGACCGGTCTTGATGACCTCCATCGCCACCATCATCGGGGCGCTGCCATTGGTGCTCGCCGACGGCGCAGGGGCTGAAAGCCGCCAGACGATCGGCGTTGTGATCGTGTTTGGCCTCGCGATCTCCACGCTCCTGACGCTGTACATTGTTCCTGCCTTCTACGATCTCCTGGCGCGGTTCACCCGCTCGCCGGAGGCGGCCAGCCAGGAAATCGAGGCGCTGGAGGCCGGCGAGGGCCTGCATCGCCCAGCGGAGTAAGCGGTTTCACGCCGCTTCGCGCTGGGCGGGGCTCTTTGCTGTCCGGCGGCGCTCCCAGAGGGCCACCGCCACATAGGCGGCGAGGGAAATCACGACCGAATAAAGGAAGTTGCCGTCGATGACGGGGCCTTCCTCGTTGGCGATAGCGACGATGGCGGAAAGCAGGGTCATCCCGTCGCCCATCAGCGATCCGAGAGGCCACAGGATCAGAGACCAAAGATTGAAGCCGACGCCGGCGACAATTGAGGCCAGGGCCGCGAGGCGCACGCCAAAGCGCGAATAGACCCCAAACAGAAACGCAATCAGAAGCCCGCTCTGCCCAAACGCGGACGTCAGCGCGATGAGCCCATAAATCGAGCCGGCCTCCCAGGCGATGGCGAGGGCCAGAAGTCCCGCCGCCACGGTTGTGATCCGCGCCACGCGCAACCGCGTCATCTCGGTCGCTTTGGCGTGCACATGGCTCAGCACATTGATGGACAAGAGCGAGGACACTGAGAGCAGGTTGGAGTTCACCGTCGACAGGATCGCGGAGACCAGAGCGCTCAAGAAAATGAGATAGGCCACCGGATGCAGCAGCACCTGGGCGAGTTTGGGCAGAAAGCTGTCATCGTCGCCGCTCCAGCCGGGCACCGTCAGGTGGGCGCCGCCGAGGGCCAGCAGCACCGGAATGCAGCCCACAAAAAAGTAGATCGCGCCTGCGCCCAAGGCGGCATTGCGGGCGTCTTTTTCGTTGCGGGTGGAGAGCAGTCGCGACACGGCCTCTTGGGTGACGAGGCTGCCCAGGATCGGAAGAGCGAAAACGTCGATCCGGGCCAGCCAGCTCTCGCTTTCGCCGGTTTCGGCGTCGACGCCGACTACGCTGAGCTGCTCAGGTTGAATGACGGCGAACAATCCGCCGAACCCGCCGAACTGATCTGCAAGGGCCAGCAGCAGAAGCATCAGGCCGATAAGGACGATAGCCCCTTGGATCACGTCGGTGGCGATGTCGCCGACGATGCCGGAAAAGCTCGTGTAGAGGACGATGATGGCGGTGGCGATCAGCCGGGTGGTTTGGGCCGGGATATCAAGGGCGGTGTGCAGGATCGCGGCCAAGGCCAACAGCTGTGCGGCGGCCCAAATCGTGGAGACCGCAGCGGTGATGAGGGCGGCGAAGAGCTCTGAGTCCCGGCCGAAACGGTCGCGGTAGAAATCCGCCAGCGTGGCGTAGCCGCGGCTGCGGTAGGCGCCGGCAACAATGAAAGCCATCGCGACGAGGCAAAGGGCGTAGCCGATGGGCTCTGATCGCGCCCCGGAAAGCCCGTCTTGGGCGATCGCGGCGGAAGAGCCCATGACCGTTTCCGCGCCGAACCACGTGGCGAAGGGCGACAGCATGGCGGGGATCATCGCGACGTTGCGGCCGCCGAGGAAATAGTCGGCGTCCGACTTCACGCCGCGGCTGAACCACAGGCTGATCCCGATCTGGGCGGCCACGTAAACGAAGATGAACCCGCCCACCAGAACAGGATGCGCTTCCATCGGCGTTCCCCCCGCCTTATGGCTGAAAGGCTGGATGATCAGCCCTTGGGGATGAAGCGGCAAAGCCTTTGGCCGCGCAAGCCCCTGCCTACCGTGAGGTTTCAATGGCGGATGGTTCGATGTTGCGACGGTGGACTTTGGCGGAGCCGATCGTTGGGGTGCCGCGGCCGGAGGATTTCCGCCTGCTGGAGGAGCCCATCGCGCCACTGGAAGATGGCGAGGCGCTCTTCGCCACGCAATTCGTGAGCGTCGATCCGGGCACGCGATCGCGGTTGTCGGCAGGACCGAGCTATGCGGCGGCTCTGCGGCCGGGGGAGACGATCGACGGGTTTTGCGTCGGTATCGTCGCCGACAGCCGCAACCCGAAGTTCGTGGTCGGGGAGGCTTGGGCCTACGGCGGCGGGTGGGCGAGCCATCACCGCACCAAGGGGCGGGGCTATCTGCAGAAGATCCCCGCATCTGATCTGCCTTTGTCTTTGTGGATCGGGGTTTTGGGCGTGCCGGGCATGACCGCCTATTTCGGCCTGAAGCGGATTGCGGGGTTTAAGCCCGGCGAACGGGTGCTCATCAGCAGCGCGGCAGGGCCGGTGGGCGCGACCGCGGGGCAACTCGCCAAAGCTTGGGGGGCAGGGCGCGTCATCGGCATTGCCGGCGGGCCGGAGAAAGCGCGCTGGCTGACGCAAGAGGCGGGCTTTGACGCGGTGGTCGACTACAAAGCGGCGGGCTTTGAGGCGGCGCTGACCGAGGCCTGCGCTGAAGGGATCGACGTTTTCTTCGACAATGTGGGCGCGGCCATGATCGACCGGGTTCTGCCCTTGATGAAGCCGTTCGGGCGGATCGTGGTTTCGGGGCAAGTCGCCGAATACAACGACCCGAACGCGCCGGGTATGCAGGGCTTGCGCTGGTTCATCGCCAAGCGGCTCAGGATGGAGGGCATCGTTGTCTTCGACGATCTCAAGGCCTTTCCCGAAGCCCAGGCCGAAACCGCAACCCTGATCCAGTCCGGCTCGCTCAAGCTGCGTGAACAGCGCTTTGAAGGTCTGGAGCAAGCTCCCGCGGCCTTTTGCGGGCTTTTCACGGGCGAGGCCTTCGGTCGGCGCATTATCGCGGTCTGACCGGTCCACCGCTTGTGAGGGGGTGGTCTCGTTCATACCTGAAGCGCTCCAAAACAGGAGACTGCAGCCATGATCGTGACCACCACCGCCACCATCGAGGGGCGTCCGGTGCGGGAATATGTCGGAATCGTCACCGGCGAGGCCGTGATCGGGGCGAACATTTTCCGCGATCTGTTTGCGGGCGTCCGGGACGTGATTGGCGGGCGCTCGGGCTCTTATGAGCAGGTGTTCAAAGAAGCCCGGGAAGCCGCGCTCAAAGAAATGACGGACGAGGCCCGCGCCAAGGGCGCGGACGCGGTGATCGGCGTCGATATCGATTATGAGGCAGGCGTAAGCCAAGGCACAATGATGATGGTGGCGTGTTCGGGAACTGCAGTGAAGCTGGGTTAGTCCCAGCGCGCCCTATTCCCACAGCGCCACACAGTTGAGCAAATACTCGCGAAGGGAGCGAACAGGGAACTGTTCGTTCCCTTTTTTCGTTGCGCCAGGACTTGGACGCATTGGCTCAAGCTGGGGCTCAGGCTGGGGCTCAGGCTGGGGCTTTGGCCGGCTTTCAAATTGGGTGCGGAGGGCGCGTCGATGGACGACGACCGGGTGTGGCGTTTCGAACAAGATTTGTGGACGGGGGACGCCGCGCATTATCGGGCCACGATCGATGACGCCTGTGTGATGGTTTTGCCGACGGCGCCTTATGTCGTGTCGGGCGAGCAATCGGTGGAGGCGGTCGCCAACACGCCGCGCTGGGCGAGGGTTGTATTCAGCGAACAGCAGGTGGTGCGGCCTGAGCACGGCCTTATCGTCATCGGTTATCACGTGCGGGCCGAGCGCGATGGTCAGGCGCCCTATGAGGCCTACTGCACCTCTACCTATCGTCGGCTTGACCCACAGCAATGGCGGGTCGTGCAGCATCAACAAACGCTTGCGCCGAAGGCCAGCGCGTCCGGCGAGCGGGCCGAATGAGGGCGAAAGCTGTTCTGCGCGAAGCCTTATTCGCCATCGCGCCCGGCGCGATGCTGGCGCGCGCGCATCGCCGCTTCGGGGCGAGCGCCCGGCGCGAAGAAGCGATGATCCGGGCTCTGTCGCGGGGCTCCCGCACCGCGATCGATGTGGGCGCCAATCTTGGCTATTTCAGCCGTGTGCTGAGCGAGACCGCCGAACGCGTTGTGGCTTTCGAGCCGGTGCCCGCCCTTGCGGCCTTGCTGCGGCGCCATCTCAGCCCTCGGGTGGAGGTGGTGGAGGCCGCGGCTTCCGACGGGTCGCGGGCGGTCATCGAGCTTTATGTGCCGCTGTCGCATGGGGACCCGGTCTATACCGAGGCTTCGATGGAACACCGGTTAGAGGATATGCGCCTTGGCGCAGGCCTCACTGTCGAAGCGGCCGCCTGCAGCATCGACAGCCTCGCGCTCGGGGACGTGGACTTCGTCAAGATCGATGTGGAGGGCCACGAAGAAGGCGTGCTGGCGGGGGCTTCGGACACGCTCGCGGCTTGCCGGCCGGCCCTGTGGATCGAATGCGAGGAGCGCCACAATCCGGGCGGTCCTGAGCGCCTCTTCGCCGCTTTGGAAAGGCTTGGTTACGATGGGTGGTTTGTGGAGGAGGGGCGCCTCGTTCAGGTGGCGGAGTTCCGAGCCGATCTTCAATCGGAGGAGCGGCGGCGGCAGGGGCCGTTGTGGTACATCAACAACTTCGCCTTCGTTCACCGCACGCGCCAGGGGTTTGAGCTGCTCGCAGCCTTGGTCGCCGCGGGCGAGATCGAGGACGCGTGAAGCGCTTCACAGTCGCCAGAGGCTTGCAAGGTTGTTGCGCTGCATGTCTGACGATCCCCCTACGATGGGCATGCCCAAGAGGTCTCTGACATTGCGCTCAATGTCGTAGGCGTCGGACAGCGCATAAGCGCCCATAACCTGCTGGCAGGCGAGGGCGATCTCTACCCCTGTGTCCGCCAGAAACAGCTTGGCCATTGAGGTCTCAACCGCGCAAGGGGCTCCTGTGTTAGCGAGATGGGCTGCGTGATAAAGCATGTGCCGGCAGGCGGCGAGCTTGGTCTTCGCGGTCACGAGCTTGTGGCGGATCGCCTGATGCTGGCTGATGGGTTTGCCGAACTGCGTGCGTTCCTGAGCGTAGGTCCAGGCCTCGTCCACGGCCGCTGCGGCGATGCCATAGGTGACGGCGGCCACCTCCAGTTTCTCCACATCGAGGGCCCGGCCCGCTAGCAGCTTCCAGCCCTGGTTCCACATCGCCTCGCCGCCGACGATTGCGCTGAGGGGCAAGCGCACGTCGTCGAAATGGACATCAGAGCTGAGCGTATAGCGCAGGTTCACGTGCTCGATCGGGGTGATCGTCACGCCTGGTGCCGTGCGGGGGATCAGCAGGAACGACAGGTTCTTGTAGCGGCCGGCGTCGCCGTCGGAATTGACTAGGCAATAGAGGTAGTCGGCGAAATCCGCGCCGGTGCACCAGCGCTTTGCGCCGCGGACCACGATCTCATCGCCCTCGCGCCAAGCGCGGGTTTTGACGCTGGCGAGATCGCCGCCGACGTCGGGCTCGGAGAGGCCATAGGCGAAGAGAAGTTCGCCCTTGGCGAGCTTGGGCAGGAAGGTCGCCTTTTGCTCCGCGCTGCCGTTCTCGGCGATGTTCATGCCGCCATAGAACGCGCAGTGGATATAGGGGCCCGCCAGTGATGGCCCGGCTCGGGCCAGTTCCTCAATCACCGCCACGGCGGCGACGATGTCCTGCCCTGCGCCGCCGTGCTCTTCCGGTACCGTTAGGCCCATCAGGCCCATGGCGGCGAGCTCTTGATAGAGGTCCTTTGGCCAGGCGTGGGCCTTGTCCCAAGCGCGGCGCTTGTCGCGGGGGGCTTTCTCCGACACGAAGCGCTTCAGCTGATCGCGCAGGGCGCGGATGTGGTCGGGTTCGTCGGTGAAGGCGGTCATGGGGCGGGCGCTTTATGCTCACGGGTCAATCGGTGCGGGCGAACCGGACGGCGGTACGGGCCTGTCCGTAAACACGTCCCGCAATTGGCGGGCGCCCGGCGTGTCGGCGGGGCCGCACTCGTGAAACGTCATAGGCTCGTACGTCTGCCAAAAAAAGCTGCGCGTTTCTGCGATCCGCTCGCCCGTGGCTGCGCGCTCGACAAAGTGATCGACCCAGAGTGCGTGCGGCTCTGGCGTGCTCCGGTCTTCGATCGCGGCGCCGCCCAGCCTATAGGGCGCGGACCACTGGCTGGTCCAGTCTTCGAGATCGGCGAGATACGCGGGATCATCCGGCTTGGTTGGGATGGGCAGATCCTTGTAGTCGCCGATGCGCTGGCCTCGAAGGCAAGCCCGCTCCAAAGCCATATGCGGCTGCTCGCCGCCTTCCCCGCGCCATGTCAGCGTGTCCGGATCATAGCCGTAGGCCTCTATGGCCGCACGGCAGGCTGGCGCGGCAAGGTCCGCCCATTCGACGCGGTAGCGGCCAGGGCCTTCGGTGAAAACCGCCTCTTCGCCAGGGTCCGGCGATTGCCGGGCCAGCTCCACCCAGGCAGCGCCGGTTTCCAGCAGGATCTGTCCGGGATTGGAGGAACTGAGGATGGCGAGGCCATCTGCGGGCGGGCGCTCGTGATAGCGCGGGGGATAGGTCTCCGCGCAGCCGGCCGGAAGCGCTGGCGCAAGCGGCGCCTGGGCGGAGGCAAGGCCCGCCAGAGCCGCGACTGAAGCGGTCACAAGGATCATGCGGATGGTCACGGACGGCACAGCCATCGCTCACTCCCCCTCAAACTTCGCCTTCCGCTTCTCCACAAACGCCGCCACTGCCTCTTTGCGGTCCGCGGTCATGTTGGACAGAAGCTCATAGGCGATGGCGGCATCTGACAGCTCGGCGGCGAGTTTTTTGAGCGGGATGTTCGCCACGGTCTTGGTCCAGCGGACGGCCCATTTCGGGTTCCCGAGGATTTTCGCGGCCACCTCGGCCACCTTGGCGTCCAGCTCCGCCGCCGGCACGCAGTGGTTGATCAGGCCCATCTCGGCCGCCCGGGGGGCGGGTATCAGGTCACCCGTCATCAGGAACTCTTTGGCCCGGGCAAAGCCGATCAGCTGCGGCCAGATCACAGCGCCCCCGTCGCCGGCCACGAGCCCCACCTTCACATGGGGGTCGCCGATGATGGCGGTGTCGGCTGCAACGATCACATCGCAAAGAAGCGCGATGGTGGCGCCAAGCCCTGCGGCTGCCCCGTTAAGCCTGCAAATGACCGGTTTTTCGATATCGAGCAGAGATGAAACGATTCGTTTCGCGTGCGGGGCGATGGCGCGAAAGCGGCGGGGATCGTCGATGGTTTCCTGAAACCAGGTCGTGTCGCCGCCGGCGCAGAAGGCGCGGCCCTCTCCGGTCAAGATTACAAGATCGCTATCCGGATCGTCCTGGGCCTCGATGAAAACGCGGGCCAGTTCGTCGTGCATCGCCTGATCGACGGCGTTCACCGCGCCGTTGGACAGGGTAATGGTGAGGATCCGGTCGGACCGGGTCAGGGTCATGCGGGTGTAAGCGGTCATGCGGGGTTCGGTCCCAGAAGCGAGATGCGGGGGCACCTTAGACGCGCCATCGGCGGTGCGAAAATGGAATTGCGGCGCGATTATCCGCTTTTCTTGGGCCCACGCCGTGGCACAGTCAGCGCCATGAACGCCGTTCGCCTCCCAGTCTTCGATCCTATTCCGTCCGCCGCCGCCATCGCGCAGAGCCTGAAAGGGCGAAACGCTGAGATTGAGGGGTTGCGCCGTCTGCCGACGGATATTGTGGGCTCTCTGGCGGACGCGGGCCTTTTCCGGCTCCTGGTCCCCAAGGCTTACGGCGGGGGGCAGGCGCATCCGCTGACGCTGTTTGAGACTGTCGAAACGATGGCGAAGGGCGACGCCGCCGTCGCCTGGTGTCTCATGATCGCCGCCACGACGGGCGTGACGGCGGCTTACCTCCCTCCTGAAGAGGCGAAGATCGTCTTCGGCGATCCTTTGTCTGTGACCGGCGGGGTTTTCGCACCGCTTGGCCGGGCGATGGTGGAGGGGGATCAGGCGAGCGTCACGGGTCGGTGGGCTTGGGCCTCCGGCAGCGCGCACTGTGCGTGGCTCATGGGCGGGTGCGTGGTGCAAGACGCGTCCGGGCCCCGGAAGCGCGCCGACGGGAGCGTCGAGACCCGGATGTTCATCGCCCCGCGGGGGCAGGTGGCGTTGATCGACACGTGGTTTGCTTCAGGCCTCAAGGGGACCGGCAGCGGCGATATGGCCATGGAGGGGGTCGTCATTCCCCTCGCGCGCAGCGTCAGCCTCAGCCACGACCGACCGGTTGTGAACGATCCGCTCTACGCGTTCCCTGTTTTCGGCCTTTTGGCGCTGGGCATCGCCGGGGTCGCCTGCGGCAACGCTTTGGGGGCATTGGAGGATTTCGAGGATCTCGCCGGGGCGAAGAAGCCGCAGGGCTCCAGTCGATCCCTGGCGCAGCGGGGGAGCGCGCAAAGCGCTTACGCGGAGGCTCGCACTGGGCTGCTCGCCGCCCGGGCTTTGGTTCGGGAGGCGGTGGCGGAGGCCTTTACGGAGGCCGAGCGGGGGGAAGGGCTCTCCTTGGCCCGCCGGGCGGGGCTTCGGCTCGCCTGCGCCCACCTCGTCCGGACTGCCGCGGATGCTTGCCGCAGTCTTTATGATCTCGGCGGCGGATCGAGCGTCTATGAGCACAGCCCGTTGCAGCGCCGCTTCCGCGACGCCCATGTCGCCACCCAGCACATCATGACGGCTCCTGGAGTCTTTGAGCTCGGAGGCCGCGCTCTCCTCCTTGGGGAAGGGGACTGGTCGACCCTGTGACGTTTGGGGAGTCGCGTTAGTCACAAATCGGTTAACAAGTAACATTTTGATAATGAAGTGGAACGGAACGTCGTTAACGCAGTAGCAACAGGTGCGGCTGAAAGGTCACAAGAACGTGGCTTTGACGCTGCGGGCTGGAGAAACATCCGTAAACGCCTCGACATCGGTATCGCCATAGGCTGTATTCCGGTATATGGCGACCTCGGATGCGGCGACGTCCGTGTCGTTCCGGCTTGTGGGTTACCGACTTGTTTGGTGTCGGTCGCCTCCGTGTCTGTGTCCTAACTGAGGGGATAGTGATGAAGAAGATTCTGCAGGGCGCCACCGCTCTGGCTGCGATCACCATGATCGCGGCGCCGGCCTTCGCTGAAGAGGGCTGGTATGGTCGCGTCGACGCCGGCTACGGCTTCGACGGGAGCATCGACGACAACAACGGCACGCTCGAGTTTGAGAGCGATTGGTCGCAGCACCTCGGCCTCGGCTACGGCTTCGGCAACGGCCTGCGCCTCGAAGGCGAAGTGGGCCACCGCTTCAACAACATCGAGCAAGTCGGCTTCGCCGATACCTCGGACGCCCATGCTTGGACGGCGATGTTGAACGCGATCTACGACTTCAACACCGGTGGTTCGGTTCAGCCCTACCTCGGCGTCGGCGTTGGTCTGGCTCGTGTTGACGCGCTGATCGCCGACACCATCGCTCCGGTCGGCTTCATCAACGACTCTGACACCGGCTTCGCTTACCAAGCCCTCGCCGGCATCGGCATCGGCCTGTCCGAGCGCCTGACCCTGGACATCGGCTACCGCTACCTGTCCGCTCAGGATCTCGAACTGAACGGCACCGGCTCGTTCGCTCCGAACCGCGAAGTCGACTACGATCACCACACCGGCACCGTCGGTCTGCGTTGGCAGTTTGCGGCTCCTGCGGCTCCCCCGCCGCCGCCGCCCCCGCCGCCGCCGCCCCCGCC
>VYLN01000105.1_pt1 | contig 18016 bp, 14 predicted proteins | sample 5109471 | NCBI WGS metagenome assembly VYLN01 (sample SAMN12291806, study PRJNA351875) | freshwater metagenome | isolation source: freshwater lake | place: USA: Michigan, Lee Lake | collected 2013-08-06 | reverse complement strand
GTCCCCGTACCGAGGGTCCCTGCCACATTCATTCCGATCAAGTGGCCCTGGGAATTATACCACCCACCGCCAGAATCTCCCGACATCCCTCGACCATTTAGGGCATTAGCATACGAAGGTGAGAAATCGGTCTGGTTACAAAATACAGGGCTATAACCATTGGTGATCGTAGATGTCACCGGCGCAATCCACCCTCTCACATTCCCATCTCTCGGAAGCTGCCCTACAGCAGGCGATCCGTAGTTTCCGAAACCTGTCCCATAAAGTGCCTCACCAACCCCCGCACTTCCAAACACAACACTTCCAGCTCCCGTTAGAGGCGTTGCAAGTCTTAGCAAACATAGATCCGGCAAATTCGGATTATTAAAGCTTCCACCCGGATACGGAATCATCTCAGCGATCCCTCGAACCGTGCCTCTGTTATTCAGATAGTTTGATCCGGTAGCGATTTCATACGTCGGATTGAACTGAAGCAGATTCGCCACGTTATGATACGCGGTGATCGCCCACCCTTCATTGAGAAGAATCGCCGAAGCATTCCGCTGCCCCGTTCCCACACCCGGCACCAGCACTCTAAAGCTCACCGTTCCACCGCCGGTCTGACTTAAGCCGCTTCCCCCAACCAGATAACTAGCCCCTAAATCTCTATGCAGAGGGTCATTCGCAATATCTCTAACAAGCCCCCCCTGACTCGGCGCCGTCATCCCCGCCAACGCCAACCCGGCCGCAGCCACCGCCACCTTACTTCCATTAACAACATTCACCATAGAACTTTCTGCACGACGACCAAACGCCGCAGCCTGACCGGTCTTCCCTGAACGAGAAAACGCCAACGGCTTCAACCACTTCGCGAGGATGGGGCGGGTCTTGGTCATCTCTTGTTCTCCGTGCCGGATTGTACCACAAGGTCGAGGAATTTGGCGCGGTTAGTCGCGTTCGTGCAGAAAGTTTGTGCGAGCCAACGTCTCCGAAAGTGTGCCGAACCGGGGCGATAACTTGGGGGGGCTGGTGGCATCAACCTTGTCGTGCCATCACGCTCTGCTTTGAGAGCGTGATGCGGTGCGCCGGTTGGCTGGGGTGTTGTGAGTGCGGGGGCAGGCGTGAGTCGGCGGCGGGTGGGCGATGCGCAGATCGTCGCGGTTGGTGGCTGGAGCGTGAGTAGGAGGAGTAGAGGTCGGCTCGGAGAGCCGACGTACCCAAAGGGTGCGGCTGGTGGCATCAACCTTCTCGTGCCATCACGCTCGGCTTTGAGAGCGTGATGCGGGGCGCCAGTTGGCTGGGGTGTTGTGAGTGCGGCGGCAGGCGTGAGTCGGCGGCGTGTATAGATGCGCACGCACGGGGGCGGGATGTGTGGGTGGGGTGCGGGCGCAGGGAGTTGATACCAGGTGCCGCGGTGGTTATGCGTGAGCATCAAGGCGCACGAGGCCTTCAGAGCAAGGCCTCGTGGCACGGTGAGGGTGATGCCACCCGCCCCTCGAACCAGCCCGAAAGGGCCTTGAACCAGCCCCAAAGGGGCGCAGGGGTGTAGCCACGGGTAAAGCGCAGCCCGCGTCTTCGCGGGCGCAGCGCAACCCGTGGAAGCGGAGTTTTTATCTCTCTACTGCCCCGGAGGGGCAGAGGAAGGGACCGTCACCGAAGCGGCTCAGTCGAACACGTACTTCTCGTCGAACTCCACGCCGTGAGCGCGGAGAATCCGCAACAACTCGCATTTGAAGTCTTCCTTCTTGTGATGCTCGGCCTGGCCCGCGATGTACTTCTTCACGGCGTCTTCTTGCGACTTGCTGACGGAGAAGACGCTGTAGCCCTCCTGCCACGCAAACGCAGCAAGGTTTGGGTATGTCTCGTGAACCCATTTCGACGACCGCGCCTTCACCGTGCGCATCAGGTCCGAAATCGAGCCGTCGGGCCGCCACCGCAGGTACATGTGGACGTGGTCTTCCACGCCGCCGATGTCGCACAGCACGCCCTTCTCGGCCCGGACGATGCCGCCGATGTACGGATACAGACGTTCGGCGACTTCAGCGGTGATCCAAGGGCTGCGGCCCTTGGTGGAGAAGACGACGTGGAGCAAGAGTTGGGAGTAGGTGCCGGGCATCGGGAATCCTTCGCCCCTCCGGGGCGATAAGAAAGAGAAAGGGGGAGACGCTGTCCACGGGTTCCGCGAGGCCCAAAGCGGCCTCGCTCCACCCGTGGCTACACCCCGACGCCCCGTTGGGGCGTTCAGAGCCGATCACGCGACCAAAGCCCACGCGTGGTTGACGAGCGCGATGGTGCCGCGCTTCTTCAACTGCTGCTGCGGCTGGTGGCATCAACCTTCTCGTGCCATCACGCTCGGCTTTGAGAGCGTGATGCGGGGCGCCGGTTGGCTGGGGTGTTGTGAGTGCGGGGGAAGGGCGTGAGTCGGCGGCGGGTATAGATGCGCACGCACGGGGGCGGGATGTGTGGGTGGAGTGCGCGTGCGGGGAGTTGATGACAGGTGGCTTGGAAAGTCACGCGTGCGTAGCAAGGCACACGAGGCCTTCAAAGCAAGGCCTTTTGGCACGGTGAGGGTGACGCCACCTGCCCTGCAGGCGCTTGAGCACGCTGTGCAATGATTTCGTCGCGGCAACTTGGGGATTGTCTCGCGTATGCGCCATCTGGTCCGTTTGTGCCGACACGAAGGCCGCACGATGCGGTGAATTCGTTGGTAGAAGTCGGAGTTGATTGGCATCTTTTCTTTGCAGCGCGTTCGCGATAGTGCGAGGTGCCGCCAGATGAGGGATGTCGATCATGCGGAACGATCTCACCCAACGCTTACTGCACAACCTGCTCAATGGCGCAAGCACCGATGCGGAGCTCATGAACCTTGAGCCCCGCGCCCTGCTCAGCGGCAATGGTCTCTTTCCCACAGTTGAAGTTCCGCAGTCCCTCACCGAGCACGCCCCTGCCATTTCGATTGATGTCAGCAACGACTTCAACGTCGCGGCGATGAATCGCAACCGCGCCCTCACCTCCCCGACCGTGACCGTGCGGCCGAACGACTTCTCGACCGTCAATGGTTCAACGGCTCGTGCCCTCATTGGTCTCGACAAGCTCCAGGCTGATGCTCGGTTCAGCAACATCGACGGCCGGGGCTTTTCGTCCGTGATTCTTGATACCGGCATCGACCGCGACCACTCGTTCTTCGGACCGGACGCGAACAAGGACGGCATCAATGATCGCATCGTCTATCAGTATGACTTTGCCGACAACGACAGCGATGCGTCGGATGTGAATGGCCATGGCAGCAACGTCGCCAGTATCATCGGATCGCAAAATGCGTCCTACAAGGGCGTTGCCCCGGCCGTGAGTCTGATCGTGCTGAAGGTCTTCAGCAACAGTGGTGCAGGCAGCTTCACGGTGCTGGAAAAGGCCCTGCAATGGGTTGCGACCAACACCGCCAAGTACAACATCTCGAGCGTGAACATGTCCTTGGGCGACAATCGGAACTGGAAGAGCAATCAGCAGCTCTACGGCATCAGTGATGAGCTTGCCAAGCTCGCGACGATGAATGTCAAGGTCGTCGCCGCGGCGGGAAACAGCTACGGCCAGTTCAACAGCGTCGGCGTGTCGTACCCGGCAGCCGACCCCAACGTTTTGGGTGTTGGTGCGGTCTTTGCCGGCGGCTCCGGCACGTGGTCAGGCGGCACGATTAGCGCTACCAACATCGCGGCCGACGAGATCACGCCGTTCAGCCAGCGCGATAGCAAGTTGTCACCCATCTTCGCCCCCGGTTCACCGATGATCGGTGCAAACGCGAACGGCGGGACGGTCGCGATGCAGGGTACCAGCCAGGCCACACCCGTCATCACCGGCGTTGCGGCGCTGGCTGACCAGATTGCGACGAAGTTCATCGGCCGCCGCCTGACGACGGCGGAGTTCCGCCAGTTGGTGGTCTCGTCGGGTAAGACGATTGTTGACGGCGACGACGAAACGGACACCGTCACGAATACCAATCTGTCGTTCAAGCGCGTCGATGCCTTCAAGCTTGCGGAGGCGATCGCAGCGATGGCTCCCAAGCCGGTGAATGTTGCACCGACCATGACGAGCGTCCAGCCGCTGTCGGGTGCGATCACGAACCAGGCCTTCACGATCAGTTACGACCTGCTCAAGGCCGCCACCGACGCCAAGGACGCCAACAACGACAAGATCCTGTACCGCATCGATAAGGTGCTGTCGGGCACGCTCTTGGTCAATGGCAAGAAGGTGACCACGTCCGTGACGGTCGGTGCTGGTAATAGCATCACTTGGATCGGTGTCACGGCTGGTGCTCAGAAGGCCTTCACCATCGTGGCGACCGATGGCACGCTCTCCTCTGCAACTGCGCTGACGGTCACGATTAATGTCACGGCACCGAAGGTTGTGGCCAAGGCAACGCCGGCGGGCATCAATCGAACGAACTTCATCAGTGCCTTCGACTTTGACGCAAAGACGATCGTCGTCATGGCTTGAGACCGGCTGCCACGCCCTTAGCCTGCCCCCCTCAACCCGATCCAGCTTCAGTTCCGTCATCTGGCGTTGGATCATGGAGGGCACTTTCAATGGCAAGGCAGCGATTCAGCGCGGAGCAGATCATTCACAAGTTGCGTGAGGCAGACGTGGAGTTGGCCAAGGGCACTGCGGTCAAGCAGGTCTGCCGGCAGTTCAACATCGCCGACAAGACCTACTACCGCTGGCGACGCGAGTAGGGTGGGCTCAAGGTTGAGCAGGCCAAGGGCATGAAGGAACTTGAGCAGAAGAACGCCCGGCGTAAACGCATCGTGGCCAACCATGCCATCGATTTGGCGATCCTGCGTGAGGCGGCTAACCCAAACTTGTAAGCCCGCCGGGCAAGTCGTTTCCTTCGCACCTGCCGCGGACAGTCAGCCCGTGAGCGAGTAACCGAAGCCGGTGAGCTCGGACCATCGTGGACAAAAACGAAAACGCCCCGGTCTTGTGACCCGGGGGTTTTTCAATAACGGGCGAGGGGGGGTGGTGTGACAGCATGCGTTTCAGAGACCCAGAGACAGGACTCACGGACGTCGCCAACCGGCAAGCGTAACGCGTGTCACGGTTGTACCCGAGGCTCCGAGACGCGGCGGCGATTCTCGGAAATCCGTTGTGTCCGTTGGAGGCGAACCGCCCGCGCTGGCCGTAAATCCGAAGATCGACTTCGCGCAATCTTTGTACTGATCACAGACAAATACGGTTGACAAGGGGGGAGTTTTGGGACTATCGTCCCGCGAGAAGCGGTGCCACGTGTTTGGCTGTTGCCGCGTGCAAGCCGCTGGAAGATATTGTCGCCGAAAGGCGGCATAAGAGAGAGCGACATGAAGAGTTCGATTGCTATCGGTGCGTTGGCCGTCGCGGCCATCGCGGGTTCGGCGCACGCGGGCATCGTGGATCCGTTCACGACCGCGCAGGCTTCGGGCGGTGCCGGCGCACCCTGGGTGAGCATCCCGAACTCGCTCTTCGCGGAGCGGCAGTTTCAGCGTTTCAACAACGCCACCGCCTCCCTCGGAAGCGGCGCGTGGACGATGGGCGCGAACCAATTCTCCACGCCCACGAGCAATGGATCTTCCTATCTCAACTATCGGCAGGACAGTGTCGGTTCGACGATCGACCTCTCAGGGATCGCGTCGATGTCGTTCGACATCAACGTGACCGGTACTGTCAGCCTGAACTGGTACCTCGAGGATGCGAACGGCAACAATCTCATTCAGGCTGGTGCACTGGTATCTGTGTCCGGCACCGGCACCCAGACCCTCAACTTCAGCACCGCGACCATGGATCCCGGCTTTGACCTGAGCGCGGTCACGGGCATGAGCGTCCGGTTCACCGGCATTTCGGCAGGGGAGAGTGCAACGGTCACCAACTTCACCTACACGCTCGTCCCGACCCCCGGCGCGGCCGCGGTGCTCGGCCTCGGCGGTCTGCTCGCCGCGCGTCGTCGCCGCTGAGTTCGCTCCGCAACGACCGCACAACCTAAGTTCGTTCCTCCACGGCCCGAGCACACGCTCGGGCCGTGGCCGTTCATTGAGCTTCACATTAGGGCCAGCGCCCGCAAGCGCCAGGCCGACGAGTTTCGCGCACAGGAGCCCGAGGCGGTGAAGGGCTTCGACGAGCAGAACGCCCGCATGGAGCGCAACCTCGGGGGCTGGATTCAAAACAGCACCAAGCCATTCTACATCGAGCGCATGGACAGCGTGATGCCCTTCCCGAAGCGCGTGGCGATTCTGATCGACGGCGCGGGCAGTTCCGGAGAGCAGTTCCTGCTGGAGGCCCGACAGAGCCGCAAGGTCACGCTGTTCGGCCAGCGGAACTCCTTGGGCGTGCTCGACTTCGCCAACGTGGTGCGCATAGACACGCCCTCGGGACGCCACGGCATGTACTGGGCCACCTCCCGCTCGCTGCGGCTGCCCGATGAGCCGGTCGATCCCGACGGCATTCCTCCCGACATCCGCATTCCGATGGAGGTGGTCGATCCGGTCGGTTTCGCGCAGGCGTGGCTTGAGCGGCAGGTTGACTAGGTTCTGACTGACTGATCCCCGGGCATCGAGTTGCGCGGCATCACGGCCGGCCACGATTCAACTTTGTAGGCTTCAACCCTCTGGACCGCTGCGGATGCAGCTTCGTTTCGACTGTTTCCCAGCCGGGCGTCGCGCGAAAGCTTGGTCTTCGACGAGCCGTCAGACAAAGCCTCGCCAGCTGGGCAAAGACGGCCCCAATGCCTGGCGCCGCCGGCGAGGAATCATGGACTTGATCAGATTCCTTTTGAAATGTGTGCAAGCAAACGAAGGGAGCGGCTCGGGAGTGTAACTTTACGTCCATCGCCTCGTACATAGGAGCCTCTATGCCATATCGCACGTTGATCTGTTCTCTTGTCGGAATCGTCCTCATCCAGGCAGTCGTCGGCTGCGCATCGCAACCGAAGCCTCCCGCAACTGCGGCCACAGGCAAGCCGACCCCGTTTCCGACGGAGGACGGCGTGCCGGTGAACCAGTGGTACATGAACACGACCGATGCGGACGGCGCCAAGCTGTCGCACTACATCGCGGAGTACGGCGTCGAATCGAAGCCCGGCAACACGGTCATCGTGCTGCACGGCGGATGGGGAGCCGAGCACAGCTACCTTGTGCCCGCGATCAAGCCGCTCGCCGATGAGTATCGCTTCGTGCTTTACGACCAGCGGGGCTCGCTTCGATCCCCTGCCGCGCCACCCGCGAAGATCACCTACGACGCATTGGTCGAGGATCTCGATCAACTTCGCCAGCGACTCGGCCTCGAGAAGGTCACGCTCATGGCGCACTCGATGGGCAACATGCTCGCGTATGGATATCTCCGCGCCCATCCCGAACGCGTGGCTGGGCTGGTCCTCGTCGGACCGGCTGGGCCGGGCCATGACGTCGGGACCGAGGAGTCGCCCCGGATGGTGCCTCTGTGCGTGACCGACGTGTGGCCCGACTTCTCAAAGGCCGATCTTGATGCGCTCGTCGGTCGGATGGAGAAGTGGCGCCGCGAGTACAACGATCGATGGGCTCGGATCGCTGTCGCGGAGGGGCTCATTCCCGCAGATTGGGCTGCGCAGAACGCCGCGGACCCCGATCCTGATCTCAACGCCCTCTACATCAAGACTGACCAGCAAAAGACGATGAGCTGGCGGATCATATACACCGCCGTGAACACCTATTCCGGCAGGAACTGGCGGGAGACCCTCGGCGGCATGGTCTTCTACAACCCCGCTGTTGCCGAGTCCATCTTCGCGGAACCCGATTACTTCTCGCAGGTTGACGCTGCCTGGCCCGCCCTCAAGGCATTCAAGGGTCCCGTGCGCGTGATCATCGGCACGCACGATTATGTCGATCTGGGTCCGACGTTCTGGCCGAAGCTCGTCACGGCCATTCCCAACGCGCGCCTCGACACGATCCAGAACGCCGGTCACTCGATCTGGATGGACGAACCCGAGGCGTTCAACCGTTCGCTGCGGTCCGCGCTTGAAGCGACGACCGCGCGTCGATAACGCAAGATGGTCGGCACCCGCGCGAGCGTCCGCTCGAAACTACATTCGTGGTGCCACGCCGGCTGGATCGCACCCGTTAATCGCGCGCCCCCCCGTCCACCAGATAACGCGAGAGCGAGAGAGGTATTTGACGCAGCCATCCCGAGACGCATGGTGTCGGGACTTCGACGCTCTGAAACGACTTCTTCTGTTGCAGACTCTTGTTCGCTGCGTCGTACCTGGTCGGCTCGCAACGACCACGTAGCACGGCTGAAACTACCAGCGCTGGGATGCCGCATCGTCACGATGCCATCGACAACCTTTTGGACGATCCAGCCCTTGGTCGGCTTGTTTCGCTCTTCGGCAAACGCGATAGCGAGCGGATCGGTAACGTCTACAACGTCACCCTTTGCGAACGCTGGTTGCGTCTCGCCCTTCATGTCGCGAATCGCCGTCGTCGACTCTTTGATTGCAGCCGTCGCATCAACGAGCACTTGCTCCGCGGGCGTGGGGGCGTTTACTTCTTCTGTGGCCTGAGCCCGTGGCTGTTCTTCCACTGGCTCGGCGCTCGAAGCTCCGCGTCCTCCAAGAACGACATCGCCGCCATTTTTCCCCCCATCGCTTGAATCACCTTCAACACGTTCATCTGTTGCGGCTGCTGGAGGCGATGGCAAAACCTGTGCATCGCGATCTCCGTCGTCTTTTCGTCCAGGTCCGCGCTTTCGCTTGCCGCTTGGCTGTCCAGCGTCGGATTGTCCAACTCGCTCACCGTTTCCGCTTCCACTTTCTGACGCAGCAACATCGGATCGTTCAGCGCCGCTTGCGTCGCTGGTTCGGTCAGGTCCGCCCAGTTCAGCCACCGCATCATTCGATCTGTCGAACTGAGTTCCATCGGTGCCTACTTCTTGGCTTGCGGTTTGGCTCGCTGCGATCTCTCCGCTGCTCGACGCTTGTTCGCTTCCACTTCCCTCGCTTCGTCGTCCGCGTCCAGTTTGTTCTGCCAGTCGCGACTCGTATACGGGTACTGCTTCGGCTTGCTCAAGGGAGCCTTCGAGTTGTTGCCAGGGTTGCCCGCGTTCGACATCAGTTGAGAGGGTGAGGTAGTCATCTGCCATCCCTTCTTTCTTCGCCTCGTTGTAGCGTATCGACGGCTTCGTGCCCACGTCTTCAGCGATATATGAGAGCGAAACATATCGACCGGATGCGTCAAATCTGCGAGATGCCCGTCCCAGAACCTTATCGACTGGCAGCACGACGACCCGCGCGGGAACTGGTCTTGATGCACTGACGCGTCGCCGCCGGGTACCACAAGGGGTCCTAATCTGCGTTGGTTGGCGGCCCGGGCGGCCGTCGCCGCGAACTACCCTCGTACGACGTGTTTGTGCCCCGCAGCGTTTGGGCACAAAGGAGGATTGCCGCCATGACTTCCGTCCGCATCGCCCTCGCCAACATCCGTGTGCCCTCGACGCCCGAGGAGTCGGTGAGCCTGGCGAGATCGGCTGTGGCCGAAGCAGGCCAGCGCGGTGCGCTGGTGCTTTGCTTTCCCGAGTGCTACGTCCCGGGGTATCGGTGGCCAGGTTCGGCGACTCCGATCCCTGTGGACGGGTTTCTCGAGCAGGCGTGGGCCGCCGTCGCGGATGCCGCCCGGGCCGCCCGTATTACGGTTGTTCTGGGTACCGAGCGAGCCACCCCGAGCGGCAGGCAGATCACCACGTGCGTCATCAACGCCGACGGCGCGGTCGCGGGATGGCAGGACAAGTGCCAGATCGATCCTTCCGAGGAGTCCATATACCCCGCGCTGGGCTCGCAGCGACGGATCTTCACCGCCGGCCCCTTGACCTTCGGCGTAGTGATCTGCCACGAAGGGTGGCGATATCCGGAGACGGTGCGCTGGGCGGCTCGCCGCGGAGCGCAGGTGGTCTTTCATCCGCACGCAAACGTCGCCGAGCCGGGGAGCTACCGCCCGACGCGGTTCGCGGACCCCGCCAACACGTTCCATGAAAAGGCGATCCTCTGCCGCGCTGCGGAGAACACCTGCTACTTCGCGTCGGTGAACGCCGCGAGCGAAGGCTCCGGCACGACTTCCGCGATCGCCAACCCGGACGGCACTCTGCTAAGCTTCCAGCCCTATGGGCGTGATGGACTGCTCGTGGCTGACCTCGATCTCGACGCGGCGACTGGCCTGCTCGCGCAACGATGCCGTACATCGCCGCTGTAAGTGCCGGTCCATGCCTTCCCCGCGCATTCACTTTCCCGCCCATTATCCTCCCCCCACACATATCCTCACTTCGGAGACCCGCAAATGGACATTCTCTTCCTGCTTACGCCCGGCTTCACCGACAGCGCCCGCGACGGCGAGGGCAAGAAGTACTACTGCCCCGACTGTGCGTTCCTCGAAGGCGTGCTGGGCTGCTGCCCCGAGTTGCGCAGGCAGCTCGACATCCGGTACATCGCGTACCCGAGGCCACGCCGCGAGATCGTCGCACTCGTCGGTGACGCGCACCAAGGGTGCCCGAACCTGATACTGGATCCCGCGAACCACACGTTTGTGAACGCGGAGAAGTTCCACCGCTTCGGGGACCGGCTGCACTCCACCGATACGAAGGTAATCGTCGACTATCTGGCCGAGCGATACGGCGTGCTGATTGCGCACTTCTGAAGCGACGCGATGCGAATAGAACTCCACGTGCTTTGATGACGCCCGACATTTCCGTGCGCGACTCGGGGAGCAGGATGCTGCTCCGCCGGGGCGCGAACTTCCACGGGCATGGTCGTGGTCCTTTCAGTTCTGGATCGTCTTGTTCACTTCACCAGTTCGATGTCATTCAACTGCCACGACTTGTCGAAGTAGGCTTCGAGCGGGCCGTAGAAGCGGAAGTACGGGAACCAGCCTCGGCCGGGGATGGTCTTGACCCAGTTCCTGTTTGCTCCTGTGGGCTTGGAGGGGCCGAAGTACAGGTCGACCGAGCCATCGGCGTTTTTCTCAAGGTCCTTGCGCGAGGAAAGGTCCGAGGAGCCCGCGTCGGTGATGACCGGGCCGCGGGTGAGGTTGTCGTAGAGCGTGATGGACCAGAACTGCTTGGCGGGGACGTTGGCGGGAACGCGCAGGCGGTATGACTTGCCACCGTCGAGGAACGCGCCGTCCTTGTCCTTGCTGGTTTCGAGGTAGAGCTGGCCCGCGCCCAGAGTCTTGCCCTGCATCGCCTGGGAGTTCCCGATTGCCTCGTAGAACCACGAGGCCCGCTCTTCGAACTGCGGGAAGTTCTTGCCCTGCTGATTGACCTCGACCATAAGGGCGTACTCCCAGCGCCTGCCGGGCCAAACCTCGGCGCCGGGGACACGCTTGGCGTAGGCGATGGTGCGGGACATCGCGTCGCCGACGACGGCCGCGTCGGTGAGGATTTTCGTGAGCCGGGCATCGGGGTTGAACTTCCTGCCCTTCTCAATCCCGAGGGGCGCGAGCATGGCCATGAAGTATCCGTCTTTGGCCTCAACGGGCTCGGGGGCGAGCACATCGGCGAGGTATGACCAGTACTTCAGGTCGACGGGCTGTGCCGATGTCCAGTCCCTTCCCGCCACGGAGGTGACTGTCATCGCGGGCGGCTTCTCGCGTTTGTCCCATGAATAGAGCCGGTGCGTTTCAAGCGTTGTGCGGGCTTCCTTGGCGTCTTCGCTGAGGCCGCGCGTGCCGAACCAGACTTGGAACGTGGGCGAGTGGAAGACGTGATACCCCTCCGCCTTCACATCCTCGTGGCCGGGCGGGAGAATCAGGAACTTGCCCCCCTCACCCTTGTCAGGCCCGAGCATGCCCGTGTCGGTAATGGACCGCTGCCAGATATCCAGCACTCCTCCGGCGGTCAGGCCCTTGGGCACTTCGACCACCAGCGGTCCCTGGGCCTGCAAGTCCCAGAAGGAGAAGGCGTAGACGGTCGTGATGTTGGGAGTCAGCATCCCCGCCTTGTCCTTGAGGTCGATGTAAAGGCACAGGTCGCCATCTTTCACGCCGAGCGTGTCCCGCTGCGCCAGGTGCAGGGCGTGGAAGCCCACGGCAGGCAGAGCCCACAGGTACGCCTGGCACGCCCGCTGGAAGTCCATCTCGTCGTAGAGACGGGTCGCGGTCGCGTCCGAAGGGAAGCCGTTCTCGAACGTCAGCGTGCCGATGCGGGTGTCGGCGGGTTGCGCGTGCGCATGAGTCGTAAGCAGCGCGCATGAGATCGCGGCGGCGAGGAGGGTGTGTGCGGGGGAGAGCTGAATGGGATTCATGTTCCGTCCTTGTCCTTTCAGTGGATTGGTTTTTCGGACTGTATGCTTGAGGCGTTGCTGATTGCCCGAAGCGATCCGGTTGCTGGCTCTCAACTCCTGGCGGGACATTCTGGAACAACTGGCGAGTTTCTTGAAGAACCAACAGGGCTTTCGACGTCGGGAGTAGGACGCGTTGCGCGCGCACAGATTTGCCGGGTGGAGGTGATTTCGCGGCGCACGTGCTTGCGACGACTGGAGAAGAAAATCTGCAAAATCCCCGAGGATTTGGCCAGCGCGTACAGATGCGCACGCACGGGGGCGGGATGTGTGGGTGGGGTGCGGGCGCCGGGATTTGATACCAGGTGCCGCGGTGGTTATGCGTGAGCATCAAGGCGCACTAGGCCTTCAAAGCAAGGCCTCGTGGCACGGTGAGGGTGACGCCACCCGCTCTGCAGGCGTTCTCTCTGAGCCAGAGGACGGTCAGAGCGGGGGCTTTTTGCCCGCCCACGGCTGAGCTGCCTCGAACCCGGCACAAGCCTGCAACACCAGGGCATCCTGGTGCCAGCCACCGATGACATGGAGGCCCAGTGGCAACCCCTCATTCGTAAATCCGCAGGGGATGCTCGCCGCCGGGTGCCCGGTCAGGTTGAAGGTGGGGGTGAACGGTACCCGGTTGGTCAATCCCGAGATGCGGACATTGGCGTTGGCGAACGACACACCCCCAGCTTCGGTCGGCAGTTTGTCTATCGGGAAGGTCGCCACCGTCCCGACCGGCGAGAGGAGCAAGTCGAACCCGGTGAAGAACTTCTCGACCGCCTGAAAAATCTTATCCTTTATTTCCAGGGCTTCGGCCATTTCGGCGCCGGAGATCTTCGCCCCAACTTCCATCTGTTCAAGGAGGGTCGGGTCGATCCAGTCCTCGTGCCCCTTGAAGACCCCCCGGTCGGCCGCAGCGGTGCAGTACCAGAACGCTTCCCAAGCCTTGATCGGATCCGGCCAATTCGGGGCGATCTCTTCGACCACACAGCCTAACTCTGTGAATCGACGGGCAGCGGCGGTCACCAACCGCCGGACCTCTGGATCCACGGCCTTGGTCCAGCCGTAGTCGAAGGTGAGACCGACTTTCTTCCCCTTGAGAGCCTTGTCCCATCCGGTGATGGCGGCCGAAAAGTTCGGTGCAGGAGCGTCAATGGACAGATAGTCGTACCGGTTCGGCCCGGACCAGACATCCATCAGCAACGCCGCATCGGCGACCGTGCGGGTCATCGGTCCGTCGTGCCCGACCCCGCCAGCCTTCAGCGACCCGGGACGGCCGATGCGACCGATCGACGGTTTGAATCCGAAAATGCCACACCGATCGGCGGGGATGCGGATCGATCCACCACCATCCGTGCCGTGGTGAAGCGGGCCAAGGCCGGCCGCACAGGCCGCACCGGCTCCACCGCTCGAACCGCCGGAGCTGTACTTCAGATTCCAGGGCGTCGGGCAGGGAGGAGCGAGGAGGTTTTGCGTGAGATCGAGATGAGCGAAGGCCGGCAGATTGGACTTTCCAAAGATCACTCCGCCAGCGGCGCGAGTCTTCTCGGTCAGAGGGTGGTCTGCGGTGGCCGGTGCGTTGCCGGTGATTTTGCTCCCGTTGGTGGTCGGCATTCCCTTGACGGCGTGACTGTCTTTGATCGACACGGGGACGCCGTGGATCAGGCCGAGTTTCTCACCTTTCATCACGTCAGACTCGGCGGACTTCGCCGCCGCCATCGCAGATTCCCTGTCGAGGTGGAGAAACGCGTGCAGCTTGGGGTTGAGCGCCTCGGAGCGATCGAGGATTGCTTCGGTCAGTTCGACCGGGGACAACTTCTTTTCGCGGATCAGCTTCACCAGTTCGGTGGCCGGCTTCCACACGAGGTCGTCGGACGAAGCAGCGGGCGCAGCAGAAGCAGCGCGAGCAGCGGCTGGTTTGAAGGCGATGGCCGTCGCGGCCACGGCCGCGGTCGCGGACAGGAACTGACGGCGGTCAAGAGGGAGTTTGTCAGACATGGTTCGTGTTCCTCCGGAAGTCGTAAAGCTGCCTGCAAAAGCAACGAGTTCAAGCCGGGATTTCCCATACGGTTCTCCGCCCGCGACTGTCGTGGGATCGGGAGGGGGGAGAGTAGAGCCGGATCAACGTGGTATCAATGATGACTCTCGGGTCGCGGATGGTGAACAGGGCTTGTGTTCAAAATCGATAAGGCTGGTGGCATCAACCTTCTCGTGCCATCACGCTCTGCTTTGAGAGCGTGATGCGGTGCGCCAGTTGTCTGGGGTGTTGTGAGTGCGGGGGAAGGGCGTGAGTCGGCGGCGTGTACAGATGCGCGTGCACGGGCGCGGGATGTGTGGGTGGGGTGCGGGCGCAGGGAGTTGATGACAGGTGGCTTGGAAAGTCAAGCGTGAGTAGCAAGGCACACGAGGCCTTCAAAGCAAGGCCTCGTGGCACGGTGAGGGTGATGCCACCCGCCCGCCCCTAGCCCTGCAGAGGCGGCACAACCCGTACCTCTACGCGTGGTTACGGCCCGCGCGACGGGCTCGTGCGATTCCGTGGAACGAAGAAGGGCCGAAACTCTCGCGAGTTCCGGCCCTGGAGAGATGACAAGGGACTTGGCCTGTCGAGCGGCGTTCCCGCGAGGTTACGGGTTGCGTGCAACGCGGAAGCCCGTCCCGCCGGACTCCACCACCTGCATCTCATAGCGGCGCGATGCGCGGTTGAACCCATCCTCGAAGTCGAAGAAGCTGCCGCGGGCGATGCGAGAGGTGCCCGAGGCGGGGCCGGTCGGATTCGTCTTCGCGCTGCGGGTGTAGTCACCATACCAGTCGTTCACCCATTCCCACGCGTTGCCGATCATGTCGTGGAAGCCGAGCGCGTTCGCGGCCTTGGTGCCGACAGGCTGCTTGCTGCCGTCGGCGTTCCCGCGGTGCCACGCGATTGCGTCGAGTTCGCCGTAGCGCGGGGTCTGTGCGCCTGCGCGGCATGCGAACTCCCACTCGGCCTCGGTCGGAAGGCGCATGCCGATCTTGCTGCAGAAGTCGGCGGTCTTCGTGAACCCGGCCGTGATCGGAAGCCCGCTGCGCGAGTCCTGCGCGGGGTCTGGCTGGTCGCCGGCCGGAGTGGTGGTGAAGGTCACGGCCCCGTCGGGTCCGGCGACCGCCGTCTGGCGGGTGACGATCTTGTTTCCCTGCTGATCGACAAGCTCGACGCCGCCGCGCACCACGATCGTCGCACCGCCGCCCGCCTCGATCTCGGCGCCTTCGACGCCAGGCTGTGCGCGCTCCGCTCCGGACTTCGCGCCCGCGCCCATCACCTTCGTCCACTGCTCGCGGGTGACTTCATACCGACCGAGGTAATACGGCTCGGTGAGCGTCACGCTGTGAGCGGGAACCTCGTTCGCGAGGGCCTCTGCGTCGCCAGCGCTCTTGCCCATCATGAACTGCCCCGATGGAACAAGTAGCATCTCGATGCCCGAGGCCTTGTCGCGCACGCGCCACGGAAGACCCGTCTTCGCGATCGCGTCGCGCAGCGCGGCATCGGTGACGACCTTCGCGTCGACATCCTTCTCGATCACTTCACACCAATCGAGCGTCGCGGGAGCGCGGGTCGCTGTTGCAGCGGGGACAGCGGGAGCCGCCGGCGCGGCCGTCGTGGTCACGGCGACGGTGGTCGCCGGGGCCTTTGCAGCGGGCGCCGCGTTCATTCCGACCGTGCGCGCCGCAGGCATCGTGCTCGAGAGCGGCGCAGCCAGCGTCGTCGCAGCGGGCGAGTTCTTCATGAACATCGCGTACCACACGCGGTCGAGCTCTTCGGCGCGAACGCGGAGGCGTTCGCGCTGCACGGCGCGCTGGTCCGGAGCGCGGTCGTCCATCGTCATGATCACGCCCCTGCGGTTCACGGGCACGACTTCCTCGAGCATGCGCAGGCCCGTCTTGTAGAGCGCGATCGCGCCGGCATCATCGAGCGACTCCGCCTGCTCGAGCATCTCCTTCACGAGGTAGCGCGCGTTGAACTGCGCGTCGCCGCCCATCGCGAACTCCTTGATGTCCTTCTCGCTATAGGCCTGCGAAGCGACGGCGTTGTTCTCGAATTGCGGCGGAACGATCACGCGGTCGACGATGTGCACCACGCTGCCACCGACGGGAATGTCGCCAGCCACGATGCGCGCCTTGAACGGCTCTTCCATCGAGCGATCCGGGTTTGACCGCATGCGGTAGACGAAGACCGTGCCGTTCGCGATGATGTCGATCACGAAGCGGTCGTTGTTCTCGGAGATCATCGTGGGGCCGCGCTCGCCGTCGTCGAAGTCGAAGCTCCAAGTCTGCAGCTTCGGAAGCGCGTGCCAGTCGAGGACGGCGCGAAGCATCTCGCGGTTCTTCGGGTCAAGGAGCGCTGTGCGCTCCGCCTCGGAGAGCCGCGCAAAAGCGTCATTGGTCGGGATGAAGAGCGTCCAGTTGCCGTCGGGCTCGGGCTTCGCCCAATCCTGGTCTGCGCCGCTCGCCTCGACGGCGGCGATGAAGGTCGAGAAGCGTCCATCGGGAACCGCACGCAGAGCCTCGATGAGATTGACGGGCGCGGCCTCCTTCATGGAGATGCCCATCGAGTCTTCGGAGCGTGTCGGCTTCGGCAGCACCACGCGGTCGATCACATGGATCACGCCGTTCGTGCAGCGGATGTCGCCGTCGACGACCCTCGCCTCGCCGTAGCGGAACCCGCGTCCGTCGGCTGCGATCGACTCGCGACCGCCGCCCGCGGTGCGCGCCAACTGCGCGTCCTCGATGTTCGCGATCTCCATCGAGACGAGGAGGCCCGGCACGACATGATGCGCGAGGATCGCGCGCAGCTTGTCCTTGTTCTCAGGAAGCAAGAGCGACTCGAGCGTGCCCTTCGGCAGCGCAGCGAATGCCTCGTCGGTCGGCGCGAAGACGGTGAACGGGCCGCCCGACTTGAGCGTGTAGGTGAGTCCCGCCGCGTTGATCGCGGCGAGGAGCGTCTTGAACTTCGCATCGGTCGCTGTGTCGATGATGTCCTTGGTCGCGGTCGCGGTGTCGCGCGGGGCGGGCGCTCCGCCGACTGCGCGGACCTGAACCTGAAGCGGGACGGCCGCGGGAGCTGTCGAGGCGAACAAGATAGCTGCCGCCAAAGAGAGCGGATTCCAGAAGAGTTGCATTGAGTGGTCCTTGATTGGACAAAGGGGTGATCGCCGCGTCGCAGGAGTCTGCCCAAAGCAGTTCACCTCGCACGGCTGAGACGCGACTAAGTTCGTTTCGAGTCTTCGGGCGGATTCCCACCGAGAAAGAAATTGCGGCGGGCGCTGGAGCTTCGCCTCGCCATGAAACCCGTTGTACGTCTTGCGTGCGATGTTTGCGAGGTCGAAGGCTGGTGGCATCAACCTTCTCGTGCCATCACGCTCTGCTTGGAGAGCGTGATGCGGTGCGCCGGTTGGCTGGGGTGTTGTGAGTGCGGGGAAGGGCGTGAGCCGGCGGCGGGTGGGTGATGCGCAGATCGTCGCGGTTGGTGGCTGGAGCGTGGGTAGGAGGAGTAGGGGTCGGCTCGGAGAGCCGACGTACCCAAAGGGTGCGGCTGGTGGCATCAACCTTCTCGTGCCATCACGCTCTGCTTTGAGAGCGTGATGCGGTGCGCCAGTTGTCTGGGGTGTTGTGAGTGCGGGACAGGCGTGAGTCGGCGGCGGGTGGGTGATGCGCAGATCGTCGCGGTTGGTGGCTGGAGTGTGGGTAGGAGGAGTAGAGGTCGGCTCG
>VYLN01000104.1_pt1 | contig 18057 bp, 10 predicted proteins | sample 5109471 | NCBI WGS metagenome assembly VYLN01 (sample SAMN12291806, study PRJNA351875) | freshwater metagenome | isolation source: freshwater lake | place: USA: Michigan, Lee Lake | collected 2013-08-06 | reverse complement strand
GGCGGTGTTTGAGGATTTGTATGGGAATCGGTTTGATTTGATTCAGCATGTGGAGGCGTGAGCCGTGCGAACACATGACGCATCGACGCGCACATCAATCGTCGTTACGCAATCATGTCGCGCTGCTACCGATGTCCGTGCGCATGACTTTGCCCACAAATCCGATCGCCGCCGCAGCTTCGTACGCACGGTCGCGGGCTTGTGGGAGCGTCGGCGCGAGGGCGGTGACGCCCAGGATGCGCCCACCATTGGTGACGATTGTGCCGTCGGGAAGTTTCTTGGTACCGGCGTGGTAGACGGTGACGCCCGGCATGCGGTCGGCGGCGTCGATGCCGGTGATGGCGGCTCCGGATTTGGGCTTCTCGGGATAGCCTTCGCTGGCGATGACGACGCAGCAGCTTGCATCGTTTTTCCAGCGCACGTCAACATCGGCGAGTCGGCCTTCGCAGGTTGCCATCATGAGTTCGATGATGTCGCTGTCGAGGCGCGAGATGATGGCTTGGCATTCGGGGTCGCCGAATCGGCAGTTGAATTCGAGCACTTTTGGACCAGCGGGCGTGAGCATGAGGCCGGCGAAGAGGACGCCTTTGTAGTCGATGCTTTCGCGCTTGAGAGCATCGACGATGGGGACCAGCACTTCGCGTTCGACGCGTGTCATGAGTTTGTCGTCGAGCGTGGTGCTGGGGCAGAAGGCGCCCATGCCGCCTGTGTTGGGGCCTTTGTCGCCGTCGAGCAGGCGCTTGTGGTCTTGCGCGGGAGGCAGCACGAGAATGGAAGAACCATCGGTAATGGCGAGAACGGAGACTTCGGGGCCTGAGAGTTTTTCTTCGATGAGAACTTTCGCGCCGGCGTCGCCGAAGACGCGCTTGACCATGATTTGTTCGATTGCCGCGTGCGCTTCGCTGAGTGATGCGGGGACGACGACGCCTTTGCCTTTGGCGAGGCCTGTGGCTTTGATGACGGGCAGGTCGCCGCGTGGTTTGTCGTAGGCTTTTTGCATCGCGGGCTTGGTGTCAAGCTCGCGCTGGATGAACTTGCGGCGGTCGGCGGGATCGCGGTAGTCGTTGGCGGCGGTGAGCAGTGAATCGATGAGCGGTTCGTCAACGCAGCGCGTTTCGAGATAGCCGCGTGCGCTTTCGGCGTCGGTGAAGACCCGGCCTTCGCCTGTGGGGATGCTAGCGCTGCGAAGCATTTGCTTGCACCAGGCTTTGTCGGCTTCGAGCTGTGCACCGGCGCGACCGGGGCCGAAGACTTTGCAGGTCTCTGATGCGAGTTTGTCCGCGAGGCCTTCGGCGAGGGGATCTTCGGGACCGATCACGACCAAGCCGATGTTGTGCTTCTGGATGAATTGCACAGTGCGGTAGGCTTCGCGCGCGCTGACGGGTACGTCGATCGGTCGGCTTATGGCGGCGAGGCCTGGGTTGTCGTGGCTGGCGAAAAGCGTGCCCACCCGGGGGCTGTTGGCGATGGCGATGCCCAGGGCGTGTTCGCGACCGCCCGAGCCGATGAGAAGGACGTTGATGGGTGAACCGGTCGCCATAGGGGGCGATGATAGGAAAGGGGCCGGGGTAAACAGTGAACGGTGGCGATTATCGCTTGAGGCGCACGCCGGAGACAAGCATCCAGAGACCCAGCGATGCGGTTGCACCGAGCATGGTGCCAAGCGTGCGCACGAGGAAAGTTTGGTCGTACCACGCGGCACCGCGCTCTTTGAAGAAAGCACGGCGGACTTCATTCGTGTCTTCGACTTTGCCTTGCGAGAGTTGCATGGACCAATCGGCGTTGGCGGCGGGGTAGTTGCGCATGGCTTTGACGCGACCGTACGTTGGCACAGAGAAGAGCAACGCGAAGACGATGGCGATGATGCCCGAGGTGATAATGCGTGTGCGAGCGATGGGCGTGCGTGCGCCTTTCTTTACCCAGATTGCCAGAAGGATCATGACGAATGCCGAGAACGCGGGAATGACGGCGGCGGTGGTTTTGTTGGCTTCGGCGGGTGCGTTGAGAAAGGCGTACGCGCCGCATCCTAATAAGAGAACGGCCAGCACTGCGAGCGCGAGTGCGGCGGCGGTGGCTTTGGCGGTTGCGTGTGGTGAGCTTGCGGATGCTGCGGTGTCGCTGGTTGTCATACGGCTATCGTTGGGAAACTGGCGGCGGGCTGCCGAAAAATCAGATGATTTTTCGAGCGGATAAGTGGATGCGGATGAGTGCTGATTTGACGCGCTGATCGCGAGCGTGCGAGTTGGTGCGTGAAGATTGCTGATGGTGATCGTGGGCGGATTGATTGTGTGTTCTGTCGTTTCGTTTTGAACTCTGGCTGTATCGAAGTGTGTATTGAAGTGTGTATTGAAGTGTGTATTGAAGTGTGTATTGAAGTGTGTATTGAAGTGTGTGTATGCCAAACTGGCCACTTGAACAATGGATTGTGGTTGCGGGCACGCCGATTATCGCGATGCTGGGTGTGGTGTTGACGTTTGTCACGCTGCCTGGGACGTGGCTGATTGTGTTGTGGTCGCTGGGTGTGGCGATTTGGCAGCCCGATGTTGTCCCTTGGTGGGTTGTGGTGATTTTGGTTGTGCTTGCAGCGGCGGGTGAGGCGCTGGAGTTTTTGGCGTCTGCCGTTGGGGCGGCGAAGGCCGGGGCAAGCGCCTGGGGAATTGTGTTTGCGATTGTGGGCGCGTTTATTGGCGCGGTTGCGGGGATGTTCATCATTCCGGTGATTGGGGCGATTGTCTTTGGCGCGCTTGGCGCGGCGGTGGGCGCGGTGCTTGGGGAGATGGCAATTGCAAAACGCAACTGGGAAGACAGCAAGAAAATCGCGAAGGGAGCGGCGATTGGTCGGCTGCTTTCGATGCTCGCGAAGGGGCTGGTGGCGGTGATTATGGGGATGGTGATTTGCTTGGTGGTGGTTTTGCGGTAGTTTGTCAGGGGTGACTTTGAGTGCAGTCGTTGTGTTCAGCGCTGGCGAGGGCTTGCGCCCTTCGGCGCTTGTGATTCGTCGGTACACTGATGCGTGAAGCTGAGTGTTGTCATCTTGAGTTTCAATCGGCGCGATGCGCTGCTGCGCACGCTGCGCGAGATTGATGCATGGCGCGGCGAGCATGATGCTGAAGTGATTGTGGTGGATAACGGCAGTGGCGATGGATCGGTTGAGGCGGTGCGAGAGAAGTCGCCTTGGGTGAAGCTGATTGCGCAAGCGTCAAACACGGGCGTTGCGGGGTTCAATGCTGGCGCGGCGATGGCGAATGGCGAAATGCTTCTGATTTTGGATGATGACAGTTGGCCTGAGCCGGCTGCGCTGACGGGTGCAATGGCGATGATGCGAAGCAGAGCGACGCTTGGTGGTGTGGCGCTCGTGCCCAAGCACCCGACGAGCAAGCAAACCGAGTGGACGTTTGCAACACGTGCAACGGCGCGATTCCCGGTGATGGGCTGCGGCAACCTGGTTCGACGCGATGCATGGCAGAAAGTGGGCGGTTATGAAGAAGGCTTTTTTTTGTATCGCAACGACACTGATCTTGCGATGAAGCTCTTGGGCGCGGGGTATGACGTGTATATGGATCCTGCGTGGACCGTTTGGCATGACAGCTCGGCGACGGCGACAAAAAGCGAGCGATGGTTGCAAATGGCAACGCGCAATTGGATCTGGCTGTGCAAACGGCATGGCTACTCGTGGCGCGTGAAGTTGCTCGCGGGCGTGCTAGGCGGCATGGTTGCGCTGCGACACGCTGGGCCCAGTTTGTCTCGGCTTCGCTGCGTGGCGACAGGCATCATGGATGGAATTGATATCGCCCCGCCAGCGCTGCCCGCGAGCGTCATCGTGACGGGCGATGCGATGAAGGAATACTTGCGGATGCGATGGCGCGGGGCGACGTGATCGTTGTGTTCGACATGATCAACGAGTGATGTAATCACACTTACGGACACTGGCCGCCGGCGAGGACGTTGAAGTAATCCACAACATCCTGGTCTTCAGGGAAGACGCCGTTGTTGTTGAAGTCGATATCGCTACACGTAGCGCACATGCCGCCTGCCAAGACGCTGAAGAGGTCGGTCACATCTTGATCTTCGGGGAAGATGCCGTTGTTGTTGAAGTCGATGGAGTCGCACGCGGGCTGGGGGCAGTTGGCGGGTACGGCGATTTCGCACAATCGCACAAGGGCATACTCGCTTGCTTCGATATTGCCGTTACTTGCGAGCGGCGCGGGGACTTGCTGGGTTGTCACGAGCGCGCCGTTGTCGGCTGTTGCGTACGTACCCACAGCGAGGCGCACGAACTCGGGCAGCTGAGCGTTGGCGGCAAGACCTAGTTCGCTGCGAATGTTGATGACGCCTTCGAGCACGCCTGTGGTGCTGCTGGCTTGCTGGGTTTGACTGGTGGTGCCTTGATCGAACCAGCCGCTAAAGTTATTGCCGCTTTCGTTGGCGAGGAAGGCATCCCAGCTTGCGATTTGGCCAGCTTTTGCCCAGTTGGCGGCGCGAAGCGTGCCTGCGGGATCTCGCGAGACGTAGAGGAAACGGTCGTTGTTGCCACTTGCGGGATTGGTTGCGACATACAGCATGTCGCCTCGCAAGCCGGCCCAGAGATTGACGCCGCCATTACTCGAAACGAGTGTGCTGGCCGTGTCGCGTGCACCGTCGATGGTCCATTGAACAATCGGCTGTCCGCCTGTGACGGTGTAACGCCAGTCGGCACCAGCGTTGTTGTCCCACGTGGTAACGCAGTTGTTGAAGGCGAACTCGAGGCTGGTTGCGTTTTGAGGAATGGCGATCGTCGTTGACCATGTTGTGCCGTTTGGCGTCATCGGCACGCCACTCACGACGTTGGTCCATGTGTTGATGCCCCAGTGAAAACAAATCGTGCTGCTGCCTGCAAGCGGGCGACCGGCGGGGTTGTACGTGATGGTGAGTTGCTGGCCCGCAACAGGCTGCGTCGGTGCGATGGTGACGGCGGGGTTGCTGCCTCCCCCACCACTGCCCACGCCGTCGCCAACCCACACGTGTTGAATGGGTGACTTGGTGACGTTGCCGCGTGTGTCGACAGACTCGATGTAGTAGTCGATGAGTTTGCTGCGCTGGCCATCGATCTTGGCCCAGTATTGATCGGCGATGTACGTGGGACTCTCAAAGAAGTTGATGCTCGGGTCGTTGTAGACGTTGCCCGCAGGAAAAATGCGACGCGTCATGGAGATGCTTTGCCATGCGCCCACACCCGGGCCGCCCGCGTAGGTTTCGTTTTCAATGTTACTCAGGTTGCGCTGGCCGTCAGCGTCGATGCGGTACTTGAGCGTCGTACTTGTGATGCCTGCGACGTCGTATGCGAACGTCCACACATAGAAGTCGCCGCCGCCGTTGAGGTTGGCGGCGCGTTGTTGGTAGCCGTATTGCGGGCCGAAGTTCACGCTGCCTGGGTTCCAGGGGTGGCGCTGGGGATACCACACGGTTGGTCCGGTGGTGTCGAGCGTTGTGTTGCCAGTAATGACGGCGTCGGCGTGTTGCACGGCTTCGTTGCACGCGATTGTGGGTTTGACTTCAAAGTCTTCGGCGGTTCCGTAGTACATGTAGCCGCTGTTGAGACTGCCCAGGAAAAAGTGCCAGGCACGTTCCGCACTGGTTGTAGCTGTGCTGGGATAGAGAATGCGACCAACATCAAGCCCCGCAGATTGCGGACCTCCTGCGCGCGTCACGATTTGTTCAGCAGTCGCGACGCGGTTGTTGGCTGCTGTGATGACAGCCCAATTGCGAGCATCAACGTGCCAGCCGTTCTCGACATCGATTGCGCCGCTCGCACCCAGCAGCGGCCAATTCCAATTGATGAACTGGGGCGCGCCGAAGTCGCCGTCGGCATTGACCCATGCGCCGTCTTCGACGTGCACGAAGTCGTTGGCGGGCACAGGGTGATCGGCGAGATACTTCTCAACGACGGTGGGCACATACTGCGCGCCGTTTGCGCTGCTTGCAAGATTTGGCGTAGCTTCGCGGTAGTACGAATATCCGCCTCCCCAAGCGTTGTCGCCGTCGTGTGCGAGCAGGGCGAGCTGCGGGCGGTTGGGAGCGATGCCATTGGGCGCGAGCGATTGGATGGCATCAAAGCCGCCCAGTCCTATAGGCGCGTAGCCGTCATCCCAGCTCAGGGCTTGCATCGCGGGGACGACGATGACTTGGCTGACTGCGCCGGTGTTGGGATTCACGTAGCGTGCGCGGCGCGGGGTTGTTGCGAACGGAACTGCCTCGGCAGGAGAGCAGCCGCGTGAGATGCTCTTGCGGAAATAGCTCCCAGCAGCAGGATTGATTTGATCGGCGCGATTGGGCGCGTCGGTGTTGATGCCGCCACTGCCGAAGATGACGGGAAAATCGCTGCAAGCCCGGCTGATTTTCTCGCTGCTGACGATGACCCAGTCGATGCCCTCTTGATCGAGGACTTCGATCATGGCGGTGCTGAAAGCCATTTCGCTTGGGAAAAGACCGCGACTTTGTGATGCGCCCGTGCCCCAAGTATCGTTGTAGATTCGGCGGTAGAGCTGCAGCTCTTTGCGAAGCGTGGTTGCATCAACCAGCGGCATGAGCGGATGGTGGAAGCCAAACTGCACGACATCGACACGTGGCACCTGCGTGCCGGCCGCGGGACTGGTGCGCCAGGTGCGGCCATCGCGGATGCGTTGCCACCATGTGGGGTTGTACCCAAGCTGGTTCGCGGCTCCGAGGCTGTTGAGATTTTCGATCAGGCCGCCCGAGAAACTGATTTGCGTGCCGCCTTCGGGAGTCCAATCAAAGTCATCGACGGCGTCGATCATGCGATACTGGTACCCGGCGACACGGTCAGGCAGGCTGAAGATTTCGCGGAGGTTGTTGGTGGGGTTGGTCGCGCCGGCGTCCTTTCGCTGGATGCTTTGCCAGACGAGTTCGTAGCGATCGGTGCCGCTTGCTTGCTGGTCGGGCCAGTAGATGGGTTGCTCCATGTGCCAGAGGTAGGTGTAGTGGACCTTTTGCTGGGCGAGAGCGGTGCCGGCGAGTGTGAGCGTGAGCAGCGATGCAAGCGTGCGCAGGTGAAGCATGGTGGATTCCCGAAACGTGCGTGGCTGAGTATCAGACACGAAAACTGCGAGCGTGTCAAGACGGATTGAAGCCTAGCGATACTGACACCAGCGGAAAAAACAAGGTCCGGCCTTTCGACCGGACCTTGCGAGTTTCATCGAATCAGGCGTTCAAATCACGCGAGCGTGACTGACGCATGAGCGATCTTTAGTAGGGGCAGGGAGCGCCAGCCAGGACGTTGAAGAAGTCAATCACGTCGGCATCTTCGGGGAAGACGCTGTTGCGGTTGAAGTCGATGCTGTCACAGGACAGGCATTCAGCGCCAGCCAAGACATTGAAGAAGTCGATGACGTCAGCATCTTCGGGGAAGACGCAGTTGTTGTTGAAGTCGATATCGCAGACGCCAGGAGCGGCATCGTTGACTTGGAGGCTGAACCAGTAGTCGTTAGCACCGCTGCCGCACAGCGTATCAAGCTGAGTGCCTGCCATGCCGACGAAGACACGGTAAGTGCCCGGGGCCAGGTCGTTGGCGACAACTGAGAAGTTGGCGCAACCAGCCAGACGCGGGGGAGCAACTGCGATTTGCACAATGGCCGTGCAGTCGTTGTTGAGCAGTGCAACTTGGGGTTCGAACTGTGAGCGACCCTTGATGGTGACGTCCGAGGTCGAGGTGATGGTGAACTCGTACCAGTCGGTATCACGCAGGCCTTGGATGTCGAAGTCCTTCCAGCTGTTGCCAGCGATGGTGTCACCGCAGGTGATTGCCCTAAAGGCTTCGGGGGTAGCGTTGCAGCCACCGTTGGTGTCCGAACCGCAGGCTTCGCCTTCGGCCAGTGCGTTTGCGGGTGCCGCAACGTACTGGTCGCAGGGGCAGGAGCCCAGATCGGTGATGGTCAGGACACCAGCGCCACGGTCAGGAGCGACGCCCCAGCCAGCGACGCGGATGAAGTAGGTGGTACCGGGGCTGAGGCCAGCAACGGTGAGGCTGCTGAGCAGGCCATCGCCGCCGTCGTCATCGCAACCGATCGAGGTGGTCGCCGCGCAGCTATCGAAGAGTTGGATGGTGGTGTCGCCAATGACCGTGCTGGCGTTGGTGTCGAAAGTGTAGCAGGAGCTGGTGGCAAGGAAACTGAACCAAACGTCAGCGCCGTCGCTGCCGCCTGCTGCGCAGGTGCCAGCGCCCGGGCCGCCGGTTGCGCAGTTGTTGTCAAAGGCGTTGCTGCCGACCACAGCGGCGATAGCGCCGGAGCAGTCGTCATTGGCAACGGTGCCGCCGCCAGCGGTTTCGGTGATGGCGATTTGGCCAGGACCGCTTGAGCCGCCGAAGCCGTCAACCTGGAGGATGTAGCTCTGGCCTTGCGTCACGCAGAGGGTGATTTCGCTTTGAGCGCCGCAAGCGTCATCGCTGCAGCCACCAACGGCCGTGCCGCCGCAGCCGTCGTAGGCCTGCAGGGTCGTGTCGAAGCTGCTGCCGCAGAGGCTGACCAAGGCGGTGCCGGTGACGGAAGCGGTGTAGCGATAGAAGATGTCAGGACCGCCGCCGCCGCAGGGGTTGGTGCCTTCGCTAGAGGCCAGCACGGTGTCAAAGGTGATGGGGCTTGTGGTCGAGCCGTTGATCTGAATTGCGTTGGCGCACAGATCGTTGGCGGGTGGGGGCGAAACGCCTTCGGTAATTTGCAGATCGCCAGCACCGAGGGTTGAACCATCGAACGAAGCAACGCGAACGAAGTAGTCTTCGCCAGCAGTGACTTCCAACACGGTGCGGCTGAGGAGGCCGGTGCCTGCGTCGTCATTGCAAGCGATTTCAGTGCCGCCGCATTCATCGAAGATCGACAGCGTGGTGTCATCCAGAGCGATGCTACCGAGCGTGTCGAACTGGACGAACTGCGTTGCGGGGGCTGCGGGTGCGGTGTAGCGGAACCAAACGTCGTTACCGTCGGTGCCGCCCACGAAGATGCAGCTTGCCACGCCGCCGTCAGCGGTGGCGAAGGTGTTGTCGAACGTGTTGCTACCTGCAACAGCCGCGCTAGCGGTTGCACAGGTGTCGTTCGCGACAGCAACAGCCGGCGTTTCGGTGATGGTCAGTTGACCTGGGCCGAAGCCGCCGCCGAAACCGTCGACTTGGATGATGTACGAAACACCAGCCGTTGCGAGGAACGAGGTCTGGCTTGACAGACCGCAAGCGTCATCGCTGCAGGGGCCAACGGGTGCGCCGCCGCATGCGTCGTAGGCTTGGAGCGTGGTATCAAAGCTGCTGCCGCAGGTGCTGATGGTCGTTGAACCGGTGACGGCTGCGGTGTAGCGATAGAAGATGTCTGGACCTGAGCCGCCGCAGGGGTTGGTGCCTTCGGAGACGTAGGCCGAGGTATCAAAAAGCAGGGGGCTCGCCGTGGGGCCGTTCTGGACGATTGCGCCCGCGCAGGTTTCGCCGGGGTTGCCGCCGCCAGTGCCTTCGGAGATGGTCAGGATGCCGTTGACGGGCACAGCACCGCCCGTACCGCGCCAGCTGGCAACACGGATGAGGTAGGTGGTGCCAGGAGTCACGGGGAAGCTGTTGATGGCGCTGCGAAGTCCGCAGCTGTCGTCGTTGCACGCGAGCTGGGTACCACCGCAGGTATCAAGGATGACCAGCGTGGTGTCGCCCGTCGGGCCCGCACAGGTGTTGACGTTGATGGTCGAGACACCAGCGGGAGCGGTATAACGGAAGTACAGATCAAGATCGTCTTGGGGCACGCCAGCGGTCGGGAACGCGCAAGCCGCGTCGGTTCCGTCGTCGGTTGCGCCCGTGTTGTCGAATGGCGTGGCACCGGCTGCCACGATGGTTGGCGTCGCACAATTGTCATTGGCGAGCGCCGCGTTGGCCAGGAGCAGCGTTGCGCTGACGCCCAGCGTTGTACAGATCTTCCGCATGATGAATTCCCTTCTCTCGAAGTTTCCCGAACACACGATTGGCAGTGGAACTGCCGTTTTACCGACTCGAACGAGCCGGGCACACGATTGTGAGAGCATCGGCGCAATGCCCTGCGGTTGTTCTGGCGAGAGTGCAGCCCGCCAGAGTTGCCAAGGCAATGCGACGAAATTCTCCTCTATCAGTCTACAGAAACTGACGGGCGACGCAAGCGCAGATTGCGGCATTTTGCGGATTGTGTCAGAAGGTTGTTCAGTCTCAGGAGTTACAAGCTTACAGAAAGCTAACAATTTGCGAGTTGGGCTTGCTCCTTCTCGTACTCAAATTGAAAATCGGCGAGCATCACGCTCGCCGACGGCAAAAGCAAAGAAATTGCCGTTCAGCCTTGGGCGGACTTGAGGCCCATACAGCGACGCCACGCGCTGACTTGGCCCAAATGGACCATCGGATGGCCGACCATCAGGAAGTTAATCGCCGCTCCGACGGTCGGGAAGACTTCACGACGAGCGGGGTCAGGGAAGATCGCTGTAAGTTGCGTGTCTTGCGCGTGTTGCAGCGCGTGCATCGCGGCGGAGTGAGCCTTGGCGAAATGGTCGCTCAGTAGGCCGATTTTTGGGTACTTGGTGCCTTCGGGGTCATCTTCGCAAGGGGCTCCGGCTTTGAAGAGTGCGTCCCAGGTTTCGGGGGCTTTGATGGCGGCGATTTCGTTTTCGGGCTGACCCAACAGCGAGAGCACGCGGGCGGGGTAGAGCGCGAGATGGCCGTAGACGAAGGTGGGCGTGTTGGTGTCGATCACGACGTTGTTCATGCCGCGGGGTTTGGCGCCAGCTTTGGCTGGGTCCACGTCCTTGAGCATGAGTTCCGCATATTGCAGGGCGCGCTTGGCACCGGCGACGATGTTCTGGGCATGTTCCGCCATGGGTTATTCCTTGTGGTCCTCGAAAAGCGTGTGAATATTTGCGGCACGACGTACGAACGACGGTAGAACCGGCAATGTTGGCACGTGCCGCGTGGGCGTGCGATGCCGGTTATGCGAGATAGTCGCTCCTTTTTCGCGTGCTTGCCCAAAGTCGCTGCTTTAACCAACCGACCTCACTGATGCGTGGTCGGAGGCGGGCGTATCCGCCGGATCGGCCGCGCATGTTCCGACAACCGGAGATGTGCGGTTCGCCCTGGTGGGCGGTGCCCCGAAGTTCATTCTTCCGCAGCGAGGTTTTCCAATGATGAGCATTCGCAACAATATGAAGAACGTGATGGGCGTGCTGTTGGCCTTCGCCGCCGGGACGACGGTGGCTTTGGCGCAGGACGCGACTGAACCCGTGGCCCCTGCCGACCCCACGACTCCTGCGGCTGACTGGGCACCGGCTCAGGACGAGGTCCAGAACAATGCAACTGCGACCAGCAGAGATAACTCCGCTGGCGAAGCTGAGCAAACTGACAACAACGTGGTGATCGACGACAACATGACGGTCGATCTGCACGTCAAGGACGAAGACCTGGCCAACGTGCTCGAGATGTTGAGCATCCAGAGCCAGAAGAACATCATCGCGAGCAAGGATGTGCAAGCCCGCGTGACGGCGAACCTGTACGGTGTGACGTTCTACGAAGCGCTTGATGCGATTCTGAACGTGAACGGCTACGGCTTCATCGAAGAAGGCAACTTCATCAAGATCTATACCCTTGATGAACTGACCAAGAAGCAAGCTGACCTGCGCAGCAAGGTGAGCAAGGTCATCACGCTGAGCTACATGAACTCGGTCGATGCGGCTGAGTTTGTCAAGCCACTGTTGAGCCCGGATGGTCAGATCAAGGTGAACAGCAAGGCGAGCACCTTCGCCAGTGCGGGCGAAACGCCCACGGGTGCGGAAGACTACGCCCACGGCTCACTGCTGGTGGTGTATGACTACGAAGAGAACGTTGCTCAGGTGGAAGAAATGGTTCGCCTGATTGACACGCGGCCGGCCCAGGTGCTGGTTGAAGCCACTGTGCTGCAAACGCAGCTCAACGAAGCCAACGCTTTGGGCGTGGACTTCAGCGTGGTTGCTGACATGAGCTTCACGGATTACGTCGGCACGCCTTTGCAGGCCGTGAACAGCATTTTCGCTGGCAACAGCGATGCAGCAGTCGGCGGCGCGACCGCTGACCGCGGTGGCAGCGGCGTCACGAGCGGCGTGGGCAACGTAGCCAGCGGCCCGGGCGGCATCAAGGTCGGTATCGTCAGCAACGACGTGAGCGTCTTCATTCGTGCACTCGACGAAGTGACCGACACCACCGTGCTGAGCAACCCCAAGATCATGACCCTCAACCGCCAAAGCGGCCGCGTGCTGGTTGGTCGTAAGGTCGGCTACCTCAACACGACTGCAACCGACACGAGCACGACGCAGAGCGTTGAGTTCCTGGATACTGGTACCAGCTTGTACTTCCGTCCGTTCGTCACGACCAACGGTTTGATCCGCATGGAAGTCAAGCCCAAGGTTGCTGAAGCGGCGATTCGTCAGATCAGCGACATCGGCGGCAACCCCGTCACGATTCCTGATGAAATCACCAACGAAATCACCACGAACATTCTCGTTCGCGATGGTCAGACGGTGGTCCTGGGTGGTTTGTTCCGCGAGAACGTGACCGTCACGCGCAAGCAAGTGCCGGTGCTGGGTGACATTCCCTTCATTGGCAACGCATTCCGCGGCCATGACGACAGCACCAACCGCAACGAAATCATCTTCCTGATTACGCCCACGATTGTCGATGATGCCATGGTCACTGAGTCAGGCGAGCGCGGTTCCCAGTATGTTGACCGCATCGTCGCTGGCACACGTGAAGGCACGCTGCCGTGGAGCCGCGACCGCATGACCAACAACCTCAACATTGAGGCTGAACGTCTGGCTCGCGAAGGCAAGACTGCTGAAGCTCTCAACAAGACTGAACGCTCACTTGGCATGAGCCCCGCACAGCCTGAAATGATCGAGATGCGCGAGCGTCTGACGGGCAAGAAGGCCCCCGCGACCAACCGCAGCTTCCTTGATCGCGTCATCAACAAGCAAGCGGCTGAAAACCTGCTGCAAGTGCAGGCTGCCGAGCAAGTCAGCAGCAACAACCAGCAGTCCGAGTTGAACAACGCAGTCACCGAGGTGCCCAGCTTCACGGCGGTGCCTTCGGAACTGGCCAGCACTGACAACCTCAACACGGAGAACCAGAGCAACACCGAGCCTTCGATGCAACTGACCGGCACCGAATACACCAGCCAGTTTGACTCCACGAACCAGCTCAACACCGAGTCGAGCGACCAGGTTAGCAGCGACAAGACCAACGACAGCGACGCCGCCGCGACGCAAAGCACGTTGAAGGCTCTGAACGCGATGAACAACAACCCGGTTGCCGAAGGCTTCGCGCAGCCTGTTGCGGCGAGCGACCAACTCATGGCCAGCACGCTTCTCGAAGCGGTGGACACGAGCAAGACCATGCCCAGCAACTTCAACTTCTCTGGCCCCTACGCCAACAAGTGGACCGGCCCCACCGGCTTCACGAGCGGCATGAACAACTGGTATACGTACCTGCTCAGCTTCTACGGCCAATCACCCAATGTGAAGAACGCCCAGACGCAGCCCGTGCAGCAGAACCAGACGTTCAGCAACGTGAACGAGCAGGTTCCTGAAGCTCAGATCGAAACGAGCAGCCAGGGTTGGAATGACGACGAATAAACCCTGACTGACGAGTGACCACCAACCGACACCCCGCGATTGAGAGATCGCGGGGTGTTTTTTCAAAATGGCCATATGGATAAAATTGCCAAATTGAGGTGTTGCCTTTACTTGGCCATTTGGCAATTTGACTAGTTGGAAATATCGTCGCTCAGCCCCGCTGTTCGAGGTCGAGCTCGGTCTTGAGAGCTTGCGCCAGGTACTCGTATTCGGCCGTGGTGTTGTACACCTGTGCGCTCACGCGGATGATGCGTTCGTTGGTGCTCATCAGGCGCCAGATGGGGACGACGATGCGGTACTTGTCGAGAAGCACGTCTTGCAGGGCATCGTCGTAGCAGGTGGGGCGAGTCTTGAGGTGCTCAGGTGGCTCGGGCAGTTTGAGCGTGACCATGGTGCCCACCATGGCGTCGGGCACGCAGGGTTGCAGGTTGTAGAGGCTGCCCAGATGCCCGCAGAGAATTTTGCGGGCTTGCAGAATCATGTGGTGGTTGTGCCGCATCAGGGCGGGCCAGCCGCCGGGGAGGATTGCTCCCATCGCGTCAATCGCGGCGGGCAGCGTGACCATCGCGGAGTAATCGTCGGTGCCTTGGTAGTCAAAGTCGCGCAGGAAGAGGGCTCGCTCGGGGCGGACTTTGTTGGCGCGGGCGCTCAGGGCCAGCGGGCGGAACAAGTGCTGCTTGTCGGGGCGCACGTAGACGAACGCGCTGCCTTTGGGGCCGCTGAGCCACTTGTGGCCGCTGCCGATGAAGTACGTGGGGTTCAACGCGCGGACGTCGGTTGGAATTTGGCCCGGGCTGTGGGCACCGTCGAGGAGGACGTCGATGCCGCGGCTGTTCATTTCGCGGATGATCGCGCCGGCGGGCAGCACCATCGCGCTGGTGCTGGTGACGTGGCTGATGACGACGAGTTTGGTTTTGCTGGTAACGCGCGAAACGATTGCGTCGAGGGCGACTTGCGGGCTAGCGATGGGGAAGGGGATCGCGGCTTTGACCACGACGATGCCTTGCTCAACGCGCATGCGTTCGAGTTCGTTGTGCAGGCTGCCGTATTCGTGATCGGTAATCAGCACTTCGTCGCCGGCTTTGAGCGGGTGATTCTTGAGGATGGTGCACATCGCGTAGGTGGCGTTGCGCATCATCGAGAGATCGGCGGGGTTGACGTTGATGAAACTCGCGACACGTTCGCGCGTGGTGTCCATCAGCCGCTCGAGGTCGTACTTGAAGAGGCGGACCGGATCGCGTTCCATGCGTTCGCGGTACGCGGCTTGGGCGCGCAGCACGCTCTTGGGAGCACTGCCGTAGCTGCCGTGGTTGAGGAACGTCAGGGCGGGATCAAGCGCCCACATCTGATGGACGTTGCCCGGCAGGCTTTGGGCGGGTTGTGCGAAACCCAAGTTGATGATGCCGGGAGCGGCCTGCGCAGGCGCGGGCGCAGCTTCGGGGGCCATCACCTCGATGACGCGTCGCAAGGGGGGAGCCTGGGTCGGTGCGGCGGCAGGCGTACCGGCCGTCTCGATGAGAGCGGGCGAGCGAGTGGGCGACTTGTTATCCATGGGCGGCATCGTGCCATTCCTATCGGCCAACAACCGGGCAGTGGACGCAAAGTCCGTTTTGCGATTTTACAGCGTAGGCATCGGGAGGTGATGCGGGGCAATTTGTTTGATTCGGACGCCGTCTGTTCGTACGTCGGGGATCGTCGCCATTCATTCGCCGACGCGAAAACGCCCCTTGGTTGGGTCGCCCGCGCGCATCAGGATGGGCTCGTCGGCTCCCACGCCATCGCCCAGCACATCGATGCGGTACATGTTCTGCTCCTGGCGGGGGTGGCTGCTGATGCCGGTGAGTTTGCTCGCGTCGAAGAGGTACAACTGCTTGTAGTGGAAGATGGGCACCAGGGGGAACTGGTCTTCGACCAGCATGCGTTCGGCATCGGCCAGAATTGTGAGGCGCTTGGCGGGGTCGACTTCGTTGCGAGCTTGTTCGAGCAGTGTGTCGTACGCCGGGTTGCTGAATTTGCGGTCGTTGTTGCCGTTCGCGGTTTCAGACAAGTCCAGGAATGTCGTGGGGTCGCCGTAGTCGCCGAACCAGGCGGCCCGGCTGATCATGTAGTTGGCGTTCTTGAGGTCCTCGCGGAAAACTTTGATCTCCTTCATTTGCAGTTGCACGCGGACGCCCAGTTCGCGTTCCCAGTCTTTGGCGATGGCCTGCGCGATGAGATCATGGCCGCCTTCTTTGTTGAACATCAGTTCGATGGCGGGCAGGCCAGCACCTGCGGGGTAGCCTGCTTGCTCGAGCAGTTCGCGAGCCTCCGCGGGGTTGTAGCCAACGCCTTTGGGGCTTGGGTAGCCGGGCAATGCTCCAGGCGGAATGAGCGTTGCGGCGACGGGTTCGCCCGAGCGGCGGATGTTGGTGGTGACCGATTGCTTGTCGATGGTCAGGGCGAAGGCTTTGCGTACGCGGGCGTCGGCGAAGGGGTTGGGCCGGCCATCTGGCAGTCGCGGGAGGCAGTTGAAGTTGTAGAAATACGTTCCAAAGGCGGGGAAGGCGTGGATGTTCTTGCGCGAGTCGGCGGGAAGTTGGCGGTCGATGGCCATGGGGTCAAGGCCCTGAGCCTTGAGACTTGCGAGTTGACTGGCGTGCTGCTCGTAGAACTTCTCTTTCGCGAGCAGCATCTCGCCGCGGTACTGCGGCGTGACATCGCTGACCCAGTCCACGGCTCCGGTTTGGAACGCGAGGACCTGGGCGTTGCCATCTTGGATGCTGGGGATGGCGATGCTGCGGATGTGGAGCGCGGCTTTGTCCCAGTAGTGCGGATTCTGCTCGAAACGCATGTCGCGTTTGAACCGCCACGTCACGAGTTCGAAGGGGCCGTTGGTGATAAGGGCCGGGGGCTTGGTCCAGTCGGGGCGGGTTTTGACGATTGCCGTGACGGGATCGATGCTGGTGTGAGCTTCGACCAGCGGCGGATAGATGGGGTAGAGCGGCGCGAAGCTGGTGAGATCAAGGAAGTAGGGCGTGGGACGCACCAAGGTGACGCGGAGGGTGTAATCATCGACGACCGTGATAGCGACCAGATCGTCGAACTTGGCTTTGGTCGCTTGCCACAGAGCTTCGGCGGCGAGGCGGCGGGCGTCGCCTTGCTCGGGGCGCTGCGCGAACAGTTTGATCTGCTCGATGCGCCAGGCGATGAACTCTTTGCCGCCTTGGATCAGGGCGAAGAGTTTGATGTAATCGCCCGCGAGGTCGGGCGTCATGCTGCGACGCCAGGAGTAATGAAAATCGCGAGCGGTGACGGGCGAGCCGTTGGTCCACTTGGCGTTTTTTCGCAGGAAAAACGTGTACGTGCGCCCATCGGGCGAGATTTCCCATCGCTCGGCGACGGCGGGCTTGGTTTCGAAATTGTCCGTGAAGATGTCGTTACGCGTCAGGCCCTCGTAGACCATGCGGGCCACGCGGAGGTCTTGCATCCACGAGATGGTCGCGAGGTCCAGGGTGCTGACATCGCCGCGATTGATGAAGGTGAAGTCAGCCTTGGGCGCGGGCTTGTCGAAAGCCAGCACGCTGAGGAGAATCGCGAGGAGAATCGCCAGGGGAAGGGCGAGGCGGAGCATGAAAGCAGGATAGAAGGGCTTGGGCATTGGGCATTCGGAATCGAAGCGTTACCGTCGTATGTGGCGAAACATTCGTGGCGATTCGTTCTTGGTACCTCGTGGCGATTGATTCAATATGGAAACTCCGCGCATCATCATGGTTGATTGGTCGGCAGCCAGTGGCGTCACGCGGCCTGGGCCGGACACCATTTACTTGGCGTGGAACGATGCGGAGCAGGTTCGGGTGGAACATTGCTCGACGCGGCTGACTTGTCAGGAGCGGATTGTTTCGCTCGCGGCGGCGTGGGCTGGGCCTGTGCTGGTTGGGTGTGATTTTGCGTTTGGGTATCCGCGAGAAGCGGGGTTGCCTGCGGGGCGGGCGTTGTGCGACATGCTGGCAGATGTCGTGACGGAATCGGCGGAGGGTGTGAGCAACCGATTTGCGGTTGCGGCGATGCTCAATCGTGAAGTTGCGCGAATGACCGGGGAAGTTGGGCCGTTTTGGGGGCGGCCTGTGAGCGTGCGTGAGGCGGACTTGCCGACGATGCAGCCGACTTCGCGTGTGCCGATGTATCGTGCGTGTGAACGGACGGCGCTTTCGCGAGCGCGGGAATGGGGGCGGATTCAGTCGGCGTTCAAGTGTGCGTGTCCGGCGAGTGTGGGGTCGCAGACGATCACGGGGCTGGCGTGCGTGGGGCGGATGCTGCGGGATTTTCGCATTGCTGGACGCGCGTTGTTATGGCCATTTGAAACGGCGTGGGATGAGGCGATTGAGCCCAACGCGATTGTGTTTGCGGAGGTGTGGCCTGCGACGCAGGTGCAGCGGG
>VYLN01000103.1_pt1 | contig 18188 bp, 20 predicted proteins | sample 5109471 | NCBI WGS metagenome assembly VYLN01 (sample SAMN12291806, study PRJNA351875) | freshwater metagenome | isolation source: freshwater lake | place: USA: Michigan, Lee Lake | collected 2013-08-06 | reverse complement strand
CTCTGGGGCGCAGGCATCACCATGATCGTGCGCTCGCTGGGACAATTCTTCTTCGGCATGCACAAACCCGGCGTAATGCTCGCGGCAGGCGTCTCCTCGAACATCTTCAATCTCGTCGTCTCTGCCATACTCACCTTTGGATACACCCCTCCCGAAACACTCGGCGCATTCGGCCAATTCACTGGCTCCATCGCCAAGTTCTTCAACATCGAAGCGATGGGTATCAAAGGCAGCGCCATCGGCACAGTCCTCGCAACGTGCATCGAAGCCGCGATTCCCGCGTGCGTGTTCTTAGGCAAGTCCATGAACGCCCGCTACGCAACGCGAGCTGCATGGCGCATCAGCCGCGAACACATGGTTGACGTTTTCAAAATGGGCTGGCCCGCGGGCCTCATGTTTGCGAACGAAATGATCTGCTGGGCGCTGTTCATGGTTTACCTCGTCAGTCACTTCGGTGCCGAGCACGCAACCGCTGGTTGGATCGCTCACCAGTACATGTCGCTGTCGTTCATGCCCGCCGTGGGTTTGTCAGTCGCCGCCGCCGCGCTGGTTGGCAAGTACCAAGGCATGGGCCGCAGCGATATCGCAACCCATCGAGCCTGGCTTGCGGTGAAAATCGCCTTGGTTTACATGGGCATCTGCGCCATCATCTTTCTCATCTTCCGCGAGCAACTTATCCGCGCGTTCGTTCGCGATGACACTGATCCATTACAAGCCGAGCGATTGGTCGCACTCGGCAGCAAGTTCCTTATCGCCACCGCCGCGTTCCAGTTGTTTGATGCAGCCGCCATGACCATCTCCGGCGCACTCCGCGGCGCAGGCGACACCAAAGTGCCTGGCGTCGCCACCGTCATCCTTAGCTGGACCATCATCGTCGGCGGTGGCTTCATGATGATCCACCTCTTTCCATCACTGCAAAGCGTGGGCCCGTGGATCGCCGCCGCGACGTACATCGCGGTGCTATGTCTCTTCTTGCTCTTCCGATTCCTTGCCGGACATTGGAAAGACATCAAGGTCGTGAAAGACTAATACGCTCACGCGTGCTCCTCCCGCTGCTTCACACTGCGCTCGCCGCTTGCCGCCGCGCTGCTGACGCTGAACAAGCCACGCACGCCGCATGGCCCGACGTCTCGCGCTTCCTCGCAAGCACATCACCAAACTCACAACTCCACATCCTTGCAACCGGCAAAGCCAGCGTCCCCACGGCCCGTGCCGCGCTTGTCAACATCGTCGCTCATCGCCTCGCCAACGTCATCATCACCTGCCCGCCCGAGCACGAAGAAGCCGCCCGCGCCTTGCACGCGCTGGCGCAAGTCTTCCCCTGCGATCATCCTCTGCCAACCGCCCGCAACGTCGTCGCCGCGCAGCACATCCTCACCTTCGCCCAGTCCATTCCACCAACCGACACGCTCCTCGTCCTCCTCTCAGGCGGCGCGAGTGCCCACCTCTGCCTCCCCGTCGCAAGCGTCTTGCTTACCGACCTGTCTGCTTGCACGCAAGCCCTGCAACGCAGCAGTGCAACCATCCGCGAACTCAACGCCGTCCGCAAGCACATCGAACAGCTCAAAGGCGGCCAACTCGCCCGCGCCTGCCGCGCACACTCGCTCATCACGTGCATCCTCAGCGATGTCCTCCCCAACGCCGACGGCTCACCCGCTCTCGAAACCATCGCCAGCGGCCCAACCGTCCCCGATCCCACCACCTACGCCCAAGCTTTGCACGTCCTGCAATCGCGCAACCTCACGCAAATCACACCATCCATCACCGCTCACCTCGAACGCGGCGTCCAAGCCCTCGAGCCAGAAACCCCCAAATCTCGCAAAGATTTCAACACTTCCACGCACGAGATCGTCATAGGCAGCAACGCTCTCATGCTCGACGCTGCTGCAACTTTCCTCACTTCGCAAGGTGTTCACATCCTCGCTACCAAGCACGCCATCGAAGGCGAAGCCTCCAACATCGCTGAGCAACTCGTCAGCCTCATGCACGCACAAGCACCTTCGCCCGGCATCCACGCCCTCATCCTCGGCGGCGAATGGACCGTCAACGCAACCAACTCCACCGGCATCGGCGGCCCAAGCCAAGAACTCGCCCTCGCCACACTCCTCCGCATGCCGCCGAACACCGACTTCGCACTCCTCACCTACAGCAGCGACGGCATCGACGGCCCCACCACCGCGGCTGGTGCGATCGTCACATCTGCCATGCTCGCGAATGCCCCCGCCACCACACGCGCGCAACTCGACGCCGCACTCACCAACCACGACTCTCACACCGCGCTCGCGAATCTGAACGCCCTCATCACCACCGGCCCAACCGGAACCAACGTCAATCACATTGCGGTACTGCTCTGGCAAAGGCCCACTTGAAATCACGCCGATTTCCAGCGCATAACCTCGCAACTCATGGCCAAGCAGTCTTATCAAGCCCCAACCGGCACCCGCGATTTCTACCCCCTCGACGCCGCCAAACGCCGCTTCGTGCTCGAAGCCTGGCGCCGCGCATCCATCATCCACGGCTTCGAAGAAGTCGACGGCCCAACCTTCGAACACTTGGAGCTCTACACCGTCAAAAGTGGCGATGGCATCATCAGCGAACTTTTCAGCTTCACTCGCGATGGCGGCGAAAAAGCCTACGCCCTGCGCCCCGATTTCACGCCCACACTCGCGCGTCTCTACGCGACTAAAGCCAACTCCCTCCCCAAGCCCACCAAATGGTTTTGTACGCCCACCATGTTCCGCGCCGAACGCCCCCAACGCGGCCGCCTGCGCGAGTTTTTGCAATGGAACGTCGATTTGATCGGCGACAACTCGCCCCAAGCCGACGCTGAAATCATCGCAACTTGCGTCAGCGTCCTCGCAGGCCTGGGCCTCACGCCGCAAGATGTCCGCGTCAAAGTCAATCACCGCCAAGCCCTCGCCGACTGGCTCACGTCGCGAGGCTTACCCACCGACCGCCACGGCGACCTCTTCAAACTTCTCGACAACAAGCACAAAATGCCCGCGCCCCAGTTCGCGCAGGCCATCGCACAGTTCGGCTTCACCATCGAGCAAGCCGATGTCTTCCAAAAAGGCATCGTCCGCGTCACCGTTGACGAAGTGCTTCCCACCGGCCAAAAAACTGATCATGTCGTTGACCTCACGTACTTCAGCGAGGCCGTGCTGCCGCTCTCCAAAGAACTCGTCGCCGCCGGTATCATCGACTGGATCGACTTCGATCTCTCCATCGTGCGCGGCCTCGCGTACTACACCGGCATGGTCTTCGAAGTCCACGAAGCCAGCGGAGCCGAGCGCGCAATCGCCGGCGGCGGTCGCTACGACAACCTCATCGAACTCTTCGGCGGCCCACCCACGCCCGCCGTGGGCTTCGGCATGGGCGATGTCGTCCTCAGCCTGGTCCTCCAAGATCGCGGCAAATTCCCCACCGACGAACAGGTCTTGGAACTCGCCGGCCTGCGCCCCGACGTCTACGTCCTCAGCAACGGCATGCCCGAGGCCGAACTGCAAGTCAAGCCGATCGTCGCGCAACTCCGCAAACTCAACATCCACGCCCGAAGCACCTACAAAACCACGCGAAACGTCGGCAAATTACTCCAAGAAGCCGCCAGCATGAAAGCCCGCGTCGCACTGATCGTCGAAAGCGCCACGCACGCAACGCTCAAGAACTTGACAACCGGCGAGCAAACTCAACCCACACCCTTGCCCCAAGCCATCACGCTCCTGACCCAGCGCCCCGCGTAATGTGCGACGCCACACAACTTCAAAAACAACAAGAAGCAGCCCCGCAAAGCTGCCTCTTGTCTTTCTCTCTCCCCAAGTGCCCAGTGCCCAGTCCCGAATGCCTGCTCCCTCACCACACCCACCGCATCTTCCCCGCATCCACCATCGGCAGCCCAACCTGCGTCCGCTGCATCGCCGGGAAGTACACGAAAAACGCCTTGCCAATCACCAAATCGCGATGCACCACGCCCGGCGCACGATCAACCGCTGCAACCCAAGGCGAAGGCTTGCCCCATTTGCGACCGTCCAAGCTGTTGGGGCTGTTGTCGCCGCACATGAAGAACTGATCGCGCGACAGCGTGAGTTGCGCATCCGGGTGCGTCGCAAGCGCCGCCGTCCGACTGGCCCGCGATTCTGTATCCGGTTGATAGAACAAATCTCGCTGCACCTTCACGCGATACAACGTTACAGGCCCGCCCGAAAATTCCCATCGCAGCTTCGCCGCCCTAGGTTGGCGGCTGTCCGCACGCAGCCCCAACCCGTTGCCTCGCAAATCTTCCACCTTTGCCCCAACCGCATATTCAAGCCGCTGCTGCAGCGTCCAGTCATACGATCCGCTCGCAATCAACTTGTCATCCACCCACAACTGCAGCCGCTGATCCGCATGCCAAAAGTCCAAGTTCGTCACTTCGCCAGCCTTGAGCGGCTTCGGCAGCGTGCCCGTTGCAAGTTCGTTCCACGCACCATCGGTCGCGCCTTCCGCACGCATCCGGATGACAACCTTCGCACCGTCGACATCACAACGAAACTCATGCCCGTGCGCCGTCAACACCGCGCTGACTTTCGCCCCGTCCTTCTCAGGCCGCACACCCAGCGACATCCGCAAATCGCTGATGTTGAACTTTTGAAATGAGATTGATTCCTCGTTGTACGCATACCAATCTTGCAACACAGGCAGGTTGTTCGGCCGCGTCCACCACTCCAGCAGCGTCGGCCCCTCACCCTTGTACACATACACGCCCGTGTTCGCTGTCGTGTCCCACGTCGTCGCGTCCACCCCGCCATTCGTCACGCCGCGAAACGGCGCACGAAACGTCGACTCCCGCACCGGCGAAAACGAACTGTCAAACACATCCATCCACAACACGCGCTGCACGTGCTCGGGCTTGGGCTGCACCTTCCAGTCCGTCTGCATCCAACTCTGCGACGCATCCTCGCCCTCTTTGGGCTTGCGCACAAACACGTCGCCATCCACCAACGCAATCTGTTCGCCCGGCAAGCCAATCAATCGCTTAATGTAGCTCTGCGGCGGATCCGTCGGATTCTTGAACACCACCACGTCATACCGCTTGGGGTCATACACCGAATACAGATACTTGAGAACAAAGATGCGATCCCCGCCGCTCAAGGGTTTCGTCACCGGCCCAATCAGCTTCGACGTATTCGCATTGCGTGCAGTCACACCTTGCTGAACCGGCGCAGGTGCCATCGAGTCGCCGCTGGGTCCAGTCGCCCACTCATATCCCGACTCGGAATCGCGCCACTGGATATGCGCCCCGCGCAGCGTCGGTGCCATGCTGCCCGTGGGAATCACGAACGCTTCCACCACAAACCCGCGAAAAATAAACGCCATCGCCAACGCGATGATGATCGACGTAAACGTCTCCTTCAGATTCGTTTGCTGCGGCGGCGAAACCTTGGGTATTGTTGCTGCGGGATCCATGGCTGTAGTTGAAGTTGTGTCTGCCAAGCAATCTGCTCCTTGCACCACTATACAAACCTCAATGCAACAAACCTCAACGCTACAAACCTGGCCAGATCATCACTGCCCACCTGTCGGCGGCCCGCCAGGTCGCGGCCCGCCACCGCCTCCACTTCCCCCACCGCCACGCCGACGCCGCCTTCGCCCGCCGCCCCCACCACTTCCACCGCCGCCACGATCATCCCGCCGAGGCCTTCGGTTGTCACCGCCACCACGCATCGGATCATCCGCCAACAAATCACCGCTCATCAAATCATCCACGCTATCCCCGCCACCCTTACTCGCTGACGGATTCGCCGGCGGCTGCCCCTCACGAGGCTGCCCACCACCACGCGGACCATCCGCACGCGGCCCACGCCCATCGCGCGGCCGATCATCCCGCCGAGGCCTGCGATCATCTCGCGGCCGCTGATCTCGCACTTGATCACGCGGCTCGCCACCCTGCTGCACCGGCTTCTCGCTCGTCGCGCCGGCATCACGCGGCCCCGCATCCTCACCCCACTCACTCGCATCACCCGCGAGATTCCCCGCACGCTCGCCACCATCATCAGCCTCACGTGGCCCAGGCCCACGCATCTCCCCACGCACTTCCCCGCGCGGCTCACCACTACCGCGCCCACCTTCCGGCAAATTCTCTCTCGCGTTTTCGCGCCGAGGCTCACGCTCACGCACTTCACTCCGCGGCCTCTCCCCGCGCTGCCCACCACTACCTCCACCCCCACCCGGCCCACGCCGATCATCCCCCATCGGCGCCCGCACCGGAGCCTTCTCACTCTTGGGCGCACTCAAATTCTCAACCGGAATCGCCACCTGCCGATCCTTCCCATCCGTTCCCGGCTCATCCAGCAACACCAGCACCAACTGCGTCAAAATCTGCCCGTCAATCACCAGCCCATCGCCCTCAGGCGTGCCCACCCGACTCTTCTTGCGAGGCAGCTTCTTCGACAAACTCTCATAGGTCTCATCTTCATACCGCAAACAACACATCAGCCGACCACACCGCCCGCTGATCTTCAGCGGATCCAGCGTCGCCTTCTGCACCTTCGCGCTCTTCATGCTCACTGGCTTAAGCACCTTCAAAAAGTTCTTGCAGCAGCAATACTGCCCGCATTTTTCATAGTCCGCCGTCAGCCGTGCTTCATCACGCGCACCCACGCCCCGCATCTCCACCCGCACGCGGAAAAACTGCCCCAGTTCGCGCGCCAAATCCCGCACTTCCAGTTTCTGCTCGGTCGCGTAAAACACCGTCACGCTCTCGCCACCCAGAATCGGCTCAACTTCCACAATCTTCAGCGGCATCTCGAACCGATCCGCAATCTGCTTGGCTTGCAGCTTCAGTTCATGCTTGCTCTGCTCAATCTTCGCCTGCTTGTCAAGGTCATCCGTCGTCGCCATGCGCACGACTTTCCCCTCGGTGTAAAACGGATAGTCATTCCCGCCCGAGTTCTCGATGTACTCCAGCATGTCCTGCCGCGACACGCTTTTGCTGCAGCCGCTGTTGGGACACGTGCTGGTCAGCATCTCGCCCAGCTCCGTGCCGCGAAACGTGCGCACGACCACCTTGCTGCCACACCCAGGCTTGGCCGTCCCCGTGTGCTGAAACTCGCCAATGAGTTTCATCCCACCAAATCGCACCACCAGCGTCTTGGGCGCCTTGAGCGCCTCATACGTCTTGCGATCATCTTCCGCCAACTGCGCTTTGACATCAGCCTCAAACTGAGGCAGGGGATAAATAGGCACGGGAGGCTCCAGAAAACGATACCGGGAAAAACGACAAAGCGAAAATCGATAAAGCAATAAATGTCCAGATCGCGGACACCGCCCGATCTCTCAACATTTTCACTTTTCGCTTTTCACTTTATCGCTTTTCCCTACGGCCCGCCCAAACTCCGTGCACGCGCGTCCACGAAGAGTTGAGAAATCGGGTACCGCTGGAGAAGTTGAACCGACTCGTTGTTCTGCGTGCGATACACAAACAACTCTTCGTTGCGTGCATCAAGCACCAAAAGCAAGTCCTCGTTGGTGGCATCGGTGGTCATCACCGTCAGCCCGCCAACCTGCGAAACAAGGCCCGCTGCCTGCGCAACCGGCGTACCAAACGGCAGCGTCGCCGCCACCCCGACCTCACCACTACCGCGAGCAAGCTTCACGCCCGCCGCCACGCACAAAATGCACAGCAGCCCAATCAGCGCGTAGCGAATATCAAACCTCGCGCAGCGGAAGTCAGGCCTGTAGCAACGATTGCAATTCGTATCCATCTCGTTGCTCCTTTAGCGACCCTTGGCCCCGCGCGAATCCGCCGCGAGATTGCGATACCCCACGCCGCCCATCACTTTTTTCGTCTGATCCCACCGCAGCGCAACCAATTCCTGATTGCTGCTATCCACAATGTACACGACGCTGGGCCCGCCCTGATTCGTCCGCCCCGACACCATCGTGTAGTCCCCGCGCGCCCGATCCTTATCCCCCACGCGCTCAGTCCGCGTCCCCGGCTGCGCCCCCGCGTCCGGAAGAATCAAAAAGCCTGCAATCAGCCCATTGGCGATCAGCAAGGCCGCCACCTGACGTCGGCGAGAGTTCTGCATCATGGACTCCACGGGCGAACTTTTCGCCCAAACCCCACGCAATCACTTCTAAACACATTCATTCCCATGCCCACTCAATCCCACTTCTCAATCCTGGTGCCCACGCTTGGCCTTCAGCAGGAAAAAACCCGCCACCAGCCCCACCCCAAGCGCAGCCATGAAAATCTGCATCACCAGCCCCGGATTCTCCGGCTTCCCAGGCGTCGGCGGCCGAATCGTCTCCTGCGCCCAGCACGCCGCCGACATGCTCATCACGCACACAGCAACCAACCCGCGCGAAACCGCCGGAGCCGAAACGAAAGCCGCAAGAACCTTGTCCATGCTGAACAGTAGGCCGGGGGAGAGGGGAAGTGCCGGGGTGCCAGAGTACCGAAGTACCGGAATATCGGAGTACCGAAGGGACCAATCGGCGTGGACCGTCGCATCTCCTCGAGACGCTCCGTGCCACCGACCTTTGGCTTTGCAAAGGTCGGTGCGTTCGTCTGATTGGTTGCTCTGTCGCCGACTTCCGAAGCACCTGCCAGTTTCTAACACGAGTATCAGGTCGAAAGCTCCGGGTTATCCCAATCGGCCTCGGAATCAGTTACCCATTCGAGTGCTTGCCGGCGGGCGAGGATGACAGAATGCAACAGCTTGCACGGTGGCTCTTGCCCTCGCAAGCTCCTGTCCCGGCATGTCCAATGCAGGCGGTAGTGAAGGTCGGTTTGATCGAGTATCTCAGTCAAACCTATGAGTTTGAGCCCGGTCGAATCTCGCGTGTGCCTGATCTTGTTAACCACCGTTGGCAGGTCACAGAGCTTATCTGGCCAATCCAAAGCTGACACAATTCCAAGCGTCCACGCGAGAACGTTGATTGACTCAAGTGCCCACGAAGTATCAACAATCTGTTGCTGCGTGAGCGTCTCTGCTTCGGCGACAACGCGTTCCGCTGGTGTCAGATCGTTCCACGATTGAAGCTCGGCCATTTTGTCTCGAAAATCGGCGAGTGGGACGTTATCCATGGCGAATTGGCCGCGCATGAAATAGATCAAGCAACCCCTCGCCCGGCGTAACACCTCTTCTGAGCTGCGGGGCTTTATCGCACTCTCATCATCGATATGTGGCAAGTGCTCAATAAACGGCACATTCCGAGCCTTGAGCAGTTCGATTGATCGCGCTTTTCTCGCGAGGCTAGGCGATAGCGAATTGGGCTTATCTCGGCGGAAGAAATGCAACATACCACCGATGGTATGGCTTGAGGCATCATTCTCCCCGTGCAATCGGACCGCAAAGCCGCACATGCGAGCGCGGCTTCGCCGCTGGATGCGAAGTTCAAGCTTATCGGTTTCGCGCTTGGCGTTTCGCTTCAGAGCGGCTCGCCGCCTTTCGCCGCGGAGCGGCACGCGAATGTTGCCAGAGGCGGTAGCCTCTGGACACGGCACTCAAATCAACTCCGCCCCGGCAGGGGCGGGCGTGCTTTGATCCACTTCTCGCCCGCCCCTGCCGGCGCTGTGCACTTTCTTGAGGCGCTCTCCAGAGGCTGGCGCCTCTAGCAACATGCGGGCGCGGCTTCGCCGCTGAATACCCGGAGCGTAAAGCACATCGGCGTTGCGAGCCGACGCCAGAACGGGTTGGTGGCTGCTGGACTTTACGAGTCGCGGCACCCCATCTTGCCTTTGGAAAGCGGGAGATACCGATAGGTTGCATCAGGCTGCGAAGCCAGCCTGCTGGCAGTGGCAGAGCGTGATCCACATTCCTCAATCGCGGCTGCGATTTGCGTTCTGAATGAAGGGGATGACCGCTACCCAGGTCGCAATGTACCACGACACTCCAATCGCTGCAAGCCACAAACAAATCGAGCCATGATCACGTCGCCCGTCGTATTCGTGACCCACAATAATGGACGCGACCAGTGCGAGAATGGTTAGAACCGAAGTGGCGTACTGGCCCCGCACGAAACTGTCCCGGATCGATTGAATGAATTCACCACGGGCTTTGAGCGCGTCGTCTATCAGCGGACGCAGCCATAGGAAGTTTGTCCCCGCCACAATGGCGTACCGGGCGAGCCACATACTCCCAATTGCCATCACCACTACGCCTGGAAGTGTTGAACCGAGCGGCCGAATCGTGATCAGGACTGCAGCAGAGATCGCCACGCAAATCCACCGCGACCAGATCGCCAGCCGGTTAAACGTAGCTGTGGCTCTCAGAAGTCTTACATGGATGTGTTCGTCTTTTCCTGTGACCGACGCGCTTGCCGGAACGGGTGCTGTAGTTTTGCTGCTAAGCGACGCGGGACGCCGATTGTTGTCGGACGGCTCAGACTTGGGTAATGCGTCCAGTTTAGCGATTTGCTCGAGCGTCAGATACCTGCTCAACTCTAGTGGACGCGGCGTCAAATTCGCTTGGCCTTGTTCGGAGCGACGAAGTACTCCTCGTGAAACAAGAATTTCCGTGTCGCGTTCGAACCTTGCCGCTTCGTCCGGAGTCAACGGGCGGGCAGGGTCGATCTTGTTGGCTGCGCGAAACAACGCCTCGTGATTTTCCGATGACATTGTCACTCCCTAGCTAATTGATCGAAAGTAGTGACGTAATTGGCATAGAAGTGAGTCTGAGACCACGCTATGCGATGCTCAATTCTAAGCCAATTGAGGTGTTCGGCTGGTGGAATCACGTTGTTTTCGTGCCATCAGGCTGGCTTTGCAGCCTGATGCGGTGCACGGATGGCCCGGGCTTGTATGGCGGCGGGCGGCCTTGGCGTGCTTTTTGGTCCATGGATTTCTGGCGCACGAACGACGAATCCCGAACGCCGAATGCTCCTCACCTCGTCACCCCCTCACTTCCTCACTTCCTCACCCCCCCGCCCGCGCCGCCAACTCCATCCACCCAGGCTGCACCCGCCTGCTTCTCGGCAGCGGGAACGGATCGCCCTCGCCCGCCGGCGCAAACGGCGCGCTGAGCTTTTCAAACTGCTCGCTGGTCATGTCCACCGTCCGCCAGCGCGGGCTGCGCGTGCGCATCGCCTGCACGTAGTCCTTCACTCGCACGCCCCGCAGTGCATACCACCGGCCTTCATCCTCAAAAATCTCCTGAAACAACGCCGCGGGCGGCTCTTTGTCGCACCAATACACAAACACAATCACCGCCTCAAACGGCGGCCCAAAAAGTTCTTCCCAGCGCTGCAGCGAACCCAAATCATCCAGCGTCGTCCAACACTCCAGCCGCGGCGTGCGCCCCTTCGCGGTGCCGTGCGCGGTTTGGTCATCGCCGGCATGCTTACCACTATTAGGCTTGCCGCCGCCGGTGCCTACGCGCCGACCTTTCAGTTCGACCAACAAGTTGGTCTGCTGCCCATACACCACAAAATCAAAGTACTTGAGCCCCTTGTGCCCATCAACGCCCGTGCTCGAAAGTCCGCGTGCGCGTGCCGAAGTTGAATCGCTGCGACCCAGCAACACATCGCGCGCCTGTTCAATAGCAACATAAGGCACCCGCCGTGCCCGCAGGTATCGCTCAAACGCTCGCTCGTAATGCCGCCAGATGTTCATGCCGCTGCGAAGCCTCCACGCGTTGACGCGGCAGCGTACGGCGTGAGGCAACTACTCGCCAGCTTGGTCCCCATTCCCAAACTCATCGAATCGATCTGTCGCGCATCGACCCGGACCAAGTTCAATCTGGTTTTCAAGCGTTTGTCTTCTTTGCGTTCTTTGCGTCTTTGCGGTGAACTCGGTTTTGGAACAACCTCTACTGATTGGTCTCTTCCAACTGAATCCCCGCCAACGCCGTCATCGGGTCGGGAGCAAACCGAAACAGCTTGTCGATACCCGTCACTAGGAAAATGCTCCACACCTGGTCACTCACGCTGCACAACTTGAGCACGCGCTGCCTCTCGCCCATGACTCGCCGCAGCAAGAGCAACTGCCCGATGTTCGACGAACCAACGTAACTCACGCCCGCCAAGTTCAGCACCACGTGCGGCACCTTGCCCGCCGGCGCCTTCTCGATGCGATTACACAGCGATGCCAGTTCATCAGACAACGCTGGCTCGTCGGCCAGTTCTGCAATCACTATGTCGTCTGACCACTGCTGAGTGCCCATTGCTCCGCCTTCCATACCCACCGCGTCAAGAGTCTACCAGATTGCACTCTTCAATTCGAGAGGCAGTGGTCCGATAGACCAGAATTCTCGATGAATTACTCAATATGCATACGCACACAACGCGAAATCGGTTCATCTTGCGCGTAAGTCTTTACTGTTAGACAACATATCAACCCAGCCATTCCGCCCAACAAGAAACCCCGCACGTTTCCGCGCGGGGTCTGGTGGCAGCAGAGGAATGGGTCGTGGTGGTGACGTGACTCCGCCGCCGGTGGTGGTGATTGTGGAAGGCACTAGGCACTAGCTACGAGGTGCTAGGCACGAGCGACTTCTGAATTCCCGCGCACGTTGGTAAACGTGCGCGGGCTTGTGAGCCAGGGGGCGAAGCCAACACCAAGTCTGACTTCTGCAAGTCAAACCCGGCACCAAGCGCGGCGGGGGTCAAGCGTCGTCTCAGGCTTGCGCCGTCGATTCCTGCTCTGCGCCCCGGAAGTCGTCCGTCTGTCCGCGTCCTTGCAGATCACACGTTGGCGACGCTTCCGTCCTCGCTTGCGGCGACGGCCAGCTTCCTTGCTGCCCGCCGCGAAGGCCCTTCGATCTCACGAATCAGAAAACCAGCGATTTCCGCCGCGTTTTCTGTAATTTTCTACCTGGTTCAACCTTCCAACTTCTGCATCACGCCGGGCAACTTGTTGAACCGTTCATGCAAATCCTTCAACCACTGCCCGCGATCCATCACTTCTAGCCTTGGACCCGCCCCCACCATCACCACGTCCTTGCCAAGCTCCGTCAATTCCAAGTGAAGCTGCGGAATGTTGATGCGCCCCGCGCTGTCAACTTCAAGCCGCTCCGTAAACCCGAAGTAATCCGCCTGCGCCTCCGCCTGCTGCGTCGGAGGCATCAACGTCGCCGGCCCTTTCTCCGCGAGTTGCTGAAAGCGACTCTCGGTGAACAGCATCAGCAAATGCTTGCGCCACGGCACGCAGTACCACGCCGTCCCGTCTCGCTCAGGCCGCAACAGCGACCGGAACTTGGCGGGAATCGCCAATCGGCCTTTCGCGTCGATCGAGAGTTCTGCTGACCCAGTGAAAATCATGGCGAGTGACCGGAAGTTGTGTGCCTCCTGCACCAGCCAGGACTTGGGCTTGCGACCCACGCTCGGCATCGACAGGCCGTCGACAAGAGAAGTTTACACACTTTCCCCCACTTTGCAACACACTCCGCCACATCTTGTCAATTTTCTGCACATTTTCTCCCACTTGTCAAATCGTCGGGAAAACTTGTGGAAAGTCGCAATAACTGTTATACTATCAAACACCGAATGAAAGTTTTCCGTGAACCGCACGAAAGCATGGGAACCTCTCGCCTCGCATTATCGGACTAATGGGCGAGAGGCGGCTAATCCCTGTTTCGGGGCTTCCTTATCGGGAGGGTTCCATGGGCATTGCAACCGCAAATGGGCGTTCAACGGCGAATCCAAGGCCAGATTCAAAGTCCACTCACGAATTTCCTGGCATCGATATCCCGCCGCGTGCGTGGCAACTCCTCGCTGGCCATCCAGCATTAGCTGCAACTGCGTGGGCCGGTCGTCGCTACGCGTGCCTCGCGCTCGGCGTGCAGCAAGCCAGCAGCACGCCGCCGCTGGTGTGCATCTCTACGCGCTGCGGCGAAGTCATCGACCCGATCTTGCGCGATGCGCGCACCTTCAGCCTCATGGCCCTCGCGCCAACCGAGCGCGTGCTGCAACGGCGCCTGCAAGAAAGCAACACCCTCCGCGGCATGGACATCTTCGACGGTGTGCTGATGGAGCGCACCGCCGCAGGCTTGCCCGTGGTCGCATCATCGCTAGTCAGCATGGAGTGCGAAATCGTCCGCCACATCGACCTCGAAGCTGACCACCAGCTCTACGTAGGTCGCGTGCTTTCATGTCGCTTGCGCGAGATGATGCAGGCGGCGTGCTGAGAACCGCACGTCGATGCGGGCACTGATTCACTTGACTACTTCACGCGGACCGCCGCGCCTGATTCTCGCCTTCAGCTTGCAGCAACGCTGCACCGATGCGTTCGTGATGCGTGATATCCATCGGCACCTGCACGCGCGAACCATCCTCGAGTGTGACGAGCCAAGCTGGCGACAGCCGCTGGATGCGCACGATTTCACTCAGCAAAAAGCCCCGGCTCGTCCAACCACGCCGCACCAGCACCATGCCTTCTTCAATCACGATGCGAAGTCGCAGTGCGTCGATGAGTCCAACGAGCACAATGAAAAGAAGTGGCGACAAAAGCCCGCCGATTATCCACCGCATGGGGTTGGAGTTCATCAAGGGCCAGAGGTAGAGCCCGCCGCCGATGAGTATCGCAACAAGCACGCACCACAAGCCGATGGAGCCAGCAGTCGCGCGAGCTTGCAAGCTCGATGGGCGTTGCTCTTGGTTCATGAAGAAGTGTAGTGACGGCGATGATGTCCCACGCCGCTCACGATTGCTTGCGTGCCTTCGCGGCCTTGTCCCGTACTTTCGCCGCCGCACGCTCATCCTTGGTCTGCGCATTCGCCCGAATGTTCTTCGCCGTCAGTTTCACAGTTTGCTCGATACGAGCCGCACGCGTCTCTGCACGCTTAGCCGTTGCGATCCATGTGAGCGCAAGCTTCTTCGCACCACGCGTGGCCGCACTGGCGGCGGGTTCGTGCGGCAGATCAGTTGACTTGCAAGCAATGCGGATATTCGCTGGCGGGACTGGTGGGCGCAATGTGTCCCGAGTGCGGGACTGACAGCGCATCGCAGCGATGAGCGAACGCAGCCGATCACTCGCCCCACGGGGACCGTGGGGCTATTCAAAGACCTTGCCTTTCCTTCGGTACTCCGTCTCTTCGGTACTTCGGTACTTTGCATTTCGGTACTCCGCACTCCCTACCCCGCCCTTCGCCCACCCACTCTCCCGAGGGCCGCCGCCCTCGCCTATCTTCCCCCATGCCCGATCGCAAACCCTTCGTTGGCGGCAACTGGAAGATGAACACCAACCGCACCACCGGCAGCGACCTTGCCCGTGGTGTGACCGATGGCGTGCTCAACATCGACGGCGTCGATGTCGCTGTCTTCCCGCCGTTTCCGTATCTGCTCACCATTCGCGCCATCCTTCGTGATCGCGGCTCGTCCATTCGCCTGGGCGCTCAGAACATTTATCAAAGTGCCGAAGGTGCGTTCACGGGCGAAGTCTCGGCCAACATGCTCAAAGACTGCGGCGTGCAAGTTGTGCTCTGCGGCCACAGCGAGCGTCGCCATGTGATTGGCGAGAAGGACGAACTGGTCAACAAGAAAGTTCGCCAGACGCTCGAGTCAGGCGTCGAAGCCATTCTTTGCGTGGGCGAAACGCTTGACGAACGCCTCGCGGGCCATCAAGACATTGTCAACGCGCGCCAGGTTCGCACGGGCCTTGCCGAGATTCCCGGCTCGTGGCTTGAACGCCTCATCGTCGCGTATGAACCGGTCTGGGCCATCGGCACCGGCAAAACTGCCACGCCGCAAGATGCTCAAGATGCTCACAAACAAATCCGCACCCAGCTCGCCAAGCAATACGGCCCCGACGCCGCCAACCGCGTTCGCATCATCTACGGCGGCAGCGTCAAGCCCGATGTCGCCGCCGACATCTTCGCGATGCCCGATGTCGATGGCGGCCTGATCGGCGGAGCGAGCCTGAACGCGGCGGATTTTGTGACCATCTGCAAAGCCGCTGCAACCAGCGGCCGAAGCAAATAGTTCGGGACGGCTGCTTAAGCACTACGCTTCTACACCATGGCTATGCACTTTCTTCGTCTTGTGCCCATCCGCGCTGTGCTTGCGATGCTGATGCTACACGCTTGCACTGCATTCGCCCGCGCTCAAGAAATGCAGCCCATGGACACGATGTCGCCCGCTGCCGCGCCCGCGTCAGACGCCGACGCGATGGCCGGCCCCAAGGTTGACGACCCTGCATCACGAACCCTCGTGCGCACCGACATGCAGAATCGCTTTCAGCGCCTCGACGTTCGGCCCGAAGAAGCCGCTCTCCAGTTACTCGCGATGGACCCAAGTCGCCGCGTAAAGGCCCGCGAGATCATTCTCGCGCGGGCTGATGCCCTGCGAACGCATCTTGCCATCAACATTGATCTGGTCAAAGAGTGGACCGATGCCCAAATTGCCAAAGACTCGGCGGCGATCCAGAAATTCGCCAAAGAACTCTACGACCGCTTCGAGCCAACCAACCCCCGTGATCCCTTGCTCGCGCCCCTCGCCAGCGTCCTGACCAGCGATGAGCAGACGCAGATCAAACGCTTGGTCGACGAGTACTGGGAAGCCTGGATCGCCAGCGAGCAAATGGCCTCGCCCAAGTCCACGCCAGAAGAAATCGCCCAGCGTCTCATCGCGCGCACCTTCAACGCCGAAGTGGCCAAGGCCTACGACAGCGCGTTGCGTCCGCACAAACAGAAGCTCGATGCCATCATCACGGCGACCGAGCCCACCGCCGACCAAATCGCCGCGCTGCGAGCGGCGTTCATCAACTACATCCGCGCAAGCCTGCTGCATCCCACCGACCAAGACAAAACTGCCCTCGCAACCGCAATCTACAACGCCCTGGACGAGCCGCGAAGAATCAAACTCGTGCAAGCCTCGCTGGCTTCCCTCTAAGCCTCGTGCGAATGTGTCTCGCGGTAAACGCTGCAACAACGACGCGGACCGGAAATGACCAAAGGCAGGTTCACCGCGAAGATGCAAAGAGCGCGGAGGAAGACGGCGGGCAAAGAACAGAGAGCGGTGAACGGAGAACAGAGAGCCGAGAACAGAGAACAGCCATCCGTCCGCAGCCCACCGTTCCTCCGCAACATCCACCGCCCAAAAACAACCAAGGAAGCCAGCGCACTCGCACTGGCTTCCCTGTCTTTTTTCGTGCCCTTCGTGTCGTTGTGGTGAGTTCTTGCTTACGCCGCAATCGGCGCCGCCGCCTGTTCGCTCCACGGCCCGCGTTCACCCGTGGGAGAGATCCACCGCATCCACACGTAGTTGTTCTTGCCCGCGTCGGCGCTGTCAAAATTCATGACATACGGCGCGCTCGTATCCACGGCGACAAACCGCAGGTCGTTTTCGCCCGCCGGCGGAGTCGTGCCGATCTTGTTCCAGATCTCAACGCCCAGCGCACCCGCGGGCTTGCCCTTGCGACCCGGCGTTGCGCTATCCGTAAAGCGCAGCGTCTGCTGCAAACGGTTGCCGCATTCAATCGCGATGACGGGAGTCGTGGTCGGCGGGCCAATCGGCGTGGGCTCTTGCCGCACCGTGATCCCCAGCGCGGCCTTTTCGCCATCGGTCACTTGAGGAGAAGCTTGCAACCGGCGCACCAGCGGCCGAATCGCCGCGACATACGCCGCGCGAGCTTCGTCTTTGTTCTGCTTCGCCAGCTTCGCCGCATTCACCGCCGCCACATGCGCGGGAAACGCCGTGTTCCACCCCGTCTGCCCCGCCGTAATCGGAGCCATATCCGGAGCCGTGAGCCCCAGCGCGGCCAAGTTGGCGTTGGCGTAAGTCACAAACTGCGTCTGCCACACCTGAAACGAAGCATCCGGCCCTGGAATGTAATCAGCCATGTCTCACAATCTCTTTCTGTGCACGCAGCACGTTGGTTTGTGGAAAGCACAGACATCACGCCCGCGCCCCAATTTTCCATCGGCGCACGAAAGAACCAACTTCACGCGTGAAGAGAAAAACCAAAGACAGGAAAGACAATTTCAACACAGAGAACACAGAGAGCGCAGAGAAGGAAGCGGTGAACTTTCAGAAGCAAACAGGCCCGGGCCGCCTCCGTGTACGTCGGTGCTCCGAGCAGGTACGTCGGCGCTCCGAGCCGACTTCTACCCCTCCTACCCACGCTCCAAACACCCCGCCGCCCCCACGTCTCCAGCGGCGAAGCCGCGCCCGCCTGTTGCCAGAGGCGCCAGCCTCTGGAACCCGCTCCCACCCCCAAGCACACCAGCAGGTGTGCGCGAGCCCGCCCGCCCCCCAACGCCCAACCCGCCCAC
>VYLN01000136.1_pt1 | contig 18334 bp, 12 predicted proteins | sample 5109471 | NCBI WGS metagenome assembly VYLN01 (sample SAMN12291806, study PRJNA351875) | freshwater metagenome | isolation source: freshwater lake | place: USA: Michigan, Lee Lake | collected 2013-08-06 | reverse complement strand
CCCTAAAACTTCGCCACTGAGTACCTCAATTGGGGGAAGTTGACTGAAATTGCGACTTTGCCACTGATTTCGTAATTCTGTTGCCTTAACCACATCATAACTTGTGCCAAAAGCAGTTGCCAAATTAGCACAAAAATCATCAGATTGAGCGAAATTAAACAAAATATCGTCAACAGCAGGAATAATCGGCAACAGGGAAGAATTCATGATATTCAACAGAAGGATTTACTGCGACTATTTTATGCAAACAATCGCCAATTTTTCAAGGGTACTATAACATAAATTAACATTATACAGAAAACGGGTTTCTCAAAGAAACCCGTTTTCACAGTTTCTCGTAGTGTTCACCACCTGATGAGATAAACCCATCAGATTGAGCAAAATTAAACAAAACATCGTCAACAGCAGGAATAATCGGCAAAAGAGAAGAAGTCATTACATTGACCGCAAAGGTTTACTGCGACAATACAGTATAATGAAAAGCAGACAATAGAGAACTAATTATCAAGGTGAAACATAGACCAATTGCGATCGATTTATTTGCTGGCTGCGGTGGGATGTCCCTTGGTTTAGAAGCGGCAGGATTTGATGTTGCTGTAGCAGTAGAATTTGATGCAGTGCATTCCTTGGTTCATCATTTTAACTTTCCCTATTGTCAAACTATTTGCCGGGATATAGCCAAAGTAACCAGTAGGGAAATATTAGAATTATTAAAACTCAAAGGCTATTCTACCGATGTTAGTTTAATTGCTGGTGGTCCCCCTTGTCAAGGTTTTTCACTTATTGGCAAACGACAAATAGATGATCCTAGAAATTCCCTAGTATTTGAATATCTGCGGATTGTAGGGGAAATTAAACCCAAGTATTTTATCTTTGAAAATGTCCCCGGCATGGCTACGGGTAAACACAAACAATTTTTAGAGGAGTTAATCTCTGAATTTGAAGCTATTGGCTATACAATTAATCAGCCAATTAAAATCCTAGATGCTAGTGAATACGGCGCACCTCAAAAGCGCAGAAGATTAATCTTAATTGGTAGTCGCAAGGATGTGACAATGGCCACATATCCTGCTGTTTTGTCAGGAGAAAAATCAGCTTTTACCACCGTCTATGATGCGATTTCAGATTTAGAATCAATATCGGCCTTTATCGATAATGATTTAGGCATACCCGCATCAAAATTAGATTATAGTGGCAAGAGGAAAAAATATTCAGTAGAGCCAATGGATATTTTTAAACTTTGCCATCAAAGAACAGTAGATACAAAAATTTATGGACATATAGGTTCAGTTCATACCCAAAAATCAATTGATAGATTTATCTTAACAGAACCGGGTACAGTGGAGCGAAAAAGTCGCTTTTTAAAGCTTTCCCCCACCGGTTTATGCAATACTCTCCGCGCCGGAACTAATAGTGACAAAGGGGCCTATACTGCTCCTAGACCCATTCACTATTCTATTCCTCGTTGTATCACTGTGCGAGAAGCTGCCAGACTGCATACATTCCCCGATTGGTTTCAGTTTCACCGCACAATATGGCATGGTTTTCGCGAGATTGGTAACGCTGTTATTCCGCTATTATCGAAAGAACTTGGTGATGCTGTGATGAGAGCAATGAATGTCAATACTGCCAATCTCAACCGAGTTATTTTAGAAAAAATGCCGGTCGAATTATTGCTATATAATATGTCTCAGGCATCAAACTATTGGGGAATCTCTGATGATGTTATCCCGAAAAGAAAACGATGTGTCTCTCAAATACTGGTCAGTATTTAAATTATACCAAATCCGTTTTTAATAGTACGATTAACTGCCTTTTTATTATTCGGTTACTGTCCACCAAGCGAGAGCAAAAGCCTGTTCTTTCTCGTTAACTTGTTGACGATATTGAACCCGAATTTTATACTTTCCAGAGGTAGGAATAGGACAAAAAATATGCTCTAAACTATCACTATCACTTAGGGAAGCACAGGTGTATTTAGTATTATTATCCTCCTGGGCAGGTAAAAGATAAACATCTAAATTATTCAGTCCGAGATCTCGGAAACTTTCATCGATATCATAGAGATTATTGCGATTAGTATCGATTAATTCTACCAAACGATCCCATGCTAAAGTTATCGAGACAAAACTATTAGCTTTTAATGGCTTCTCTAGGGCATAATCTTGATAATCATTAGCCATAACTGTACCGTAATCCCAACCAATGGGAGGAATAGATTCTGTGGCTGACCATTGACCATTACTAAACTGTTCGTAGGTGCGAAAAGTGTTAAGATGTCCTGTACCCATCTGCATATCTAAAGGAATTTTCGGGTCTTTATAAGCATCGGACTCTAACCAAGTTTTTTGGTCCTTAGTTAAGACCGTCCGTCTCATACCTAACCGTAAGCCATCACCCGTATCTTTAATTTTATCGGCAGCATTAAGCATGACTGCTTTCATCACTTGATGACGACGAGAATCGAGACTCCAATGGGGATTTTTTTGGTTAATTTGTTGATCGCCGTATTCTTGTAAAAGCGCCACCGATGCTGTAATATGAGGAGCGGCGAAACTGGTGCCACTAACAGTATTTAATTTACCTTTGAGGTCATAAAGCTCTATTTTATTGCCAGGGGCAACTAAATTAATTGACCGTCGCGAACCATCATTAATTTCCCGTTTAATTAAACTGCGACCAATACCCACTGGTAAAGCACTAATATTAGCAAAATCAACTTTAGTGAATTTTCCTTCTCTTTTGGCTGTATAAGCGGTGGTAATGCCGTTAAAATGATCGGTGGGAATGGGAATTCCTCCCTTACCTTGATTGCCAGCAATTACATAAAGAACATCATCAACTCGCGATGACCAATCAACACATTGAGTTAATAAAGCTTGACCATCTAATTTTGCTTCCTGTCGCTGATCTCTTTGCAAAGATTCCCCAAAACTAAAGTTAATCGCGCGTACATCACCGCTATTTTGTCGGGCAATATTTTGACTAGCAAGACATTCTTCTGGTTGTCCGCCGCGTCGCAAAGAACCCACCGCACCCGAATATAATCTCGCTTTTGGGGCAACTCCGGGGATTTTTTTATCATCACTGACCATCACCGTTGCCACCATAGCGGCGTGATTATCGAGATAGGTGTTGGGTTTGGCAATTTGATCGCGAAAAAAAACACCGGCTAATTTATAGGGAGGTTGCCAAGCTGCCACTTTATCATAACCGAACTGAGCCGGTCGGCCAATTTCCACTTGACCGATGGCAATTTTTCGTCCTAATAAATTATAGGGTTCCGCCCGCAAGCGATCGGCATAAATTCCCTGTTCACCGATGGAATTAGAAAGAACTAGGGAAGGAAGCAGAATTATCGTTACTACTAACCCGACGACAAACCAAAACCCTCTTTTCATCATCAGCAATCCTGCGGCGGTAAGGTGATACCGATCCATTCTAAGACAGAAATCTCAGGAGTGAATCTCAGATTTGCAGAAATACCGACAATCAGCAATTATTAGTAACTCTTATAGCGTTTCCTGTTCACAAGCAGCTGCGTGTAAGCATCCCACCGAAAAACTAATGCGCGGGGGGTTTGGGGGCGGCGCCACGCCCCCAACGGGGGGTTTGGGGGGTAGAACCCCCCAAAAGCTTGGATTGAGGGAAAAAATCGAAAGTAATGCGCGACTTTAGCAGAGAGTTTCCCTTTAAAAATCCCAACTTAGTAGATTTACAAAAATGAGATGCACCCAATCTTAGAAAATACCCAAATCTCTTTTTTTGCTAGGCGGGATGGTAATAAAAAGCCACTGCCAAGATTAAATAGGTGGCTAGTAATAGGGTTCCATCTAACCAATTGGAACGACCAGTAAAGCTGATTAAATTAGTGACAACCACTGCGACAATCAAAGCCACCACGTTAAAGGGATTAAAATTTAAATCCATCGGTTGCTGCCAAAATTGACCGATAAAAACTAATAAAGGGGCCACGAATAAAGCCACCAATAAACTATCACCCATAGCCACGGAAACCGTTAAATCCATCTGATTTTTTAGGGCTAATTGAGTGACGGTAACTATTCCAGAAACATCGCTAATTAAAGGGATGAAAATCACCCCGATAAAGAGAGGAGTGAGATTAAATCCTTCCATAACCGATTCCACTACATCAACAAATAAATCCGACTCATAAGCTACAGCTACGGTGGAAGTAAGCAGCACAAGTAACCAAATCCAGACTTGAGCTTTTTCTTCCTCACTAACCTGATTGTCAGGGGTATTTTCATTACTTAATCCCACTTCGTAGAGATAATTATGGGTTTTGAGGGAAAATAATAAAGTTAACCCGTAAACTATTAATAAAACCGTGGCAGTGACTAGGGAAAGACTGAGAATATCGGCAACTTCCACCACGTTAGAAGTATATATTACCAAAGTTGGTAAAGCGATCGCTATTACTGCTAAAGTCATGGAAGAACCATTTACCCGCGCTAAAATCGGTTTAAATTCTTGCTCTTTGTAGCGAATTCCTCCCGTGAGCATTCCCATGCCCATAAATAATAATAAGTCGCTGAGAATACTACCGGTAATACTGGCTTGTACGATGTCCACCAAGCCTTTTTTTAGGGCAATTAAGGCAATAACTAAAGTGGTGGTATTGCCGAAGATAGCATTAACTAATCCTCCCAAAGCTGGCCCGGTGACTACGGCAACTCTTTCCACAGCCGTACTTAACCAAATTGATAGGGGAATGATCGATAAAGCGGCAGTGATAAAAATAGCTTGATCTCCCCAATTAAGACGACTAGCGACCACCGATAGGGGAATAAATAATAGGAAAGCAAAGGAGACAATTTTTCTTAAATTCATGGGTTATTAATGGCGATTTCTCCCACCATTCCCGCTGCAGCATGACCCGGAATAGTACAGATTAATTGATACTTACCGGTTTTGAGAGGAACTATTACCCATTCTGCTTGTGCATTAGGTTTTAATTCTAGTTCGTGAATCGCCCCTTTAATCTCCACTTTTCCCGCTTCAACTTTCTGCGTCCAACTAGCATCGGCGAAGTCTTTAGCGGTAAAATAATGTTTAGTGGGACTGGGATTATCGAGAATTAATTTGTATTTTTGTCCAGCAATAAAGTTTAATTGACTAGGAAAGAATTTTAATTCTCCTTGTCCGGATCCTAGACTAATTTTAACTTCTAGAGGGGCGGAGCCGGCGAAGGACGGAAAAGTCACTAACCAACAACTAACTAAAACTATTACTACTGCCACAAATTTTTGATAGATATCCTTGGCAGCGACGTAGGGATTAGAATTCATTTTGCTCCTCTGGCTTATAATAGAGAAAATCTGGCGGCTTTGACGATAATTTTAGAACAAGCGGTGATTCTTACCGGCTCTCTTCCTTTCCATCCCCTAAAAGTCCCTTGGTTATGGTTAAAACCGCAGGACTTCTAGCCACTGTCAGTTAAATCGACAAAATTAATCTAAGCTATCGGGAGAATGGGGATAAAGTTGTTCTGCTTCTGGACAATCTTCCGAGACATTAATATCAGGATTCGTCCGCGACACCGAGGCCAGTTTTCTGCTAACCGCACCAATACTTTCTAAACGCACCATTTCTTCCCAAGAACTAATCTCGTCTTCTTCTTCTGTTTCGTAGCGAATGGTGACGAGATCGCTTTCTAGATCGATAATACGAGCATTATCAATCCATCTTTGCTGATCGCGCAAGAAAATGCAGACTTCCTGACCATCCATACAGAATTGATAAATCTTGCGGTGTAACATATAATTGCTCCTAAACAGCTTCTTTTGTTGAATTCAACTAACGGGAAGTTACAAAATGCCAATCTCGGCAATAGCTCAAGAATTCCCGTGGATAAGACAAAAGGGAGGAAAATTCCGCTAGTAGTGGCAAGAATGGGTAAGAAAAGTCAGGTTTCCAGTTTGGGACTACGTTCTTCAAAGACATCGATTCGATTAATAGACGGCCTCGGCGATTCACTAAAAAACCGCCCTTATAGAGTCATTGTGACATAAATTTTCACTTCCTAACAGTATTCCTGGATGGAATCGGGAATAAGGTTTAGGGATGAGGTTAGAGGCCAAATTTCAACCCCCCGACATTTGAGATAAAAAATGGCTGTGAGCTTACAGCTACTTCAGGGTAAGCGCATCTTAACGACCCTTGACAAAATGAACTTTATGTGAGTTGCTTACCCTGAAAGCACTTCAGGCATATTTGAGGAGAATTTGCCATCTCAATTGTCAATAGCGTTTGAGATGCGCTCACCCTGGGTTGGGGAGTGGGGAGACGATGCCAAATCTGGTTATACTTCATATTTATGAGAAACGCTATATTCATTTCAATCAGTCCGAAATAACTAAATAAACTTCTAATCCTTCTTGACCTTCTTTGTCAAATTTTAAGCCTATTATAGAATCTTTTATCTCTCTTATTGTAATTCTTCGGCGAGGGGTATTTGTGCCATTTCTATTAATTTGAATACTTTCAATAATAGCATTTTGACATATTTTTTTCTTTTCACTGACTAAAAAAACTTTTTTACCGACTTCTAGTCTTTTATTGGATTCCTGTGGCTCATCTAATATTTTAACATCGCAAGCTTGTGGCTGTTGATACCACTTGACAACTTTACCGATCTTTTGAAGCTTTCCTATCTTGATCTTCCTAGAAACAAAGCAATAAAGAACTAATTCACTTATAGCTTGACATATAACTTCGACAAAATCACATAATTTTAGTAAATCATTGGCATTGAGGACGGTATCTACTTTACCATGAGCAGAATTATTGCGAAGTTCGATAAAATTCTTTAATTCCTTTTCCACACTACGCTTATCATTATTGTCAATAAAAATCTTAACTTTTTTATGATTTTCTATCCATTGCCAAGAATCAGTTGCCGATATGCCAGCATTGGCTAAAAGTTTGGTTAATTGCTCTTTTCTAAGATTAGCGTCATCTAATAAAAAAGCAGCTGATGTGAGATTATATCTGCTTGTATTTTCGTATTCAGTATCAAATAAATTTTTGATAATGTCCCTCTCTGAAAGAGAATCGAAGCGATTTCTTTTATATTCATTGCTCAGTAATGTAGCACAACCAGTCTGATGTTGATTTCTTACAGATTTAGGTAAATCTTGATAGCAGCTATATAATTGAGGCAGCAAAATAATCCAATTTCCCACTAGATTTTCGACAAAATTTTCGTAAAGAGCATATAACCTTGTGATAGATGAACAATGATCGTTAACTAGCCAATTGTATCTTAAAGGAGCATTTGCTTGAATATATTTTAAGTCTTCTGTGTTGAGTTGTGAAGGATTATCCGCAATAATTTCTCTAAGTTTTTCACTGATATTAATTATTGATCGAATGGTGTTTATATCATCATTTAGGTTATTTAAAAGTCCTTCAAACATTCTCAAATACTCTGCTTAAGAACTCGTTGAATCAGAGAATTAAAAATTTGAATACGAGCTTTAAAATCATCTTTAGTGCTTCCTTCTCCAGTGAAAAGTCCTTTTTTAAATGTTTTACCTTCATGAGTAATTCCGTGGTAATCTTGAGTACATAAGTTGATAGTTTCCTCAATTATCGCTGATTTTTTAGTAATTAATTCTTGACGATAAGATAAATGGTTACTGAAACTGATCATCACTGCATCATAGTAAACTTTATAAGCTCGCGATTTATACTTTTTGGCTTTACTATCGAAAGGCTTAAATAATTGATCCTGATAAATGCTAGATACTAACTCTATAGTCTGGTTAAATATTTGCTTGAACTCTTTGATGTTTTCGTCGGAAAAATCAAGACTTTTTTCCATCATATAATTATCCAAATATTTAGATAAGTTACCTGTATATTTGTCAATATCCCTTAGGGCAAAAAAACGGAGGATTAATTCTACATCTTCCATATTTTTATAAAATCCATTTTTTTTAAGTTCTTCTTGATTATCAATAGGAATATCCCAAGCTTTAGCAAAAATAGGATTCTCGGAAAGCTTGAATAAAAGTTCATTGAATTTCCCAGAGTAAATACAGTTTCTTATTTCTTGGCGACTCAAAGATACACCTCCTGTATTGAGGCGTTCAAAAACCAGTTGTTTTAAAGATAAAGCCTCCTCTGCATCCGATAGAGACTCGGTAATAACAACTATAGTTGAAATGGCGCGCCGATTGATACCATCTTTGATTTTTGCAGGAAGACTTTCGTAGTTTCTTCCTTCTAATTCAGGCCAGATCTCTAACCCTGTTAATTTTAATTTGTTGTTATAAAAATTCTGAATTGCTGTAATTCGTTGTTGACCATCCATTACTTCATAGGAGTTATAGGAAGCTTCGTAGAGAATCAGGGGAGGCACAGGAATATTCATCAAAAAAGATTCAATCAGTCTTGATTGTTTTTGTTCGTCCCAGCGATCTCGTCTCTGATAGAAAGGACGCGTTTCCATATAGTTAGGCTTATTTAAAGACTCAGCAAAACTAGGCAATTTTTCTCGATTCATTTCTAATAATATTCTTCGTTCACCTTGTTCATATTTTTCATTAATTTCATTATCTGATAATTTTTTAACATCCTTTCGGGAAGGTTTTTGCCAAGGATTTGTTTTAGTTCGTGAGATTGTCATAATTTCCCACCAGAGGCGTACAAATTGATATGACTGGACTTACCTCATTCATTTTTAAGCATAGACTGAGGATATATAGGAGAATCAAGAGTTATTGGTAATCTTCCCAGATAACTCTCAAAAGTTAATTCTCTTAAATTGGTAACTGGTCACTGATAACTGGTAACTGATAACTTAGGATTTTTGGCTGAAATAGGCCTCTAGCGCCTCATTGATGATTTGATTCATCGGCCGTTTTTCCGTTTCCGAAGCTTCCTTGAGACGGACAAACATTTCATCGGGGACGCTGACACGGTTTTGATTTTTACGCACGCGTTTGGGTTTTGATTCAGTAGTAGTAGTTTCGGTCATTTTAGGTGTGTAGGTGGCTGAAAATGCTTGTAAAGCAGGGAAATTGACTCGGTGACAGAATTCTCCGAAGGTTTCGTTATTTTGTTGATCCTGTTGGAAGTAAACAAAAATCGGTTCTAAGACCTTTTCTAGATCATCGATCGCCATTTTATCCAAATAGGGGCGCGCTAGTCGAGTTTGATCGGCCGTTCCCCCTAACCAGAGTTGGTAGGAATTGGGAGCGCTACCCACAAATCCTAATTCTGCCATATAGGGACGCGCGCAGCCATTGGGACATCCTGTCATGCGGATGACAAATTCCTCTTTGGTTAATCCTAAGCGATTAAGCAGAGTGCGAATGCGTTCAATCACGCTGGGTAAAATTCTTTCTGACTCAGTAATCGCTAATCCACAGGTGGGCCAAGCGGGACAGGCCATGGAATAACGGGTTAAAGGGTCAATTTCGGCGGGATTGGTGATAATTCCCTGTTCTTTCAGGATCGCTTCCACGGCTTCCTGATCCTTGGGTTCAATTTCGTAGAGAATGATATTATGGTTAGCCGTCAAGCGCATGGGCAACTGAAAACGCTCGATAATCACTTTTAAGGCGGTTTTTAGCTGAAAACTGCCCTCATTTTTGACCCGGCCATTTTCTACATGAAGACCATAAAATAATTTTCCGTCTCCCTGTTCATTCCATCCCAAAAAGTCTTGATATTTCCAATCGGGGAGGGGTTGGTAGGGTGCGATTTTTTGGCCGAAATAACCCTCAACAGTGCTGCGGAATTTTTCTACTCCCCATTCTTCGAGGATATATTTCATTCTGGCATGACGACGATCGCCGCGATCTCCGTAATCCCTTTGGGTTGCCACGATCGCTTTTACCAGATCGTACACCTCTTCTTTGTCCACATAACCGATCGCATCGGCCATTCTGGGGAAAGTTTCCTCCTTATTGTGGGTCCTTCCCAGTCCACCCCCCGCAAGGATGTTAAAACCCTGTAATTCCCCGTTTGCGTCGGTAATCACCACCAAACCGAGGTCATTGGTGTAGATATCGATGGAGTTGTCTCCCGGCACAGTGACACCGATCTTGAACTTACGGGGCATATAATGTTGACCGTAGATCGGTTCGATGGGATCATTTTTGTTAATGCCATTTGTATCTTTTTGTCTCGATGCCTTGACTTCTGGTGCTTCTTCTGCACTGATCACTTTTTCGCCATCGAGCCAAATTTCGTAGTAGGCTCCAGTTTGGGGAGTGAGCAAATCGGCGATATTATTGGCATATTCCCAAGCATAGCCGTATTCGGGGCGATTTTTGTAGGGGGCTGGCGGTGCGGTGACATTGCGATTAACATCACCACAGGCCGCTAAAGTGGATCCCATACTGCGGATAATTTCCCCGAGGGTTGCTTTGAGATTTTTCTTTAAAATGCCGTGTAATTGGAAGCCTTGGCGGGTTGTCACCCGTAAAGTGCCGTTACCATAGCGATCGGACAAACTATCGAGGGTAAGATATAGTTGCGCGGGAATAAAACCCCCCGGACTGCGGGTACGCAACATCATTTGATAGTCTTTTTCTTGACCTTTGGCTCTATTGTCGCGATTATCCTGTTGATAGGAACCGTGAAATTTAAGGATCTGCACCGCCGCATCGGTAAAATGGGTTGTATCTTCGAGGAGTTCACTGGCCAAAGGTTCTCGTAGATAATTACTGTGTTCTTTGATACCTTCGACTTTAGAAACCTTGGCGGTAGGAGAAATAGGAGTTGTAACCATCGTCTAACAGCACGATAACCTGTGGATAGGTCTTAGGAATAGGAATTTAGACAAGCTCGATCGATCCTAAGAAGTTTTACTAACATGATCTCTAGAGTTCGTTCCAGACTCTGAGGTTAACAGTAGCGATCGAGACATCAATTCTATCTTAGCTTCTTACCGTCCCCCGCGAACGCCACCCACCGATCAACTTTTTATGACCAATTCTCCCAACATTAAAACGGTTATTAGTCAAGAACCCTACATTATTCTTAACAATCAGGGAGAAATTCTCCCTTCTATTAATCTGAGTCGTCCTAATCATAAATTGGGACGGGATGGTCAACAGGTGGATTTAGTTGTTCCCCAACACTGGACGCTGGTGAGTCGAGTACAAGCTTGTTTTCGTCGTCAGGGAAATGATTACTATATCTACGATGGAGACGGGACTAATCCTAGTTCCAATAAACTTTTTATCAACAATCGCGTGATTACTCCCAAAGAGGGCTATCTTTTACGAAATGGAGATGAGATTAATATCGGTCAAGATGTCAAAAATTGGGTCAAGATCACCTATTATCATCCTAACCAACCGGTAAAAAGCCCACCTTTAGCTTTTAAATCGGTTTCCCTAGGCAATCGCAGTGTAGTTTTAGGACGAGATAATACCGCAACTGTGGTTTTAGACGCGCCGACAATTTCCCGACAACACGCAATTATCGACAGCGATAACCAAAATCGTTATATTCTCTACGACAAAAGCACCAATGGAGTCTTTATCGACGGACAAAAAGTATCGGGTAGTGCCATTTTAACTAACGGTTGTACAGTGAGAATCGGTCCCTATAGTTTTCGGTTGCAGGGAGATGAATTAGTTTTATTAGATACAGGGGATAATATCCGTCTAGATGCCGAAAATATCGTCAGGAGGGTGCGAGATAAAAAGAAACAAACCTTGACAATTCTCAATCATATCTCCTTACCGATCGAACCGAGTCAATTAGTGGCGATTGTTGGGGGAAGTGGTGCGGGAAAATCGACTTTCTTAAAGACTTTATTGGGAATTGAACCCACCACCTCGGGAACTGTTTATCTGAATGGGGAAGAGCTGCGCCAGAATTTTAATATCTATCGCACCCAAATCGGTTATGTTCCCCAATACGATATCGTCCACAGGGATTTAACCGTGGGAGAAGTGTTATATTATGCTTCTAAATTAAGGCTACCTCCCGATCTTAATTGCCAAGAAGTGATCGAGAAAACCCTGCAGCAGGTGGAGTTATTAGAAAGAAGAAATACTTTAGTCAAAGACTTAAGCGGTGGTCAATTAAAAAGGGTGAGTATTGCGGTAGAATTATTAGCCAATCCCAAATTATTCTTTTTAGATGAACCCACTTCGGGATTAGACCCCGGTTTAGATAAAAAGATGATGGAATTGCTGGCAAAATTGGCCAAAGAAGGCAGAACAATTCTCCTAGTCACCCATGCTACTAATAATATCAATCTCTGCGATCAATTAGTTTTCCTCGGTCAAGGAGGCAATTTATGTTATTTTGGTTCTCCGGGGGAGGCCTTAAATTTTTTCTCTTTACCTCAGGGGGATTTTGCCGATATTTATATTCATCTAGAAACTAGGGAAAAAGTTGAGCAAGAATGCCAACGTTTTCAACAATCCGACTACTACAAAAATAATATTGAAGCAAGAATCGGTAAAATATTTCAGCAAAATCATAGTAGGCCGCAACAGGTTCAACAATCTTTTTGGACACAACTACAGGTTTTATGTCAACGCTATAGCCAGTTAATTATCCGTGATCAATTTAGTTTAATTTTATACCTATTAACCGCCCCGATCGGAATTTTTTTAATGGCCATGGTTTTACGGGACAAAGATCCTTTATTTTTGGGAGATAATGCTAGCCGTGAAGATGCTATCGAATCGGCAACTTTAGCCTTAAAAACTCTCTTTGTGTTTACCTGCGCGGAATTGTGGGTAGGTTTTGCCTGTTCCCTACAGGAAATTGTCAAAGAATCAGCAATTTATCAGCGAGAAAGATTAGTTAATCTGGGATTATTACCCTATTTATTCTCAAAAATTCTGGTTTTAGCAGCCTTAGCTTTTCTGCAAACAATTGTAATTACCTGCGTGATATTTTGGGGATTTACTCAACCGCAACCGGAATTAATGACCTGGTTAATTGGCTGTTTTATTACCACATTTTTAACTATATTTGCGGCGATTAATCTCGGTTTATTAATTTCTGCTGGGGTTAGTAATATCACCCAAGCAAATAGTGCCTTACCTTTAATTTTAATTCCTCAGATTATCTTTGCTGGGGTATTATTTAGCTTAGAAAGTTTTGGGAAATATCTATCATGGTTGATGATTAGTCGCTGGTCGATTGGTGCCTACGGGGTATTAGTAGAGGTGGAAGATATGATTGCACAAGCAAAAAATCTTAATATCCCTTTACCCTTTGAGGATACCAATCAAGTTTATCAATTATCTATCAATAATTTGTTATTGAATTGGGGAGTATTAATTCTTCATTCCCTTATTTATTTTCTCCTTACCTATTGGTTGCAAAAAAGAAAAGATATTTTATGATCTAAATTATGAATGATAACTGATAACTGATAACTGATAACTAACCCTACTTAATTTAACTTCAGATCAAGAGCGATCGGACATTCCACTTTCGTTCCCCCTAAACCGCAGTAACCGCCGGGGTTTTTCGCTAAATACTGCTGATGATAAACTTCAGCATAATAAAATTCAGGTGCGTCGAGAATTTCCGTGGTAATCTGACTGTAGCCCGCTTGATTGAGAGCTTCTTGGTACATTGATCGGGATTTTTCCGCTAATTGCTTTTGCTGGGGACTATAGGTATAGATACCCGATCGATACTGGGTTCCCGTATCATTACCCTGACGCATTCCTTGGGTGGGATTATGACTTTCCCAGAAAACCTTTAACAGTTGTTCGTAGGAAATCACACTGGGATCATAGACCACTAAGACCACTTCATTATGCCCAGTCATGCCGGTACACACTTCCTGATAGGTGGGATTGGGGGTGATACCAGCCGCATAACCTACGGCCGTGGTGTAAACTCCTTCTAATTGCCAAAATTTCCGCTCTGCTCCCCAAAAACAGCCTAAACCGAACATTGCGCTTTCCATACCGGCGGGAAAGGGGGGCTGCAAGGGATGACCGTTAACGTAGTGGCCGCTAGGTACGGGCATTTTTTCCGATCGCCCGGGGAGTGCTTCCCTTGCCGTGGGCAAAGTTAATTTTTTTCCGAATCCGAATAACACCATAATAAGAATTTGTCCAGAAAGTTTTACCTTACTTTACATTGTCGCTTAATTTTAGGGATTTCAGTGATCGGTGATCAGAACCGAGGCTGCAGATCAATTTTGTCAATCTACTGAGTTGGGATTTTTAAAGGGAAACTCTCTGCTAAAACTGGGCGTTATTTCCGATTTTATCACTCAATCCCAACCCCGGAGCGCATTAGTTTTTCGGTGGGATGCTTACAGGCAGCTGTTCATACACTTGTACCAGTTTAGGCGTTGCCGAATCAAGGTATGAATGCAAACTTTGCATCAGATGCAAAAGTTAGTTTGGCTCTAGGTTTTAAAAATACCAGAAAAGAAGATTCATATCTCAAATCAGCAACGCCCAAATTGTTTTGGATGTCAGGCTATCATCAGATGAAATTAGTGATGGGTGTAGATGCTAAAACTGGTTCTAAGTAGGGAGGCACAATTATTTGTAGGATGGGTTAGCGCACTTCGTAACCCATGCGGGCGTTGGGTTTCATGCTTCAACCCAACATTCATTTTATATTTAATTCCACCCACCCACTTATATTAATCGTATATTTGATTTTACAGCTTAGGCAAATTCCTCAAATAATGGGGATACTTTACTTAATAAACTGCGCTATGTTAACTTAATTTTATCCCAAGAGGGAAATTTAATCTCTCTAAACGAACGCCTGTTCCCGTCAGCTTGTATGTAAAGTTTTATGTACGGATTCAACATTTCTGCTACAGCTAATTAAGTATTTTTGCTTATTGATTTGGCGCAGGCGAATGATTAAGCTATGGTGTATGAAGCGTTCAAAACTTTTACCACTATGCCTCTTACACCATTGAATTTGTTGTGGTCTCAAAACCTATTAATGGTTCAAGACAATAAAGATAACTTTCTCTATGAAAATGCAAAAACTGCATTTTCACCACTCTGGTCTCCTAACTTCAGATCTCGCTTTAAAGATATACTTTTCTCAGCTACTTGGACGACCAATACACCTTACACACCGATCGCAGGCAATTCACTTGGTGGCGTTAACTCCGTTGCCCCATATACTGCTTCCGTAAACGATACCGTTATTAGAACTCTTGATTCCACAGAAAAAGGGTTACTTATACACACATCACAAAATGGCTCCGGCTCAGTGAACCCAAATCTCTGGGAACCAACAGATATAGCCAATACCAGTCCATTTCCTCCTTCACCTAGCTTAAACCCTAGTGCATTGACCTTTGCAAATACGCTAGGAAATGCAAGTTTTGGCAACCTATCTCTAAGCTATTTTCTGGCAGAAGATACATTCCGGGGCATATCGGTAAACCTGGGCAGGATGTCTCGCCGTCCCAGTTCATCTGCTAAAGTTACCTTGGTCTGGACGGGAACACCTAGCACTACTGATACAGACGCTAACTTGGATCTTTTTTTACAAGGAACGACTACAGGTATTATTTACACTCCGTTTAATGTCGGTGTTGGTAACAGCTTTGTAGGAACAGACAACACTATTGGTGGCGCTGGCGTGGATTTGATCAATGGTGCTGGTGCTGTAGAGTACATAGAGCAAATTTATCTTCCATCGTGGAGTATTTCCCCGTGGGACACCAGTTTTAATGTTTTTGTTAATGGTACACTCGGCTCTGTTCCGGTTTCTACAGGTCAAGATTTCTCGATCTTTTTTACCTCCCGCCCGGTAGTTGGTCAAGGCCACGGTTGGGGTGATGTGCATCTTTATACCTTTGATGGCAAACCCTATGATTTGCAAGCAGTTGGAACGTTCATTTATGTCGAGTCTCTAACTGATGATTTTCAAGTGCAAACCGTTCAAAAACCCTGGTATAGAGGTGCCCAAGTTTCTGTTAATACAGCGTTTGCGATCAGACTAGACGGCAAAACTTTTGTTTATGATTCAGAGCTTGCCATTGGTCAAGAATTAAAAGTTGATGGAGCAACGTATAATCTAAGCAGTGGCGGCACTGCATTGTTTGGTAACACGAGAATCCAGCGATCAGGGAATCAGTACACCTTCACCTATGCCGGACTAGACGGTAATTTCTCCACAGCCGAGGACAACGATGTCGTCATCGCCGCGGACAATGGGAGCTACGTTGATGTTTTTGTCAATCCATCTGATGATCGCGCCGGCTCCCTACAAGGGCTTTTAGGGAATGGCGATGGTGATAGCAGTAATGATTTTGCTCTGCGTGATGGCACAAACTTAGGTCCTAATCCCTCTGTTCAAACAATACATACAACCTTTGCCGACAGTTGGCGAGTTACTAAGGGAGAATCTCTATTTCAAACAACCAAATTTTTGACTACATTGACCAAGTCTACAACTATATCACCTATAGCCGACAGTTGGCGAGTTACTAAGGGAGAATCTCTGTTTCAAACAACCGAATTTTTGACTACATTGACCGAGTCTACAACTATATCACCTATAGATGATGTTATAGACCCTACACCCGATCCCGAGCCTATACCTTTTCCCAAGGAGTTTATTTCCTTAGAAACTTTAGCGAAACAAGATGCCAACGCAGTCGCAGACGCTTTCAAAACAGCACGAGAATTTGGTATTGCTGAAGGCGCTTTTTTAAATGGGGCGGCCTTTGATTTTCTGGTGACGGGGGATGAAACCTTCTTGCTGGGAGCAAAGCAGGCAGCGGACTTGGCACTTCAAAATGGAGACGTAAAACTTCCACTGGGAAGCATCGAAGGCAGTAAATGGAACGATGTTAATGCCAATGGCATCTGGGAGGCGGACTTGGCACTTCAAAATGGAGACGTAAAACTTCCACTGGGAAGCATCGAAGGCAGTAAATGGAACGATGTTAATGCCAATGGCATCTGGGAGGCAGGTGAACAAGCCCTAGCCGGTTGGACAATTTACATTGATAGTGTTGCCAATGGAGCACTAGATCCTTGGGAACTTTCCACAGTTACTGACGCTAAGGGCAAATACAGCTTTACCAACTTGGGACCGGGAGAATATGCCGTCCGAGAAGTGAATCAAACAGGCTGGCTCCAAACCTCCCCCAGCACTGCCTACGCTTTGATCTTGAAAGTAGGGGAAAAATTGACTGATGTTAATTTTGGCAACTATCAATTACCCACGATTACACTTAACCCCAGGAGTCAGACCATTGTTGAGGGTTTGACCACTTCTCAAAATGCCCCCTACACCGTCACTCTTTCCCAAGCAAGCAGTCAAACCATCAGCGTTAACTATGCCACTTCTAACGGTACAGCAACCGCGGGCTCGGATTACACGGCCACCATTGGAACTCTAACCTTTGCCCCTGGTGTTACTAGTCAAGCCCTCAACATTCCCATTCTCAATGATTCCCTTAATGAAGCAGATGAGACCTTTACTTTAACTCTGTCTTCTCCTACTAATGCTGCTCTTGGTACGCAGACGGCAGCTACCACGACGATAACCGATACTTTCACGGCCGCTGTCACCACGACTTTAGCCGCAAACGTGGAAAACCTGACACTAACAGGAGCAGCAGCAATTAACGGTACTGGTAACGCGGGTAATAATGTCATTACTGGTAATACTGGTAATAACATCCTTAATGGTGGTGCTGGTGTTGATACCTTAATTGGCGGTTTAGGCAACGATATCTTCCTCTTCCAATTTTCCCAATCTACTGTCGCTAACCCTGACCGGATCACTGATTTTGCGATCGGCTCCGACAAAATTGATTTGCTCAGTGCCGCAGGAGGTGTGCTGCCTGCCCCCGCTGCCTTTAGTCGTGCTGCCAATTCTGCCGCTGCCACTTTAACCAATGTCGTGAATGCTGTTTTTACCGATGCCAATGGTTCCTTAGCTGGAAACCAAGCACTTGGTATTAATAGCGCGGCCCTGGTCCAAGTAACCACTGCTGGGATAGCCGGAAACTATATTATTGTCAATGATAATGTTGCTGGTTTCCAAAGTGCCAATGACTTACTGGTTAACGTTACAGGCATTACCGGCACATTACCCGCTCTCGGTAATATCACTGTTTCCAACTTCTTTGTTTAGTGGATTCCTGATGGGGTGACAAGAATATTCTAAAGCCGGCGTGTTAGGGGTCGGGAATGGAGTCGCCTCCATCCCCCCCCTCAGAACCGTGCTTGACATCCTCACCGCCGTAAACGGACGATGATTCCCAAACCTCACGATTTAGGTTTCTGCTTCTTTCCCTTGCGGGGTTCCGCACCTGCCTTAACAGATTTACTCTGTTCTGGTCTTATGGTCGCTCTACAGACTGACACCG
>VYLN01000101.1_pt1 | contig 18559 bp, 17 predicted proteins | sample 5109471 | NCBI WGS metagenome assembly VYLN01 (sample SAMN12291806, study PRJNA351875) | freshwater metagenome | isolation source: freshwater lake | place: USA: Michigan, Lee Lake | collected 2013-08-06 | reverse complement strand
TCGCGCGATTTCGCCTCATCCACAATGTCATCACCCAGCCGCATCCACGCGTACACCGCGTACAAAACACTTCGCTGCGGCTGAGGCGACACCCGCAAACCCCACCAGAAATTCCTAGCCTGCGTCCGCACCACCACGCCGCAATCCGCGAGTGATGTCGCTAACTCCTTTTGCATGACGCCCGGCACGCTCATGCCACATCATTCGCTCGTCATTCGCTCGTCGCACTCGGCAAGACGCCCCAAACCGCGCCCCAATACGCCCGCAGCAACAACCCCGCCCGCGCGACCTTACCCACCCGAGGCCGCTCCCACAGCGTCACATACCCGCCCTCTTCCACCAACTGCAACGTCCGCTGCCCACCTTGCCGAAACAACCACAAAATCCACGCCAGCCTTGGCTCCACCATTTGCTCCAGTGGCTTCCCTTGCCTGTACAACTCGCTCGTCCGCCGACACAACTCTCGCATCTCATCAGTCATCCGTCGCCGCACGCCAGTGTCCTTGGGCTTACCCATCCACTCACGTAGCTTGTCCGCCGGCATTCCCGACTCTGCCGGCAAATACACCCGGTCGCGCTCAAGCAAATCCCGCCGGACATCTTGCCAGAAATTCGTCAGTTGCAGCGCGGTACAAATGCAATCACTGCACCGCAACATCTCACGCGCCCGCGCCGATTCATCCATCGCCTCTCCATGCAGCGCCAGCACCAGCCGCCCCACCGGGTTCGCACTCTTGCGGCTGTACGCCATCACATCATCCCACGTCTCATACCGCGTCACGCGCTGGTCCTGCTCAAACGCGTCCAACAAATCATGAAACGCCTGCACAGGCAACTTTCGCTTGGCAATCGACTGCTGCAACGCAACAAACAACAGATCATCATCGCACAACGCACCACCCCCGCGCCCCAACTCGCCCCGCTCGCACGCCACTAGCTTCGCCCGCATCGCGCATAGCGTCCGCAAACTCGCCTCGCGCGACGCCGCATCATTGCTGTGCTCGTCCGCCGCATCATCCGCCACGCGACAAAACGCGTACACCGCCGCGTAATCATCACGCAAGTCACCAGGCACCAATCGCGACAAAACCGTAAAATTCTCCCCACTCGCCCGCGTGATTCTCCGCACATGCGCCCGCGCATGCGACAACACACGTGGCTCCACTACCCCCGCGCCAACCGCCCTCAAATCCGAAGTTACCACCTGCCCATCCGCAGAGGTCATAGGGCAAAGTATTCGCCCCAACCACACCCCGCAACCTGAGCCCCCGAAAATTCAACATCTTCCGCATACCCTCACATTCCACCTCCTCCGGTACTTCGTCTCTTTGGTACTCCGTCTCTTCTTCACCCATGCACCTCCTCCTCCCCAACCCCCGCGGCTTCTGCGCTGGCGTTCGCATGGCCGTCGATGTCATCGACCAAGTCATCGAGCTCTTCCCCGGACAAACCATCTTCTGCTATCACGAAATCGTCCACAACAAACACGTCGTGGGCCGCTTCCAACACAATGGCGTCAAATTTGTCGAGGATCTTGATGAAGTCCCCCAAGGCGGCATCATCGTCTTCAGCGCCCACGGCATCTCACCCGCCATCCGCAAGCAAGCCGCTGATCGCAAACTCACCACCATCGACGCCACCTGCCCCCTCGTCACCAAAGTCCACGCCGAGGCCATTCGCTATTCGCGCCAAGGCTACCAAATTCTCCTCGTCGGTCACAAGCACCACCAAGAAGTCATCGGCACCACCGGCGAAGCACCCGACGTCACGCAAGTTGTCGAAAGCCCCGACGACATCCCCAACCTGCGCATTCACGATGCGAGCAAACTCGTCTACCTCACGCAAACCACACTGAGCACCGACGACGCCGGCGTCATCATCACCGCCCTCAAGGCCGCGTTCCCGCAAATCAAAGAACCACCCAGCAGCGACATCTGCTACGCCACCACCAACCGCCAACACGCCGTCCGCCAACTTGCCCCGCACTGCGACATGGTCCTCGTGATCGGCAGCCGCAACAGCAGCAACAGCGTGCGCCTTACCGAAATCGCCAAGAACGTCGGCACCGACGCGCGACTCTTAGACGACGCCAGCGAACTTGACTTTGCCTGGTTCCCCACAGGCAAAGAGCGCGTGCTCATCACCGCCGGCGCCAGCGCACCCGAAGACCTCGTCGCCGACGTCTGCCGCGCCTTGCTCACTCGCTTCGGCGGCACCATCGAAACCGCCGACATCATGCCCGAAGATGTCGAGTTCGCCGCTCCCGGCAACCTCCGCAAAATCATGATCGAACGCGGCATCGACCCCGCTACGCGCCGCTTCAAAATCGAATCCCCCGTCGTCACGCAAGCCCTCTACGGCGCGGTTCCGCTCACGATCAGTGCCAAGCCATGAAAGGAGTTCGTTGTGTCGATCCCGGTCTTCCTTAGCCATCCTCGACCGCACAATGTCCAGCAATCTCAGCTCGTTGATCGCATTCGCGAGTATTTCCGCGATCGTGACATGGAACCGCGAACACTGGGAGTTAGTGACTACGACACGGAAGTGCCGCTCGCGAGCATCCGACGGATTATGCTCGAATGTAATGGCGTTCTTGTACTTGCCCTCCGACGTTACCTCGTCAAAAGTGGCGAAGTACACCTGGCGCCAAGCGGGAAGAAATCAAACATCAAGAAACTCGCCAACACATGGCTGACAAGTCCTTGGTGCCAGGTGGAAGCGGGCATGGGCTTCCAACTCGGACTGCCGGTTCTCGTCTTCCGTGAACAAGGTGTTTTGGCAGACGGCGTACTTGAGCAAGGTGTCATGGCTTCCTACATGCCCGAAGTCGAACTCAACGGCGATGTCGATAAATTCCTCAAATCCGCTCAGTGGAAGCAACTGATCCAGAAGTTTGAAGCTGACGTCCTTGCGACTCGCAAAAAGAAAGGCATCCCGCACCTGCTTCGTGCATAGACATCACATGCCCCCCGCCACCCACATCTTCGAACACACTCCCGAAAGTCTCGCACAATGGTGCGAACGCTGCAATATGCAACCCTTCCGCGCCAAGCAGGTGCTCGAGTGGGTCTACCTCAAGGGCATCATCGACCCTGCCGCCATGAGCAATCTCAGCAAACTCGACCGCGACAAACTCGCCGCCGACATTCGCTTCTCCACTGGCGACATCATCAAACAACAAAACGCTACCGATGGCACGCAAAAGCTCCTCGTCCAGTGGCACGACCGCAACAACACAGCTGGCGCTGAAGTACCGCAATCGCCACCATCATCACCAACTTCCCTCCCCATCCTCAGCAATCCGCAACTCGACCAAACCCGCCAGACCGAATGCGTCATGATCCCCGCCGAAGATCGCCGCACCGCCTGCATCAGCAGCCAAGTCGGCTGCCCCGTCGGCTGCAAGTTCTGTGCCTCAGGCATCGGAGGCCTTGACGAAAATCTCACCGCCGGCAAAATCGTCGAGCAAGTCTGGATGCTCCGCAAATCCATGCAAGAGCAGCAAGCAGGCCGCGGCACGCGCAACGACGGCGACTTCCCCCGCATCACCAACGTCGTCTTCATGGGCATGGGCGAACCACTCAGCAACCTCGCCAACGTCATCCCCGCCATCCGCACTATCTGTGCCCTGTGGGGTCACGCTATCAGCGCCCGCAAAGTCACCATCTCCACCGTGGGCCTCCCCAAAGCCATCGAAAAACTCGCTGAACAACTCGATCTTCCCATCACCCTCGCCCTCAGCCTCCACGCCCCCAACGACACCATCCGCCGCCAACTCATCCCCTGGGCCGAGTACACCACCATCACCGATCTCCTCGCCGCGTGCCAAAAGTGGTTCGACAAAACCGGCCGCGAAATCACGCTCGAATACACCCTCCTCCGCGGCGTCAACGACCAACCCCAGCACGCCAAAGAACTCGCCGACATCGCCCGCACCATCCGCGCCAACATCAACCTCATCCGCTACAACGAAGTCAAAGGCATGCCCTTTGACCGCCCCCGCGACGAAGACGTTCGCGGATTCCAAGAGTATCTCCAAGCCAAAAACCTCAACGTCCACATCCGCGCCAGCCGAGGCCGCGACATCGCCGCCGCCTGCGGCCAACTCCGCCACGAAACCGGCAACAAACAACGCAAGCGCGAAGCAACAACCAGCTAACGCGCGTTCACGCTCCCGCCGATACTCTCCCGCCGCGTGTCACCCGCCCTCATCATCTTCGCTCTCGCCGCGACCGATGCTGCTGCCTTCCACCCCTTCACACCCACCCACTACCTCACCACCGGCACCTACCTCACCCTCATGCTCGCCCTCGTGCTGCTAGGCCGCGCCTTGCGCAACACACCGCACCAGCGCACCCTCGAACGTGCCTGGTTCTCATTCGTCCTCATCATCCAAGCCTTCAACATCATCTTCTGGTCCACTCCGCCCCGCCTCCAGCTCGCCTCCAGCCTGCCGCTGCACATCTGCGATCTCGCCGGCATCTTCGCCGTCTTCACCACGCTCTCATGGCTGCGTGAAAATCGCATCACCGATCACTCCATCGCCCGAACTCTCCGCACCATCATGTTCTTCTGGGGCATAGGCCTCTCCACCCAAGCCTTCATCACCCCCGTCATCACCGACGGCCCATCTTCCGTCCGCTTCCACATCTTCTTCCTCAGCCACTTCACCATCGTCGCCACGCCCCTCTACGACTTCCTCGTCCGCCGCTACCGCCCCACCGCGCGCGACCTGGGCATCATCCTCCTCGTCACCCTCGTCTACGGCGCACTCATCATCCCCCTCAACGCCGCCACCGGCTGGAACTACGGCTACGCCGGCAACACCAAACCCGAAAACCCCACGCTCATCGACAAACTAGGCCCCTACCCCCTGCGCCTGCTCTGGATGCTCTTCATCGTCACAGGCCTCTACGCAATACTCACCCTCATCACCGCCTTCATTCCCTCTCACCCCCTCACCTCCCCACCCACTCACCCTCGCACACCCCCACACCCCAACTAACCTGCCCCCCAACATTTATCGCTTTCCGCTTTCTCGCTTTATTGCTCTTCCCCCATGCCCCCCCTCGTCCTCACCCTCATCCCCATCGCCCTCCTCACCGCACTCCTCGCGACCTACCTCGCGCGCACCCTGGGCCGCAAACTCAACACCCTCGACGGCGCAGGCGTCCCGGGACAAATCAAAGCCCCACCCCGCCGCGTGCCCAACATCGGCGGCGTCGGCATCTTTCTGGGCTTCGCCCTTCCTCTCATCGCCGCACTTCTCTACTTCGCGATGCAAAGCCCCACGTCGCTCCCCGTCAGCCTCCAAGCCCACCTCGCTGGCTTGCAAGACAAATCCGCCCACGCCTGGCTCATCCTCGCCGCCGCCCTCGCCCTCCACGTCCTAGGCCTCATCGACGACCGCAAACCCCTCGGCCCCTTCCTCAAACTCGCCATCCTCGCGGGCGTCAGCCTCGCCGCTCTCGTCCTCACGCAAACCCGCATGTTCACCATGCTCGATGGCATCGCAGGCGGCCCCTGGGCCAGCTACGCCCTCACACTGCTCTGGGTCCTGGTCGTCACCAACGCCCTCAACTTCCTCGACAACATGGACGGCCTCTCCGCAGGCGTCGCCACCGTCGCCGCAGTCTGCTTCCTCGCCATCGCCCTGCTCGCCGGCCAATGGTTTGTCGCCGCCATGCTCGCCCTCCTCGTCGGCAGCCTCCTCGGCTTCCTCTGGTTCAACAAACCCCCCGCGACTATTTTCATGGGCGACGGCGGCTCCCTCGTCGTCGGCTTCCTCCTCGCCTACCTCAGCGTCCGCATCACCTACACCCACACCAACGCAACCAACGCCATCACCTGGCACGCCGTCTTCACTCCCCTCGTCGTGCTCGCCGTCCCCTTGTACGACTTCACCAGCGTCGTCCTCCTCCGCCTCAAACAAGGCAAAAGCCCCTTCGTCGGCGACCTCCAACACGTCAGCCACCGCCTTGTCAACCGCGGCCTCAGCAAACCCCTCGCCGTCCTCACCATCTGCGGCCTCTCCGCCGTCGTAGGTCTCGCCGGCATCCTCCTCCCCACCGCCACCGCCACCGCCGCCACACTGATCGCCTGCCAAGTCGCCCTCCTGCTCATCGTCCTCGCCATCATGGAATTCGGCACTGGTGGGCCGCCACTCCGTGGCGGCTGAATGCCAGAATCAACCAAATCTCCAAAACGCGTAAGCAGCCACACCGCGACCAGTTTGAAGCTCAAAAGCATTCAAATCGCGAACAGAGTCTCTCGCACTCCATCCGCCCGCACACTCACATAACGAAACATCGCGCACTTCGCAATTGCATCATCAAGGTGCACGCGCAACGCTTCCAACTCCTGCATGCGATTCCGTGCCACATCCAGTTCCAAAATCGAAACCGGGGTAAGCGCGAGATTCTGCTGATAACGAATGTTTTTGTCCACCGTCACAACCACGCCAAACCCCGCGTCAGCCGCCGCACGAAGCAGCTTCCCGTTCGAAAGCTCGGCCCATCCCATCGCAATCACGTGAGCGACATCGCAGCCGACGAAGAGTCCCTTCGCCCGCACATCCACACAATTGTCCAGCAGTATTTTCACAGTCGCCGCAGCCCTTCCAGCATGCCGCGCGACGCAAGTTCAATCACGCCCACGGCAACCTCGCGCGTCACATTCGGAAACCCCGCGAGAAACGCAACAAGTCCGTCCCCGCTCGCCAAATGATCAAACAGAGTCTGCACAGGCACCCTCGTCCCGCGAAAACACGGCTCGCCGCTCATCCTGCCCGGATTGACCGAGATGTACTGCGCCAGCGGGCTGTCGGCGGGGATCAATTCTCGCTCTTCACGCGACCATCCAGCGGCGTTGACAGCAATCGTCGTCATACAAGGCTCCCTGACTACTTAATCGTAGCGATCCATCACAACTTGCGTTTCTCACCATGTCATGATGCACTTCCCGATACTCTCCCCCATGCGCACACCCTCCCTCGCGCTCCTCCTCACCCTTGCCCTCGCTGCCCCCGCCTTCGCCCAGCGACACAACCCCGACCCCAAAAACACCCGCGAGCGCATCGCCGCCATCGCGCTGCACGCCAAGCAAGCCGAACAAGCCTTCACCATCGGCGACTGGCCCCAAGCCGAGATCGCCCTGCGCGAGCAAATCCGCCTCGACGACACAAGCTGGGTCCCGCGCTTCAACCTCGCCATCGCGCTGGCCAACATGGACCGCACCGACAACGCCGCCACCGAACTCAAATCCGCCATCGACGCCGGCTTCTTCGACCTCGCCCGCCTGCAGCGAGAACCCTCACTCGAACACGTGCGCGAACACGCCACCATCGCGCCACTGCTCACCGATTGGCCCAACGTCCTCGCCGCCCGCGTCGACGCCCGTATCGCCGCCGTCGAAGCCAAACTTCACAAAAAGCCCCTCGCCATCCATCGCGACGACGACCTGCAAGTCATCTACCTCTCCTGGGTCAACGAGCGCAGCGTCTCGCGCGTGCGTGAAGAACTGCTCACCCTCGCGACCTGGTCCAACGAGTACATCTACGGCAGCGACACGATCAAGAAAGACGACAGCCTCGACGTCCCCGTCATCATCGCCCTCCCCGTCGAGCGCGACTTCCGCACTTGGATCACCAGCCGATTCGGCGGCGTTCAACAAGGCGCCTTCGCCAGCATCGGCGGAGCCTACGAACCCGAACAAGCGCGGCTCGTCACGAATGATCTCGGCGCATCCCTCCGCCACGAATTCATGCACGCCCTCCACTGGCGCATGTGTACGCGCCTGGGCCAGCGCCACCCCATCTGGCTGCTCGAAGGCCTCGCCACTCTCGTTGAAGACACAAGTCTCGACACCGAAAGCAAAACGCTTGAGCCCGTCCCCAGTTGGCGCACCAACATGGCCAAACGCATGATGGACTCAGGCGTCCTGCCCGACCTCGCCGACCTGCTCGCAACCGACGCCAGCACCTTCAACACCCAGCGCCCCCTCGCCAAGTACGCTCACGTCCGCACCTTTTTCCTCTACCTGCACGACCGCGATTACCTCAAACCCCTCTGGGACATCTACACCACGGACGAACTCCTCGGCTGGCAAGCTGACCGCTCCGCCCTCAAAGCCCTCGAAGCCGCCACCGCCCTCACGCTCCCGCAACTCGAACGCGACTTCCGCGACTGGCTCAAACAATTGGACGAAGTCGCCGAAGAAATCCAGCCAGGCATGGCCAGCCTCGCCATCGAAGTCGAAAACGGCCCAGGCGACGGCGTGCGCGTCATCGCCAAACCAGACGTGCAAACCCTCCAGCGCAAAGGCGACACGCAAGCCATCGCCCGAGCCCTCGCCTTCGCCACAGGCGACGTCCTCCTCGCCATCGACGACAAACCCACCCGCGACATCGCCGAACTCGTCCGCGTGCTAGGCGAATACCAACCAGGCGACGGCGTGCGAGTCCTGCTCCGCCGAGGCCAAACCGAAGTCACCGCCGACGTCACGCTCGCCGAAAAGAGGTAGCGTTACTCACCCACCGCACGACTCCCCTACCGCACCGACGCCGGGCCTGATGCCCCGCGAAGGCCCGGATCGAACATCCACTCTCGCGTCCGCATCCGCTCACTGCCCGCCGAAATCGGACGTGGAAAGCTTGGCGCATTCCCCCACCGCCCGCCACCGATTCAACTTCCTCCCGCCAATTCCCCCGCCCCAATCGCGTACCCTCGCCCACTATGGCCACGGATGTCGCCCACACCAACCCCACCACCACCCCGCCCCTCGCCGCCGATGTCGCCGGCACTGCCTTCCCCGCGCGCGCCAAAGCCATCGCCTTCGAGTCCCCCACGCGCGACGTCATGCACAACGCCGCTCGCTGGGAAATCAAGTGCCTCGACCACGGCTTCGTCGCCCTCGTCGACGCCATGCCGCGCCTGGTGCCCCAAGGCCAAACCGCCGACCAGGCAATCGTCCAAGCCGCACGCGTCAGTTACGGCCAAGGAACCAAGCAAATCAGCGAAGATCGCGGCCTGATTCGCTACCTGCTGCGCCACCGCCACACCACGCCGCTCGAAATGGTCGAGTTCAAGTTCCACATCGCCATGCCCATCTTCATCGCGCGCCAGTGGATCCGCCACCGCACCGCCAACGTCAACGAATACAGCGCACGCTACAGCATCCTGCCAGATCGTTTTTACACCCCCACCCTCGACGCCATTCGCAAGCAAAGCAAAAGCAACCGCCAAGGCGGCGAAGAAACCTTCAGTGTTTCACCAGCACCCAATGCCCAGTCCCCAGCGCCTTCTTCCGAATCCCTCACCGCCCAAGACTTCCTCGCCTACCTCGACCGCGCCGAGGCCCTCTACCAAGACTACCTGAAACTCACCGACGCGGGAGTCTCACGTGAAATGGCCCGCATGGGCCTGCCCGTCAGCGTCTACACCGAGTGGTACTGGAAGTGTGACCTCCACAACATCTTGCGATTCCTCAGCTTGCGCATGGACAGCCACGCCCAGCTCGAAATCCGCGAATTCGCCACCGCCATGCACGACCTCATCGCCCCCATCGTCCCCATGACCATGGAAGCCTGGCGCGACTACGACTTTGAGTCCATGCACCTCTCCAAACTCGAAATTGCCGCTATGAAATCAGCCAAAGCAGGCGTCGTCGGCCCCATCGCCACGCAAAACAAGCGTGAGCAAGCCGAGTGGGAAGCCAAGCTGGCCAGCCTTGGGCTCGTCAAAGGCTGGTAACTGTCAAGGTTTGGTCAAACAGATGTTCAAAATCACACGCCCCGAGCCGCGATTACCGCAGTTCGGGGTGTTTTCCTATCCGTCTGCCGTTGTTATCGAACATGCGACCCGACCAAACTTCGACCAACGAAGTTCCTCTGGCCTGTAACCAGCAAAAAAGTGAATTCAATCTCCAACTTTTCTGGCAGAACTCCCAGCGTGGTGTAGTTTGTAGTCAGGTCAGGAACGAGTGTTCGTTCTCTCCGTTCTCTCTAGTTGGGTCTGTGTACCCGTTTATATCCGTGAGGAGATTGCAATGAAGAATGTGATTGTTTCGATGGTCGCTCTCGCTGGTATCGCTTCTGTCGCTTCAGCCCAAATCGGCACCAACGACGGCCGCCTTGTGTTCCAAACTTGGAACGGCAGCGCTTGGAGCAGCAGCGTCCTCGACGCAGCCCCCGGCCAAACCGTTCAATTCCGCGCCGTTGTCAGCTACGCTGGCAACAACACCAGCGTGTTCGCTCTGGGCGGCATCACCTACCAACCCACGTTCAGCAACGCCGACAACACTGGCGCTGGTGCAACGGTTGACACCCTCGGTTCCTACCGCAACGGCGGCAACCAAGGCAGCGCAATCGCCGGCAGCATGCTCAGCGCTGCTGAAGGCAACGATGGCAACGCCCTCGCCAGCGGCTACGGCCGCGTCGTGTTCGGTGGTACGGCCGCCAACACCTCGAGCCAGAACACCGTGACCAACTTCCGCCACGGCGGCGGTGCAGCAGTTGCTGGCGCTCCCGCTGGCAGCTGGCTCCGCGTCGCTGGCAGCAGCGTCACCAACTGGCCCCTCGCCGCGTTGCCCACCGCTGCTGACGCAACGGCGACCAACCTGAACAACATCAACCGTGGTGTGCAGGCTGGTCAACAAGCTCAGACTAACCCGGTCACGGGCCTCGCCAACACCTTCCACGTTGCTGGTTTCCAGAACGTCGTCATCTTCCGTGGCGCAATCACGCTTTCAACTGACACTGACCTCCGCACGCTGGTTCTCAGCTCGGCCGCTGGCTCACTCCAGCGCGTTGGTGCGACCAACAGCGCCGATGACAACCGCTTCATGACCTGGCAGACCAACAACTTCGGCAGCACGATCCAAACCGGCGTCGTGACCACCGATGCTTCGATCCGCATCATCCCGACCCCCGCCACGGCTGCCCTCTTGGGCCTTGGTGGTCTGGTTGCTGCCCGCCGCCGCCGCGCCTAATTGCAATTGGGCGTGCAGGCCCACGAGCACTACGGAGCGACATCGATTCCAAAATTGACCGACGCACCGAGGTTTATGCCTCGGTGCGTTTTTCTTTGGAAACTTTTTTGACAGCCTATAACACGAAAAGGACCGCGAAATACCTATTTTTTCACGAACAAACCAGGGGTTTTGGGGGTCCCAAACGTACAGACTGTGTTCAGACTTCAGAAATTCCTGCAACGCGCTTGAAAATACCCTTGCAGTCTTCTCCAAACCTCGCTAATCTATCCCTCGAGAGGCAGACCCTGTCTCGGTTTCCGGCGGCTTGCTGGTTCCGAGGTCGGTCTCGTGTAACTGTTCGGAGGAGATAGACATGAAGAAGGTTCTCGTTTCGTTGCTCGCAGTTGCGGGCATGGCAGTCGTCGCTAACGCCCAAGTTGAAGCTGGCACCACCAGCCTCTCGTTCCAAGTTTGGAACGGCAGCAGCTGGACCAGCACCGTCAACGCAGCTCCCGGCAGCCGCGTTGAGTACCGCGTTGTTGTCAGCTACACCGGCGCTTCCAGCTCTCCGGTTGGCCTGAGCAGCATCCGCTACCAGCCCACGTTCAGCAACGCTGACAACAGCGGCGCTTCGGTTGACAACAACGTTGCGTTCCGCAACGGCGGCACCAGCGGCAGCGCAATCGCTGGCAGCATGCTCAGCGATGCTGAAGCACAAAGCGGTGCAGCTCTCGCCACCTACGGCCGCGCCACGTTCGGCGGCGTTGCCATGCAGAGCAGCACCCTCAACGTTCTCACCCAGTTCCGCCACGGCGACGGCGCCGCTGCGAACGGCGCTCCCGCCGGTAGCTGGATCCGCCTCGCTGGTAACAGCGTCACCACCTGGCCCCTCGCCACGTTGAGCGCCGCTCAAGCCACGACCGCCAACCTCAACAACATCGCTCGCGGTGTCGTTGCTGGCCAAGCTTCGCGTATCAACCCCGTCACCGGCGCGACCAACACCTTCTACGCCGGTGGCACCAGCAACTTGGTTGTCTTCCGCGGTGCTCTGAACCTCAGCGACTCGACCGCTGAGCGCACCATGGTCATCAGCAGCGCAGCCGGTTCACAAGACCGCGTCGGCGCAGCTAACAACGCGAACGATGATCGCTTCGCCACCTGGCTCACCAGCGACTTCGGCGGTTCATTCCGCTCGGGCGTCGTTGTGAACAACGCTTCGATCGTCATCCCCACCCCCGGTGCTCTGGCCCTCGTCGGCCTCGGCGGCCTGGTTGCGGCTCGTCGTCGTCGCGCCTAATCGGTAGCCTTGATAACCTCCGAGCCATGTGCAGATGAGCTCGTCCGGTTAAACCTCTTGCCCGCCGCGTGCGTCAGCCCGCGGCGGGTTTTTTTACACCATCAGGCTAGTCTGTGAAGGTCCACTTCAAGTACGAAACCACTTCGCTTGTCGCTTGGCTTCTTCCCTGCCTTTGCCTATCATCTCGACCCTACTCAGCCAGCCTTATGGCGGTACTTGCAGGGTAGTTTTGGAGTTTGCCATGTACGCGATCATTGAAGAATCCGGTAGTCAGCGCAAGGTTGCCCAAGGCGATCAGTTCCTTATCGATCTGCTCGACGACGGCCAAGCCGCTAAGGGCAAGTCGATCAACTTTGATCGCGTCCTCGTCGTCGGCGAAGCAGGCGGCAGCGCCAAGATCGGCGCCCCCTACGTCACCGGCGCCGCCGTCACCGTCGAGATCATCGACCCCGTCGTCATGGGCGACAAGCTCTACATCCACCACTTCCGCCGCAAGAAGGGCCGCCAAAAGAAGACGGGCCACCGCCAACGCTACACGATGGTCAAGGTCACGTCGATCAAGGCCTAATGAAGTCGTAAGCCTATCGAAGACGTAAGCACCAACGCTTCACGCACCCAGCAGCACGTTCAACGCCCGCTCGAAGAGTGGGCGTTTTTCTTTTGACTGCGCATCGATGCTGTTCAATCGCGCCGCAACCACCAACCCCGTCGTCCGCCCATCACCCACCCATCCCCACCACCCGCAGCAGCGACTTCACGCGATGCACCCACAAGTGCTTCTCTTCCACCAGTGCCCGGCCTCGCATCGCAATCTCCGCCCTCGCACTTGCGTCTGCCAGCAACGTGTGCACACAGTCCCGCAATTGCCCCGGCTGATTCACCCCAAACCCGACTGCCGCTCGCACATTCGGGTTCGTGAAGTTTTCTCGCACCCACAGTCGATCATCCGTCACCGTCGCGCAGCCACCCGCCATCGAGAGCAGCAGCCGCTCACTAAATCCATGCACAAACTGCGTCGGATTCAGCGCAACGCACACCTTCGTCCGCCGCATCCACGCGCTGATATCGGTGTAAGGCACCTCGCCCACATACTCGCACCCCGCCGGCAGCAGCCCCTTCCAAACCGCGCTTCCCGCAACGCACACGCGCAAGCCCGCGAGCGACTGCACCAACCGAATCCGCCGCTCGCGATTCAGTTTCGCCGTCGAATATCGAAACACAACCGCAAGCAAACCCCAGTGATCGCTGCACGTCAGCGGCGTGGGCATGATCGAATCAAACGCCTGCCCGAACGACAGCCACGGATACTCCAGCCGCAACTTCGCAACGTCATCGCACTTGGCATGCAATTCAGTCGGCATATCCGCGCGCAGCCTGTCGAGTTCAGCATCATCCGCAATCGAACCCGCGAAGAACGCATCGATATCACGCGAGCCGTCACGTGATCCATCAAGGTGCGAGGCTGCAACGCTCGCCGCATCACACAGCGCACTCCGCGGCACCCCATGCCACACACGCCCATGCCGCAGCCCAGGCCATCGCAGTTGCAACATGTGCGAGTCATCATCTGTCACATGCACAAAGCGGTAGCCACCTTGCTTCACCATGTCGGCCATCAGTGCCTTATCCAAGTTGAACGGATGATCCACCAGCCACTGCACCATCGCCGTGGGACCAGTCCGCGGGCCCATCCACTTCAGAATGCGCTCCATGCTCTCTGGAAAATTGAACACAAGAAAAATCGCCGGCGCAGCACCGCTCGCTTCGTTGCGATCCGGATTGACAACATGCCCCGCCTCGCGAGCCGCCTCGCCAAACTCCACGCAAAACGCCTGCAAGAGCGCGTATCGCGACATGTACTTCTCAGGCACATAAATATGCGGCAAAGTCATGCACGCTTTATCGGCTTACCCGTCTCGCCCCCAACAACTGCTCCTCTCGCTCGCGTCACCAACCCGCACTCGCCGCGACCATTCGCCCCACAAACCCACGTTTCCGCCGGTTTTCGCGCTCGTTTTTTTCAGCTTCGCTCTCGCCCTCACGCACCACCCGCGCCCTAGCCCTGCAACAATCTCGCATGACGCTGACCAGCACTCCCCGCATCGTTCGCGCCCCACGCGGCAACCAACGCACCTGCGCCAGTTGGCCCATCGAAGCCGCGTATCGCATGATCCAAAACAACCTCGACCCCGACGTCGCGGAGAAACCCGAAGACCTAGTCGTCTACGGCGGTCGCGGCAAAGCCGCTCGCAACTGGCCCGCCTTCGACGCCATTCTCGCATCGCTCAAAGGCATGAAGAGCGACGAAACGCTGCTCGTCCAAAGTGGCAAGCCCGTTGGCATCATCAAGACGCACGAAGACGCGCCCAAGGTGCTCATCGCCAACAGCAACATCGTCCCCGCATGGGCCACGCAAAAGCAATTCGACGAGTTCGAAAAAGCTGGCCTCATGATGTACGGCCAAATGACCGCCGGTAGCTGGATCTACATCGGCACGCAAGGCATCCTGCAAGGCACCTACGAAACCTTCGCCGAGTGCGGCCGCATGCACTTTGGTGGCGATCTTTCCGGTCGCCTCTGTGTCACCGCCGGCTGCGGCGGCATGGGCGGCGCGCAGCCACTCGCCATCACCATGGCCAACGGCACGGCACTCATCGCCGACGTTGATCTCGAGCGCCTGCAACGCCGCGTCAACGATCGATATCTCGATGAACTCGTCGCGCCAACCGGCGACACCATCGCCGACATCGACCGCGCCATCGACACCGCCGTCCGCTACGCCAACAGTAAAATGGCCCTCAGCGTGGGCGTGCATTGCAACGCCATCGAACTGCTCGAGCGTCTGCTCGAACGCAAAATCCGCGTCGACGTGCTCACCGACCAAACCAGCGCCCACGACCCGCTCATCGGCTACGTCCCCATCGGCATGACCGAAGACCAAGCCAATTTCGAACGCCAGCGCGATGCCGACGCCTATCAAAAACTCAGCATGGCCAGCATGGCCCGCCACGTCCGCGCCATGCTCGAACTGCAGAAGCGCGGCGCAATGACCTTCGACTACGGTAACAACATCCGCCAACGCGCCCTCGACATGGGCGTCAAAGACGCCTTCAACTTCCCCGGCTTCGTCCCCGCCTTCATCCGCCCGCAGTTCTGCCTAGGCCGCGGCCCCTTCCGCTGGGTCGCCCTCAGCGGCGACCCACGCGACATCTACGTCACCGACTACGAAATTCTCAAAGCCTTCCCACTGCCTTCCCCCAATGCCCAATCGCCAATCCCCAATGCCTCGTCCTCCTACAACCAACGCCTCCACAACTGGATCCTCGGCTGCCACAAAAACCCGCAGGCTCTCCTCGCCGGCGACTTCGCCAACTGCGAGCCTCGCTTCAAATTCCAAGGCCTCCCCGCCCGCATCTGCTGGTTTGGCCTTGGCGAGCGTGACCGCGCAGGCCTGCTCTTCAACGATCTCGTCGCTCAAGGCAAAGTCAGCGCGCCCATCGTCATCGGTCGCGATCACCTCGACTGCGGCAGCGTCGCCAGCCCCAACCGCGAAACCGAAGCCATGAAAGATGGCAGCGACGCCATCAGCGATTGGGCCTTGCTCAACGCCATGGTCAACATCGCCGGCGGCGCGAGCTGGGTCAGCCTCCACCACGGCGGCGGCGTCGGCATCGGCTACAGCCAACACGCCGGCCAAGTCATCGTCGCCGACGGCACCCCACAAGCCGCCGCGCGACTGAAGCGAGTCCTCAGCAACGACCCCATGATGGGCGTCTTCCGCCACGCCGACGCCGGCTACCCGCAGGCCCAGCAATGCGCCGATGATCTCAAAGTCCCCATCCCCATGCGCACGTGGTAACCCGCTCTCCGCTCTCCGCTCTCCGCTCTCCGTTCTCCGCTCTCCTCCCCATGCCCCTCCTCCTCACCACCTTCGGCCTCGGCCACATGCGCATCGCCAGCGGCACGTGGGGCAGCCTGCCGCCCATCATCATCGCCGCGTTGCTCTGGCTCGCCGGCATCTCGCCCGCAAGCACAACCAACTGGGGCCCGTGGGTCTACACCGCCGTCTTCATCGCCATCCTCGTCATCTTCAGCGCCGCATGCATCATGGGCGGCAAACAAGCCGAAGCAAAATGGGGCAAAGACCCGTCCGAAGTCGTCGCCGACGAAACCGCCGGCCAATGCCTGCCGCTACTCGCACTGCCCGCCTGCGCATTCAGTTCACTGCTCTACACCAGCCTCACCCTCACCGGCGCATTCCTGCTCTTTCGCATCCTCGACATCATCAAACCCTGGCCCGCCAACGGCCTGCAATCCAAGCCGCACGGCTGGGGCATCCTGCTCGATGACCTGTTCGCCGGGCTCTACGCGGCGCTGGTGCTGCAGGTGGTGGTGAGGTTGACGATGTGCAACTGACCCCACCCGGTGGGCCGCCATTCCATGGCGGCTGATCGCTCAGTTGCGTTCTTACCTCTTGAACGGAAATCTCTATCATGAACGATGCCGCAAAACAGCTACTTTTGTTCCTGCACGAACAAGTTGAATCGAACGCTGAACGATTCTGTCGTGAGGCAGCGAGCATCAAGTTCTCGACAAAGGTGACAGACGCCGAAGCGCAATCGTTTCGAGACACGATTCGCACACTCAAGCAATCTCAGGCATTCTACGAGTTTCTGCGTCAGTGCTGCGACGACATGGTGGGCGATGTACTGGCAACGATCGACGGCATCAACGGTGATCCGAGTCGCACACCCGTACATCTGGTCGATGCAGATGGTCGCGAGATTGACGAACAACTGCACTTTGAGTTTGGAGTTCTGCGTCGATGGACTTGATGGCGGCAGGCGGTAGTGCGGTTGACGATGTGCAACTGACCCCACCGGTGGGCCGCCATTCCATGGCGGCTGATCGCTCAGTTGCCTCCCCCACTCTGTGCCTCTGCGCCTCTGTGGCAATCGATCATCCAACCCACTACCGCTACTCGTCCTCCTCCTCATCCAACTCTTCCACCCACGGCACAATCACCGCCGTCTTGCTATATTGCTCGCCGCGATGCTGCGCCCCGTCGCGGAAAATCACAAACGCAACCGGCGGGAAAATCCACTTGATCAAGTTCCGCACCAGCGCCTGCGCCAGCGACGGATTGCGCAACTCCTCCACGTTGTTCGCCCCGCGCACCAGTCGCACCACCTGACAATTCGCCAAAAACTTCCCAGGCGTGCGCCCCAGCGCGGCTTCAAACACGCTGCATCCAATCACGCCCGTGCCGATGATCGCCAGCAGCATGCCCTGCCCTTGCGAAGTCCCGATGATGTCGCCCAGGCTCGCCGTCAACGTCTGCATCGGTGCCTTGCCCACCAGCAGCCCGCCGGCCATCACCACCAGAATCAGATCAATACTCCACGCCAAAAACCGCCGCATCGGCTCCGCGAGCGACACGCCCATCGGCAACATCCATGATCCACCAGCCCCGTCGTTCATTGGCGGCCGAATCACAACTAACGCAACCAGCCCCAACATCCACCCCAGCGAAATCGCAAGAAACGTGAGATCCGAAACCTCAAACGGCTTCATCACACTCACGGGCCCCTGCACAACCATCGAGCCCGTCGCCAGCGACAACGCCGAAACCAAATAAGGCGGCTCCTGATACTTCCTCTCCACATCCGTCAACGTGCGCGTCGAAATCACCATCGCCCACCCGCGCGCCCCATCCACGAAGAGCTCCGGATCGCCCCCCAAATTGTTCACACTCCCCAGCTCGCGCCACACAGGCTTCGCATCAGCCACCGGCACAAACGCACTTCGCACTTGCAACCCCTCACCCTGCGCCCGCGCAATCACCAACTGCCCGCTTCCCCCCGCAACCTGCAACGAAACGCTGCTCGCCCATTCATCAGGCAACGCAAGCTCGCGCCACTGCACCGCAAATTCATTCGCTGCACCCTGCCACGCACCACCGCGCGTCGGCGCAGGCGGCCCCACAAAATCCGCATTCGCCGCGCGCTTCTCAACACTTCCAATCCACGCCCGCGTCAAATCGCCGCCGCGATCAATGATCCCAACCCCACCATCCACCGCGAAAATCGCCGCCTTTTCGCTGAGCGTCACACCCGCGGGCGTCGCGACTTCGCGCCACGCGCTCACATCCATCGCCATGAGCGAAACAACATGCACCTTCTCGCCGCTCAGCCCGCCCGGCGCGAGCAACGCATACAGCGTCCCCGCACTCCCCGCCGCCGACATCACCGGCCGTCCCGCGGGCAAGTTCGGCTCTGACGCCGGCCTGCCCAT
>VYLN01000095.1_pt1 | contig 18946 bp, 11 predicted proteins | sample 5109471 | NCBI WGS metagenome assembly VYLN01 (sample SAMN12291806, study PRJNA351875) | freshwater metagenome | isolation source: freshwater lake | place: USA: Michigan, Lee Lake | collected 2013-08-06 | reverse complement strand
ATAGCGACTCTTGTTCGGGTGTGGGGTAAAATCGAAACGAGTAGGCTTTTTCCATGTCTCACATTTTAGCATATATTTGGTAAATGCGCTAGTATTTAACGGTAAAGCCGTCGTTCTACGACGGGGTTTCAGACCCAAAATTTTCGATGATCCTCAATCAAACCAAGAATTCCGGTGCAAATGTTGAAAACCCTGCACATCAGTTAAATTGTATTGTAGGGGCGTGATGGTGATAAAATTCTCGCCAATAGCGCGCACATCCGTAGGCACTTCTGGGGGTAAATGGGTATAGTCCGGTTGTTCGATATCTTCCACTACTTCCCCAATTAACCAGTAATAACTTTTACCCCTAGGATCCAGTCTTTTCTCGAAGGTTTCTTCGTAGCGTCGCAATCCTTGCCTAGTGATTTTCACCCCCTTGATTTCGCCACTACTAACCGGCGGGACGTTAACATTGAGTAAAGTGGGAATAGGAAAAGGGTTAAGGGCAACTTTCCTGACTAAAGTGAGGGCAAAATCGGCGGCCGGTTGGAAATCACAGGCTTTAAAACTAGCCAGACTAAAAGCAATACTGGGAATACCCTCGATTAAGCCCTCCAGGGCTGCGGAAACCGTGCCAGAATAGAGGATATCGGTGCCGAGATTAGACCCGTGGTTAATGCCAGCTAAAACTAAATCGGGACGCTCTTTGAGGACGGCACTAAGGGCAAATTTCACCGAATCGGCGGGAGTTCCCGAGCAGGACCAAGCAATCACATCGGGATGAAAAATTCCTTCCACCTGTTCGGCCCGGATGGGATGGTGTAAGGTTAAGCCATGACCGGTAGCAGAGCGCTCGCCGTCGGGACAAACTACGGTGACTTGATGGCCCGCAGTAGCGAGGGTGTTAGCGAGGGTGCGGACTCCTAGGGCGGAAATGCCGTCATCGTTACTGATCAGTAGTTTTAAAGGGCGATCGCTAGTCATAGAAATTTCTGCTCTACTGCGTCGGCTAGTGGTATAATATAATAGTATTTTATTGTGGGTACGTAGCTCAGAGGATAGAGCACCAGGTTCCGGTCCTGGGTGTCGGGGGTTCGACTCCCTCCGTACTCGTTCAGACATCAGGAGTCAGTATTCAGGAGACATCTCCAGAAATCAGGCTAGAAGCCTGATCTACTGGGCTAAAATCTTGATTATTGGAGATGTCTATTAGTCCACAGTGCGACGAATTTGCAGACAACACCATTCTTGACGTTTCCACAGGGCAGCCACTGTCCAGCCTTGGGGTTCTAAAATATCTGTAACTGCTTGTGCTTGGGTGACGAGGATGCCGCTTAAAATTCCCCAAGTGGTGGGTTTTGCCAGACGGGTGATTTCGGGCATTAAAGCGATAATTGTCTCGGCTAAAATATTACAAACGATGCCATCGACACCATCGGGAATTAATTCTAATAACTCCTCGACACTACCCTGATTAATAGCTAAATTTTCGGGGTTAATTCGGTTGAGATGGCGATTACTGTGCGTCGCGTTCACCGCCAGCGGATCTGTATCGACAGCATAAACTTTTTTGGCCCCCAATAAAATCGCTCCGATCGCCAGTATGCCAGAACCACAACCGATATCAGCGATAATTTTATGCTCTGGATTGCTACTTAAACGCATTTCTAGGGATTCTAGACATAATTGGGTGGTGGGGTGCGTTCCCGTGCCAAAAGCGGAACCGGGGTCAATTTTAATCACCAATCTCTGGTTATTTTCGGGGGGATTTAACCAAGCAGGACAGATCAAAAAGCGATCGCCGATCTCGCTAATTTGCCAATGTTGTTTCCAACTGCTGGCCCAGTCTTCCTCGTCCATTAACTGCCAATTGGTGACAGGTTCGGGAAAATCTAAAATCAAAGCATCCTGCTTTAACCAGAGGCTTAGTGCCTCTAAATCGGGCAATTGTGCTTTAATTTCTGGTATATAGGCCTTAATCTCTAAAGAGGATTGTTTTTTAGCCGTGGCCGTTCCCGAACAGCCAAAATTTTCCAGTCTCCAGAAAACCGTTTCTTCGAGACTAGGTTCGCACAAAACCGTAATTTCCCACCAACTATTAGACATATATTCAGTTATCAGTGATCAGGGATCAGTTATCAGATTTGAGTTTTCAGTCAACAGTATTAAGTGGCAAGTTCGGAGCTTTCTTTTCACTTATTACTGATTACTGTTTACTGTTTACTGATAACTGATTTAATCTAGAGTTTTACCGTGTAAGCATCACGGATACCGGGGACTTTAGTAATTTCCGAGAGAAGACCTTCTGGTAAAGGATCATCGAGACTCAGGGCCATAACTGCGTCACCGCGAATAATTTTGCGTCCTACCTGCATACTGGCGATATTGACATTAAAACTGCCTAAAAGTGCGCCAATTTTGCCGATAATACCGGGCATATCTTGGTGAAGGGTGAATAGCATATGATTACTCGGTGGCACGTTAATTGGGAACTCATCGAGGTCAGTAATGCGGATTTCTCCCGTACTTAACAGCGCCCCAGTAACGGAATGGGTCCCCATAGAACCATTAGCTTCCAAATGAATCGATCCCGAATAGTCGCGGGTGGAAGCATCCCGGGTTTCGATTACCCGGATACCGCGTTCCTTAGCTTCGATCGCCGCGTTAACATAGTTTACCCGTTCCCGGAGGGCTTGGGAAAGTAAACCCTTAATTGCCGCTACCACCAGAGGTTGACTGTCTTTAGTGGCCAATTCTCCCTGTAAACGGACATTTAACGAGTCACAGCGACCTCCTGCCAACTGGCTGACGAGATTACCCATAGTTTCCGCTAATTGCAGGTAAGGGCGCAGTTTTTCCATAACATCGGGAGTTAGTCCGGGGATATTAACGGCCGAACGCGCTGGCAAACCGAGGAGGACATCGCGAATTTGTTCGGCCACATCAATAGCCACATTAACCTGTGCTTCCGTAGTCGATGCGCCTAGGTGGGGAGTGAGGATGACGTTAGATAATTCTCTTAATCTAGATTCGCCTAAAGGTTCCTGTTCAAATACGTCCAAGGCTGCCCCAGCGATTCTACCGGATTCGAGGGCTTCAATTAAAGCCAACTCGTCGATAATGCCGCCGCGGGAACAGTTAATGATGCGGACTGTGGGTTTCATCTTAGCGATGGTTTCCCGACCGATGAGATGCTGGGTTTCGGGAGTTTTCGGGACGTGGAGGGTGATAAAATCGGACTCGGCAAAGAGTAGTTCCAGATGCACCAGGGTGCAACCGAGTTGATCGGCGCGTTCTTTGGAAATAAAGGGATCGTAGGCGAGAATTTTCATGCCTAGGGATCTGGCAACGGCGGCGACGTGGGAGCCAATTTTACCTAAACCAACGACTCCTAGGTTCTTTTTATAAACTTCTGTGCCGATAAAGCGATTTCTTTCCCATTTATTCGCTTTTACCGACTGATTGGCATCAGGAATATGACGGGAGAGGGATAACATCATGGCCAAGGCGTGTTCGGCAGCGGCGATCGTGTTACCTTCGGGAGAGTTAACGACAATAATACCCTGACGAGTAGCGGCGGGAACATCGATATTATCGACTCCTACCCCTGCGCGGCCGATAATTTGCAGTTTGCTGCCCGCTTCGACGATTTCTTTGGTGACGCGGGTACTGGAACGGAGCATCAGTGCGTCGTATTCGGGGATAATTTGAATGATTTCCTCGGCGGATAGTCCTGTTTTCACGTCCACTTGGGCAACCTGTGACAGAATTTCTACTCCTACCGGATCGATCGAATCGGATACCAGAACTTTGGCCATAATCTTTATAACGTGCTTTTTTCAGTCTACGGGCAAATGCTAGACCAATATTGGGGTCTAGCCGCAATAGCCTATTTTAGAAGCAAAGGGTGCAGTCTATGGCAAAATTAGCGAAAAGATTTTAGGTTGTCCTTCTCAATGTCTTCCATGGTGTTGATTTCAGCCTCTTGTCTTTGTCATACTAAATCCTGTTTAAAAAGTATAGGAGAGAAGGGATGGGGGATGGGGGATAGGGGATGGGGGATAGGGGATAGGGGATAGGGGGGAAACAATCCATAAATGGGTTTTTAAAGTTAGATCGGCAGTTAATCACAGGATTAAAAACGGATTTAGTATCACTGAGATATTGCTAATTTAATCACGGTGGCGATCGAGTTTTCCGCTTCTTTTTCTAAAGCCTTTTCTAGGGCTGCCATTGCTTCTGTTTGACAATTTATATGATGTTTAAATAGTAGAGAAAAAGCCAAAAACCTCCGTTATACTTAACGGAGGCTGGTTAATTAATTAACAATTTTCGGCTACAATTTCGCCCCACATTCAGGACAGAATTTATTATTCCAACTGTTAACCGCGCCACAACTGGGACAATCGAGCATTTCACAACCCTTGGTGACAATTTTCGGTAAACCAATCATACGGGCATTACTTTGGCCGGGGGCGACCATGGGATAACAATTTTCGTCTTTAGTCACGATCGCATTGACCAAAACTGGACCATCATGGGCCAACATTTCGGCAATTTTTGCGGCTAATTCCTCTCGATGGCGAATAGTAATCCCTTTAATGCCGTAAGCTTGGGCTAACAGTTCCACATCTGGCATTCCCACTTCCATATTGGAATTAGAATAACGTTGCCCATAGAAAGCTTCTTGCCATTGACGTACCATACCCTGCCAACCATTATTAATAATAATCGTCTTGGCATGAATATTAAATTGACTTAGGGTGCCTAATTCCTGTAGATTCATTTGGAAACTGGAATCACCACTAATACAAATGACCTCCTCATCGGGAATGGCCACCTTTACCCCCATAGCAGCCGGTAAACCGAAACCCATCGTCCCCAATCCTGCGCTAGAAACCCAACGTCGGGGGCCATTTTTGAGGAATTGGGCCGCCCACATCTGATGCTGGCCCACATCGGTGGTATAGTAGGCGTGGGGTGCTTGACGACCCACCTCAACGATCACTTCTTGGGGGGAAAGTCTGCCTTCCGGTCGAGGTACTTGCAGGGGATAATCTTGTCGCCAGCGCTCAATCTTGGCTAACCAAGCTTGGGTGCGATCGGAATTAGTGGGATAATCAAATTCTCTGGCTTTTTGGAGTATTTGTTCTAAAACTACCCGCACATCCCCGACAATCGGCACGTCAGGGGCGCGATTTTTGCCCACTTCGGCGGGGTCTATATCCACATGGATTACCTTAGCTTTCGAGGCGAATTCGTCCAATTTCCCGGTTACTCGGTCATCAAAACGAGCGCCGACGGCAATTAATAAATCACACTCGGTCACGGCAAAATTAGCGTAGGCAGTGCCGTGCATTCCTAACATTCCCACTGAGAGGGGATGATGTTCATCAAAAGCACCGATCCCCATTAACGTGGTGGTGACGGGTAACTGAAAACGCTCGGCAAACTCGGCAATTTGGGCGTGGGCATTCGATGCGATCGCACCGCCACCAACGTACAGTAAAGGTTTTTCGGCGGTTTCCAAGAGGTGTAAAGCGGCCTCGATTTGACGGCGATTGCCCTTAACCGTGGGACGATAACCGGTTAGTTTCACATCTCCCGGTTCGACGGGGATATAATCGCATGGTTCTAAACCGACATCTTTGGGAATATCGACTAAAACCGGTCCCGGTCGTCCTGTACTGGCGATATGGAAGGCTTCAGCGACGATTCTCGCTACTTCGCGGGCATTTCTCGCCACATAGGAATGTTTAACAATCGGGAGAGTAATACCATAGATATCGGTTTCTTGGAAAGCATCGGAACCGATGGCCGCCCTACTCACCTGACCGGTGATAATCACCATCGGGATGGAGTCCATGTGTGCGTTAGCGATGCCTGTCACCAAATTGGTCGCCCCGGGGCCGGAAGTGCCGAAACAGACTCCCACTTTGCCGGTGGCCCTAGCGTAGGCATCGGCGGCATGGGCGGCCGCTTGTTCGTGGCGAACTAAAATATGTTGTAATTCTCCCCGTTCTTCAAAGCGGTAGAGTTCGTCATAGATGGGTAGGATCGCACCACCGGGATAACCGAAGATGTGCTTAACACCATGACGTTTGAGACTGTCCATCAAGGCATAAGCACCAGAACAACGCTGGGGAACCGTTGTTAAAGAGTCATTGGGCTTGGGAAGTGATGAAACCACAGGGCAAACCGTCCAATTTCTAACTAGAGGGATAATTGCAATTCTGTTGCCTAGGATGCAACTGGAAAAATAGCAAAATTGATAACCTTATACTTTTAGTGTATTCCATCTCACCTTTTTGGCCGCAGTTTTTTTTCTTTTTGCATCTTACCCATGCAATATCTGGGGAAGTGGGGAAGTGGGGATAAGATGATAAATATTGGTGATTTCACCTGATCTTGACTTAGCCCGGTAGTTTTATGAATAGTCTTTTGATTACGGCTACGGATACCGATGCGGGTAAAACCGTTGTCACCACTGCTTTAGTGGCTTATTGGCAAAAATACTATCCGTCGAAGGCCCTGGGGCTGATGAAATTAATGCAAACGGGTCAAGGCGATCGAGAATGGTATGAGGGTTTATTTCAGGGTCAATTAGAAATGATCACACCGCTGCAATATCAAGCACCCTTAGCGCCTCCTGTGGCTGCTGATTTGGAAGGTCGAGATATTCCTTTAGGGACAGTGTGGCAAGCTCTGCTGAACCTACAAAAAAGCCAAGATTTGGTTTTAATTGAGGGTTTAGGGGGTTTAGGTTGTCCTGTCACCCACGAGCTAACTGTGGCGGATTTAGCGGCTCAATGGCGGTTAAAAACTCTTTTAGTGGTGCCGGTGAAATTGGGAGCGATTTCCCAAACGGTGGCTAATATTGCCCTAGCAGAGCAGAAAAAGGTGAATTTGGGCGGAATTATCCTTAATTGTCTCGAACCGCGCACGGAGACGGAAATAGAGCAGTTAACACCGATCGATTTAATTCAATCCTTGACTAATTGTCCAGTTTTGGGTGTTTTTCCCTTTATCGAAGATCGTCGGGATTTGGATAAATTGGCCTCGGTGGTAGCTAGTTGGCCGGAAATTAAGCTGTCAAGCATTTAAATTGCTTGGGCCAGACGAGGCAAAAGGCAAAACGGAGAATAAATTAGGGTAATTCCAGATATTCTTGTTCTGTTAGTGCAAATTCTGGATCAATGATTTTTACCTCATTATAGGTGAGTTGATAGAGTTTGTAAACTAAGTGATCAATCTGCTTTTCTAATTCGCTTGTATCAGCAGTAGGATCGTCTTTTTTAGCGGCGAGAATTTTGTTGACAAGTGCAGTGATGTCGATATATTCGTGCTTATATTTAGGAACTGGAAAAGTTGATAGAGTTTTAGTATTTATTTTTGGAAAAGCAGTTCTGTCTAAATTTACATTTTGAGACTTTAGCACAGATGCACAAAGCTTAGAACAAATAATTGCTAAATAAAATTTAACATTTAGCGTGTTATTTTTGGGCTTTAATGTAATAACATCTGTGTTACAGATTATCGTATCATCTACACAAGTTGCATCTAATGTTTTTCTTGAAAAAATTCTTTGAATTAATATTCTTTCACCTTCAAATATTGAAATCGAGCGTGGTGCGGCTAAATTTTCTCCATACTTTACATAGTAGCTATCAGTTTTAAGTCTGTATCTTTGGATATCCCTAGCTCGTAATAATTGAATATAACTATTATCTATTTTTAATTCAGATTCATAAATTCTATTTTTAGCATCATTTTTAGTTTGAGGAGGATTTCCTTTTCCTATCTCATATAACTTTGCTCCGAATTTCAAATCAAATAAAGAACCTATTTGAGTTTCTGCATTAATTTTAATTTTATCGTTGAATGATATAGTTAATTCTTCATCTAAAGCTGAAACAGTAATCTTTTGGTCATAGCTCCAATGAGAAAGCATAACTGCTTCCAATCTTTCATTAATTGTAGAGATATTACGATCAATACTACAAATATGTATCTCATCATTATTTGGTTCTTTTTTTGAAAACAAAAGTAATGTTTCAACTACTGCACTTTCAAAAATATTATATACATTTACTATATTGGTTGTTCGATTTTCTTCAAACAAGAATTTTCTCAATTTTTTGTCATATTTAGTTGTTAACCAATAATTTGGAATTATTAAGCCAAGAAAACCTTTCTGGTTCAATATTTTTATGCCTAACTCAGTAAATATCCCAAAGGTATTAATTTGATATTCTGTAGTCTTGTAATGTTCATAATATAAAGCTTTCTCTTTTTCATCTAGATTTTTTGACGGTACATAAGGAGGATTCCCAATGACAACATCAAAACCGACAAAATCCCCATCATCATTTAACACTTCGGGAAACTCAAACCGCCATTCCAAAGCATTATCATACAGCCTACCGCTTTCAATATCTGCAATTTCAGCAGTTAGCTTATCAATCTCAGTAACTTTTTTCTCCCGCGCTTTTTGCTCCGTCTTAGTCTCCTCAAATAATAAACCCTGATTTTCCAGATTATAAAGCTCCCCTTGTAATTGACGTAACTTCACCTTCTTAGGATCACCAATTAATAAATTAGCACTAAACCCAGCTTTAATCTTAGCAATCAGCGTTTCCATCTGCCGCTTTTGTCCCTTAGTTTCCGCATTGCGATAAGTCTGTACCGCATTGCGATATTCCTCAATACTAAACTTCTGCTTCTGTAAAACCTGTTTAACATCCACATCCAAAGCAAAGCGACTAATCAAAGAATTACCACACTTGATATTAATATCAATATTTGGCAAAGTTTCCAAATTGCCATCTTCTCGATAATAAGCATTCTTTAAAAGCTCAATCCATAACCGCAAGTGACAAATCGTCACGGAATTAGGGTTAATATCCACCCCAAATAAACACCCCTCGATAATCGTCTGTTTCTCATGAAATAAGGCTTGCTGTACCCGTTGCTTTTCTTTATTATGGGGATGATAAGCAAATAAATTACCTTCATCATCGTAAACCAGTAACTTATCATTTCGCACCTCTACCCGATAATCTTTTAAGGACTTACCCGAACTATCTAATAAAACCCGTAACTCACTCTTAATCGCGATTATCTCATTTAAAGCCGAAACTAAAAAATGTCCCGAACCCACCGCCGGATCACAAATCTTTAGACTATTAATAATAGTATTCGCCTCTTTTTTATCCTCAATTCGTTCATACAAATCATCTAAAGTTTGACAATTCCAGCCTTTTACTTCATTAAACTTCTGCACGATCGCTCGTCGTATCGTTTCCCGACACATATACATGGTAATAAAACTCGGCGTATAAAAAGAACCATCCTTATAACCATTAATCTTTTCAAAAATCAACCCCAACACCGAAGCATTAATTAACTTTTCGCTATCTTCTTGAGGATTTTCTAACTCATCTCGATCAAATTTATAAGCATCCAAAAACTTAAACAAATAATCCAAAGAATTCAACTCACCTACTCGCTTCTTACCCTGATTATCTTTTAGCACCGTCGCTGTAAAAATGGGTAAATTTCGCTCCCGCAAATTGCCAATGACAATCGTTTGCTGTTCCGTATCCGTTGGCTCAAATAGCGAACTATTCAAATAAGGTACATGAGCAAAAGTCTTTTTAACCTTAGCCTCGCGCTTATTTGTCTCCCTGGCTAACACATCAAAAAACAAACTATCGAGATCATCATAACTGGGAACTTTCGCCAAATTCAGAAAGGCAAAATCTCGATCGCCTTGATGATATTTAATTAACTGCGCTTCCAATAATTTGAGAAATAAAACCCGATTAATCCAATTAATTGATAACCGCAACGCCACATTAAAAAGCCGTTCCTCATCCGTAGTTCCAAACTCTTCAGGATTTTTTAGTTGTGCAATTTTATCTAAACTATCCAACCGACTAATCGCATTTTCAATCAGTGAACCATCACAGCGATCGCCTTCTTTCATTCGTCCGATTAACTTTTTCCCTTTATCCTTAACTTCCGTCAAACCAATAATATACAAAAGCTCATTATAAAAAGGCTTATTTAAAGTATTACTGTCATTAACAAAAGGTAACTTAAGTAAATGCTCTGGCGAAAGAATCTTGTAAATATCAATCCAATCTAAATTTTCCAGTTCTCGCAGATCAAAATGAGTAAACTTAATTTGCTCAATAACTTTAGTGATCGCTGGTTCTGCAATTTGTTGATAGAAAAAATCCGTTTTCGTACTACTCAGTCTCCCTTCTTCAAAATCGCAAAACTGGTTAACTAGAGCCTTATTAGCAAAAAACAACTCCTCAAAAATCTTCCCATCGAAAATAAACCACTCATAAAGATTTGTCACGATCAAGTGTTTAATATCAAGATTTTTATCCGTCACCCTTTCGCGGAGAAAATATAAAACTAACTGCTGAAAAGCCTTAGTATTGAGATTATCCAGTCTTGGCATTTCTGCATTTATTGTCTGAGTAGGCTTCTTCGTCTCAAAAATGACCCCCACTGGACTTTTAACATCCTGGTTATTATGAATCACCAGATCGATGCGCTCTTTTGTATTGATAAAATAGCGATCAGTATAATAGGTATTTTTCAAAAAATCTATCAGCAAATTTTTATTAAACTCTTCAGACTTTTTGCTGTCACATTGCTTCAACAAGCGCGTCAAATTAGCTTGAAAAACCTGAATTGTTTCAGTATCAGGCTTAATTTTCAAGTACACCCGATTTAAGGTTTGCTTGAGTTCTCGCTTATTGACGATCATAAAAGTTTACCTCTAGGGAAACTACCGATTAATTTTATTATAAGTAGGGAGGCACAATTATTTGTAGGATGGGTTAGCGCACTTCGTAACATGAGCGGGCGTTGGGTTTCATGCTTCAACCCAACCTTGTATATTGAGAGAAGTGGTAGACCGTCCCAACCTTGGTCAGAAAAGACCGCTTCGTAGCAAGGGTAACCACCATAATCTCCCTGACAAAACTCGAACAGTCGCCGGGGTCGTGGCGAAAACAATCAAGCGATGCAAACGCAAATCTTAGCGGTTGAGTCGGAAGATTCCCGTCAATTGATAGTCGCTACACTATACTCGTTGTCAAACAGCCAAGTTATGGTTCACAATTATGCTATTTTATGGGTAAATTCACAAAGTGTCACAACCGCTAGTGAAACTTGATCAATCTTTTTCTAACATAAAAGAAAGAGAAATAAAAAAGATGTGATTGAGATGTTTTTAAGCTATCTAGGATTTATCGGATTTTGTGTGATTTTTGGAGCCTTAGTCTTACTAGCTTTTGGGGTTTTACGATGGTTGCAAATCCCGTCAGGAAATTTAATCGATTGGTTGATTGGGATCGCCAGTTTTTGGTGGTTGTTAGTGATTGTGACTGTTCCTTGGAACATTTATTTTGATGCCCAGGAAGTCATCGCAGAAGCAGCAATTTCTCAAGAAAAAAATATTCCCGTAGATCGGAAACAAGTTGATTATGTTAAGACAGTAGCGCGTTGGTCAATTCGGCTCGCAATCGCCTTACATTTGCTGTCAGGAATTGGACTTTATACCTTAGCATCAACGGGAATTAGTGCAGTAGGATATGTGAGTTCCGGTGCAACTTTATTATTGACAGCTTTACGTCCGGCGATTCGGGCTTATCAATATTTAGCCGTGCGTTTGTCAATGATTCGACAACAGATTAAGTATCCCAGAGAGGATGTAGTAGAGTTGCGCGATTGCGTCTCTAATTTAGATGCTAATGTGGCAATAATTAGGGAAAAACTCGATACAGAAGCAAATATACAGCAACAAGAAGTCAAAATAACTCGCCAAGAATTAGCCCGTCTGAAAGCCTTACTAGAACAATTACAGGCTAAAAATCAGGTTGAACATGAAGCCTTATCTCAGGAAGCACAAAATGCGATCGCACAACTGACAGAAGACAGTCAATTTCTCAATCATGTACGAGAGATTATTCGTTTTTTCAAGACAGCTTAGATGAGATTAATTTCTTAAGAAATGTAACCTTACTTTTGTCCGACTACTTATGTCATTTCAAGAGAATCGAATCATCCCAATAGAAATCGTCAATCCCAACTCGCCAGCCGAACTTTTACTAGCTCTCAATCAATGGCTAGAATTAGAGTTGATTGTCGACAAAAGACTAGAATTAGCAATAAATGCGAGAGAAAATTCAGTTCAAGAAACCCTCGCTCTGACAATAACCACCAGCGTCCCTATATCTAACTTTTTAGAAGGTTTGGGGCAATGGCAGCAGCGAGGCTGGCTGACTGCTTCTCAAATCCGGGTTGTGATAAGAGTGAGAGCTTCCCATCCCTCTCTACTACAAGGTTTAGAACAATGGCTCCAATTAGGATTAGTTGAGGAATCTCAAGTCAAGCAACTGTGTCGGGAAAACCTCTCCTGTGTCATGCCTATACTGACAACTGCCCCTACCAGAGAGCCGCTGCCAGACCCCATCTCCTCCCAGCCGCCTCCCCCACCTGCGCTACCTTCTCGACGGCCAGAAGCTCCCCGTAGAATCCCGCCACAGCCGCCAACATCTCCTCGACGGCAGGAAACTCCCAGCCAGTTTGGACAAATGTTACAGTCTTTGATGGCAGAATTGAGCGTCCTCTGGCTGCTGCTGTTGGGGGTCTTCATGGTGGTCATCTCCTCTGGTGTCCTCGCCGCCAACTTTTGGGAAAAATTCTCAACCGCCGGACAGTATGGGGTTTTGTGGCTTTATACTTTAGCTTTTTGGGGAGCCAGTTTTTGGAGTAGCCAACAGCCGGGCCTGCGCCTGACCAGTCAAGCTTTGCGCCTCGTTACCCTGTTGCTAGTACCGATGAATTTTCTGGCCATGGATAGCTTGGGCTTGTGGCGCAACCCTCTAGACTGGTTGATTGTGGTAGTGGCGGCCCTTTCCCTTACCGCCGTAACAATTCAACTATTCCGGGGGAGGTACGGGGGAACTGGTCCGGCAGGATTTTCTCAAAGTCTGCCGAATCACTTGGGATTGAGCTATCTGCATTGGGGATGGGCAATTGGGGGTTTTCCCTTGCTGGCAACTTACTTGGGCGTGGTGGGAACAACTTTGATCTCCCTTTCCCGTGTTCCTGAAGCGGCTAGACAAGAAGCAGCATCAAGGAGAGAAAGATTAGCCCCTTTTAGCTTAAATGAGGCAATTGTCGTCTATGGGCTAGTTATCCTGTTGGTGCGGGCAATTTTTATCGCTCAGGTGGAGATTAGCCAATTGGGGCTGGCTGTGGGGATTTGCGGCTGGTTAGCCAGTTGGCAGACCAGACAATCTGTTTCCTTGTGGCAGCGTATCGGCGGTAGCTTGCTGCTGCTAGGTTGGTTACTGTCGGTGGGTGAAACACCCTGGCAAGCCCTAGCAGTGAGTGGTTTATCACTCCTGTTTTTTGCCCGACGCATCGGTTACTCCTGGCGGAAGTTCGACTTGGCAGCAGCCTTGCTGATTGGGTTGCAGGGGTTGTGGCTGGCTTGGCGCTTACTTCCAGATACTTTTAGACAAGGGGCAATCGCCTTGGGGACTGGTTTAACTGGCGCTGAAGCTACCCCTTGGGCGTTACTAAGCTTAGTGCTCTTTCCTTACCTAGTCTTAATCCTATTCCTGAGAGATTGGTTCTCCCAATTGGGCAAGCGGGAATTAGCCTCTTTTACCGGCTCGATAGCCTTGTTCTGGGGAACAACCTTGACCTTTTGCTCCTTAGTCAATCCTGCCTTAAGGACGCTCAACTTGGCAGCTTCAACCCTGGCGTTAGTAATTTTCAGCCAACGGCAAGTCAAACTAGCTTCCCTTCAAGAGATTTCCCGCCGTTTTCTCTCCCTGGCCTATCTCACTCACCTAGCTGGCTTGCTCACCCTAATTTTGGCGATTGACTGGGGATGGCCAAGGTTGAGTTGGGCAGTTTGGGGCGTGATTTTAATCATGCTGGCGGTGCTGGAATTGGCATTCAGCGTGAAACAGCCCTTTCCTCCTACTTCCTTGCTCCATCTCCTACACCACACAACTTGGCAGCTGGGACTAATCTTGGCTGGGCTATCCTATGGCTTGTTTGTCCTCAATCAGGTGGCAGTTTTCGCCCAGTTGACCTCTGTGTTGGAGCGCCCGCTTATGGGGCTAGAGTGGGGCTTAGTCTGGGGTTTGGCTCCCCTGGCCCTGACTGGGGTGGGAACTTGGAATCTGGCTCGGCGGGAAGTTGCCAGTTGGTTGAGTATAGAAGCTTTAGCCCTGTGGCAGTGGCTTATCTTAACAGCCCTCCTCTCCCAAGGGTTGGAACCAGGAATTGCCTCAATTAGCTTAGGGATAGCTACAGGATTGATGTTCGTCAATAGCCGTAACTTAGAGCAGGTAGCAGCAGCAGCGATTACCGTAGGTTTTGGCTTGAGTTGGCTGGCACTGTGTTTGTGGGATAGCAGTTTTGGTTGGGCATTGCGGCAAGAAGCAAGCTGGCTGTTGGCAGGGGTAATTACTGCGACAAGCTTGTGGATTCTCCGCCAATGCTTAAGGGCATTACCGAATAATTTGGCGAGAATTTATGCCCAGGTTAGCGATGGTTGGGCAACTTGCCTCTCGCTCCTGATGTTATTGGCGCTTTCTGGCAATGTCTTTAATTCTCCAGACGGTAAAGAAGCGATCGCCACTTGGCTGCTGATGGGGGCGACAGCTTATCGCAGTTGGCAACCCTCGCGCCAACCTAACCTAGTCATTTGGTTGAGCATCTCAGTCCTGCTAGTTGCCCAAATTCCCACCTGGGTAGGGGAAGAAACTCGTCTCGTCACCTTGGCGATCGCCACTGGGTTGATGTTCTTTCAGACTCATCGCCTACAAAAATTAGCAGCGGCTGCCATCACGGTCGGCTTGTCCTTGGGGTTGAGTGCTACCTTACTAGAGAGATTGTCTGTCTCTGGATTAGCTTGGCTGTTGGCGGGGGCAATCGCCCTTATCCCCCTCTGGCTGTTGCGCGATTGGTTGAGCCAGCGGACTTCTGCACTTGCTCTCCTCTATGCCCGCGCCTGCGATGGCTGGGCAATCACCCTCTGTAGTCTGGAGTTAGTCGCCCTGACTCTCCATTCTCTAGCCGTTTACTGGGATTGGATGGCTGCCTCGAGCCTCTCTGTCCTAGCGGCTGCCCTGACTTTAGGGGCGATCGCCTATCGAAGCTACCTCGAGCCGAGTAACTGGGGCATCTACGGGGTAGGCTGGAGCTTGGAACTGTTCACCATCGAAGTTCTCAACCTAACTAAGCAGTCTTTAATTGCCCTGGCGATCGCCAATATTCTCTTGGGATTGCTTACCCAACTGTTGGGAGATTGGTGGCACAGATATCACAGGCGGGAAATGCTCAATAGCTGGAATATCCTACCCTTGCTCTATGGGGCATTAGGAGCCGCTCTGCGTTGGGGATTTTTCAGTAGTTGGACTGGCTTGAGTTCTTTGGGACTGGTACTGATTGCCATCGGAGTTGGGCGGCGCTCCTCGGACGGGAAGCCCTTGTTGTACCTGGGAATTGGCGGGATCTCCATCTCAGCCTACGAGCTATTGTTTTATCAAATTGCCGACCTGTCCCAAGGCGATCAATTTTTGGCAATGGCAGCCCTGGCCGCCAGCTTGGTTTACGGCTATCGGTTGCTCTCTCCCTGGTTGGCTGGCTACTTGCATCTGACGGGTTCAGAATTGAAGTTGGTTGCCCACCTGCACTGGGCTTTGGGCAGTTGCCTGTTACTAGGGGCTTTATTCTATCCCGTTGCAGTCAATCAACTGTTGGGATTGGCAACCGGTATCTTTTTGACTCGTTATGCTATCTGGCAAGGGCGCAACCATCCTGACCAGGCGATCGCTGAAATCTGGGTCTATCTGGGTATTCTAGAAGCCACTGGGATTGGGGTTTATGCTGTCAATACTATTCCTCCGATGGAATTCTTCTCTCAATACCTAGTTTCTTGGTGGGGAGTAATCGCCTCTGGGGTGGCTGTTTTCACCTATCTGCTCCCTTGGCGGCTTTGGGGCTGGCCGCCTCGTCCTTGGCAATTCCTCGCTCTTGTTCTTCCCGGACTCGCCCTTGGGGGCAGTTTAGACAAGCTCAATCCCCTAAGTTTGCTGGTGGTGGCTGGATTCTATGCTTGGCTGGCTTGGCTGCGGCAGCAACCCCGGTGGCGCTATCTTACCCTCTTGTTAGTGAATTGGGCGATCGCCCTTTGGCTGGCGGCTTTCTCTCTGGCAACTCCCTTCGCCTACAGCAGTCTTGTCGGACTGTCTCTCCTCTGTCTTGTCTGGATAGAACCTACCTGTCAGGGGAGGCAAGGCAAATCCTTGCGCCACCTGCTTCGCCTCTTGGGAACAGGCATTATTGCTAGTGCGGCTCTCTGGTTTCATCATCAGACGGGAATCCTGCCTGGCATCCTCAGTTTAGTGGCAATTTTTGCCGGATTAGCCTTACGAATTCGCGCCTTCCTCTATCTTGGCACTTTTACTTTTGTGGCTAATGCTTTCTATCAGTTGGTAATTTTGATTTCCCTTGATCCTCTGCTTAAATGGATTATCGGATTGCTGGTGGGGGTTAGCTTGCTCTCAATTGCTGGCAATTTTGAAACTCGCCGTACTCAATTAACTAGCTTGCTGCAAAATTGGCTCAGAGACTTACAGGAGTGGGATTGACATACTCCCACCGTCACAGCGTAACTTGACGGGGGGAGTATGTCACTGTTGCAATGCTTTTAAGAAGCGTCCCATAGTGGCAAATAAACCGGACTTTTTGGCTTTATTAGCAGGATTAGAACTATCATTAGGAGTATTACTAGAAGCTTTCAGAATCAGATTTTCTAAAGCTTCGCCCATGGGTTTAGTGGATTGTTCGGAAATTAACTCGTAACCGTCTTCTTTTTCGAGCCAAACTTGCCACAAAGAAGGATAGGAACGATACACGATCGCTGATTCCAAGGGACGAAAATAATAACAACTTTCTAGGGTACTTAAAAATCTTTCTCGCAATTGTCGGGCCGCGTAACCGATACCCACTACCGATACATCTTCCAATTGGGGAATCAGAAGAACCACGGGGCGATCTTCGGCAAGGTAACAGAGTTTTTCTACGGAATTAATCTCGACCGAGGAGGGACAAACAACTAAAAACGCTTCATCTTCGGGCTTAATTTTGTTTTCGATGGGAATAAAACGACTACCTAAATCTCCCAGTTGAAAAACTGTTTCGCCCCAATCCCGTCGGGCTAACATGGCGGCCCCGGTATCGGGAAAAATTACCCTTAAACCAGAACCATAACTGTCAAAAATAGATGTAAAATCAAGGGCTAAAGCTTGCGCTTGTAGAGCAATTTCTGGGATAACTAATTCCACTTGTATGCGTCTGTCTCCCGATTCTAGAGCCAGTTGGGTGGCGGCTTTCGCTTGCAGGATCGTTTCTTCTAGGGAATTGGGTAGGGTCATTTCAGTTATCAGTTATCAGTTATCAGTAATCAGTTATCAGTGACTACCACTGGTCGTCGGTGGCTTAAAATCAGAAAGATTTTAATTTTTATCCTCTTGTTCTTGACCATAAAATTAAGTGATATTGACAGATAAATTTAAATGAAGTATGACGGGATTTGGCATCATCCCCAGCATTAAGATAAATCCTATAAAATACTTTTAGTTTTTAAGAAGAAATTCGGTAATTTGGGAAAAAAAGGTGAGGAGAGAAAGCTTAGGAAAGCTGATAGGAGCCGTGACGTTGGGCATAATAATCGAGAATTGCCGTCACCAGAGGGCGATCGCTTTCCTGAAAAGCCTCGGTATAGTTAATTTCTAGACTACCGATCTGACTTTGGTGATAATCGAATTGTTGGAACTGCTGGGGAGTGAGGTGGGTTTCGACCCCCTGAACCTGTTCCAAATGACTGGCTAACTCCCGATAGATAGCCAAGGGCATTCGCGGATAAATAATGGTTTGTTTTTGTTGAATAGCAATCGATCGCACGGGTTTTACTCTCCTGATTCGGAAACATTATAGCTGATCGAGGCTTGCGGTGCGGCGGCGGGTTCGGGGACACCATCCCCTAAACGACGGGTAATAGTTCGACCGCGTTGTTGTAGGACAATATAGGGGTTATCGGGATTAGTATCGATCGCTTTAACTAAAATTAAACCATTAGAGAGGGTAGAACCGGGGATAACTCGACGTTCCGTGGCTTCTCCCGGGGCTTTCACGATCGCCATGGCAGTGGTAGGTAACTGGACGATGCCCGATACTTGCACTTCTTCTGCTTCCGTCGGTTGCGGTGGTGGTGGCGGCGCTTTCACTATCGGTCGTCCGGGGGTGGGACGATTGCCTACGGATGCGGATGCGGGTGCGGCTGCGGTAGCCGCCGGAGTCCCAGCTGGGGGTTTTTCTTCCTCTATAATCGTAATATTTGGCTGTAGGGGAAAGGGGGCAAAGGGATCGCTGCGACCGCGATTAATTTCCGCCCGTTTTTGGTCAGGATCGGTAGCAGGAATCAATCCCGCTACCCTTGGGGTGGTTGGTTTGGTAGCCGGTTGTACAGGATTGCTAAAGGCAGTAGGTTGGGCAGCCGGGGGACTAGGAGAGGGGGTGGGGGTTTCTTGGGTAGGCGGTGGGGATTGATTAGCTTGGTTAGAAGCTGGACATCCCACCAACAATAAAGCGACACTCCCCACCGATAGGATTAGCGGCAATTTTTTCATCGAAAATTTGGGTCTGAAACCCCGTCGTTCTACGACGGCTTTACTGTTAAATACTAACACATTTACGAAATATATGCCAGAATGTGAGACATGGAAAAAGCCTACTCGTTCCGATTTTACCCCACACCAGAACAAGAGTCGCTATTGCGGCGCACCTTGGGCTGTGTAAGATTAGTTTACAACAAAGCTCTCCACGAACGAACACAAGCTTGGTACGAAAAGCA
>VYLN01000094.1_pt1 | contig 19174 bp, 17 predicted proteins | sample 5109471 | NCBI WGS metagenome assembly VYLN01 (sample SAMN12291806, study PRJNA351875) | freshwater metagenome | isolation source: freshwater lake | place: USA: Michigan, Lee Lake | collected 2013-08-06 | reverse complement strand
AGAATGCCGAGCAGCAAGAGGCACGAGTAGCCCGCGAGAATCGGGCCGATGTCGGGCGTGGGATCACTCACGGCAAGCAGCGTGATGGGGTAAACCAGCGTGGGGATGAGCATGGCGAGCAGGAAGAGAATGCTGCCGAGGAACTTGCCGAGGACGAGCGCGGGAGTGGAGACAGGCGCGGTCATCAAGCCCTCAACCGTGCCTGTGCGGAATTCCTCGGCGAGCAGTCGCATGGAGATTGCTGGCGCGACGGGCAAGAGGAGCCAGCCAGACGCGTCGAAGAAGGCTCGCATGCTTGCAGGGCGCGCAGGCACGAGGACGGCGAAAGCGAAAACAACGCCGGTAAGCAGCAGAAACAGCGCGATGATGATCCAACCGGCAGGTTGGCGGAAATAACTCGAAAGTTCGCGGCGAGCCAACGCCCATGCCGGCAGCCAGTGCGAGAGAACTGCGTTCATGACTTGCCTCCAGCAACGTTGGACGCGGCGGCGTCTGCGATGGATTGGCTGTTGGCACCCGGCGCGAGCGTGCCTTCTTCGCGTGCGGCTTGTTCGAGAACCCGCATGAAGATGCTTTCGAGGCTCGCCGCTTTGGGGCGAAGTTCACGCACGATGGTGCTTGCGGGCATGGCACGCGCGATGGTTTCGCGAAGGTCGCCTGACTCGCGCGAGGCTTGGATGTCCAGCCGAATCCAGCCTGCGTCGAGAGAACTTGTGTTGATCGCCATGACGCCAGCGATGTTTCGCAAGTTGTCGAGCACGCTGAGCGAGACGCTCGCGGGCAACTTCGCTTCGGCGACGTAACCAGCAGCACCGGTGCTGCTCGCAAGGTCTTGCACCCGGCCAGCCGCGCGAACCTTGCCGCCTGCGAAGATAATCACGCGGTCACAGATTGCTTCAACTTCAGGCAGCACATGACTGCTGATAAGCATGGTGCGATCTTGGGCGAGTTCGCGAACAAGGTCTCGCGTCTCGCGCACTTGCGAAGGGTCAAGGCCGCTGGTTGGTTCGTCGAGGAGCAGGACGCGCGGCTCGTGCAACAGTGACGCGGCGAGACCGACGCGCTGCTTGTAGCCTTTGCTGAGTTGACCCACCCTGCGGTCGCGGACATCTTTGAGCCAGCAGCGTTCGATGACTTCGTCGGCTCGCTTGCGACGGGCAGCGCGAGAAAGACCAAACAGGCGACCACGAAATTCCAGGTAGTCGCGCGTGGGCATTTCCGGATAGAGAGGTGTGCTCTCAGGCAGATAACCCATCTGGCGCGTCGCGGCGAGGCGGGCGGTCGTCATGTTGTGCCCGGCAATGCTGACCTTGCCTGCGTCGGGCGTGATATAGCCGGCCACCATGCGAATGGTGGTGCTTTTCCCAGCGCCGTTGTGCCCCAACAGGCCTGCAACAGTGCCTGCGGGCAGTTCAAAGCTGACGCCACGCACGGCGTGGACATTGCCGAACCATTTATGAACATCGTCGACGACGACCATCTAGCACTCCTGTGCTAACCGACTCAGGGCATCCGAACATGCTCCGAGTGTGCACGCCAACAGGTTATATCCCAGAAGCCGGGGACATTGGTTGTAACCATACGAGGAAATGGCGGCAAGTGCATCCCGACATTGAACCGATCCGTAAGTGTCGGATAGAGCAAGTGTCTGAGGTGACAAATCGGCATCAAAGGATGTATGAAACGCATTCGCCGAGTTGCCCCCTCAAGAGATGACCTAGTGTTTAGCGCTCGCGTTGTGGGCGTACCCGCTCGGGTTACGCGTCAGGTCCGGCCCTTCGCCGCCGGTGCGACTGTCCATGAAGCTAGCTGGGATCAGGCAGGACGCCTCGATCGGCAAAGGCAGATGCACGGGCGAAGGACGAGACCGCATTCGTGGTAGACCAGCAAACAGTTCCAGAATCGCAGCCAGCGCGTGTGGAGACGCGTGCTGGTGACGCGACCGCTGCCATGCACAACCCCAAACATACTGCTGTGGCGATGCACTCGCCGCAGGAAGACGCGGCACTTGCAACCCTCGCACTCTCGCTGCTTTCGGCAATTGGTGAAGGCGTGGGGCTCGCTGAGCGAAACGGCAAACTCATATGGGCCAACGACATGTTGGCCAAACTTGGGCCGACGATGCTTGAGCGAATCGCGATGGCATGTCGGCAGTTTCAAAACGAGCATCCGCTTCCACCACCCTCCGTTACATTGCCCTCAGGCTGGCTGCCGCCAAAGTCTGAGAGCACATTGGCGGAGGGTGATCGCTTTTATGAGTTGATGTTGACGCCTGTCAATCAGCAAACCATCGACGCCATCGGGCCTTCAGTTGGCAAGTGGTCGCTGTGTTTGGTCGTGCTGGTGCGCGATGTTTCGGCAGCCAAGCGGCTGCAGCATCGCATTGACGCCATCGACCGTGCTGGCAGCGAGCTGGTGCGGTTTGAGCGTGACACGGTTCGCCGGCTGAATGCGCCTGAGCGACTGAAATTGATGGAGCAGAAGATCATCGCAGTTGCGCGCAATCTGCTGCACTTTGACCACTTTGCGATTCGCTTGCTCGACGAACGCAGCGGCAAACTTGAACTCGTGATCGCTTACGGATTGCCGCCTGAGTTTGACAGCTTCACGATTCGGCCCGGGCTTGAGGGCAACGGGATTTCCGGGTACGTAGCGGCGAGCGGACGGAGCTACGTGTGTGCAGATACGGCGAACGATCCGCTTTACTTGCCGGGCATCATTGATGCCAAGAGCAGCCTGACTGTGCCGCTGCGCGTGCACGACAAGGTGATCGGCATCATGAATGTCGAGAGCCAACAGAACAAAGCCTTCGGCGAAGAAGAGCGCCAGCTTGGCGAGATTTTCGGGCGGTACATCGCGGTGGCGATGCACATGCTGGACTTGCTGGTGGTTGAACGCACCGCGACGAACGCGACGATCACGGGTCGCGTCGAGCTTGAATTGCAAGAGCCGCTTGCGGATATCGCGCACGAAGTTGAGATTCTGGAGAAGGACGCCGCCAACGATCCGGAGCACTTTGCGCACCTGGAGCGCATCAAGAAGGATTTGATTTCGATCAAGAATCGATTGCAGTATTGCACGGCGGGACCCGCCGGACTGCTTGGCGTTGAACAGGCCATGGCAATCAGCGCGTCAGATCCCGTGATTGCGGGCAAGCGTGTGTTGATCGCCGACGATGAGCCGCGAATTCGCACCATTATCAGTTGCGTGCTGGAACGGCGCGGAGCATTTGTGACGGTCTGCGAAAGCGGCGACCTTGCAGTGCAGGCCATGACCGACGCGGCAACGCGGTTTGACCTGCTGATTAGCGATATTCGCATGCCCGGCATGAACGGATATGAAGTCTTTGCGGCTAGCCGAAAGGCGATGCCGGGACTGCCGGTGATTTTGATGACCGGTTTCGGATACGACCCGCATCACAGCATTGTGCGGGCGAGCCAAGAGGGCTTGCAGAGCGTGCTGTTCAAGCCATTCCAGGTTGAGCGAATGCTGGATGAAGTGCGCAAGGCGCTGACGAAGCCGGTTTGAAGCACCGGTTTGAGAAATCGGGTTGAGCCTGCAAAACGAAACTTATGACTACGCCGCGCGACGAAGTCGGCCTGCGGCAGCACCGCACTCGGAACATTGGGATCCGTGTACGCCCGAGAGGCCACATGCACAGGTATTGCAGCGGTGGTGTTCGCCATCGGGGTCACCAACTTCGTCGGTGAGCCACGCGCTGGTGGACAGCCCGCAGCGGTTGACGTCGGACTTTCCGTGGCAAGACGTGTCGCGAGAGAGTTGCCCCAAGCAGCAAGCACAGCGAGCGTGAGAAAGAATGATGCGGCGGCGCGTGTGGGCTGCGGGCTGCAAGAGCCATGTGGAGCCCGCACCGGCAACGGCAACGAGTGCTGCTAGAGCGAGCGGGAGCTTGAGCCAGTTTGCAAAATTGTCTGTGTTGATACTGCTGATGATGAGACAGACAAGGCCCGCTGCTGCGGGCAGCGCGAGGCTGACAGGAATGCGAGTGTGTCGCATGACAGCGTTGGTATCGTGAGCAATGGCTGCTCGCACACTCCAGAAGCGGTCCCTGCGATGTTTTGCGAGATAGTGAGCACGGGTGGTCGATGTCGCAACGCCCCGGCCGCGTGCGTCGCGTGTGGTGGGTAGTAATGCGAGAAGCGGGTCATAGCGCGAACGGAAAACGACGCCGCGAGAGTCGTTGGTGATGACGTTGTCGTTCTGCGATAGGATCTTGTCAGCGAGGCGTTGCGAGAACGACTAACTGCGAGTCGTGAGGTGAATCACGCTCGCGTTGGCACGCTGCGACGCGAGCAGGAGGAGTTGGTCTTCGCGGTAACGCATGCGTGCAGCGACCGATCCTGATGCGACTATCCGACGGATGAACACCGCAAGCGGCCACGAACATCGCTAAAAACCCGTGATCGCGGAATCGCCTGCGAATTCGGACGTTGCGAGCGACGAATAATCGCTGCGGGCATCACACATCAACCATTCGTGCGGTTTCTGATTCGCATCGCTTTCGAGGAGCCGATATGTCGCCCATCACGCTTGTGCAGCACCAACTGGATACCTACAACGCACGCGATCTCAACGGGTTTGCGGAGTGTTTCAGTAATGATGTGATCGTCTTTGATTTGGAGACGATGACGCTGCGATTTACGGGAATTGCGGCACTACGAGAGCGATATGGCGAGACATTTGCCAAGTGGCCCAATCAACGCAGCGCGGTGATGAATCGGCAGGCTCTCGGTGAGTTTGTGACGGATCTGGAGTACATCACGGGAGTGCCGGGACGCGAGCCTTATGCGATGCTTGCCATCTATCGCGTGCGCGATGGAAAGATTGACCGGATGATGTTCACCAAGCAGTTTGATCCGGCCAAGCCGTGGTGATGCGAGCCGGTGATACAAGAACTTTGCTTCGGGTGCTGTCGGCTAACCATCAGCACCGTCTCGGCAAAGCACACTTGAAGACGTGTGGAGAATAACCGTGGAAAGGCGTGCGGCGTGGCGCGTGTGTGACGGCGTATCCCATCGCCTCACCATCACTTCGCCAGGTTCAATGCGTTGCTTGTACCTTGCGCGTATCTCATACTCATGATGCGACAAGGAACAATGCACGCGATGGCGAGTTCGCGATCATGGCGGCGGAGCCGATTGAGCCGTGAAATGTCACGGAGGTGTGAAGTGGTTCCTTCCGGATTGCAAGTTCCGACAACTTCGACGAATGCGAGTGCGATGAGTCGCGAGGTGGAAACCGCGATCGCTCCCGGGCCTGTCGTGACGCCAGCACGAAAGCTGGATGCGAGCGAGAAGCGGCGCGACGACGCGAACGGCCGCGGCGAGGACGCATATGAGCCGCAATCGCGTGCAGCGGCAGCACTCGCAAGCAAAGCTGGCAATACAGATGTCCAAGCGTTTGATTTGCAAGCATCCGTGCAGCGTTCGATGCAGTACCTGCGTGATGTCATCGATCCGGATGTGCCCGATGGATTTGTGAGCAACACCGAGCGTGTCGCGAGGGAAAAAGCCAAACGGCTGACGAGCGGCGATGTGCCTCCTGCGGGTAGCAACGTTGATGTGACGGCATAGCTCAGAGCTCAAAGTGAATCACTTGCCGACGCAGAACGTCGCGAAAACACGGCCCAGAATGTCGTCGGGTGAGATGTTGCCCACCAGTTCGCCAATGTGCGTCAGCGCAAGCCGGAGACTTTCGGCGATGGTTTCGGGCTCGTCCAGACGTGTTGCATTTGCCGGAACATCGGTAATTGCGTACGAGATGGCCGATGCAGCTTCACTCAACGAGCGGCGGTAACGTGGCAGCAAAGCAGCGATGCCAGCGGCTTTGCCAACGCACGCTTGATCCGCAACTGCGCGGCGGAGCGAAGAGAGATTCCAGCCGTCGACGGCACAAACGGTAAGGATCGCCTGCGAGTTTGCATCTGATGCAGCTTCAGTTCGCACGTGGTCGCCGAATGTGCGAACGCGGATAATGGGCTGCGCGGCGTGCCAAGTATCAAGGTGCAACTGACCAGCGAGAGCGAGGGTGTCAAAGCGGCCAGTCGGATCGCACCAGATCAGCACGTCGGCAGACTGCACGGCGGCACGGGCGGCGTGCTGAGCCGCAAGGTCGGCTGCGGATTGAACGCTTGCGTCGAGCGTGTTGGTCGTGGTCGCGTGCGAAAGTCCGGGCAGGTCTTGCAACGTGATACTGCCAGCTCCCAGCACGTCGCGCGAGAGATCGAGTTCTTCTTCAATGATGTCGCGAGTGGTACCTGCACGCGGGCTGGCGATGGCACGCTGCTGACGCAGCAGAGCGTTGAAAAGCGTGCTTTTGCCGGCGTTGGGAAGACCAACGAGCGCAACGCGCGGGAGTGCGCTGCTTGCAGTTTGACCTGATGCGCCGCCCATGTGATCGACAATTTGCGTATGAAGACTGCGAAGACGATCGCGCAGTTGGGGTGGCGCGATGGGTACAACATCTTCTTGGTCGGTGAAGTCGATGCCAGCCTCGACGAGTGCGAGCAGCGTCGTGAGTTCGTCGGCCCAGAGGCGATAGGACTTGCCTGGAATGCCAGCTTTGAGGTCGCGTGCGGCTGCAAGTTGTTCGTCGTGCTCTGCCGCGATGAACGCGGCGATGCCTTCGGCTTGTTCGAGCGAGAGCCGGCCCGCGAGAAATGCTCGCGCGGTGAACTCACCGGGTTGCGCGAGGCGTGTGTTTGTTTGCGAGGTAAGTGCCGCGACGATCTGCTCGATCAACGACGTGTTGGCGGGGACAAGAAGCTCAATTGTGGTTTGCGCTGTGAACGATCGCGGAGCAGGCAAGACGATGGCGAGCGCGGCGAAGGCGAGTGGCGACGCGGACGACGCGCGGGGCAATTGAACAACAACGCGATGCACGCCGCGCGATGTGGGGCACGGGTGTTGAAAAATGTTGGAGACAACCGCGAAGGCGTCGTTACCCGAAATGCGCAGCAACGCACGCAGGGACTTGCCCGGCGCGGTGCTGAGCGCGACGATGGTGTCGGCGGGCGACATGCATCACTTCTTTTTCGGCGGCTTGGGCGGCGTTCGCAGTTGCGGCTTGTTGGGGTTGGAGCCTGTCGTTGCGCCGCGTTTCTTGGCTTGCTCTTCGGCGATGCGTTGAATGCGTTCGATGAAGCCTTCTTGGCCTGGCTTGCGCTTGGCTTCGCGTTCAGCCTTCATCTTGTCGAGGTCGAGCATGCCCTTGGCATCCATCTGGTGGCGAATCCACTTGCTTTCGATGATGCCCAGTGTGCTGTTGGCGATGAAGTAGATAGCAAGGCCGCTGGGAGCGTTGTACATGAACAACGGGAACATGATGACCATCATCCACTTCATCATTTTCTGCTGAAGCTCTTGCTCGGGCGTCATGCTGGTAGTCATGGGAGGCGTGAAGTACTTCTGCTGAATGAAGAAGACAACGCCCAGCACCAGTGGCAACACGTTGAGCGAATGAATAGGGCCCAACATGCCGGAGATGAACGGAATCTCGAAGTACTTGCCGAAGTAGATGAAGCGGTCAGGCTCGGAAAGGTCGCCCAGGAATCGCCAGAAGATGTTGCCTTGCGGGACGATTGCTTGGACAACGCCGTAGAAAGCCGGTTGGTGGCGCAGTTCGACAGCGAAGTAAAGCGTTGCGTACAGCGCGATCCACACGGGCATTTGGAAGAACATCGGGAGGCAGCCGAGCATGCCGGTGGGGCTGATGCCTTCGTCGCGCCACAGGCGAGCGGTTTCGGCTTGCAGACGCTTAGGGTCGTCCTTGTACTTCTCTTGCAGTTCCTTCTGCTTGGGACCAACCGCACCCATTTGCTTACCAAATTTCGCGATGCGGATTTGGCTCCACTTCGTCACGGGGTGGAGGATGGTGCGCACCACGACCACGAGCATAATGATGGCGAGTGACCAATCGCGGAAGACATAATCGTGCAGAATGTGGAGCAGCCCGAGCAAGCCGTGCGTCAGCCAGCCAAAGGTGCACGGGCCGCACGGGCCGCCGAAGTTGTAGATCACGCCGCCCGCGACGTTCATGGATTTTCGCAGCGGATCAACGTTGATTTCACTCGTATCGAGCGGACCGGCGTAGATAGCGAGATTGAGGTCAGTGCCAGTGCTGGGCGCGAGCGTGATGGGCTTGCTGTCAAGCCGCAGAGCCACGCTTTCAGCCTTCGCATCACCGACGGCGATGCGATTGATCGACTGCATCCATGAAAGCGTTTTGGCTTCACCCGTTGCGTTGAGGGCAGCGGGCGTAAAGCAGACAACGCCGAAGTAGCGATTGGTCATGCTGAGCCACGCGAGTTCGTGCTTCTCGCTCAGGCTGAGCTTGTTAGGCCACTGCGGCGGCTGCACGCCGAGCTTCTTGTAATCATCGAGGTTGAACGGTTCGATGAGGTGATCGATCGGCTGAGGAAGACCACCCGCATCGTTGCGCGAGCCGACAAGGTCAGCGTGTGTAATGTCGTAATCCCCCACCATCACAACACTGCGCGTGGGTTCGACTTGGGCGTTGAGCAGATAGCCGAAACGCACTTTTCGCTTATCGCCGCCGTAGCCCTTGGCCTCATAAGGCATGTCGATAGGGCCGGTTTGGAACCAGCGGACGGTGTAGGGCACAGCCGAGAGGTTCTCGATGCGTTGGTTGAGGCGAACAGCCCCTTGGCCCTGCATGCCAGATGCGTCGCCGACAAGCCAGGTCCGAGTAATGCGGAAAACCGGCGTGTTGGTTTCGTCAACGATCGTGGCGACAAACTCACCGGGTTTGTTGGGCGTGGGAAGCCACACGGTGCCCGCGCGGTCGCCCAGCAGGAGGACGTCTTGCGTTTGCGCAGCTTGGCCCGCCGAAGCAGTCGCGATGACTTGCAGCTTCAGCGCCGTAAACGGCGACATGATGCTGAAAACTTCGCCAGAGACTGGCGCGAGTTCGCTCTGCACAATCGTGTGCGTTTCCCTCGCGATACTTTCGAAGTGATCGCGCAAGCGAATGGCCTTGATGCCCGCGCCGCCCGAACTGAACTCAAGTTGCACTGGCGTTGCAGCGTCTTTTTCAAGCGAGCCAAGCGGCAGACTGGTAGTGCCAGCGGGCAGCGAGTGAATGAGCGCGCGAAGTTTGGGAAGCGTGGTGAGTGCTGCAACTGGCGCAGGAGCCGGCGCAGGTTGGGCTGGGGGCGTTGTGCCTGCTTGCGGCGCGGGCGTTGGTTGATTTGACGTCGACGCGTCGGTTGATGCCGTTGCGGCGGGTGCTTGCGAAGTTTGCTGCGAGGCTGGCTGCGTCGCCTGTGGCGCGGTCTGTGCTGGCGAGCTGCTACCCGCAGTGCGGAAGACCGCAACTGCAACACCGACGGCGCCCAGCAACAGAACTAGAGGCACCACGATGCGAAGCAATGTGTTTTTTTCTTGGGGCATGATGAGCGTTTGACCGGCACGGCGGGATGGCGAACCAAGCCCGACCGGCGTGTAATGTGCGTCCGGAAAAGCGAACGCAAGCATAGTGGCAGCGGGTGCGAATTGCGCGGAATTGCGTCACGGAAAACCCGAAATCACGCCGGATGAACTCCCAACAAGATGGTGACACCAGCTGACAGCAGCCTGTCCACGTCCAGTTCACGTCGGCACAACAATCGAGGTTTGCCATGCGTTATCTGCTCGCCATCGTGCTTCCCCCAGTCGCTGTCTTCAGCACGGGCCGGATTCTTCAGGGGCTCATCAACATCGTCCTGACGATTTTGGGCTGGGTGCCGGGCGTGGTGCATGCGGCGCTAATCGTGAATGACTTCAAGAACGAAGAGCGGACCAACCGCGTGATTGACGCGATGCGAGTGCGGGCGTGAGCTGATCCGTCCAGAGCCGTACAATTGAGATATGGGTCTAAATTACGCGACAATTGAGTTGCAAAACGCAACCACTGCAGTATCGATGCCTGTAAAGTGCTTGGTCGATACCGGCGCGCTGCACCTGTGCATTCCTGAGCATGTCGCGATTCAGCTAGGGTTTGATTTGGACAAGGCCCAGCATCGTGAAGTGATGTTGGCCGATGGATCGCGGCGACGGGTGCCATATGGCGGGCCGGTTACGGTGAAGTTTGCGAATAGGACGTGCTTCGTCGGCGCGTTGGTATTGGGAAACGAGCCGCTGCTTGGCGCAATTCCGATGGAAGACATGGATTTGGTCGTGCTGCCCGCAACGAGGCAACTCGCAGTGAATCCGGATAATCCGAACATGGCGGCGAGTGTGGTGAAGTAGTACGCTGTTGCCTGCAGAACTGGTCGAGTGATATGGCTCGCGAACAGGTCACTGAAATGGGAGCAATCTAGCGCGCGCTCGGCGAGCGTCGATGGTGACGAGTGCGCCGGCGTGGATTTGTTCTGCGAACTGGTGCAATGCCGCGAGAACAAGTGGCCCAATTGCCTCAGGCAGCGGGACGCTGCAGCGCACTTGAAGCACGCTGGGACGATGAACGCTTGTCGCCGCGAGAATGGCTCCAAAGTCGAGGTCGTGCGTGAAGACTGTGTGATTATGCATCGCCGCCCACTGCATGATTTCGTTGTCAGTTGCAGTTGCTTTGCCTACTGATATCCAGTGAATTGCGTTGTGGCCGTGAGACGCCAGATACGCACACCACGCAGGCGAGAGATTGACGTCGACGAGAATCGTCATGACTGCGACAAGGGAACATCGATCTCTTCCAATCGCCATGATGCATACGCGAGCGACTCTTTCACGTCCGCTTCGTCAATGTATGGATACGCGACGACAATCTCCGCGATCGTCTTACCGCTGGCGACCAAACCGACGATCGTTGCGACTGTGACCCGCAAACCGCGAATGCAGGCTTTGCCACCCATCACCTGAGGGTCGTGTGTAATTCGCGGAAATTGCTGCATCTGTACCACAGCGCACTCCAAAAATTGCTTCCGCACTTACTGTACGCTAGCAGCAATCACCTGATGAGTGACCTTGCTACCGCAACACCTTCAACGCCACCTTCTTCTCAAGCTCACTAATCGGCTTCGCAACCAGGTCGTACCCATCCCAACCCACCACCACGCATCGCAGCACCTCGCCGCTTGCGAGTTTGTCTTTGCTTTGCACAAACGTCACGCCGTCAATCTGCGGGGCCTGGCTCTTGGTGCGGGCCTGGTAGAGTTTGCCGCCTTCGCTCACGCCCGTGGTCTTCTTGCCGCTGGTGCGGAGCGGCGCGTCGATCACCACATCAACCACATGCCCCTTGGCCCGGCCTTGCTTGTCGAGCGGGTGCTTCTCATCAAACTTCGCGGCAATCGCCTCATTGCGAGCAAAAACCAGCTTCTGCTGGGTTTCCATCACTTCGTTGCGACGCTCGGCTTTCACTTCCGCAGGCACCGCAAGCTTCGGGTTGTTTTCCATCGTGCCGGCAACTGTGCCTTCTTCGTGGCTGTACTCGAAGACGCCCACGTTTTCAAAGTCCATGTCGCGAACGAACTCGACAAGTTGCTTGTGGTCGTCCTGCGTTTCGCCCGGAAAGCCGCTGATGAAGGTGGTGCGGACGGCAAAGCCCGGAATCTTCTTCTTGAGTTTCGTAATCAGTTGCTCTTGCAGCTTGCGCGTGGCATTGCGCCGCATGGCCTTGAGCATGTTGTCGCTGGCGTGTTGCAGCGGGATATCAAGATACGGAATCAAGTGGCCCGTCGCGCACAACTCAGCCATCGCGTCGATGATCTCATCGCTGAAATTGGTCGGATACGCGTACATGAGGCGCAGCCAGCCCTGGCCGCTCGTGTCGCGCACCGTGTCCGACAAATCCTTGAGAATCTTCGGCAACCCACTCGCAAACTTGTTCTTCTTGCTCGTCGCACTCGCAAGCCCAAGTCCGATGTCATCGCCGTAGCTGGTCGTGTCCTGGCCAATCAGCAGCAACTCGTGTGCACCATCCAACAGCAGTTCGCGTGCTTCTTGCAAAATCGCATCCGGCCCCTTGCTGCGCATCTTACCGCGGATGCTCGGAATGGTGCAGAACGCGCAGTTCTGGTTGCACCCTTCGCTGATGCGCAGGTACGCGTAATGCCGGGGCGTCAATCGCAACCGCGACGAATCATCTTCAAAATAGCCGATGCCCTTGCCGTCTTTGCCGTTGACGGTGAGGCCCGTGGTCTTCATGCCGCGTTCGTCGGCTGCAACCAAAGCATTGCCCGAAATCCAATACTTGGGAGACTCGCTCGCTCTGGGAGCTTTTCGAGCAGCCGCGAGTCGCGTTTTGCCTTGACCATCCGCCCCACCCATCACTGCGTCCACAATCTTGTCGCGATCAAACACCCCCACCATCGCGTCAATGCCCGGTGCCCACTCCAGCATCTTGGCCCTATGCCGCTGCACCAAACAACCAGCGACAATCACCCGCTTGATCGCCCCCGCTTCCTTGGCAGCAATCGCTTCCTTGATAACCCCCAAACTTTCATCTTTGCTGGCTTCCAGAAAACCGCAGGTGTTTACCACCACCGCATCGGCCCCGCCAAAGTCATCCGCTTGGCTGCTGACAGGCGTCAATCCGCTCTCGGCCAGCAGTCCCAACATCTTCTCGCTATCGACAAGGTTCTTGGGACAACCCAAACTCACAAACGAAATGGTACGAATGCCTTTGGAAGCCATAGAACCTTGATTGTACGTCGGTTACAGCCATTGTCATGCTCGCGCAAGCGGCAAATCCCTCCGTCCCCGGCATTCCCACAGTTATTCATTCATTTGCTCTTTGCTGACACTTGCAGCCGATGACGGTGCTAGCGTTCTCGTCTCGCCGAACAATTTCGTGTTGGTGAGCGTTGTATATGCAGCGCCAAGGTTGGCACCATCCATGACACAAATTCCCCTCAATCCGCCATCGGCAATTCCCACCATTCAAACTCTCACCCCAACCATCAAACCCACCGCAACAGACGACGTTTTCGACCCAACTGTCGACCCTGTCATCCCAGAAAACGTCGCGACCTACGTGCCGCGCAAGATTCCCCGCAGCCTGCAGTTGTTCAACCTGCTCGGCGTAATCCTGCCCGCCCTTGCTGTTGTTGCCGCCGCCATCGCCACCTGGCAACTGGGCTTCGGCTGGCTCTACCTGACCATGTTCTTCGTCATGTACGCCATCACGGGCCTCGGCATCACCGTCGGCTATCACCGCCTTTTCACCCACAAGAGTTTCAGCACCTCGCGTGCTGGCACGTGGTTCTGGGCCGTGGCGGGCAGCATGGCGGGCGAAGGCCAGCTCCTCGAATGGTGCGCCTGGCACCGCAAGCACCACAGCCACAGCGACGGCGAAGATGACCCACACAGCCCCCACCATCACCCCGATGATGGCGAACTTCCCCAAACCTTCGCTGGCTTCATCAAAGGCTTCTACCACGCGCACATGGGCTGGTTCATTCGCAACTCCGAGGAAGAACCCAACTACGCCCGCTACGTCCCCGACCTCATGAAAGACCCGCTGCTGGTCGCCGTCGCCAACCAGTGGCGATTCTGGGTGCTCACAGGCCTCATTGCCCCCGCCGTCATCGGTGGCGTCGTCACCAATTCATGGACTGGTGCCTTGCTGGGCTTTCTGTGGGGCGGTGCCGTTCGCCTCTTCTGGGTCCACCACGTCACCTGGAGCGTCAACAGCGTGTGCCACATCTGGGGCGCCAAAGAATTCGTCAGCCACGACGAAAGCCGCAACAACCCCGTCATGGGCATTCTCGCTCTTGGCGAAGGTTGGCACAACACCCACCACGCCTTCCCCACCAGCGCCCGCCACGGCCTGCGCTGGTGGCAGTTTGACCTCAGCTACGTGGTCATCAAAAGCCTCAGCTACGTTGGCCTAACCTGGGACGTGAAAGTGCCCAGCAAAGAACGGCAACTGGCCAAGAGCACGAAGAAGGCGGCGTGAAAGCAAGTACCTCAGCACCTGAGTGCGACGTGCCGAAGTGAAAGCAGAATGACATAGACCAAGGCGAGGCGGTAAATAGCCCTTCGCCTTTTTCATACCCCTTTCGACACTCCAGTACTCCGGCCCCCTGCTACTCGGCGTCTCTCGCTGCGTTCGTCACCTCATCACTTCCCTCCCCCACCCCTTATACTGCCGCCAACCAAGCAGGGAAGCGAGACATGACGACCACCAGCAACCGGCCTCGGCGGATCATTGCGTTTATGAATCAGAAAGGTGGCGTGGGCAAAACCACCACCACCGTGAATCTGGCCGCGGCTTTCGCCCGCGCCGGGCGCAGCACGCTGCTCATTGATCTTGACCCCCAAGCCCACGCCACGCTCCACGTGGGTATCGACCCCGCAGCCCTCGAAACTAGCGTCTACGACGTGCTGGTCGACGACAAGATCGACGTCGCCAGCGTCATCCGCCGCACGCGCGACAATCTGGCCGTCCTGCCTGCACTCACAGACCTGGTCGCCGCCGAAACCGAACTCGCAACCGTCCCCGACCGACAAAAACGCCTCGAAAAAGCCCTCAACACGCTGGGCGACAAATACGAATTCGTGCTGATTGATTGCCCGCCCAGCCTGGGCTTGCTCACCCTCAACGGCCTCGCCGCCGCTCGCGAAGTGATTATCCCGATGCAAGCCCACTTCCTCGCCCTGCAAGGTGTAGGCAAACTGCTCGAGACCGTTGCCCTCATGAGCCAAGGCCTCAACACCAAACTCCGCGTGACAGGCACCGTCCTCTGCATGCACGATGGCAACCTCATGCACAGCAAAGAAGTCGTCGCCGACTTGGAACAATTCTTCGACGCCGCCCGCGATCAAGAAACGCCCTGGCGCTTCGCCCGCGTCCTTCGCCCGTTCATTCGCCGCAACATCAAGCTCGCCGAGTGCCCCAGCTTCGGCCAAACGATCTTCGAATACGCCCCCGCCGCCCCCGGAGCCGCCGACTACCGCGACCTCGCCGACGGCCTCATCAAAGAATGGGACGCAATGCTGCTGCGACAAGGCATCACCCCGCCAGTGGCGCAAGTTCCCGTTGCGCCCGCACCCGAGCAAACCGATCGCGCGCCAGAAATCATCGTGCCCGCCTCAAACCAATCAAGTAAATCACCCGCCGCGGTGGCCAAAGCGTGAGCAGTACCAGTTCGAGCAACGCGGCAAATAGCACCGAAAGCGCGCAGTCAGCCCGCGCCACTCCCACATATCGCCTCAGCAGAATCGCCTTCACCTGCTACGTCCTCCTCATCTTCACCGCCACCCACTGGCCACAACTCAAACTGCCCGGCCCAGGCCGCTCCGATCTCTGGATCCACATGAGCGTCTTCTCGCTCTGGACCGCACTGCTCGCGATGACCGCCTGGCTAGGCCCGCGCTGGAGCCGAGCCAACATCACCTCATGCGCCGTCGCCACGCTCGCATACGCCGCCTTTGACGAAAGCACGCAGTACTTCTCCCCAGGCCGCACCGTCGCGCTCGATGACTTCGGCGCCAACGCCGCCGGCGTATTGCTAGGCAGCTTCGTCCTGCTCGCCATCGCAGCGCTGAAAGCCAAAGCATCCGCGCGGAAATCAAGCCCATCCGCGCGGAAAGCAAGCCCAACGATGCCATAAGCCGATACTGCATCGCTACCGCGCAGCCTCAAACTCACTGCGCCACAAAGCACTCACCGCGCTCCCGATCCCCATGCCCTCCAACGCCTCAAACTCCCCCACCGCTCCATCGCCCGCCATAAGCGAGCGCGACGCAACCGGCTTTGTCGCCGGCGCAGTGCGAGTAGTCTCAGGCCTCACGCTCCTCTCACGTTTCGCAGGCCTCGCCCGCGACGTCCTCACCGCCCGCCTCTTCGGCGACGGGCTCCTGGGTTCCAGCTTCCGCGCTGCCTACGCCCTCCCAAACTTCTTCCGCCGCCTCTTCGGCGAAGGTGCCCTATCCGCCGCCTTCTTGCCCGAATACGCCCTCCTCAAACGTGACGATCCCGCGCGCGCAAAGGAACTCGCAAGCGTCGTCGTCTCTCTCACAACCCTCGTAACCAGCACAATCACCGCCCTCATCATCGCCGCCTTACTCATACGCCTCTGGCTCTGGCCCGTAGGGCAAGATGGCGGCCTCTCACTCAAACTCATCATCCTGATGTTGCCCATGATGCCCGCCGTCTGCCTCGCCGCCATCATGGGCGGCATGTTGCAAGCCCACGGGCGCTTTGCAATCCCCGCCGCCTCGCCCATCGTGCTCAACATCCTGCAAATCATCGCTGGTGCCATCTTTTGGCTCGGCTGGATGAAAGGTGACACCCAAGCCGCCTATGCAGTTGGCATCGCCGCACTCGTCGCAAGTTGGCTCACGGTCGTGTGGGCCCTCGCCAGCCTTCGCGGCAAAGTCGCCTGGCGCACCGGCACAAGCCAAGCCAAAGAAAACGCCCGCAAAGTCTTCAAGCGTTTCGTCCCCGCAGTCCTAGGTCTCGGCACGCTGCAACTCAACACCATGCTCGACACGCTCGTCGCGATGTGGCCCATCTGGCTCGGCGCAACAATGTTCGGCCATCCCGTGCCGCTCGATGAAGCAAGCAACTCGATCTTGAGTTACACGCAAACGCTCTACCAATTCCCACTGGGCGTCTTCGGCATCGCCGTCGCAACCGCGATTTTCCCCCTGCTTTCCCGCAGCAGCGACCGCAACGATGAGTTCGCCCAACATCTCCACCGAGGCCTCCGACTCAGCTTCTTCATCGGCCTGCCCGCCAGCGTCGGACTCGTCCTCGTCCGCCACGACCTAGTCGCCACCATCTTCGGCGGCGGCGAGCGCGCCTTCAGCACCGACGGCCTCACTCGCGCCGCAACCGTTCTGCTTGGCTTCGCACCCGCCGTCTGGGTCTACAGCGTCAACCACGTCCTCACCCGCGCCTACTACGCCAAAGGCGACACCACAACCCCCATGCGCGTCGCAATGGCCTGCGTGCTCCTCAACGTCGCACTCAACTTCACGCTGATTTGGCAATTCCGCGAAGCCGGGCTCGCATTCGCCACCGCCACCAGTGCCGCCGCACAATGTCTGACGTTGACGCTCCTCATGCCCAGGCACCTGGGCATCGCCCCATTCTCTCGCGAAGTCTTCGGAAGCTGGGGACGAATCATCGGCGTGTCGATAGTCATGTCGCTGTGCGTGCTGGGCACGATCTGGGCCTGGCGATACACGCTCGGCGAGCCAGCGCGATGGATCCATCACGCCGGCCTGCTCGCCGCGTGCGTCGGCGTCGGCGGCGGGGCGTATGCCCTCACAGCCTGGCTCGCAAAGCTCCCCGAATTGCGTTGGCTGCTGCAGCGAGCCCCCAAAGGCAGTGGTAAAGACGGGGCGGAGTCAATGGGGTTTGATTGAGTCGATTCGCGCCGAGCGACTGGAAGCACGGATGGCACACATCAGGGAGGTCTGGTATACTACAACCGCTAGCGATGTCGCTAGCACCACATCCACACTCTCGAAAGGGAAACTATGAAGATGCGCACGAAGATCTCGCTGGCCCTGCTCGCACTCACCGCCGTCATGGCTGGTTGCCAAACCGTCAAGGGTGCAGGCAAAGACATTCAGTACGCCGGCGAAAAGACCGAAGAAGCGATCACCAAGTAATTGATCGCTGATCAGATAAAGTCACAAGACGTCGCGTTCGCGGCGTCTTGTCGTTTTTGCACTGCGTGAGCAACACACCGGTACGCACGCAATGATGTTGCATGCCCAAAGACCTGACCAATCTCCCCATCGCCATCACCGGCGCAAGTTCCGGAATCGGAGCCGCAACAGCACTGGCGTGCGCGAAAGCCGGCATGCCCGTCGCCATTGCCGCCAGACGCGCCGACAAATTGGCCGACGTCGCGACGAAAATTAAGCAAGCCGGCGGGCGAGTCATCACGGTCAATTGTGATGTCACCAAGCCCGAAGAATGCGCCGCTCTCATCGACGCCACCGTACGAGAATTCGGTTCAATCTACAGCGTCTTCGCAAACGCCGGCTACGGCGTCGAGCAGTCTTTCCTCTCGCAAACCGACGAAGAAATCCGCGCGATGTTCGAAACCAACTTCTGGGGCAGCGTCAACGTCATCCGCCCCGCGCTCGCCCACATGACCAAAGCCGGCAATGGCCACGTCCTCTGGTGCAGCAGTTGCCTCGCGAAGATCGGCCTTCCCATGTACTCGTCCTACTGCGCTAGCAAAGCCATGCAAGATCACTTCGCACGCGCAACTCGCCACGAACTTCGCAGCGCCGGCATCTTCGTCAGCAGCGTGCATCCCATAGGCACCAAAACCGAATTCTTCGAAAAAGTCGAAGGCCGCGGCGCAAAGCTGCTCAGCAAATCGCCCGAACGCTTCATGCAGCCCGCCTCTCGCGTCGCCGACGCCGTCGTCGCCTGCCTGCGAAAGCCCAAAGGCGAAGTGTGGACCAGCCTGCCAATGCGCATGGGACTGGGCTTCGCCGGCATGTTCCCACGCCTCGCCGACTTCGCCCTCGCCCGCATGATGGATCAACGCATGAAACGCGCAACCTGACTCTTCGCGCCTCAACTCGCTCAGCGAACGCTCCTCGCAAGCCGATCCACCATCCGCGTCACATCCGCCTCAAAAATAATGTCCGCGCGATGATTCAGCCGCAAAAAGTTCTCCTGATCAATCTGATCAATGAACTCCCACAGCTTGTCATAGAAATGACACGTATTCAGCAGCCCCATCGGCTTGTTGTGAATCCCCAGCTGCGCCCACGCCAGAATCTCAAATATCTCATCCAGCGTCCCCAGCCCGCCAGGCAACGCAACAAACGCATCAGCAAGCGTCGCCATCATCATCTTCCGCTGGTGCATCGTGTCAACAACATGCAGTTCCGTCGCACCCGTGTGCGCAAGCTCCCGATCTTGCAGCAGCTTCGTAATCACCCCAATCACCTGCCCACCCGACGCAAGCGCCGCATCCGCAATCGTGCCCATCAGCCCCGCCCGTCCGCCCCCATACACCAGAATGATGTCGCGCTCTACGAGTTGTCGACCAAGTTCCTGCGCCGCCGCGATGTACTCCGGACGCCTCCCTGTGCTCGCGCCACAAAACACACAAACCCGCCGAATCGGCTTCGTATTGCTCTCCATCCGCGAGTGTACGTACTCACGCGATGAAGCTCCAAACGCAGCAAAACTGCACAAGAAAAAAGCGGAGCCACCCGGCTCCGCTTGCTCATGC
>VYLN01000092.1_pt1 | contig 19270 bp, 18 predicted proteins | sample 5109471 | NCBI WGS metagenome assembly VYLN01 (sample SAMN12291806, study PRJNA351875) | freshwater metagenome | isolation source: freshwater lake | place: USA: Michigan, Lee Lake | collected 2013-08-06 | reverse complement strand
GCGGCTCTGGCCGGGCCGATCAATCCGCCTGCGGGGCCGGTCACGTCAACCTTGAAGACGCTGGTGGAAGTTGAGCCGCGGATTGCGGTAAACAGCGTGAACACGCCCGCCAGCTTTGCATCGCAGTTTGTCATCACTCAGCCGGGGTCATATTACCTTACGGGCAATGTCAGTGCCGTGCCTGGCAAGAGTGGGATTGAGATTGCCGTCAGCGATGTCACGCTCGACCTCAACGGTTTCACGATTGACGGTCGCTCGTTGGCCGGGCTGCTCCAAGGCATCCGGATTTCCAGCAGCGGTCTCGTGGACAACGTCACGGTTCGTAACGGAACTATCAGAAATTGGGCGGGCTCTGGCGTAGATGCACCGTTCAGTTCTCACTGCCGGTACGAGGAGCTGGTGCTAGAGAATAACGGCCTGCTCGGCCTGTTCCTAGGCGCCGAGTGCACGGTGACGACGTGTGCCCTCATCGCCAACGCCTCGGGGGGCATCGACGCGCTCAATAGCACCGTGGTGACGAATTGCGTGGCCATCGACAATGGCCAGAGGGGATTCGTGGTTGGTGGAGGATCCACGATCAGCGGCTGCACGGCCAGAGGCAATAGCGACGGGATTAACACGGGAACCGGATGCACCATCACGCATTGCACCGCGCAGAGCAATACGGTCAATGGCTTCAGAGTGGGAAGTGGTTCAGCGGTGAGTGATTGTTCGGCATCCAGTAACGGTGGGAATGGCTTTTTCATCGCCACGCGGAGCACGGTCACGGCGTGCGCGGCATCAGCCAACACGCTGCACGGCTTTGACTGTGCGGACACCATTGCACTCAAGGATTGCAACGCCTCAAACAACCAAGGCAACGGGTTCAACGTGACGGCCACCGTGTCAATCGAAGCATGTACCGCTGCCACCAACGACTTTGGTATCTTTGGAACGGTGGCCAACACGCTGCGGAACAATACCATCACGAGTAACCGCGATGGCGGCATCTCGTGCTCGAGTGACTGCACAGTTGTCGGCAACACCGTGACGGCCAACGGCCCGGTGGGCATCTTGGTGACGTCTGACGACAACCGCATCGAAGCCAACAACATTTCTCGCAACACGGTGGGCTTGTCGGTCACGGCGCCGGGCAACTTGATCGTGCGGAATAGCGCGAGTGGGAACACGACCAACTGGTCTTTGGTGGCGGGCAACCGCTACGGGCCGTTTGTGGACATAACTGCGGCGGGCAGCGCGGCGGTGACAACCAATGCGGCGGTCAGCACGCTGACTTCGACGGATGCGAACGCGAATCATTCGTACTGAGCCGACGAACACGCCATCTCTCACGCCCACATGCGACAGCAATGACTCACGAGTATCACGTGCCGCGCCCATGCACCAACACACTGCTGCGATGCTCGAAGCGGTCACGCCGCACGGCTGCTTGCAACCTGCCTTGTTGTTCCTTCCGCGATCGCGCAGACGAACGTTGATAGCGCGGGCAAGTTTTCGAGGAGCGAGAATTGCGGCTGGATGAATTGGGCGGATGCGGGGCTGCCGGGTGCGGCGCAAGGTGCGCGGATCAATCGGTCGGCGGGGCGGGGTGGGGATGGTTATTGGGGCTTTGGTGGTTGCTGAACTTGAAAATCGTGTCGCGTGTGGTTTGGTTCTCTCGCTTGTGTCTTTGCCATGAATACCCAGACTCGCCAATATCGTTGCTTTGCCGTCGCCGCTCTTGCCTGCGCAGTCGTGCCTGCGTCGTTGCTGGCCGGGCCTATCAATCCGCCCGCCGGGCCGGTCACGTCGACGTACAAGACGCTGACGGAAGTGGAGCCGCGGATTCCGATTTCCGGCCCCATCAACATCACCGCGAGCGGTTCGTACTACCTGACGCGCAACATCGCCGGGGCAGCGGGGCAGGATGTGATTACGATCTCGAACAACTTTGTCACGCTTGATCTCAACGGCTTCACGATTAGTGGTGGGCTCACAGGCATTATCATCCTGCCAGCCACCACCGCTGGCAACATCGTCATCAAGAACGGCACGATCCGCGGCAGCAGCGGCTCCGGCATCTTCTCAACCGCAGCAGCATTCGGCGCTGTCGCTCCGCCCACCACCGTGCGCAACATACGCGTGGACGAAATGAGCGACGCGGGCGTTTTCCTGGGCGACAAGTCCACCGTCGAGAACGTCACGATCTCGGGGGCCAATGGCTCTACCTCGTCGTCGGGCATCTCAGTGGGCGCGGCAAGTCGGATTGTCAACTCAAGCGTGGATAGTGTGGCTCTACGGGGTGTGAATGCGAGTTCGTGGGCGGTGATTGATGGTGTTTCGATCTTGTCGGCGGGCGGGGAGGGGCTGCGGGCTGGATTCTCTTCGCGCATCAGCAACACCACAATTTCGGGCGCGGCGTCGGGGTTTCATCTGAACCAGTACAGCACGATTACCGCGTCAACGGCCTCGAACACCACGAGCGGCAACGGATTCAACCTCGATGTGGGCGGCACGGTGAAAGATTGCAACGCCAACAATATCGAGGTGGATGCGTACAACATCGGCGCGGGCGGCACCGTGCTTGATTCGACCGCCGGTTCGGTCCTGGGCAACGCGTTCGTGACGACGTTTGGGGGCGGCGTGACGTTTGATCGCTGCAGCGCTTTTAATATCGGCCTTAATGGCTTCCAGATCACCAGCGGCAATGTCGTCATCAACTCGACGGTCTCGGCTATCGGCAACAACTCCAGCTTTGGTGGTCCTAATGCCAGCGGCGTGATTACCACCGGGAGCGGGAACCGCATCGAGGGCAACCGATTCATCGCGTGCTTCTACGGCGTGTTTGTCTCTGCCAGCAGCACCAACAACGCCGTGTATCGCAACACCGCCATCAACGCCGGTGTTGGCTTCTCCAATAACGGTGGCGCGACCAATCGCGTCGGCACGGTGCAGTCGGCGGGGCCTGCGGTCGGGCCTTGGGACAACACGGTGCAGTAAACCTTTCCGCAAAATACCCAGAGATCTTTCATCATGCAGATTTCTTTCTCACACGTAGCGTCCGCCGTTCTTGTTTGCTTCGCACCAGCTGCTGCGATCGCGCAGACAAACGTTGATAGCGCGGGCAAGTTTTCGTGGAGCGAGAATTGCGGCTGGATGAATTGGGCGGATGCGGGGCTGCCGGGTGGGGCGCAAGGTGCGCGGATCAATCGGGCGGCGGGGTTTGCGAGTGGGTTTGTGTGGGCGGAGAATATTGGGTGGATCAATCTGGGGAATGGGGGGCCTTACACGAACACGACGGGGCTGAATTTTGGTGTGAACGTGAACGGCTCGACGGGCGCGATGAGTGGATTGGCGTGGGGTGAGAATGTGGGGTGGATCAATTTCTCTGGCGGCGCACTGGCGACGCCGGCGCAGCCCGCGCGATTTGATTTTGCGGCTGGGCGGCTGCGCGGGTATGCGTGGGGAGAGAACATCGGGTGGATCAACCTGGATGCAATTGATGCGGGGAAGTTTGTGCGCGTGAATCCGATTCCGTGTGGCGATATTGATTTCAACAACAACACGGTGTTTCCGGAAGACCAGGATGTGATTGACTTTTTCACGGTACTTGCGGGCGGGGCGTGCAGTACGGAGCCGGTGCCAGGGTGTGACAGCATTGACTTCAACAACAACACGGTGTTTCCGGAAGATCAGGATGTGATTGATTTCTTCAACGTGCTTGCCGGTGCGGATTGCCCGAACTAACTAGAAGCCAAAACGAAAAACGATCTCCCGTTTGAGCACGGGAGATCGTGGTGGGTGCGTGGCGTTTCGACGTTGTTAGACCTTGAGGCCGCACTGGTCGATGAGGCGTTTGAGTTCGCCTGCTTTGCTGGCGACTTGTTGGATGCCGCTGGCACTTTGTTCGGCGGCTTTCTGCGTTTCGGCAGAGGCTGTCGAAATTTGCTCAAGGCTGCGGCTGACTTCTTCGGTCGTGCTGCTCTGCTCGGCGGCGGCGGTGGCGATGGCGTTGACCATTTGGGTCATATTGCCCGCACTGGTCACGATTCGTTCGAGGTCGTTGCCTGCGCGGCCTGCTTTGGCGACACCGTCGCGAACCATGATGCCGCCTTTGTCCATGGCGGTGACGGCGGCCTTGGTGTCGCTTTGGATTTGGCTGATGGACTGGCTGATTTCGGCGGTTGCCTTTTGCGTGCGGTCGGCGAGCTTGCGCACTTCGTCGGCGACGACGGCAAAGCCTCGGCCGTGTTCACCTGCGCGGGCGGCTTCAATCGCAGCGTTGAGGGCGAGCAGGTTGGTTTGATCGGCGATGTCGTTGATGATTTGGATCATCTGGCCGATGGCTTCGCTGCGCTTGCCCAGCGTGTGGACGCATTGGGTGCCGCTGTTGACGGCTTCTTCGATGGCGTGCATGCCGTCGACTGTGCCTGCGACGGTTTTGCCGCCTTCGGTGGCCATGCCGCGTGAGTTTTCGGCGGCTTTGCTGGCTTCGCCGGCTTGCTGAGCAACTTCGGCGGCGCTGGCGGACATTTCGGTCATGGCACTAGCGATTTCACGGACGCGAGCGGCTTGGCAGTCCATTTGGTCGGCCATTTTGGCGGCGTTTTCTTGGAGCATGCCGCTGCTTTGCATGACTTGGTTGCTGGCGTCGCGTGTGCTGGCAATCAGCGATGCGAGTTTGTCGGTGAAGTTGTTGATGCCGGCGGCGAGGGTGCCCATTTCGTCGCGGCGAGCGGTGTCGAGGCGCGTGCTGATGGAGAGCTTGCCGGTTGCCATGTCGTTGACGGACTGGTTGAGGTGAAGGACGGGCTTGCTGACGCTGCGCGAGATGAGCCAGCCCAGGGCGATGGTGGCGAGGGCGATGGAGGAGGCGACTGTCCAGAGGATCATGCTGCGGGCGGAGACGGTGGAGGCGGCAAATGCCTCATTGGTGCTCGCGAACTCGTTGGCTTGCTTCACAACGTTGTCGATGGCGGTGCGGTGAGCGGCGAAGAGGGGACTGAGTGTTTCATTGAGGACTTTGCTGGCGGCCTCGGTGTTTTGCGCGAGCAGCGCGGGGATGAATTCATTTTCGAGCGCGGCGAAGTAGGCTTGCGCGGGCTCTTGCGAGGCTTGAAGGAGTTCGGTTTTCATCGCGCCGTCGTCGAGCGATTTGGCCCAGACTTCGATGCGGGTGTTGTAGTCACTGCGGAGTTGCTTGCAGCGCTGAGCGATGCGCTCAATATCGCCGCGCTCGGATTTGCCGGCCATCGCGAGCACTTCCATGTGGGTCTCGACGATGTAGGCGGGCGGGGGGAGAATGTCGGCGATGAGGTCTTTGCCCAAGATGATCTGGTTGTAGATGGGTCCTTGGACGCGGACCTTCTCGACCGTGGTGTAGGCGGTGCCTACGAAGAAGGCGAGGCCGGCGACGGGGACACCGACGAGGAAGGCCAGCTTGTGCGACAAACGGATGTTGTTCAGAAAGTTCACGCTATCACTCCCATAATTGGATCTGGGCTGCCGCATGGCGAGCCTGCTTAAGGGATAATTCGGACGCTTGCACGTGGCACTTCATGAGGTGGTGATTGAAAATGTATTTTTTTGCGAAGAAGTTGTGGGGGAGCGAGGTGTGCGTTGCATGGGAGGAAGGTCAATCGCTACAGGTGGCATAGACCGACTGTGAAACTTGCCGAGAAGGTTCCGAAAAAGGTTCCTAAAGTCTTGCGTTGTGACGCGTCACCCCCGCGTCGCGTTGCACGAGGTTTGGAGCGCCTTGGGGGGTCAGGCAACGAGGACTTTCCCATGGCAAACGGCAAATGGACCAAGCAGGAACTGCTCAGCAAACCCGTCAAGCATATTGACATCACCAAGTTCGATGGGCGCGGCATCATCGACAGCTATCGCAACATGGCGTATAGCAGCCGGACGCTGGCGAACGCGGCGGACATCTACTCGATGATGCTCAAGGACAAAGAGTGCGGCGTGATTCTGACGCTGGCGGGATCGCTCATCAGCGCGGGGCTGAAGAAGGCGATCATCACGATGCTCGAGAACAACATGATCGATGCGATCGTGTCGACGGGCGCGAACATTGTGGACCAGGATTTCTTTGAAGGCCTGGGCTTCAAGCACTACATCGCGCCGGGCAGCCCTGAGGCTCCTCCGGTGGATGACATGACGCTGCGGAACATGATGATTGACCGCATCTATGACACGTACATCAATGAAGATGACCTGCGTGCGTGCGATCATGCGACGTATGAGATTTTCAATGCGTTTGAGCCTGGTGCGTACAGCAGCCGGGAATTCATTGAGGTGATGGGCGCGTACTTGGCTGGCAGCAGCAAGTACTCGAAGAACGAGAGCATCGTGAAGACGTGCTATCAGAAGCGCGTGCCGATCTTTGTGCCGGCGTTTAGTGATTGCAGCGCGGGCTTTGGCATTGTGCTGCAACAGACCGAAGCGATTGAAGAAGGCCGCGGACAAGTGGCGATTGATAGCGGCAAGGACTTCCGTGAACTGACGGACATCAAGCTTGCGTGCAAAGACACGGGCTTGCTGATGCTGGGCGGCGGTGTGCCCAAGAACTTTGCGCAGGACATTGTCGTGGCGGCGGAGCTGCTCAATGAACGCAAGGGCGGCAAGGCGCGCGGCGACATCGGGATGCACAAGTATGCGATTCAGATGACCGTGGCGGACAGCCGCGATGGTGCGCTGAGCGGCAGCACGCTGCGTGAGGCGTGCAGTTGGGGCAAGGTTGATGTGGTGCACGAGCAGATGGTGTTCGGCGAGTTGTCGGCACTCTTCCCGATTCTCGCGAGTGATGCGTATCACCGCAAGGCTTGGAAGGCGCGCAAGGGCTTCAAGTTCGCGGATCTGTTTGAGAAGGGCACGAACATGCCGAGCTTTGGTAAGCCTCGTTTTGGCAAGGGCAACGCGAAGGGCAAGCTTGTGAAGAGCAAGTGAGCTGGTGAGTAGACGAATGAACAGGGCCCCGCGCGTGCGGGGCTTTTTTCATTTGCAGTGTGATTTGCTTAGTTCACGCGGCGGAAGACTTGCAGCGATGCGACGCCGAAGACGCGGAAGTAGCCGCTGGCTGGATCGTTGGCGAGTTCTTCGGCGAATTTGGTGACTCCGGGCCAACTGCCGACGTCATGCAGGCAGATGTAGCCGCCTGCGGGGACGTGCTTGGACCAGAGGGTGAAGTCTTCTTTGCTGGCTTCGTAGGAGTGGTCGCCATCGATGAAGCAGAGGCGGATGGGGCCGCCTGTCCAAGAGGTTGCGCCGTCGCGCGAGGGTTTTTCGATGACGTTGACGAAGGGCGTGAGGCCGGCTTTTTCAATGTTGCTGCGGAAGGCGTTGAGGGTGGTGCCGTCGCGGGCGATGTCGGGGTCGGGGTGGGTGCCTCCGGGTTGGTGTTCGGGGGAGCCTTTGAAGTGATCGACGGCGAAGATTTTGCCGCAGCCTGCGGTGATTTTGGCGTTGGCGAGCATTTGTGCGCCCATGGCGAGCCAGCAGGCTGAGAGGCCTTTGAAGCTGCCGATTTCGACGACTTCTCCGGCGGCGGTGGTGTGCGAGGCGGCGACGAGGCGCATGAGCGCGAAGCCTTCGATGCGGTGCAGCCAGCCTTGGACGTGCTTGACGCGGGCGGCGGCGTTTTCGAGCGAGGCGGCGACGGAGAGTTCGCCGGCGAGTTGCTGCTCGACGCTGGTGTAGGTGGCGGGCGAGTTGGTTGGCGCGTTGGTTGGGGCTGCGGTGGTGCTCATGGCAAGAAGCTATCGGCGATGTGAGCGGCGTTGCGGGAACTTGTGCGGCTTGAAATATAGTTGAAGTCAGTCGAAGCGTTTGAGCCACCAGATGCCGGTGATGCAGAGGGCGAAGAGGCTCCACATGAGGAGCATGTCGGTGACGAAGTAGGGGTAGATGCAGAGGGCTGCGCCGCCGACGAGGCCTGAGACTTGGCCTTCTTTTTTGCCGCGGATGAAGACGGCCATGCCGACCAGGCCGATCATGATGCCGGAGAGGAGTGCCCAGGGGTTGCCGAGATCCAAAGTAGTCCTTTCGCGCGCACGATCAGGCGGACGTCGAAGGACGCTGGCCTGAAGGTGTTGTGTTGGGCGAGTGAAACGGATCGCGCGGTGTCAGACTCTGGCATCGGCATGAATTGGCAGCGAATGCGGGGATTGCAGACGATTTGGTAAAGAATGAATTCTGAAGGCAATGCGTCGTATTCGTGGTGGTGGGTGGGCGTTTTTCTGGGCCGCGCTATGCTGGGGTGTGACAACACTTGCACATGTTCGTTCGCTGTTTCCGGTCTTTCGCGAGAGTGAGACGGCGTTTCTTGATAATGCGGGTGGGAGTCAGTTGCCGGGGTGCGTGATTGACGCGATGACGAGTTATCTCACGCGTAGTTATGCCAATACGGGCGGGGATTATGCGGAAAGTGCGAGTGCGGCGAGGACCATCAAGGGCGCACACGACTTGGTGCGGACGTTTGTGAATGGGGATGGGATTGGGGAAGTGATCTTGGGATCGTCGACGACGGCGTTGGCGCATTTGGTGGCGAATGCGCATGCGGACGCGATGGATGCGGCGCGGGTGAGTGGTGATGCGGCGGTGTTGCGGCGCAATCGGATTATCGTGGCGAGTGCGGGGCATGAGGCGAACATTGGGCCTTGGATGCGATTGGCGGCGCGCGGGTTTGAGGTGGTGTTGTGGCCTACGGAGCGCGATAGCGATGGGAACTGGCGGCCGCTGATTGCGACGTTGAAGCGGATGCTGGATGAGCGAACGCTGCTGGTGGCGTTTCCGCAGGTGTCGAACATTTTGGGGGAGATTTGGGATGCGAAGGCGGTGTGCGATGCGGCACATAGCGTGGGGGCGAAGACGCTGATTGATGGTGTGGCGTACGCGCCGCATCATGCGCCGGATGTGCGAGCGATGGGGGCGGACTGGTATGTATATTCACCGTATAAAGTGTTCGGGCCGCACATGGGTGCGTTGTTTGCGACGCATGCGGCGCTGGAGCCGCTGACGGGACCGAACCATTTCTTTATTCCCAAAGGTGAGTTACCCAGAAAATGGGAAGTGGGTGGTGTGAGCCACGAGGCATGTGCGGGATTGCTCGCGCTGGGGACGTTTGCGAAACAAGTTTTGCAGTTGCCCAGTGATACGGCGGTGACGCGAAAAGTGCTGGATGACGCGCTTGGGGCGATGGTGAAATTGGAGCGCGCGGTGCAGGATGAGTTGCTGCGAGCGTTGCAAAACAAGCGGGAAATTCGCGTGATTGGGCCGACGAGCGGGAAGCGTGTGGCGACGATTAGTTTCTTACGCGACGGAGTGGAAAGCGATGCGTTTGCGAAAGCGGCAAACGCGCGCGGGGTGGGTGTGCGGTATGGGCATTTTTATAGCAAGCGGTTGCTGGAGGAGCTGGGAATAAGCACGAGCGCGGGAGTCATTCGCGCGAGCTTGGTGGGGTATACGTCACCGGAAGATGTGAGTCGGTTGATTGAACTGCTTTGATGACAAGTGTGTGCGAAGAAATTTGTGAAGATTGCTGTCAAACGCACGAATTTGTGGTATACTGATCTAGACGTCTGGCCTCGACGAATCCCCTGACGGCAATTTGAATGTCCCCCGCATGATCGACGCAAACGCGTTGACATGTGGCTCTCGCATACTGGCGCGGGCGGGCGGACGCTTGGAGCACCCCCTCTCCTGGCAACGCTCGCGCCGGTTTTTCTTTTTTGCTCACTTCTTTCTGGTTGAGTCATTCTTGGCGAACTGTTTCGCTTTTTGGTCGGCGAGAGCTCCCGGAAGAATCTGCGATTTCTTGTGCTGCGGGTTGCGATTGTCGATGAACAATCACGGGGCATGGACGCGCGTGTGACAGTGTGTCAAAGCGTGGTCAGGTGTGAACGAGTGTGATCACGCGTGTTCATCGCGATAGATGCAGTGCGAGTGACTTATGCAAACGAGCAGCGCAGGCAAGAAGCATGTTCGCGCGGAAGCGTCAGGCGCGAGGCCGGTTCGCATCGCACTGATTGCAGGCGTCGTGGCGAGCTTGGTCCTGCAGAGCATGATTCTCGTGCATGCGTTTGGGGTTGAGCCACGCAGTGACTTTCCGATTCATGTCAAGCTGATTGTGGTGAGCTTGCTGGCGACGCTGATGAGTTTTGTGGTCGCGATAGCTTCGTGGCAATATGTGCGAAAAGCCGAAGCGTCGCGGCAATTGGAAGAAGATGAACGCCTGTTTCGATTGCGAGCGGATGACTCGCCGATGATTTTGTGGATGACTGATGCGCAAGGCAAGTGTGTGTTTGCGAACAAGGCGTGGCAGCAGTTCACGGGTCGCGGGCCTGACGCGCACTTGGGTGATGGATGGGGCGATCCTATTCATGCAGATGATCGCGCGATGGCTTTTCAGGATTATCAGGAGCGATCGAGCGGGCGTGAACCGATTCACGTTGAGTATCGCGTGAAGCGGCATGACGGTGTGTATCGATGGATTCTGGATACCGGGTATCCGCGGTACAACGAGCAGACGGGAGCGTTTGAGGGGTATACCGGCGGGTGTGTGGATGTCACCGAGCGGCGGGCGGTGACGGAAGAGCTTGCGCAGTGGACGCGAGCGATGGAACAGTCGATGGACGGGATTGCGCGGCTGGATTTGCAGGGGCGCTATGAACTTGTCAGCAAGCAGTACGCGAAGTTTGCAGGTCGAAGCGTGGAGGAACTGATTGGCGTGAATTGGGAAATCACGGTGCATCCGGATGATTTGTCCATGTTGACTGCGGCGTATGCCAAAATGATGGTGGAGGGGCGAGTCGAAGCGGAAGCGCGTGGGATGCGTGCGGATGGAAGCGTGTTCTACAAGCGAGTGGCGATGGTGACGCGACGTGATGAGCAGGGTGTGATGGTGGGGCATTACTGCTTTATGAAGGACATTACTGCAGAGTATGAGCGAGAGCAATGCGTGCGTGCGGCGTCACGGAAACTGGAAGCGTTGACGGTGTCGGCACCGGTATCGATTTACCACAAGCTGCCGGATGGAAGCTGCACGTATGTCAATCCGGAATGGGGACGAATGACGGGCTATCCGCTGGAAAATGCACTGGGAATGGGGTGGCTGAAGGTTGTGCATGCGGATGATCGAGATCGCGCGAAGCAGATGTGGGATGAGGCGGTGGCGAGCGGCAGAGATTTTGAATCTGTGGTGCGAGCGGTGCGGCCCGATGGTGAAGTTCGGTGGATTGTTTCGCGGGCGACGCGCGTGGTGGATGCGAAGGGGCAGAGCGAATACATCGGCACGCTGGTGGACTTTACGGATGTGAAGGAAGCGGAGATGTCATTGCGTGAAAGCCTCAAGACGCAGCAGCAGTTGCTGACGCGCGAGGCTGCGCTGCGGCGCGAGCTTGACCATCGGGTGAGGAACAACTTGGCGGGGTTGCTGGGGTTGCTGCAGGTGTACGAGTCGCGCAAGTTGCCCACGCGCGAGCTGGTGGAAGTGATGGAAGGCAAGATTCTGGTGCTGAAGGAAGTGCACGAGATGCTTGCGGGCGGGGGAGGGCAGCCAATTGCACTCGCGGAGATCATTTCGCGATTGGTGACGCGGCTCGCGCCGTCTGGACGCACGACGCATGTGCGATTTTCGGGGCCGCGAGTGCTATTGGCGAACATGCAGGCAGGCGCGATGGCGATGATTGTGCAAGAGCTGCTGACCAACAGCACCAAGCATGGCGCACTGAGTGTGCAAGAGGGGCAGATTGCGGTGCGATGGTCGATGAGTGAGACCGAGCCTGATAGATTGTTGTTTGATTGGGTGGAACTGCCGCTGGTGGCGACGCCGAGGATTACGGATGGAAGTCGTGAAGAGGGGATTGGATTGACGATTGTGGATGGGCTGGCGCGGGCGGAGCTGCGCGGGGCGTGTACGTACGGGCCGCGGCTGGACGGGGTGGATAAGGCGTGGGTGGTGACGCTGGAGGCGACGATTGAGTCTGCGGGTGAACAGGCGGGCGAGCATGCAGAGCGATCGGTGGCGAGTGGGTGGACGAGAGAAGTGGAAACAGGCCGGGTGTGATTGCACGGAAGGAACGCGATGAATTCGACAGTACCGACGAAGGCAGGTAAGTTGCAGACGGCGGCGGACTGGGCCGCGTTTACGCCAGCGAGCAAGCCGGCGAGTGTGCTGCTGGCGGAAGATGAGCATTTGGTATCGCTGGCGATGACGCATGCGCTGGCGACGGCGGGGTATGTGACGGTGGGGCCTGCGGTGGATGGTGAACAGGCAGTGACCCTGGCGCGGCAGGCGATGCCGGATATTGCGGTGATGGATATTCACATGCCCAAACGCGGCGGGATTTCAGCGGCGAAAGAGCTGTTTCGTGAATTGCTGATTCCGGTGGTGATTGTGTCGGCGTATTCGGACATGGAGCAGGTGAGTGCGGCCAGTGACGTGGGGGTGTTCGGATATTTGGTGAAGCCGGTGACCCCTGATCAGTTGCGGGCGGCGATTGAAGTGGCGTGGGCGGGGTATGTGCGGTATGTGCATGAGCGCAAGCAGACGGAAGATTTACGGAGACGGTTGGAGGATCGGCGGGTGATAGAGCAAGCCAAGTGGTTGCTGGTGTCGAAGCGCGGGATGACTGAGCCAGTGGCGATGCAGATGCTGCGGCAGGCGGCGCGCGATACGCGCAAGGGAATGACGGAGGTGGCGGCGGGGGTGCTTGCGGAGTTGGGTGAGGGTGGCGACGGGGCCCAACGCGAGTGAACGCGAATGGCCGGGCGGAGAATAATCAGTCGTGACCAAGATTCTGCTGTCGCTCGTGCTGGTGATGCACGCGATGTTCGCGCCGTGGCTGTCGCTGCGCGAGCAAATGGCACGGGATGAGGCGGCGGGAGGACGGGTTTCGCACCTTGCGCATGTCGCGCGGGATGCTTGCGGGTGTGGGGATTCGTGCGAAGAGTGCTGCTGCGGCGCGGATGTTTCGCAGGACAACTCATGTTCGCGCAGTGGCGGGGCAGGGGGGACGGGGGTTAACGGGGGAAATTGTCGATGCTCGGTGGTTGCAGGATCGCCTGTGACATCAGCGGTGCAAGTGGAACGCAAGCGCGTCGTGGTCGCGAGGCGCGTTGTCGAGAAGTCGCGCGGGCCGGTTGCGTTTGCGGCGCGGGTTGTGAGCGGGGTTGAGACTGGCTCGGCGAGCGGCAGGGCGGAACATCCGCATGCGTCGGTTGCGTGGACGGGGAAGCGGACAACATAAAGCTGGTGGCTGCGCGCGGTTGCTTTTTTGCTCTTTTGAGAACGAGCGGCGGCGCGGTGGTTGTAGTCGAGCATGTGATCGTTCTGATTGCGTGCTGATGAGCTTTGAACCTGTGTTGATTTGCTTGCAGGATTTGTGCCGGGACTTGTGCTTGTTCATCGTGCGCTTTCGCGCGGTGAGCGGGCCGATGTACAAAGGAATTGAAGATGTTTACTCGAATGACTCTGGTTGTGACGGGCGTGGTGGTGGCGTTGAGCTTGGGTGCGTGCGCGTCGGCGCCGAGCGGGGCGGTGAGTGAGGAGAATGCGGTGGTGCACCAAGTGTCGGCGGCGGAGGAAGCCGCGACGCATAGCAAGGAGCCCATCATGACGCAGAAGGCGGTTTTGTGGGTTAATGGGCTGGGGTGCCCGCAGTGTGCGACGAACATTGACTTTCAACTCAAGCGGCTGCGGGGCGTGAATGACGTGACGACGGACCTTGGCTCAGGCAAGGTGACGGTGGAGTTTGGCACGGGCACCAAGCCCAGCCCGCACAAGCTGAGTGAAGCGGTGAAGGACGCGGGGATGTCGCTGGTGAAGCTGGAGACGATGTGAGTTGTTGACGTGCGTGATTTACTCGTGATGTACCAGTGATGTTCGATCACTGATTTATTGCAGGAACTGGCGGCGCAGGTGCAAGAGCTTGTGCCGCTATTGGTGGAGGAATTGTTCATGAAGCGGACCATGAAGACGATGGCGGTTGCGGCGTCGCTCGCGATGAGCGCGGCGGCGATGGGGCAGGAGTCGATGTACACGCAGGCGGCGACGATGCCGAGTCCGGGTGCGTTTTCGTATCGGCCTGGATTTCACTATTTTCGCTATGGAGCTGATCCGGTTGATGCCAACAGCGATCGCACGGACAAGTATGAGTTCATGAACTCGGTGAGTTACGGCATTGTGCGCAACTGGGCGGTGACGGTGGATGTGCCGGTGGTGTGGGAGAATGAGAAGTTCAACGACGGCACGAGCGACAGCGACAAGGGCGTTGAAGATATCGAGGCGATGGTAAAGTGGCGGTTTTACCAGAGCGACAGCGGGACGATTGACACGATTCGCGCAGCGGCGTTGTTTGGGGCGCACTTTGCGAGTGGTGATGATGACGATTTTTCGAGCGAGTCGGTCAATCCGATGATCGGCGGCGTCATCACGATCGTGCGAGGTCGACATGGGTTCAATCAGGATTTGATTTACACGTGGAACACTGGCGGCACGCGCGAGGCGAACCTGGGCGGCGAAGGGCCTGACGATGCGCTCGCCTTCAACACGAGCTGGGTGTTTCGGTTGTATCCGGATCGCTTCACGAGCGAGCACAGCGGCGGGTTGTACAGCACGCTGGAACTCAACGGGCTGTATGAAACCAACGGCGATACGGAGATTCGGTTGTCGCCTGGTTTGATGTGGGAAGATCGGAAGTGGACGGCGGAGTTGATGATGCAACTACCGCTGTGGGAGGATGTGGACGAGCGGCCGACGCTGGAGTTTGGGATTGGGGTGGGGCTGCGGATTTCGTTTTAGCGTTCGAGTTGGCGTTTGGAAGCTGTTTGATCGTTGTTCACCGACTCGCCAAACGCGGCGTGCTTGCGTATCATCGTTATTCGCGGCAATTGGATTGGTTCGCGTTCTCGTGACGCTAAGCCAAACCGCCGCGCGGCGTCTGGGTCGTTTCTCCCGGGTGCTGAGGATTGTCGGAACGAGCTGCCTGTTGATGTCGCGATGAAGAGATCGCGCAGCGGGTGGCCTAGCAGCGGAGACGGATCGTGACTGAGCAAGAAATCGAAGCCAAAGTGATCGACATTGTCGCCCAGCAGATGGGACACGACAAAGGCAAGATCTCCCGCACGAGCAAGTTCACGGAGGACTTGAACGCGGACAGCCTGGACCAGGTCGAACTGGTGATGGAACTGGAAGAAGCCTTCGAGACCGACATTCCCGACGATCAGGCTGAAAAGCTCAAGACGGTCGGCGACGCGATTGACTTCATCAAGCAGCATCACGGCGTGAAGTGATTTGCGCTTCAATGGCGCAGCAAAGAGATTGCAACAGCGGCGTGTTTGCTCGTGCGGTGGTGAACTGCGTGGGTGATTGCGCCGCTGTTGTTGTTTGGCATTGGGGGGATGGCCAGCAAGGCGAAGTTGATCAGGTCCTTCGCAGGGCCTCAGATCCGGCGTCTGGTGCGTCGGGCATCAAGTGATGTTTGCATGATGATGGTTTGGCTCATCCTTGCGCTGGTGGCATGGCTGCTGTGGGCGGCGGTGTGTTCGTATATCGTGACGCGCCAGCCGCGAAAGCAGCCAGGGTTGCAGGATGAAGTTTTGGTCGGGCTGGCGTATGTGTTTTGCAAGTCGTTTGTCGGGCTGATGCATCGCGGGCGGGCGACGGGTGTGGAGCATGTGCCGGCGCGGGGAGCGGGGCCACTGATTGTGGTGTCGAATCACACGGCAGGGCTTGATCCGATGTTGATTCAGGCGTTTTGCCCGTTTGAAATCACGTGGATGATGGGCCGGGACATGATGATGCCGCGGTTTGATGTGATTTGGGAGTTGCTCGATGTGATTGCGGTTGATCGCGGCGGCACGGGCAAGGCGGGGCGCGACACGGCGGCGCTGCGGCGTGCCGTGAAGTTGCTGAAAGCGGGCGGGGTTGTTGGGATTTTTCCCGAGGGGCATATTCCTGAGCGCGGCTTGGGAGAATTTTCAGCCGGCGTGGGAATGATCGCCGCGATGAGCGGCGCGCCGGTGCTGGTGGTTCGCGTGAGCGGCACGCCCAAGACGGATCGCGCGTGGAAGTCACTGATCACGCCGAGTCAGTCGCGCGTGGACTTTTTGGGGCTGGAGCGATTTGAGAAGAGTGAGAAGCCGGAGGCGATTACGGCGCGGTTGCGCGGGATGTATGAGGAGTAGGCACTGGGGACTGGGCACTAGGCACTGGGGGGAAGGGTGCGACTTTTGCCGGGGATCCAGAGGACGTCTTTGCCGCCGTTGTCGTTGGCGACGCGGCTCAAGACGAAGAGCAGATCGCTGAGGCGATTGAGGTAGCGGATGGCTTCGCCGCTCACGGTTTCGGGTTCGTTGGCGTGTAGGGTGACGCCAATGCGTTCGGCGCGGCGGACGATGGTGCGAGCGAGGTGGAGCGACGCGGCGAGGGGCGTGCCGCCTGGCAGCACGAAACTGTTGAGGGGCTTGAGGGTGTCGTTGTACTTGTCGATGGTTTCTTCGAGGCGCGTGGTCTGCGTGCCGACGATGCGCAGGCGCGTGCCGGGTTGTTCGTCTTTGGTGATGGGCGTTGCGAGGTCGGCGCCGAGGTCGAAGAGATCGTGTTGAATCAGCCGCAAAATCGCGGCGATTTCGGTGGTGGCGTGGCCGTGCCCACCGTCGGCGGCGATGACGGCAAGGCCGATGGCGGCGTTGGCTTCGTCAACGGTGCCGTAGGCTTCGACGCGGAGATCGTCCTTGCGGACGCGCTGGCCTGTTGCGAGACCGGTGGTGCCGTCGTCGCCGGTTTTGGTGTAGATTTTGGTGAGTCGGACCATGCAGTTTTCCTTTATAGCCAAGACATTTTGAACGTCGCTCGCTACATGTTATCGATGCCGAGGTGTTCAAGGAGATTTGCGAGAAACTCTCTTTCCCGCAACGACTCAGTTCGGTTGCCCCGACTGTGAACATACTCAAGCAACCGAACTTTCTCGTCCGTGCTTAGCTTGCGTAAACAAACCGCGATGTGTTCCAGCATATCGACGGCTGCATCTTCGTTCAGCACAGCGGGATCGCTGAACTCCAAAAACAGCATGAAGTCGACGACGACCTCCATGTAACACTCGGTTGTCTTCATGGTGCAGTTCTCACGCAAGTGTTGTCGATTCACCGCACACAGACCCGGATCGACTATTTCCGCTCTGCCAAAAGCCTCATCGCCTCATCCACATCCTTATCGCCTCGACCTGAGAGGTTGATGACCAGGTGTTCCTTGCTGCTCATGGTCGCAGCGGTTTTTACAGCTTGGGCGATGGCGTGCGAGGTTTCGAGGGCGGGGATGATGCCTTCGGTGCGGGCCAGAAGCGTGAAGGCGTCGAGGGCTTCGGTGTCGGTGACGGCGGTGTATTGCACGCGGCCGGCGTCTTTCCAATAGCTGTGCTCGGGGCCTACGCCTGGGTAGTCAAGGCCCGCGCTGCAACTGTGGACGTCGGCGGTTTGGCCTGCGTCGTCTTGCAGCACGTAGCTGAGCGAGCCGTGGAGAATGCCCGGCGAACCGAGTGAGAGCGGCGCGGCGTGCTTGCCTTTTTCGGGGCCATGGCCGCCAGCTTCGACGCCGATGAGTTTGACTTTGATGTCATCAACGAATGGATAGAAGATTCCCGCAGCGTTGCTGCCGCCGCCCACGCAAGCGATGATGACGTTGGGCAGTTGGCCCATGGCGCGCAGTGATTGGGCCATGCATTCGCGGCCCATGACGCTTTGGAAATCGCGGACGATCATGGGGAAGGGGTGGGGGCCCACGACGCTGCCGATGATGTAGTGGGTGTGATCGACCGAACTTTGCCAGTCGCGCATGGCTTCGTTGGTGGCATCCTTGAGCGTGCGAGAGCCGGTGTTCACTTCGATGACGCGTGCGCCCATCATCTTCATGCGGATGACGTTGAGCTTTTGCCGGCGCACGTCTTCGCTGCCCATGTAGACATCGCACTGCAGGCCAAAGTGCGCGGCGGCGGTGGCGGCGGCAACGCCGTGCTGGCCTGCGCCGGTCTCGGCGATGATGCGCTTCTTGCCCATTTTCAGCGTGAGCAGCGTTTGGCCCAGCGTGTTGTTTATTTTGTGTGCGCCGGTGTGCGCCAGGTCTTCGCGCTTGAGCCAGATGTTGGCGCCCATGTCGGGGTTGGCGGTGCGGCGGACGTGCGTGGTCAAACGCTGCGCGAGGTACAGCGGCGTGGGGCGGCCGGTGAAGGTTTTGTGCAGGGCTGCAAGCTCATCCCAGAACTTGCTGTCGCGGCAGACTTTTTCGTAGACTTCTTCGAGCTGGCGCAGAGCGGGCACGAGCATTTCTGGCACGTACGCGCCGCCGAATTGGCCGAAGCGGCCTTCGAGTGAGGGAACATCGGAAACGCGCGGGGCGATGGGCTTGGGCGGTGCGGCTGGGGTGCGAGTCATGGAGAAGGGTAGTGCGCGCAGGCGCGAATGAATCGAGAATGCGGAGTCGTGCATGTCCGGGAAACCACTTTATTTCAACCGCGAAAATCCCCACGACGCCATCGCCTGACGAGCATGAGAGGAAGAATCACGACCATCGGCACACACGTGATATCCAAGAGTAACGGAAGCCCCGCCCATACCTTGTCTTTCAGCCACGGCGCGAGCATCAGTCCGCATGCTGCGCAAACTCCGCCCATCCACCAACCCATCGACCCTGTGCTTCTGCCTCGCAGCCCCTGCACGAAGATGACGTGATTCATGATGATGATGTATGTACCGAAAAGCACGAGTAGCACCGAGGCGACATGCTTCACCATCAGCAGGAGCATCAACTCACCACGTCAATCTCATCCACGCGCGGGCACAGGCCTGCTTCGGTGCCTTCGCGCAGCAGCCACTCGATTGCGGTGCGGCCTTCTTGGCCCATGTCCACGGTCAGGTCAGTCACATACATATCGATGTATTTCTCGACGATTTGCGTTGTTGGCGCGTCGGTGCCGCTGTTTTTGGCGTTGATGGCGGCGAAGGGCATGGTGTACTCGATGCTCTCATCGCGATGGGCCATTGCGTAGTCGAGGCTGGCTTGCAGCAGGCGCGAAACTTCGGCGATGGTGCCGGGGCCGAAGCGCGCGTCCAGGTCGCGCTTCACGGCGTTGATGCCTAGCGGCAGCGGCAGGCCGCGGTGTTTCTTCCACCACGCGCCGAGGTCGATGACTTGTCGAAGCCCGGCTTGCGCGAACGTGACTTGGCCTTCGTGGATGACGAGGCCTGCGCTGGCTTTGCCGTCGCGCACGGCGGGGATGATCTGATCGAAGGGGAG